>Ga0080013_1002803_pt1 | contig 19611 bp, 33 predicted proteins | sample ETNvirenome_6_85_FD_69236 | JGI IMG/M metagenome (GOLD analysis project Ga0080013, IMG submission 69236) | Marine viral communities from the Pacific Ocean - ETNP_6_85 (SPADES assembly) (version 2) | ecosystem: Environmental > Aquatic > Marine > Oceanic | place: Pacific Ocean | collected 2013-06-19 | reverse complement strand
ACTTGAGATAGGGCGGTTGATCGTGTCCAATCCTTGCCATAAAACAACCCTATTAAAACCAGCCAGCCCAACCGTGGAAGCCAAATTGTTTAATTCCAAGGGAGCTTCAAAGGGCTTAACCTTGACGCTTATTGCGGTATGAGTGTCGCCGTCGTCGCTGAATAGGTCAGTTGAATAATAAAAGGCAATAACTTGTACGTTATAACCCGCTTTTGTCAGTTCATCGGCTAGGCGTAAAGCGCTCGCTCCCCGCCAGAATAAATCTTCCTGAGTGCGCCCACAATGCGCCGTAACATTAACGGCCAGCGTTATGGATTTTGGCGCCCGGCGGTTTTGCCGGGTCCGCTTAACCCACATTTTGGATAGGCGCCCGGCGTTTATCGCGTGGACGTCCAGCGCCCCGCCCGGTCGGGCGTTGCGAGTCACTTTCCGTTTGCGACTAGTCGGCGCCTTAATTTTGATATCGGTGGCAAAGTTTGAGATAGCGTCTACGCCTTTTGACCAGCCTTTTTTAACAAGGTTTTTGACTTGCCTTTGATTGCTACAACCGCCCCCGAACCAGTCTTTACCGTGGGAGCTGGAACCATACCAGCGTTTTCTTAGCTTGTCGGTATGGATCGGCGCCGGTTTTACTTTTAGCAATTCATCGACTGAATCAAATTTTAGATGCCGCACCCCTACAGTTTTCATAATAACCCCCGTTTTATGATTGATAAATTTACAGCTCAAACCCTTTAAAAAAGCGCCGACCGTGACCAGTCAGCGCCTTGTTTGAAGCGTTCAAACTAAGCTACCTTGTTTTTTTCATCGGCGGTCCAAGTCGCAAAATATGACCTTTCCCATTTGACCCGCCCCCAACCTAAAAGCCTTTTTTGCTTAGTAAAACCGACCAGCGCCCTTGTACTCATGATACGCCCCTCAATTTTTTTGTCGGCGATTTTCTGGCGTATTTTGCGACCCCAAACCAAAACATCGTCGTCAATTAATTTTTCTTCCAACATTTCTGAATAATCCATCGTAACAGTACCAGTCACAAATCGATCTAAGACCGACAGGTCTATAGCCTCTTGACCCGTGTAAGATGCGCTGGCGTGAGTGACGTTCGTGGCGCCGATGCAGACAAAATCTTTGTGTCTTTTAATTTCTGGCGATTCGATTTTGTGTTCGACCCGCATGGAACCGTTGGCCAACGCTGAATTAATACATAGCATTGTGTCGGCCGACGCCCCGCCCAAATCGTCCAGCAAAAAGACCCCGCCTTTTTCGTACAAGTCGACAAAAGCAACCGAAACGTAAGCGAACTGCCCACCAGCCTTGATCGGTAACAAGGTGCCAGTCAAGTTAGTTTCGGAAACGCCCCCGCTTAAACTGATATGCGCAAACGGTAAATCAAGCGCCTTTGCAACTTGACCAGCCAGCGTCGTTTTGCCTGACCCCGCTGGACCGACAAGTAAAATATTTTCCCGTGCCTTTGCTAATTGAATAACATCTTCCAAACAGTCATGAGTTGCGCCGTCAACCTTAACAACCGACCCATCAAGTTTTTCAATCTTGATAATTTTTTCGACTTTGTTTTTACTGATCGCGTCGGCAACCTTGTCGTCAATCATTTTTTGGATTGCTTCCAAGTCAATCGCTGGCGCCTTACGTTTGTTTAAAATTTCCAGAATTGCCTTTGCGTCGTTGGCGTCGTCGGCGTCGTCGACCGTGATTGAATTGTGGCCGGTCGGATCAATCGGCGCTGGCGCCTTGCCGTCGTCAAAAAGCTTTGTAATATCGGCGTCGGTCGCTTTCAAGGCGTCCAGAATTTCTTCCTGATTGAAATTACCCAAAATAAAAGAAATAAGATCTTCTTTTTTCGCCGTTCGCCCGTCGCGGTCAAGGTCGAATCCCGTCTGGCTTTTGAGTTTCCAGATACTTTTGACGGCGCTTTTCAATTCCCGCGTTGTTGCGTTTTGTAATTTCATAATAACCCCCGAAAAAATAGTGATAAATTTACGCCATATAATGACGTAACCGTTCCCGAAAAAAATCGGTTTAAAAACTCCAATTAATTTGAAGCGCTTAAATCGTTTTTCATCGGTCGCAAAACTGCCCCGGTCATGGCAAGTTAAGCCTTAAAGGCGCTCTAAAATCGGCGCTGGCTTTGTATGGTCGCTCGCTGGTCGATCATCTTAGATCGTCCGGGGTTTGAATGTGACCCGCCTTGACTTGGAAGCGAGTTAAGCTTGTTGCAGATTGTCGTTCGCTTTCATTACCGACGAAATGAGTCGGTTGAAATCGGCGTCCAGTCGGCCGACGAACAAACGATTGCCGTTTGCAATCTCAATCACTGAATAATCGTTAGCGCCTTCAACTTGGGTTTGACCCGTAAAACGGGCGTCGGCCAACCGACCAGCGAAAACGATGTATTCAGATTTGATAACAGTTTTCATGGGTTCATCATATCAAAAGAATAAAGGAAGTATATAGGCAAGCGCCTGATTATCAAGTATTTATAGTCGTAAGTTATTAAAAACAAAGGCGCTCAAAAGTATTTTTAATTTATTTTGTACCCCTGAAAATCGGCGTTTTTTTAGGTCGCCCCGGTCATTTGGCGTAATCACTAAAACCCGCGCCCAGCAAGGCCGAAAAGCGTCAAGTTTTCGCCCGACCAGTCACAGCGCACCTTTGCGCCCGTATTTAAGGGAAACTATAACTCAAATAATTAGCGACCATAAGTGTTTACAAGTCATTGGTTTTAAAATCATTAATTGACAAGCCATTACAAAAAAAGAGATAAAGAAAAGCCCGTAAGAAACAGAGAAAAAAAACATATCTCCACAAAAAAGGCGGGAAGTAATGAAAGCAAAGCTTTAATCGTTGGCGTTTTTCAACGATTGGATAAAAACCCGCCGACCGACCAGCGCCAGACAAATCGACCAGTAAATCGGTCGACCATTTCCAGCGGTCGCACAAATCCAGCGTTTGATTTTATCGACCAGCAAATCGACCAGCCAGCCAGTTATTCAGGAATTAAATTGACCAGCGCCGACTTAATCAAATCAGCTCATGGGAAGCCACAAAACAGCCAAACCAGCCAGCCAAACAGTCAAGGCTTGCCGGGATATCAAACAAGATAAAAGCGCCTCAAATCGCCCCTGACTGGCGCAAAAAAAAGAGATAAGGAAAGGCGTTAAAAAACAGTCTTTTACGTCCACGGCTTCAAATATCTCAAACAGTCACGACTGTTAAGGCGTTGTTATATATATAGTTATGATATAAGGCGTTATGTTTCTCAAAACATAGCGCTTTATCCGAAAGTCAGCTAACTATTTGAAAACAAAGGGAATTACGAACAGTCAAACAGTCAAACAGTCACAATCAAACAGTCGTAAGTTGTTGTAAACAAAGGCCTTGCTGGTAAGTTGTTATAAACAAAGGCCTTGCTCGCAAGTCATTGTAAACAAAGGTCTTTCTGGTCGACCCCCACCCCCAAGCCCACCCACCCCCCGGTGACGTTTAAGTCGTACTACAGCTAGTTTTTTTCTTCCCCGATTAGATTTACACTCCTTACCTTCTATTAGAAAATAAATAAATTTTTTTTGATTCTCAATCTGATCTATGGTATCTTAGAGTTTCTATACCTGATATTTGAGTATTCCTAACATTTTCAAACGGGGGAAATGACGATGACAAGCAAGGGGTCAAATAAAATGTTCCCTTTCCAGATTTGGAAAGGTGTCTATGCGGATTTAGGTAGCGAGAACGTGCGGATGGGAGTGGACAGCATCCACGCTGACTCAGGATCGGCTGTCCGGTTATATGAGGACTGTTGTAAAAATTCCACCGCTAAGGTAGTTTTTGAATTTAGAGTCTACGAAGCTCCATACTCACCTGACTCGTATAAAGTCCTTTGAAAAAAATACGACTTCGTATGAAAGGAGGGCATTATGTTAGATCATCTTAAAGGGCATGTAGATACCGATGTTAGAATCTGCTTCGCGATTGCATGGTTTGATAGTGAAGAGTCAGCGCAAGAAGCAACCAAGGATGAATCGGTAAAAGGCAGTACTTACAATGGAGGTATGTTTCACGGAATGCGTTGCGGAAGAGAAGAGCGTTTTGATTACATTAAAGAAGGTCGCAAGCTGTATGCAGTAACTTACTAACCGGGGCCGGGCTGGCACAAGCCGGTAGATGGATATATACAGGAAATGTGATGACTCTGACAAAGAATATTGCCATGATTGCAGTAGCGGCCATTACGGGTTTCAGCCCAATGGGCGTCATGCTGGTGCAAGATCATCTTGAGCGACAGGAATTAGCATCAGGCGAAATCAACCAAAGTGTACTACTAAATCATTCGCTTTTTACCCATGCAGACACTTGGCTGCAACTCGTTATTCCACAACTAAATGTAACAGTAACGGCTAAGAAATTCCTAACGATTAAGTTCGCTGCGTTCCACGATAGTCTGAAAGCACTGGTTGTAGCCACAGACTTTAATAAATTGTCGGACTCTGAGATGCATACCTTGTTGTCTCACCACCTAACTGAAACGGTTACAAACTATATTGCAGACGCAAGGCGAGAGGAAATATCAAGCGCGTTTATCGATAACTTCAATAAGTGGCATAAGCGGGTAGTAGATATTCTGGTAAGGGCAATTGAAGATAATGTCCAATCGGTAGTGCATACATCGCAAAACGGTAAAATGTATGCGATTTTAACTGCTTATGATGCCGCTCTTGGTGCTACGATTGACGATGTAGAAAAGACGTTGATGTCAACAAACGCATACCCCGAATGAAGTGTTTGTTGATAGCGACCCTTTTGTTGAGCGGATGTAGCGGTATATTAGAAACGGTGGCATTGAGTACTACTGCCAACCTCTTGAGTGAGGTAGTTATGGAGGAAATAAGGGGTGACTGTGGACAAGCTGACTGAGTGGTTTTTGGCGTTGTGTACTGGGCTTGCGGGTATTTGTGCCTTCACCGTGAAGCGAATATGGGGGCGAATCGACAACCTAGAAAACCAAATGGTAATTTTGGAGCGGAATTTGATAACTCGCGAGGACTTGGTCCAAATTCAGGACACACAAAAGTTGATCCTACAAAGTCTGCTTGAGCATCGAGCCACGGAGAAAACTGACGTTCATAAATGACGTTGCGAAGGGGTAGCCTCCCCCCGGCTGATTTGTATCTCCTTCGGCGCGTCAATGGCAATACGGATTTTGTTGCCCTTGACCTCAGTGACGGTCACGGTAGTGTCGCCGATCTTGAGTTTTTCACCAGGCTTTAGTGTTAGTGCCAGCATAAGCGTTCACCCTATCCCTGCAATCTTTCTTCTCTTTCACAATAACCTCCAACGCAGTACGGACAAGTATCGTTACGGGCTTCATCCTGCCGTTGGCTTTTGGCCAACCTTATTGGCGTGATGGCCCGCTTGCCTACCCCGTCTGTTCTTTTGCTCCTGGCTTTGGGCGGGCAATGTCGCCCTGAACCCGACTAATGATACCCATTACTTCTTCAATTTGAGCGGCACTCCCATTTTTAAGTACAGTATTTAGCATTTGATGTTCTGGTGTCATGGGTATCTTCTCCTCATTAAACATATCTAATTCATCAGAGGGGGCCGCTCCTGATTTGGTGGAAGAAATACTATCTGTGTGACCTCGAATTGTCAACTCAAAAAGTCTTTCTAGGTGCTCAGACGGTTTTCTTCGTCCACGCTCTATATCAGATATATAGCCCTGCCCTATTCCTATAAGATGGGATAGCTCTTTCTGCCCCAAGCCAATACTCAGCCTTCCTTTTCTCCACTTTTTAGCAATTTCATCCATAAAAATATCACTTAGGCTGATTTAAGGGTTGACAAAATAAGTACTGAGCGTTATATATAGCTAGGTACGAATATAACCCACTGGAATACAGCAATGATTGTCATGATCCCCCCAAAAAGTCAAGGAAGAAAACCCCCACGAGGGGATATTTCTTCTATAGAGGTCGCCAGGGTCCCTCCTTCCAGTGGGTTGTCCTGGGGGCCTCTTTGTTTTTGTGGCTAGAACCACAACGGAGGTGCGTAGATGCTTGAAGAATGGGCCTTAGATGCGTTGCATATCATAGTGATTGCCTGGTTCCCGATTTTTGCGGTCGCCACGCTAATCATGCTTTGGACGGATGATCCTTACTACGATGCCGAGAAGAGGGAGGAGTTTAATGATGATAATTAATTACTGCGTTTCATGTGAATACGAGTTGCATGAGCATGAAGCCGAACATTGTGAATTATGCCAGGAGGTAAAAAGTCATGGAATTACAAAGCGAGAAGAGATCAAAGATTACGCCAGCTATGATCGCGGCGCGGAAAGAAATTCATGGAGCGGCAAAGAATAGCAACGGCAACTGGGGCAAGTACGCAAGCGCAGAGGCACTGATAGATTGTTGCATGAACCCTATGCTGAACCACGGGGTGCTACTAACCCAGGGAACTGTGATGATTGACGGGAAAAATTGGGTTGTTACCCAAGCAACACATGAGTCAGGTGAGTTCCTTCGGTCTTACACCGAGATAGTAATTGAGAAGGCGATGGACTCAAAGAAAGCGCTTAGTGGTCAGACTTACGCAAGGAGGGGTGGTTTAGAAGCTCTTCTCTGTATCCCGCGCGTAGATGACGATGGTGAACATAAAGTTATTAAACCTGCGGTGCCGGAGCCAGTGACAAAGGAGCGAGGGGTCGCTGAAAGTGTCACTACCGTGGATGATATCCCGTATCCGGTTCCGGTTGCCGAGGTTGCAAACGCAGTAGCAGTAGAGGTTATTGCGGAAGAGAAAGCAGAGGCCGTGCTTACTCTGCTACAACGCAAGGCGCTTGCCAAGCAAGCCGACAAGTTTGGCGTTACTGCAACAATGGCCACTACTTGTATCAAATCACATGGCTATGCAAGCTCGAAGGACATCCCACAGAAGCGACTAGGCTTCTTCAAGTCCGAGTTCCAGCGGCTTGGGCAAGAGAAAGGAGAACCTACCCATGTCTGACTACCTAGCCCTAGTAAGCAAGGCTGACCGGCTGTTAGAGGCCGTGAAGGCTTTGGATATTAATAACGATGCGGACTACAAGGAGGCCGACCAGTTTATCAGCCAATCTGTGGCTGGCGAGAAGATGATCAAAGAGAACCTGGCGGAGGAGAAGGCTGAAGCGAAGCGAGTGTACGATGAAGTTCGGGCCCGCGAGAAACAGCCGCTGTCTACGTTTGAGCAGGTTGTGTCCATTGTCACGGGCAAGATGTCGGCTTTTAGAGAAGAGCGTGAGCGCATCGAAGAGGAGAGGCGTTATCACGCCCAGAAAAAGCAGGAGGAGGGGATGTTGCTCCAGGCCCAGGAGATGGCCGAGGATGGCGTTCCGCAGGAGGTGATCGACCAGTGTACCGAGTTAGCGATGCGCCCCGTGGCTATCAGGACCGAAGAACTACGCAGTAAGACCACGTTTGGGGTGACATATCGGGTGGAGTTTGAGGTGGGGCAGGAGCGTCTGATACCGCTCGAAATTCTAATCCCCATAACAAAGGGGCACAGGGATGCGGTCCTGGCCAAAGCTAAGAAACTGGCCATTCTGACAGGAGGAGAACCTATACCTGGGTTAAGGGTCATCCAGGAGGAATCTGTAAGACGCAAGTCAGCCTAGCCCCACTTCTTGAAGGTGTCCGCGAGGGGGCGGGATTCCAAATGCCTTCCCTGATAGTCCAGATGGGGCAATAGGCGAGACTCATGATGCTGGACAAGGTTAGGAGTAGCCCCCAATTTTATTTAATTAACTACGGAGGAACAATGAATGGCAAGCGACTTAATTAAACTAGGCGGTTTATGGAAGAACCAGGACAAGAACGGTAACGACTATTTCAGCGGTGGCTTCACCTACGGGTCCAGGCTCCTGGTCATGAAAAACACATTTAAGAAGTCAGAGAAGGAACCGGACTTTCATGCGTACCTGGCTCCGAAGAAGGACGATTCGCAGGATTCGCAAATGGAAGATGAGGCTCCGTTTTGATGGAATATTTCTCGGTCAAAAACATGGATAGGTATCAGCATTATACAGATCGCTGTCCGCCGTGGATAAAACTCCATAGATCCATCTTTGACGACTATGAGTTTTCATGCTTGCAAGATGCTAGCAAGTTGCAACTGATACTTATTTTCCTATTAGCAAGCCAAATGGACAACCGTGTTCCAGCGGACCCTACCTGGCTGAAACAGAAGCTAGGAGTTAAGGGAACTATAACGCTTAAACCCTTATTTGATAACGGGTTTCTTGTTATGGAGCAAGTTGATAGCAACGCGCTAGCAGACTGCAAGCAAAATGGTGGTACAGAGAAGAGAAGAGGAGAGGATATAAACAATACAGAGACAGAGGGGGTCACGCTAGCATTTGAGGAAGATTGGGATGCTTATCCTCGCAAAGCTGGATCTAAGGCAAAGGCTCTTTCCTGTTACAAGAAATCTGTAAACACCCCTGCCAAGAGAAAAGCCTTCCAGGAGAAAACGGCGGCGTATCTTAAAAGCTGTGACGATCCTCAATATATTAAGCATGGAGCAACCTGGTTTAACCAGTGGGAGGATCATCAGGTTGACCCAGGTGCGGGTAATGTCGTTAGTGACGCACAGCGTAAGGCAAGGGCTGAACTGAAGGCAAAGAAGAAGGAGCTAGGAATTAAATGGTGACTGAAGAAGCAATCAAAGAATCAGTCTCTGACTTAGAGGCTTGGATAGGCAGGAAGATGGATACGCGGTTTATGGAGAAGTGGTTGGATACCTGCCAGGAATTTGAGTATGGCCCTTTTGTGAAAGCGATGGATAGTTTTAAGGGCGAGGATTATTTCCCGAATCTGCGCGACCTGACTACTGCATATAAGCGGGAGTCCAGGATCGTCAGCCAGGAAGTTGAGCAGAAAAGTTGTGACTGGTGTGACCAGGGGATTCTTATCTACTTCCTGGAGAAGGGTGGCAGGGAATACGAGTACGAGGGCAAATGCGGTAACTGTCATCCGGCCGGTAAGAGGTTTGAGAATTTGCTTTTGATTTATCCATCGAAGCCTTCGGTGAAACTTCACAGTATGCACTACCAGAAGAAGGAGTTCTGTGATGATGCCAGGGCAAATAACAGGAATCCGTATGCACCGGTGTTCCAGGCTGTGAGTAATCCATACGCGGGGGAACGTGATGATGCGAAGGAGCGGGCCAGGTACGCGAGTATCAAGCGCGAAGAGCAACGAGAGGAGGTTCCGTTTTGAGCATAATTCTTCCAGAACTAAGTGAATCAGAGAAGATGGACGCAGAGATCATGGCGTGTTGGCAAGCCAAGGCTGGAATGTTGGGGGAGTATCGGTCTAAAAATCTGGACCCCACTAAAACCGATAAAGACCAGCATTACCAGGGCAACATGGCCGAGGTCGCTTTTTGTAAGTATTACGACCTCTATTGGTGGGGGGGGGTCGGGAAAGACCCTGGCTATGATTGCATCGACCGCTACGGGCGGTCGGTAGACATAAAGTCATCTCATGGGCGCGACCTGATGACCCCATATTCTTATCAATTCAAATCAGACATTCTGGTCCACATGAGCTTCAACGGGGTTAGGTTTGAAATTGTTGGTTGGCAAACCAGTGATTTCCACAAAAGCAAAGGCAGTCATAAACGCGTGATTGACAGAAATGGGACGGTAAGAAAATTTAGATGCGACACATTCATATCGTTTGAATATGAACTTATTGAGATGGAAGATCGGGAAGAAGTGGAGGTTAGCTTTGCTCTATGAAGTGAAGGTTTATAAAGCGAAGAAGTCCGGGGGTGGTTTGTATCGTAAGCCGAGCAAGCGGTACTCGCCGTCTGAGTTGAGCGTCAGACACTGGAATCTCGATAAAATGGTTACCCATGAGGAGAGCGAAGGGGTAGAGGTTGATCGGCCCAGAGAGGTTGATCGTCCGGCCAGAGGGGTGATGGGCAACCGGTACATCAAAAAGTGCGCTCATTGTGGTGAGATTTTCAAGACCGGAAGAAGCAACGCCAGGTTTTGCGTAGACACAAACAAGGCACATTCACAGCAATGCATCCAGCTTCATAGACGCGATAAGACAAGGCTCGGTCCAATCAAGAAGAAGTGCTCTTTGTGTGGCAAAGAGTTTATGGCGGGGAGAAAAGCGCATCTGTTCTGCCACGAACCCTGCACCTCGGAGCTTGCAAGACAGAAGCGTGTCCGTGATGCGGCCCTGCGAACATTCAGTTGTTTGAACTGCGGCAAGAGCGTGGAAACGGTGAGCCACAAAATGAAGTACTGCACCCGCCTGTGTGCGCGGCGTGGAAGGGGTGAATAGATTGAGGAGGTGTCCGGTGACAATTAACATTAACCAGGTGGGCAACCTGAGTCGCTGGATGCCTTCTATCTAAAATGGAGAAAAACGATGTGGCTATACCTGCCCAAACAATTTGTTCCCTCTTCAGCGGAATTGGCGGACTCGATGAAGCAGTCAGATTGGCGGCCCCAGGAAGTAAAACTGTGGTCTATGTCGAGCGGGAAAGCTATGCAGTCGCCACTCTCTGCAAGAAGATGGAAGACAAGATCCTGGACGAAGCTCCTATCTGGGACGACATTACATCCTTCAATGGCAGAGCTTGGCGTGGAAAGGTATCTTGCCTCATTGGGGGGTTTCCATGTACCGACCTTTCAGTCGCGGGCAAAAAAGAAGGCATCGTCAAAGGCAACCGGTCAGGCCTCTTCTATGAATACGTCCGGCTCATTCGCGAGATACGACCACGATACGTCTTCGTGGAGAACGTATCAGGCTTGCTGGATAACCGGGCAATGGGGATTGTACTCGGAGAATTTTCCAAAATCGGGCTATCTGCACAATGGGGAATGTTCAGCGCGTCAGGAGTGGGTGGCTCCCATCAACGTCAAAGGGTTTTTGCATTGGGGTACGCCGAGCACGATGGATATTTTACCGGCGGGGATTTCGGGGTCGCTTAAAGAAAGTTTAACCTCAAGGAGAACGCGTTCTAGTAATTTGAGAGAACAGGTTGTTGATGATGTGAATTGGCCAACCCCATCATCCCAACTAGCGGGTGAAGGCCTTCTGATGGACAACTTAGTGACTAAGGATGGGGAACCCATGCAACTGGGCGAAAGGGCTTACAACCCTGAAACTGGCAACCATGTCCAGATGACTCTCAACCGGGTTACTTCCGCTTGGCCGACTCCTAGAGCTTTAGAGATTGATGAAAGCATTGAGTCCCATAGTGCCAGGATGGAGAAACGGAGTAAGGAGGGTAAGCAAATCCCTAGTCAGAATCTGACAATTACCGTGAAGAAATGGCCTACCCCTGTGTCGAGGGATTATAGGGGGCCAAGTGGTCGGAGCGTAAAGGGATTAGAGAATGATTTGCCTAATGCCTCTGAGAAATGGCCTACCCCTATGGGGACTGATCTCTGGTTGGATAATGCCGCGGTTCATGTGGGGCCGAGTTCCAAGAACTGGCTCACCCCGGCGGCAAGGGAAGATGCCGCTTGTCCACAATCACAACGAATGTTAACTCACCAAGCAAAGGAGTTTGAACCATGCGATACCCCTACTGGCCTCCAGGACCCAATGAACGGGAACAATGGGAGCAAATCCTTGCCGAGCGACCAGACCTTGCCCCGGCTGTCGAAAAGATTGAACCCACAGTTCGTGGAATGGCTGATGGGCCATCCGATTGGATGGTCGAGTGTCAGGAAGATCGACATGAAAGATTACAATGCTTGGGTAACGGAGTCGTCAGCCTTACTGGAGCGGTTGCTTTCAGGGTCTTATGGGAAAGGATGTTAGATGAATAATGTGCTAAACTCTGAAATGGTTACAGGTGGACTTGGATCGGAGGGTAAGGTCATGTCTGCCAAGATGCAAAAACTAATGAAGGAGTTAAAGCATGAACTGGAACAAAAGAGTATTCGCAAGAACGTCAAGGTACTTACTCTAATCAAGAGGTATCGACCTACTGCATCAGAACGGGATCAGCAAATAATCAGGAACCATATTTTGAAAATTGCCGACCTAACGATTGCACAGGTCAAGGTCAATGATTTCGTTGAACTTCATCGACATAAACCAGTTTCCACGGCAAAGAAAATTTTGAAATGCTTTGAGCGGGTTATGCAAACGCATGATGAGTCGTTCAGGTTGCCACAGGTTAAGTACCCTAACAAGGGCAAGAGATTTACCGCGAGCCAGATACTTGAAATTGATGATATTTTGAAGGTAATTGATGAGCGGGTGTATGCACCATACAAGTTGCCGTGTCTGGTTGCCCTATACACGGGGATGCGGTTGGGGAATGTGATGGCATTGACTAAAAAGAATGTGGATAAGAAGCGTAGGGAGGTGCGGTTCAAGCAAAACAAGGGGGGCAATGAAATGGTGTTACCCATCTCCGAGTCTTTGGCAAAAGTATTCAGCCGAGTGCCTTGGCCTTTGGATGACGAAACTCCATTGTTCCCGCTCACCTCTACCAAACAGGCGGTATCGCTTGCGGTGAGTCGAGCGTTTACCAGAGCCGGGTTCCCTTGGTTCTCATTTCACAAACTACGTCATACATCAGCTTGTTTCTTGCTGGAGCATGGCGTGGAATTGTCAACCATTTCGGCCTTGCTCGGACATAGCTCAATCAATGTCACGATGGAGTTTTATGCCAGGGTCAGGCCGAAGAAACTGCAAGAAGCTGTGAGGTGTTTTGATGGGAAAGTGTAAGTCTTGTCGGTTCTGGAAAGAACCAACGAACAAGATGGGTATGTGTACCAAAACCATCAATGGCTGGCGTGAGGGATTTGGCACAATGTCAGAGGATGGATGGGAGTCTGGTATTTATACTGGGCCAGAATTTGGGTGTATCCACTTTAAGGAAAGTGAATTTATATAGCCATTTTCGGACGTTGGTATTTTTGACGCACCTGTAAGTTGTTGAAAAATAATAGCCCCAAGGGGAATCGAACCCCTGTTTCCGGCGTGAGAGGCCGTTAACTTTAGCCAAGCCTCACCTGTAACCAGCTATTTTATCAATAACATACAGACGGTGTCAAGAAAATGACTGGCGGTTTTGGGTGCATTTTCAGGATATAGCCCTGCCCTCTAAACAGAAACTATTTTTCGGACAGGAAAAGTAAGTGATGTTTGTATCTTGTGTCAACTTTATACAGGGGGGTAGGGCTTTTGAATAAGGACTACGCGGTTAGCGTTAAGTTTCGCAATGGTCCTCTGGTAAGGCTGATGCGCGGCAAGGGGATTAATACTGCCGCTGAATTGAGTCGAGCTACTGGGATAGCTCAAATAACCATAGGGAAATGCTTGAATTTAAAATCTCCTGCTGTTGGGAAGAAGGGACAGTGGCTTTCTTACACGACACAGCTTGCTGATTTCTTTGGTGTACTGCCGGAGGATATTTATCCGCCGCAACATATTTCAAAAGGTTTGAAGGTTAACCAGGTTGAGGGTGAGGTTTCTTTCGAGGAGATGGTTGCTTTGTCTGGTGGTGAGAATCTTTCTTACCTGGAGGAGTGGGACGGCGATGGGGTTGGGTTTTCAGGGGAGGGGCTGGATATGGCATTAAATTCTATTGCGTCAAGGGAGAGGAGCATAATCCGCGATAGGTATGGGCTTGACGGTGAGGAGCCTAAGACGCTAAGCGAGATTGGTGATAAGTTCGGTGTTAGCGGGACAAGGATTGCCCAGATAGAGGCGAGGGCATTGCGTAAATTAAGACACCCATCGAGAGAGAGGAAGATTCGTGGAGATTAAACTGGTACTGCCATGGCCTCCTTCCTGTAAGAATTGGATAAAAAAACAGAAAAAATATTTCCGCCATGGTGAAAATGGCGATCCGCCATGGTGAAAATGGCGCATTGAACAAGCTGTATCACATATCAGGATCGCGGTAGGGCTTTTAATATATTGGTGATGTTTTGGTAACACTACAAGTCACGGCAAATATCTTTGCCATAACAAATATCTGGCTATTGGCAAACAGCTATGTGTGGTGGGGTTGCGTAATCGGTCTGCCTGGTCAGTTGATATGGCTTTATATTTTTTGGCGTAAGAATTTAAAAATCTTGATGTTGACCGATGTTATTTTGGTTGGGATTTACAGTCAAACTTTATGGAAGTTGGCTTATGAACTCAAATAAGGGGAAGGTAAATTGTGACAGGTGTGGGGCGTGGGCTGTGCCGATTGATGCTCACGGTAAAATGAGATGCCCTAACTGCCATCAAGTGTTGACGATGGGCGATTGTTGCCAGGGTGAAACGCATTGCAGGCCGGATGACCCGGCAGAGGGTGTGGACGTTCCAAATTAGAAAGGTGAATACATGGATCATGGAGAAATCAGGAGTGAGAGAGCGAAGAAGTATGGAGATTTTTATACCAACCACAAGAACATAGCTAACGCATGGCACTCAATAATATGCTCATATTATCAGAAAGAGTTACCTCCATTACCGCCGCACATAGCTTGCCTGATGTTTACGGTATTCAAAGCTGTGAGAGCTTCAATCCCATTCAAGTTTGACCTGGACGACTACAGGGATATGCGGAATTATCAAGATTTTGCCAAGGAGTGTGATCCTGACAATCCTGTTTTTGTGGCAACGGAATCGGTACGAAAAGTTAAGTGTGATTGTGCGGATGAAAACAAGGGATGTCAATATCATCGTGGGCCGTTGAAGGTTATGCAAAATGAAAATAACAGCGAGGCATCTTAGAAAAGTTCCAGTGGGTGCATTGGTCAGGGTCAGGTGGCCTGATGCCAGTGCCGAGCCTACGGAGTCAGGGACAGCGGAAGAGATGGTCGGCAATCACAAGGCGACCATATACGATACGTTTGGGCTCTACCTTGGCTACAACAAGGTGGATGTGATCTTGTCGAATGATAAAGAAGTGGATGGTGAGTATCGGGGGAAGTTGAATATTCCCCGCAGGTGGTTGATGGATTTGCAAATAATTTTGGAGAACCCTATTCCATGAATAAAGAGCAATTGCAAGAAGCCGTAAATTTGGTCACCGAGCATGGGAGCATTTACTATGCCTCAGTGGCAACCGGGATGCCAGAAACAACGCTACGAAAACGGTATCAACGAGCAGTCAAGCAGGGCGTTGAGCCAACCGTACAGCCGAAGGCAGAGCGTGAGGTTGCATTTCTCAATAACCAGGTGAAGCAACTAAAAGCAAAGCTAGCAGAGATTGAGCGCGAGGAGTTAGGGGCAGAGGAAATCAGGCGAAAGATTTTCAAGATTGCCGAGGTCCAGGCTGAACCGCCATCATGGGTGTTGAAGCCCCCACCGAAAACCAGTAAATCTCCCGGTGTGCCGACTCTATTTTGTTCAGACTGGCACTGGGCAGAGGTGGTTGATGCGAACCAGATGGGTGGTGTGACCAATGCCTTTAACCTAAAGATTGCCAGGGATAGGGCGAGGTATTTGGTTGATAATACGGTTGACCTGCTATTCAACCACATGGTCAATCCAGATTACCCAGGCATTGTATTGGCCTTGGGTGGCGATATGTTCTCAGGCGATATTCTTCATGAGGAGCTTACCGAGTCGAATGAAGAGTACACCATGTCTGCCATGCTGGATTTGCTTGGGGTTATGACTTGGATGATTAACCAGTTGCTTGAAAAGTTCCCAAATGTGTTTGTTGTTGGCGTGACCGGGAATCATGGTCGCAATACTAAAAAAGTTCGACATAAAAACCGTGCGTTCACCTCATTTGATTGGTTGCTGTACCAGTTGATAAAAAGACATTACCATCCCACCGAAGGCAAGCCGAATCAGCGTGTATCCTTTATGATCCCTGATGGACCTGATGCTTGTTACCGAATCTATAATCACAGATACCTGCTTACGCATGGCGACCAGTTCCGGGGTGGTGATGGGATCACCGGGGCATTAATGCCAATCATGCGCGGGTTCGCAAAAAAATCCAGCCGCAACGCACAGATCAATCAGGAGTTCGATACCATGATTATCGGTCACTGGCATCATCTCTTCCAATCAAGGCGTGTGATCGTCAACGGCAGTTTGAAGGGGTACGATGAATACGCCTACGCATTGAATCTGCCCTTTGAACAACCGATGCAAGCCTTATGGGTGACGCATCCAGATAGGGGTATCACTTTCAGCATTCCCGTTCATGTGGAGCCTAAGAAGAAGCAAACTAAATCTGAGTGGGTTTCCATCCAAAAAGAGGAGGTGGCATGGTAGAGCTAAAAATTGAGTTAAAGCCTGAAAACATGAAAAACTCTGACCTTTGGCATCGTGCGGCCTGTGCCAAAACAGGAGCCGAGGCGGTGGCTATTATTTTGAAAGAAGGCGGCGGCAATCGGATGTATATACCAACCCTAAACTATGTCACCAAGAACGCACCCTGCCATATTACTGTGGCATAGTTAACAACCTTATCCACTCTCTGCATTGATGATTAAATACTAATGTGGAGAGAGAAATCAAAAAGATAGTTGTGCATTGCTCTGACTCTGAGTGGGGTGATGCAGATGCCATTGACCGATGGCATAAAGAGATGGGTTGGGATGGGATTGGGTATAACTTTGTGCTGATGAACGGTCACAGGGTCAACTCCAGCCCAGACTCCTATGATGCCGAGCATGACGGTTTATTCCAGGTCGGCAGACCTATTGACATCATTCCCGCTCATGTTCGGGGCCACAATAAGCATTCTATCGGCATCTGCGTAATCGGGAAGAGGTTCTTTTCTCACGGGCAATTTACAGCACTTGAGGCTTTTTTAAAGGATTTGATACTGCAATACGGTTTGTCTGTTTCCGATGTAGTGGGCCATTACGAACTGGATGAGAATAAGACCTGTCCTAACATGGACATGGATGATTTAAGGTGCAGGCTGATGGAAGGTTTTCATTACGACAAGTCAATGAAGCAATCGCCAAACTAGGAGAGCCAGATGGTAAAAGTTATTATTGAATTAATTGACAAACTCGCGCCAGGGTACAAGACATACGGCGTGATGGGGCTAGGAATGCTGATGATGGCGTGTCAAATGATGGGCTATCACCAGTTCACACCTGAAGCGTGGGGATTGGTAGGCATTGGTGGGGCCATGACGTACAAGATGGGTGTGGACCGTAAGGGATGATTACCTTCATCATCATGATGACCCTGGGTGGTGGGTTACTGCTTTACCTTTTGCGTGTCGGCAAGAAGATCAAGATTGCGGATGATTTGATGAGAGCAAAAAAGGCAATTGGAAAGATTAACAGGTTCAATCGGAAAGAAGATGAAGAAGCACAAAAGCAAGCTGATAACGCTGGCTGTAACCCTGTTTCTGCTCCTTGGTTGCGTAACAGGAGGAAGTAACGGGCCGTATCCGATTCATGCTTATCCAATCGTACCGAAAGCGGTCATGGAACCGGGCAAGGTTTGGCAGAAATGCGGTGATGATTATATCTGCATTGAAGAGAGTCATTTGATTGAATTGAAAAAATACATTATCAAGTTGGATTCGTTGGTCAGGAAATATGAACACGCTATTGAGGCAATCAATGAACAGCAATAGTCTACTCACAGTGATACTGACTTGGCTTGGTATTGCTGTGTTTCCAGCGGTTGCTTCAGCCGATCAGATTCCCTCCGATGGTCGGTTGGAGCTTCCCTCCCCTATGGAGATACGGAATTACGAGCCCCAACCCAACTCATTGATGACAATTACTTATGCAAACGGGCGGGTTTATTTGTTTCACATTGAGGAAGTTAATCCGAGGAGTGACTGCAACCAGATTCAATACAACATCGAAACTAAAAAGATAAAGATTATCACCCAGGCGGTGAGCAATGCGTATGAGTATGTGTTGTTGCCAGTTCCATCGTATGTCTCTGAATGGGTGATGCTGGATACACCAAGTCCCAAAGTAGGCAAGTGATGTGTGGGTCTTACTCTTAATCACATTGGGACAATTTGAGGTACAGAGGATCGAGGTATTGGAAACGTGGTACGACAAGAATCATTGTGCAGGGCGATTGAAAGAAGCAAGGCAGGTTGGCTTACCAGTAGGCAGTAGTATCGCCTGTGTTCATGTCGATGGCATTGGGAAAGCGTAGACTCAGGGTGGTGAGAGACAGAAGATTGAAAGCTAGAGTTGTTATTAGCGGCAATGATTTAAAGGCGAGCAATATCCCGTCTTCTTGTGACCAAACGGTAGAATGTGAGCAGGAGAGTACTGTGCAACGTATAAAACCAATGATTGCCCCTGATGATAATTTTTATCAGGTTGATATTGATTGAATGATATGACTAATAAACAAAAGGCTTTTTGCAGGGAGTATGTTAAAGATTTCAACACTTCCAAGGCAATGCTAGCGGCGGGATACTCCAAGACCAATGCGATTGCTGGTGGGAGACGTATGTTAGAGAATGTTGGCGTGAAAGAAGAGATTGAAAAGTATATCCAAAGAGATGAGGGGGACGTTGATCGGAGAAGAAGAGAGATCGTTCAGAAAACCAACGATATGATGAATGCTGACATTCTTGATCTTTATGACAGTGTGCATGGTGAGTTGATCGTGAAGTGCTTGACGGATGTGCCAAGAGGTGTGAGGGATTTGATTCAGGAGATACAGACAATCCAGTTGCCTGATGGTGGTGGACTTGGTTGCAAGATCAAGTTGATACCGAGGGACAGGATCGTTAAGTTGAATGCAAAGATACACGGGATGTTGGTTGATAAGCACGAGGTCAAGGTTGACCAACGCATCACCTTGAATGATTGTTTGAGGGAGATGGATGAGCGACAAGGCGAAAATTATATTGAAGCTGAAAAGGTTCAAGACTAATCCCAATGCTTTCGTGTCGGAAGTGCTGGGTGTTACCCCTGATAAGTGGCAGAGAGAGGCACTTGAATCTGTCGTCAAGCATGATCGGATTTCAGTTCGGTCAGGACATGGCGTAGGAAAATCAGCATACCTGTCCTGGGTAATACTTTGGTGGATGTCAACGAGGTTAGGCAAGGTGGCGTGTACTGCGCCGACAGGTCATCAGTTGCAGGATGTACTCTGGGGTGAGTTGTCGAAGTGGTACAGGAAAATGCCTAAGTGGTATCAGGATCAGTTGAGCCTGAAGAATGAACGGCTAGAGGTAGTCGGTTCAGAGGCAGAAGCATTTGCGGTTGCCAGGACAGCGAGGCGGGAAACGCCAGAGGCATTCCAGGGCTTCCATAGTTCAGCAGGAATGTTGTTCATAGTGGATGAGGCATCTGGTGTGGACAATCTCATATTTGAGGTTGGGCAGGGTGCTATGAGTTCGCAGGGAGCCAAGACTATTCTTACTGGCAACCCTACTAGAACATCTGGTTACTTCTACGACACGTTCCACAGTGACCGCGCTAACTGGCACACAATCAAAGTTGCCTGCTCTGATTCGAGCATGGTTGACCCGGCATTCATACAGGAAATGGAGGACAAGTATGGTGTTGACAGTAATGTATATCGTGTCCGTGTGCTGGGCGACTTTAGTAAAGAAGGCGATGACACGGTGATCCCGTTGAGTTGGATTGAGTCGGCAGTAGCAAGAGATGTTGAGTTC
>Ga0080013_1002802_pt1 | contig 19613 bp, 47 predicted proteins | sample ETNvirenome_6_85_FD_69236 | JGI IMG/M metagenome (GOLD analysis project Ga0080013, IMG submission 69236) | Marine viral communities from the Pacific Ocean - ETNP_6_85 (SPADES assembly) (version 2) | ecosystem: Environmental > Aquatic > Marine > Oceanic | place: Pacific Ocean | collected 2013-06-19 | reverse complement strand
ATGTAAATTTAAATGAGGCAATTTTATTAGAATGTGAGTTATTAAATTAATTTAAAAAAAAGTGGGTAATTATTTGTTTAATTGCCCTTTTTTGCTTATATTTAAGTATTAATAATTTAAAAAAAAAGATATGAGAAAATTTAAAGTGGAATATGGTTATGCTTTTAGTGGAGGCATTGAGGAATATGACGTTATAGAAATGTTGGCTGAAAATAAGTTAGACTTATTGAAAAAAGTTAGAAGACGATTTAGAGAATTATGTTATGATGATAGAGATTTGGTAGAATGGATTGAAAGTGGTGATAATTGGGATAGAGAAGTAGATGATGAATTTTTATTAGGATTAATAGATGATGATATATATAGCAGTTTTGGCAGTTTTGGCTTATTATTGGCTGAAGATATATATTTTGATTGTGTTGAATTAAAATAAAGTTTAAAAAAGTGTGTAAATAATTAGGATCCTACATTTATTTACCTTATATTTAAGTATAATTTTAAAAATAAGAGATATGTATAGTTTAAATTGTGATTATTATGATAGAGAGTTCGAAACGATTGATGAGCTCGTAGATGATGTAATTAGTTCTGGAATGGATCCGAATTATGTTATTATGTATAATGGTGTCGGGACAGGCAGTATGGTAATAGATTTTATTCAATTTTAATTGTGAATAACTTTTTTAAAAATAATTGGTAAAAAATTAGGATCCGAACAAAAAAGGTCTTATATTTATATAAATTTAAAAATTAAGAGATATGAAAATTAGTAAAAAAGAACCTGTCAGATTGCATTATTCAGATGAGGAAATATGTGACATTTATGCTGAGGCATTAGAATCTGAAACGGGAATGCCTGTTGAGAATTTGTATCAGGTATTTGATTATGACAATTATATATTAACATATGATACAGCTGATGATAAAACTATTATTAAAATATGTGGAGTATATGTGCAATTTGAATTTGAGAATGAAGATATATATGTTGTTAATTATGGTTGTGGCTCAGGTTGGCAATTGGGATATTAATTGTGAATAACTTTTTTAAAAATAATTGGTAAAAAATTAGGATCCTAACAAAAAAGGTCTTATATTTAAGTATAATTAAAAATTAAGAGATATGGAAAATGGAATTTATAAATCAGACAATGCTGTTTATTTTGTATATAATGGCAAAATATTAATGCAGCTAATGGGTAATATGTATAAGACAACTGCAAATTTTATGCAGGGAAATTATATGGAACCTTTAAAGCAGGGCATGGCTGATTCATTTGAGGAAGTTTATAATAAAGTTAAATTTTGGTAAAAAAGTTTAAACAAAGTTGGTAAAAAATTAGGATCCTAACAAAAAAGGTCTTATATTTAAGTATAATTAAAAATTAAGAGATATGAGTAAATACAGAGAACTTAGAACAAATCCTCCAAAGTTAGAGGTAAAAGAAAATGCCAGAGAAATTAAAATAGACTTGGTAAGTTGTATGTGTGATAACAGATACAGGTGGACTATTAAGAAAAATGAAGATGGAGATTATAAAATTTTCACCCATGGATTTGCTTATAATAATTGGCAAATTCATCATGGAAAAGATGATATTGAATGGGTTGCTGATGAGGGCAATTGGAATAAAGTTTTTGAGATGATAAATTCAGGAACCTCAATAATTGAAAAAATTAAATCCAGATAATTAAAAAATAAATGGCAAAAAGGTTGACACGCACGGGTTTTTTGCTTATATTTATATAAATTATAAAATTAAGAGATATGAATAAAATTGAAATAATAGACGGACATGATGGCTTTGAAAGAGAAGTTACAGGAACTTATGATTTGGATGGTAATAATGTATATACATGGGAGCTATACACTTATAGTGGATTTACTACTATTACTTTTATAGATTGTGAGGCGGGATTTAATTTGGAGGATGAGGATGATTGTTTGGAAATTGGCATTGTAGGACTTAAAGGTGAGGAGATATATGATGAAATATTAGACTTTGTTAATGACAATGGCTATGGCTTTATTGGAGAGGAGTTTGAATAATGGAACAGTTAATTAAAGACGCAGAAGAAATATTAGAAGATGGCATAAACCCAGACACTGGGCTACCTTTAACAATGGAGGAATATGTTGCTGTTGAAAAAGAATTAAAAAGATTGAAACTTTTCTTGCAAAATGCTAGGATCCTAACTTAAAAGGTCTTATATTTAAGTATAATTAAAAATTAAGAGATATGAGAAAGAAAAAAGAAAAAGTATTCCAGCACGGAATTGAGATTACAAAGCCTTGGAGCAAAGAAATGTATGCTCATAATGATAAGGTTTCAACGGAAGTAAGAGATGAAGTTTGGGAAAGATGGGCTAAGGCATATAAAGCATCTAAAGCAGAATATGATGCCTATAATGAATTTTTACCAGAGCAAGATTTTACTCCGGAGGGATTTGAATATGCTGAATGGCTAAGTCATTGTACGGATGAGTTAGTTAGCCTTCAAGAAGCCGTAATAGTTATAGGATATGGACCGGGATTTGAAATGAATCAAGTCAATAAAGATTTCATTGACGATCTTGAAAATGCACCTTATTACCGACTAAATGAAATAGTAGAAGAATTGGATATAGAATTAGAAGAGGGGTTTGTTGGCTTTAAATAGTCAGCAAACTTTTTTGCTAAAAGATTAGGACTTACGAGAAAAAGGTCTTATATTTAAGTATTATTAATAATTTAAAAAAAGAGATATGAAAAAGAGAAAAATTGAAATTGGCGTATTCGTCACAATATTAGTAGGGTTTGCAACTTTAGCAACAATACTTTGTTATCAAGTTATATATTGTGGATTATTTATCTGCATTTAAAATAAGAGATATGAAGAAGCCAGAAAAATTAGTTATGACATTTGAGGCATTTGATAATATGCTGCAAGACTTATATGAAATCGAATACAGACACGATTATATTAATCCACCTGTATATTATTTAGCATACATTTCTGCGGAAGCCGACGCTGATAATACAGTTAATGGCATTATGGCATATTATGATACTGTGGAAATGGGTTTAATGTTTGATACCGATTTCTTAGATTGTATGGTACAATTGCAAAGAAGGTTACAAGTATTAGATGATTTTGGAATTAAGGAAAAGTATAGATTAAATTGAAGAAGATGAAGAATATAATAGCCTCCATGAAGGAAATATATGATGCAATGAAACCTAGTGTACATCGGAACAAGAAGAAGTATACTCGGAAAGATAAGCATAAAAGAAAGTTCCCAAAAGATTAGGTTATTTGAAAAAAAGGTCTTATATTTAAGTATAATTAAAAATTAAGAGATATGAAAAATTTTCAGGAATATTCGCAAAAGTTTAAGGAAAAATGTTGGGCAATGAATTATCATGTATATGCCTTCCTTATAGCAAATGGAGATGTATTAGCATTTGAAACTTACCCTGCGCCAGTAGTTAACTTTTTTAAAAATTGGATTAATGAAAGAAAAAAAGTTGAAACAAAGTAGCAAAAAGATTAGGAATTACGAAATAAAGGTGGTATATTTAAGTATAATTAAAAATTTAAAAAATGAGTAAAAATAAAGGTTACGGTTATGATAGACAAGACGCAGTCATTAGCAAATTCCGTAGAGACGCAAAGTCTCGTAGCAAGACGTCAGCAGTAGCACAAGCAATTGCAAGAGGTAAAAAGAAAAAGAAAAAAATCGAAGAGATTGAAGAGGTAAGATTTTCTCCTAAAGCTTTAATAGAATTAAGTAATGGGTAAGATATTTGTAACCACCGGAGCTGTCTTCTCAGATGTTGACAGCACCAAGCTTTATCTGAATGAGATAAAGAAGGCTCCATTATTGGATAAGTATACAGAAAAGGCATTGGCTGAAAAGGCATTGGCTGGAGATAAGGAAGCACAAAACATGTTAGTTGAATCTAATCTTCGCTTTGTGGTACAGGTTGCTAAGCAATATCAAGGAATGGGCGTAGAGCTGGAAGACTTGATTGGATATGGTAACTTAGGATTATTCGAAGCCGTTAAGAGATTCGATCCTAGTAGAGGTGTAAAGTTTATTAGCTTCGCAGTATGGTATGTCAGAGCAGAATTACAGAAGGCATTAAATGATACCGGAAGAACAGTAAGGATTCCATCTCATAAAACAATGACAGAAGGCAAAGACTATTCGACTATCAGCACCGGGATGAAAATAGGTGAAGGAGAGGATTCGGAAACATATGCGGATAGATATCTTCCAGCTGAAAAGGAGACTCCGCAGAGTGCATTAGATGATTTGAAATATGACCTGACAAGAGCATTGGAATTGTTAAAGCCAAAACAGAAAGCGGCAATTGAAATGTTTTATGGTATTGGATATGACTATCCTAAACCAATGGAGCAGATAGCAATAGAATTATCAGTAACAGGAGAGCGAGCGAGACAATTAGTTCGCCAAGCCGAGTTAGGATTGAAGCAGATGTCAGGAATAAAGTTATTAGAACAATACCTGTAAAAGATTAGGTTAATTGAAAAAAAGGTCTTATATTTATATAAATTAAAAAATAGAGTTATGACAGTAGATGAATTAAAAGAAGTATTAGAGTACTATGATGGAGACATGGAAGTACGATTTGCATCCCAACCCAATTGGCCCTTTGAGTATAGCATTAATGATGCAGTACTGGTAAAAACGGATGACAGTGAAGTTATATACTTAGAGGAAGGACATCAGATAGGCTATCTTCCGAGCGAAGCTAAAGAAGAATTAAACTGGTAAAAAAGTTTAAACTTTTCTGGTAAAAGATTAGGATCCTATCATTTTTTACCTTATATTTAAGTATTATTAAAAATTAGAGACATGAGTAATATATTTGAACCGGCCAGGTTAAATGGCAAATTAGTAGCAAGGAATGTAGCTACTGGGAGTATAGCTCCTGAGGGATTGATAAGATATATCCAAATCCAAAATGCAGAGAAAAATGATCAAGTGTTAGCTGTCGATCCGATTAACGGGAGGGTTACAAGATTACCGGGATCTGTGGTAGGTAAGGTGCCAGATAATATGCCAGATCCAAAGTTATCCTTTATGACAGTAGTTGAAAAGCGAGATCCTAAAGATATGTTTGACAATTTGGAAAGGCTTACTAAAATGGTAGGAAGAGGTATACAGCCATCCTTAGTGGTAACCGGAGGAGCGGGATTAGGTAAGACTTATTTGGTAAAGAAAACATTAGCTGATATGGGATTGACTGAAGCAAAAGAATTTGTTCATTTCAAAGGAAGGGCTACCGCAGCGGGATTGTTTGTGACGCTATATGAGAATGAAAATAAGATTATAGTATTGGATGATTGTGATAGCGTGTTTAAAGATGCAGATGCTGTGAATTTATTAAAAGCGGCATTGGATAGTTATGACACACGTAGGATATCTTATATAAGTACTAAACCGCTTAAAGACACATATGGCGACCCAGTACCAAGACACTTTGAATTTACAGGAAAGATAATCTTTATATCCAACCTAAGCCAATCGACATTAGACGCAGCAGTTAAAAGCCGGTCTTTTGTATCAGACATCACAATGACGCAGGAACAAATGTTTATCCGGATAGAGCAGTTAATGGAACAAATGGAAACAAGGATTCCAGAGACAGCAAAGAAGCAGGCATTAGAAATAATGAAAGAGTTACATGAAAAGTATAGTGGTGTTGAGATTAACCTCAGAAGCTTTATCAAAGCGGCAAGGATATGTGCAATGGGATTCAAAGACCCAACCACAATGGTAGCCGAGCAAATTATTAATTTATAAACCATGTCTCTTAGGTTTGAGGAGTCGGAAACGGCTCCTTTTTTTTCTTTAAAACTTTCTGGTAAAAGATTAGGACTTACGAAAAAAAGGTGGTATATTTAAGTATAATTAAAAATTAAGAGATATGAAAAATGAAAAAGAATTAAAAGGTCAGGAGTTAGTAGACTTCTTAATGGCACGGTTTAAAATGACTGAAGACGAAGCACTTAAAAGCTTAGCTGAGAATATAGGTAATGTTAAATTAAAAAAATAAGAGATATGAAAAAGACAGATTTAAGATTTATTGACAATACAAAAGCTTTAAAGAAAACCGATAAGAAGTATAAAGACGAAACGAATGATTGTGTAGTATACGCTTACATGAATGCATTTGATATCAGTTATGACAAAGCACATGATCATGTTGAAAAGAAGTATGGTAGACAAAAAGGTAAAGGTACATTTAATACATTGTATGGATTAGCTGAAATGGGAGGAATGAAATTGGTGTATAGTAATCAAACGGATAGCTATCATGACACTAGTTATTTGAATGGCAAGACAACTAAGTATATTGGAAGCCATCCTAAGTCGTGTGTTAAAGACACCGAAGGTAACGCTTATGGAACTTTTATTAAATTAACCAATCCATTATATCCCTTAGGCAAAGGAGAGTATGCCGGATACACAATAGGGAAGTTTAGATTACAGTATACTAAAGGAACATATATCATCCTTACAAGACGTCATGCATTATGTGTTAAAGACGGAGCAATAGTTGATAACGCTTGTGAGAATGACAGATTGTTTAGAATGACTAATAGAGACCAGAGAAGAGCGCTACATATCTTCGAAGTAATAAAGAAGTAAAAAGATTAGGTTAGTTGAAAAATTAACCTTATATTTAAGTATTAAATAATTAAAAAAAGAGATATGAAAAAGTTTAAAAAGTTTAAAGTAAATGACAAAGTTAGAGCACACGATTTTGAAGGCAATAAAGAAGTAGGAACTACGAATGCCTGTTATGTAGAAGGCATTGTGTTAGACATTGTTAGAGTAGTAGAGATCGGAGGCTGTATGTGTTATGAGCTTAAATGTACTAAGAAAGTATTTGGAGGCGAAGAGATTGGAAGAGGAGTAGGCGAGAAAGTATGGAGCCCGGTTAATGGAACGGAGACAACGTTCGGCAAGGTATTAAACCAAGTTGAATTGGTTGAGGAATTTGATGAAGACATAGATCCCGCAGGTGGATATGGATTACATTCCCACATTTAAAAGACGGAAAATAAATTAGGTTAGTTGAAAAATTAACCTTATATTTAAGTATTAATAATTTAAAAAATAAGAGATATGTATAAAGTAATAAAATTAACAGATAAGTCATATGAAGTATTGATAGACGGAGAAAGTGTATATTATCCATGTTATGACGACCTGCCTCCTTCAGCAAAGGACCAGGTTAATAAAATGATTAAAACAAAAAAGATGAGCAAGATAACAATATGTAAAGGTTACAAAAAAAGCAAATATGATAATACTTGTATGAATTGTAATTCAAATAAAAGTTATTGTGAATATACGAGAACTATAAACCAAAAAAAATCTAAATTCAAAAAGGCAGGAGAACAATCAGGCTTTGATATGAGAGGATTAAATTAAAATAAAGATATGAGACCAGAACTAAAAAAACTAAAACTAATAATGGATAAAGCTAAGGCTTACTATTACTCCAAAGAAATTCAAGAGACAGACGATGCAGCAATTCACTATAAAGCTTATATGGAATACGTAGCAGCACGTACGGCATTCAGTGAAGAATATAAGGGATTAACTTTCCCATAACAAGACGCCTGGACTATATTATATAAGTCATAAGCAAGGGCAAGGATAGACTCGGAATCAAACCCGGGCCTATTCTACGTTCTAAGGGTATAGGGGGCATGGTAAAGGGGGCTGGGGTCAGACAAGGGGGGCTGGGGCAAAACCGGGGGCTAAGGGGGGCTAAATGGGGGGGTAGGGGAGGGTTTCATTAACACCCCCCTCATCCAGGTGCGGGTTGGTCCAGATATACCTATTTTCATTGTGAGCATAGATTTTTTGCTATATAGGTGCTCTTTATTAGAATATACTGCGTATATACTTTCTGGCCTATATTTATAATAAAAAAGTCTCCAATGGATAACGCTAGCGATATATTAATGGAAATACAAATAATATGCCTCACTATATTTATGTGGAAAATGTATAGGTATATACTATATAAAGAAGGTAAAGAAAATGAGTAAAAATATTTTAAAAGAAAATATGAGAAGGTTTAGAACTAAAAATCTTAATGAATTAAATATAGCCCAGTATACACAACAGCTAGGATTAGATTTAAATAAATTAAAACAAAATCGACCTTCAAAAGGCCAAGCAGGCACCGGCAATAATATTTATAAAGCCGTTATGAAATCTATACAAGAGGCATTATATAGACAAGGATTTGGTCCACTTGATTATGCTGATAACCTAGGATACGTTTCATTATATCCAAGACCAAAATATTCAAGACCGACAGAAGACGATTTTGAAAATAGTAAATTGTTTTGTATGGTACAGCCAGGGAATTACGCCGTATGGGTAGATGGAATGGCAGAATTTAAAATTCTTCCTTTGATAAGAGATGGAAGTAATCACGTTAAGAAAGGAAATTTACTTGTAGATGATCTGATTGAAGATCCAGATAAAACTCCGAAACAAAATAGTGAGTTCGAAAAAGCACTTATTGAAATGAAATCAAAGTATGGCGAATCTAATTAATTACTATGATAAAACTAAAGTCTATATTATTTGAAATAGGGGACGCGTCGGCGAAGAAGTATGTCTGGAGCCGACATCAAATAGGAGACAATCCTCCATATTATCGTTTTACTTCAGATTCAGGATTATCGTATCAAGTATTCTTTTCGGGTAGTGGTGGTGAATACGATGTTTCATTTCATACCATAGATCCAGAAACAGGACATGACAACTCTACTGCAATGGATACACATAAGAATGAACAATATCAAATAATGGCTACAATGGTTGATATTATAAAAGATTTTAAAATACATTCGCCTACCCCTATGAAGCTTTTAGATATACTTCCGGATAAAACTGATAATGACACAGAAGGATTTGACGATAATAGAAGATATAGACTATATGCTGCATATATCGAAAATCTTCGTTGGGATATAGGAGATATAAGAGATGTTGATTATAACAATGACGGAATTGAAATTTGGTTTGATGAAGATATGGTAGCTAAAAATAATATAAATACTAAATATGACTTTACCGGAATAAAGGATAAATAATGGCACACAAAGTATTTATACGACATACTTACATTTATAAATGCAGTAGCTGTGCCGAAGAGTGGAAAATTAATGAAGCGGCAAATGTAGAAATACTTAATTGTCCACATTGCGGCACAAGAGATAATGTAGAATTTGTATTAAAGGATCAAAGGATAAAATATAATAAAAAATGGGAATAGTTAATGTATGGCCTGTAAGGACGTACTTTCTAGCGTACTAACGTACTATTGTTATATTTATTAATAAATTGGAAATAATGAAATGACAATGAAATTAAAAAAATTATTAGAAGGATATGCGTGGGAAAGAAAAGATGGCCAACCATTACCAACATTAAATGATGTTCAGAAAAAGCATAATGAGAAAATATCTGAAGCTCCTATACAATATAATCCAAATGATTATGAATCTGCAAAACTTAATAAGGGTTTGGGTGATGAAGATCCGGAAGTGATTGTAAAGTTACTTGAAGACGCAGAAGACGAACTTAATCTGATTACATCGAATATGTCGACAGACAGTAATCTAAGTACCACAGACAAAGTAATATATTTAGCAAGCCTCAGAAAAATAAATTATATAATAAATCGGTTGCAAGCCAGAGATTTATCATCATACTACGAATAAAAGGAAATCATGGACGAAACTACATTAATTGGAATATTAGTAACTCTGATAGGAGCACTAGGAATAAAAGAGATTTGGAATATTTGGAAAAAGAAAATTGATGTCCAAGCTAAAAAAGATATAATAACTTTAAGTAATGATCATCAAATATTACATGAAGTTATAGAAGAGCAAAGAAACACAATTGAAGATATGACAAAACGAATTATTATATTAGAAGATAAAATTGATCAATTAATAGAAGAAAATAGAGATTGTGCTGTTAAATTAGCTAGGATGGAAGAAAGAATATTATTGTCTGCTAAAAAAAGTTCTGCTAGAAAGCGGAAAATTAAATCAAAATGATTAAACTAAAAAACATATTAGCAGAAGCATTGCCGGATGTACCTATGAGCACAGGGTTTAAACCAACCGAAACATATTCTAGAGAAATACCAGAACAATTTTTACGGTTCTATCAAAACGATGGCGGAAATAAAACCGGAAGATTTATTGATATGGCAAATCGATTATTACAGACATATGAAAATCCAGGAGAAAAAGAACAAATTCAAGATTATCTAGAAAATATAGATAATATATCATCAGAGATACAAGAATTATTAGATCCACAATCAACAACTGATACTGGTCATAGTGTAAAATCGCCCCAAGGGAAACACGTAAATGCAGCAGTTTGGAAGTATTTAGATGATATTCACGAAACAGTTAATGTAATAATTAACAATACAACATTTGATGGCTGGCCTATAGAAACAACTATTGCCGAATTAGAAGGGTTATATACTGATATAGAAGAATTAAAAAATATATATCCTTCGAATTACGGACCTGCGCCAGAAAAAAATAAAATAGGAATGGTATGATTAAATTGAAAGACATATTACGAGAAGTTATTAACCCATTTGATAAATTAGGAGGAACATATGATTCAGGGAATCCTGGTTCAGAACAAAATCCTAAGGATAATGTAAACATCCCAGCACTTGAATTTAATTTAAAAGATTTAACATTTGACGATGTATTAAAAAGTTTTCCTGGAGATTATAAAGACGAACAATTTTCAAGAACTCAACCTAATGGCCAAGAAGGTCCATATTATAGAGACAGTGTAGCATTTCCTAACTTAACTGCTGCTAGTACTAGAATAGGTGATTTGGGTTCCTTCGAAGATTGGAAAAAGGAATTCTTAAGAGATTTTGGCGATTCAATTATATTATTAGACCCAGACGCAGAATGGTTTGATAAAGTTAAAATAAAAAATGATAAATTTAACCAACATAAAAATACTAGCAATAAAACAATTTCAAAATATTATTCAGATAAACCATCAGGTGGTTTTACTGGTGATTGACCATGCCCCACTATAAACTTCCTAAAAATTCATTTACAATCATTTGCGGAAAATGTGACCATAAATGGAACAGGAAAAAAATGCCTGTTACTGCTACTTGTCCTAAATGTAAACATAAAGCAAAAATAGAATCTAAGTTATAGTAAGTTATATTTATATAAAATGATCAAACTCAAAAACATATTAACCGAAAGAGTTGCTCCTGCTATTCTATTCGATATGAATGCATTTGTTAATGTAGCTAATAGTAAGCTCTTTTTGAAAGTGATGAAAAAGTGGGCAAAAAATCCAGACGCTATCGATTATATCGACAAAAACAAATTGGATGAACTTATTAAAACAATACGACACTCGATTATAAATAATTTTTCATCGAATTTCGATCGAAATGATAGTCAAGAAGAAATCGAAAAAATATTTTGGAATGCAATAAATACAGCATATAATAATGATGCTATAATAAATAACGCAAGTGCCTTAATCAAATCATCTTGGGAAGCTTTACCAAAGGCCATGAAAATTTTAGTTAATGGAACTTGGTCGTTTATTAGTGATAGTACAATTAAACAACATATTAACAATTATATATCCTATTTGATATTAATAGATGTAGGTGCTTTAGTTGGGACAAATAAGACGTCTTCATTAAAGCCAGTACTGTCCCAACTCTTAAATCAAGCCAAAGACGGGTTTAGAACAACTGGTGCTGGTCCGTATCCTTATAATATTAATAATACAACGAATAGTATATTTAATACATTAGATAACTTATGATAAAACTCAAAGACATATTAAAAGAACAAATGATGAAACATCCTGGTAATAATAGCCAACATAAAAAATCTATTAATTGGAAATATACAGTACCAGGACATAAAGATTTTACTATTAACAGATTCGGAAAAATTTTACCACCAGCACCATTTAATGGCGACTTTGGTATTTGGTATGATCGACTGGGTAGTAATTTCAAACCAACAGATAAATCTAATCCTAAATATGCAGCCGCAGCTGATCAATTCTTTAAAGATTTACAAGCATACAATAAAGCTAAAGCAACATGGATATCTACAGTAACTGATAAAGAAATTAAAAATATGGCTACTGCTGAGTTTAAACGAGAAAAAGCAAGGCAAGATGCTGAAAACGCCGAAAAGCAGAAAGAATTAGAGAACAAATATAATATTTCTACATCTAATGGTTTGCTTGTAGTAAACGGAAATAAATATAAAATATCACTTTTGATTCCTGATTATAAAGATGATAAATTTGATACCCCAATTGGAAAAGCTTCTATAGATTGGAAAAACGATACGTCTACTATACATTTAAATATGCCAAAACTGATTGACGCTGCATGGGAATGGCCTGAAGATTGGGGAGGCCTTACAGCTGACATGGTTGAAAAAGGAGATATAAAAGATTTTGACGAGAGTAGGTGGAACGATGATTATTTCCAAATTACTATAAAAATGAGTGATATTTTTATATCTAAAATTGATGCCATGGCAACTGGTCAATCATATATAAAACATGATATGGGTGGCGGAGCATGGCTATATTTAACAAAACAATAAATGATCAAACTCAAAGACATATTATTAGAGCAATATCAACAATACCAAGCCAATGGACAAAAATGGATTAGAAGGAAGAAAGGTGATCCATGGGAAAAATTCAATCCAAAAGAAGAATTGGCTAAACATTATGGAGAGTTACATTTCTCTGCAGCTGATGGAAATTTAAAAGTTAATGGAAATAGTTATGGAGTAACAATTAATCTAGCGGGATTGTATCATCTAAAAGTAAAAAGTGCCGAAAAAAACCAATCCAACGATCCAGATATAGCTATTGAAGATTTAATAAAAGATAAAAAAAGTGCTTTAGATGGAGTAGGAGGCTATTTAAAAGATTTACACCACAATGCAATAAAAGAAATAAACACCGAAAAAATAGTATTAAATTTCAAAAACACAAAAGTTAAAAATGCAATGGAACAAATGTCAGTCGGCGAACCTACAGTGGAACTTAAGTTTAGTACACAGGGCATGATAAAATTACCTATAACAATAACATTTACCTTAAATAAACCAGAAGTACATTCTACAGGCAAAATGAACGACATTGAACTAGCGAAAACGGCTTTTTTGACTCTTATAAAAAGTACTAAATTGTATGATATTGAGAAGACTATGAAAGATCAAGGATCTAACTATAAACACTCCAATAGGCAATTTTCTCCAGTAAATAAAATGTGAAAGAAAGATCATTATAAAACTAGAAAACATATTAAAAAGTATTCCAAATCAAGAGATAGTTGAATGTGAACGAGGACAATGGGACTATCCGGGTAGAATAACAAGAGTTCCATCCAATCGTATAACAATGCAACCAGACCCAAAAACGGGTAATCCTATAGAACATATATTATTAATAATAGGAGACCAGAGTGGCAAGAAGAAAATAGGAATACCGGGTGGTAAAGATTTATTTTTTCCGGCTGATGACAGCGTTACGGAATATCCTATTAAAAGGCATAAGTAACATATTTATATAAAAGGAATATTATGAGTAAGAAACAATTAAACGAATGGAATGATGAATCATTCAAAAAATTACCTAAACGGTGGACTAAAAATTATAATAAACCTGATGGCACTGGTTTAACTGAGTTTGAGAAAAAAGGTGGCAAAGATATTCCAAAAAAGAAAACAAAAAACAATCCCAAAAATTTTAAATGGTAAATGAAAAATAAATTTTCTTTAATAAAGTTATATACTATTGATAATAATCCAGTATATATAAATAAAGAATATATTACTAGAATACATAAAAATACATTGGGCATTATAGTGATACAATTATTAAATGAGACTTCTATTTTTACAAATGAACAAAATATTGATATCTTAGCAGATAAATTATCAATGTAAAGTTTTTACTGAAATATTTATATAAAATGAATGAGAATTATATCCGACATATTGTAAGAGAACATCTTTTGTCTATACTAAATGAAGAAGAAATTGAAGAATCGCCATTCACCCCGGCCGAAGAAAAATTTTTAGCTAAATTTGCTGAACTTGGTACTACATCAATGGGTATAATATATGCACCAAATGAGATAGGCATACGAGAATTTCTTGGAAGAAGTGGAAAAGACTTCAATTTAACACCAAATGTATTGGCAAAATTGCTAAAAGACAAAATAATTAGCATCGTTCCATATGGTGGTTACTCAAGAAATGAAGATTATACCATTCAATGCAACATTCCACTTGATGAATTGGAAGGATTGAGCTCTGGTACGGAGGAAGAAGGTGGAGTAGCACCGCCTGAGGGCGACGATATGCCACCTCCAGGAGGAGATATGCCAGAAACTCCCGAAGTTCCTGCAGGTCCTCCCGAAGAATCTGCAAGGTCAAGCAAAGATTTATCCAAATTATTGGTTTCAGAAGCAAAAAAATCAAAAAAAAAGTCCAAAAGTAAGGTTCATACCAAGAAAGCAAGGACATTAGGACGATTGCCTGGTGGTTATGTGGTATATCTAGAGCGGATCATTGAAATAATGGGGCAAAAATTGCGTACTTCATTAGAGAAAGAACATATGGTGGCTGATATACTTGATAACTTAGCTCACAACTTCGGCTTAACACCACTACAAGTATATAAATCCTATATTTATTATAAAACACAAAATAGATTACAAAATATCATGAAGGATAAACAATGATTAAATTAAAAACATTATTAAAAGAGTCAAACCGTGTAAAATGGCTATTTGAGCAAGAAGACCCGACTACAAAAACTTTGCCTGCTATAGTATTCGAAGGTGTATTTGCTCCTAATTATATAACACCGAATAATGGATACAAAAAATATGCAAAACAAATAGCAGATCAAATTAATTCATATATATTACCTCCAGATCAAGGTGGTCAAGGATATGAATTAACTGATATACAAATTTCTGTAATTGGTTATGCATCTGATGATAACGCAACTAATAGGTTCAGTGGAACTGCGGAGCCAAACCACAATTTTCAAACAGTCGGACAAACAACAGGAGGACTACTTCCAAATCCTCCAGGGGGGTGGGTAGCAGATCCTAACTTTCTTAGAAAGAATAGTCCAACACCTGGTCCTAATACATATCAAAGAATAGGAGAACCTGCAGGAAATAATTTTTTAGCTGATCAGCGATCAAAGACCTTATTACCACTATTAACAACCGAAATAGAAAGGTTAATAGGACAAAAACTACCTGAGGGGGTTTTATTAGCTAAACCAATGCGAGGTGATAAAAATAAACGAGCGGTGGAGGCGTCAGTTACCCCCATTATATCAAAAACTCCAAAGCCTATTTCAAAACCTACATTTTATATCAAATACCAATGGTATTTCATGGAATCAAATCCAAATCAGCCATTAGTAATGATCGGCGATGCAGCTACGCCTGGAAATCCTGCATTTAAAAATCTTGATGTAAATAAAATCGGATCTGCAAGCACTAATCGGCTCATTATTCCAGCTTCTTTTATTAGCGGCATTAAAAATGCAGATGTAGTAACAGCAGGATTTCAAAGAAATATACATGCCGAAGGGGCAAAACCTAGTGCATTTATACAAATAAATCCAGATGCAATGATTACTGATCCATATGATGGTAAAGGATTAGTTGCATCATATAATACTTATGAAAAGTGGATAGCCGATATACAAGTCATGGCTCAAGCAAATTATTTTAGTCAAGGTGCTGTAAGAACCCAATTAGGCCCGGGAAAAAAGGGTGAGATTATAAAATCTACAATGGGAGCTGCTGGAGGAAGATATTATCCAGCTGGTTATACAGGATATGTCCCAAAACATATAACACTGGGTAAACAAGGTGGTGGGAATGCCAATTTCTTTTCCAAAACAAGTCAACAAGAAACAAGTAATACAAAACCATATTATTTATTTAAACCAGAAACAGAAGCTCCAAAATATGTTAAGGATTTATTTATACCAAATGAAAATCCTAAAAATTCTATTCGTACAGGCGCAGTTTTGGCGTCAAATGGAAGGCCAACAACGTTGTTGGGTAAACAATATGAAGATATGGTGTATTATGGCGAAACAAAAATTAATCGTAGTATGTCAGCATCAAGTGGTATGGAACAATTAAGTACATATAAAAGTTAAAAGTGCATAATTAACTTGGATATTTAACTTTTTTTTCTTATATTAATAGTATAAATTTAAAGATGTGAAAAAATTATTAATTATATTATTGTTATTACCATTATCGGTATTTTCTCAAACAGTACCAGTAGATTCATGTAAAATCATAATGCATCGATTATTAAATGAATATCGTGTAGAAAATGGTTCTGGAGTATTAATATTAGATGATACTTTAACCCAATTAGCTCAAAAATGGGCTAAACATATGTATGATGTTGATAAAATATATCATAGTAATTATGGTTATGCAGAAAATTGTTTAGGCTATGGAAGACTAAAATGGAAGTGTTTTAAAACAGAAACAGGGGTTGAAAGATGGTTAGGTGCATGGGAACTTTCGTCAGCTCACAATGAAAATATGTTAGATTATAACCACAAAAAAGTTGGATATGGCTTTTATGATGGTTATTATGTGCAACTTTTTGATTGATATTCTTTGAAAAACAAAAAAAATTTAATATAATAATAGTATAAACAAATAAAAACAAATATGGGTTATTACACAGCAAAAGTCCAGTTAGAAGACGATTCGTCTGGCAAAGTAAAAAAAATAACAGAAATGTATCTAGTAGAAGCAATGTCTGTTACAGAAGCAGAAGCAAAAGTAGTTAAGGATTTTGGATCAACTACATTTGATTATGAAGTCAAGGCCGTATCGGCAAGTAAAATCATTAAAATTATAGAATAATGTATAAATTAGGAGAATCGGTTATTGTCACTGAACGAAAAAAAGACAAAACAGAAAGACACCAGGTAGGTGTTATCATAGCAAAAAGAACGATAAAGAAACAGCCTTTCTATGACATATTGTTAGAGACTAGGAGTGCTTGGATTATGTTAAATACTGCTAGGTCAAATAGAACCTTTATCAATAGAACACTTTCCGAAAAATTGTGTGAGAGTGAAGATATAGTTGCAACAGTACCTTATAAGTATCTTGTAAACGAAGAACTATTACCATTTATTGATTCATAATGGGAAGACCAAAATTACCAGAGCTAGAAAAACTACAAAACCGTGTTAAGAAAAGATATCCCGGTGCATCTTGTAGTACAAATCCTTTTGGCGGTTATTATATTAATTGGAACGGATCTAATTTAAATAATATTTTTTTATTAGATGATTGTGAAACTGAAATAGAAGCTTGGCGACAGGCTTCTGTAACAGCTAGACACGAACAACATATTAATAGAACACACCCGTTGAAACAATGGATGGCAGAAGAAAAGAAAAATCAAAATAAAGAACGAATAACTAAAAGGATAAGAAAACAATGAATAGTATAAATCACCCTTGGGCAATCTCTGATAAATATAGACACAAATATGGAACAATTTGGTCTGATATGGATTTTAAAGTTAATAAAAAATTAACAAATCATATGTTTAAAACGGATCCGATGAATGCAATGGTCGGAACATTAGAAATATGTGGTAAAAGTATACCATTAAAATATAAACACTTAATATCATATAATAATATCGTTGCAGAATTAACAAAATCAGTATACTTTGAAAAAGATGTATCAAAACATGATAAATTTGCAATTCCAGTTGGAGCACATGACTTTTATTTAAAGAAACATGAGATAGGCAAATTAAATGAAACATTGCGTGATTCTTTGTCTTGTATCGTCAAAGGATACCAAATTGGATTATATTTATAATAAATAGATGATGAAAAGATATACATATTCAGCTAAAGCAGATCCAACCCAAGAATCTATCGGTATTGTTATTGCACACAATCATGAAAATGCAATACAATTAGCTGCCGAGAAAAAAAGGCTGGATGTCGATTCATTTATGACAGTATACGTCATTAATGAAGTAAAAGCAAAGAAACCAAAAAAATGAATATATACAATAACATATTAATAAGCTTACCAGAATATAATTTTTTTCGTGAATTACGGGATGTTGAGAAAATACAATATCTTTTAGAAGTATATGATATAGAAACAAAACGAAATGGTAATATTATTAATGGGTTAAATAACTTTTTTGATGATATTGATGATGAAGATTTCCAACATGGAATAGAATTTGATTCTATAGAATATGGAGATAAAAAAGACCGCGTCGACATCATGATTGATAATGAAAATATTATTATAGAATCGAATAGCTTAAAAGCATTAAGATCTATAGCGTATAAATTTATGGATGGAGGTTATATTATATCTAGAGATAAAAATACAGAAAAATTGTTCGTTAAGGATAAAATTACAAGATATTTGAGAGTTTTTAAAATTCTAGGACAATCTAATTGTTTGTGTTATAATTAATTTATATGAATCCACGAAATATTGTAACAAGATCACCAACCGTAGAATATCAAGACAAAAGATATACTATTAACCGGTTAATAAAAGTTGTGGAAGAAGAAGATCCGGAATATTGGAAATCTATTATTCCACACGATATAGTTTTAAAAAAAGATGGAATGCTTTGGTTTCTTTATGAAATTACTGAGGTATTTCCTATAGACACAAAACATGACAAAGAAGAAGAAACAAAAGATACCTAAATATATTATTAACAAATTTAAAAAACCACAATTCAAAGTAGGTGATATAGTATTATATTCATTCCTGGGAGATAGTGGTTACGGTAAAATTATAAGCGTAAAAAATGAAAAAGTTGATCACAATGTTAGTTATACGGTTGAGGGGAATGGTTACAAATATCCTTGTGGCCTTAAGATTAAAGAACACAAGAGCTACCAGTTCGGATACATCTTATATGATGAAACAACAAATCATATCGGGCCTCTTACAATCCCCAGAAGGAAAACTAATACAACAACAGATGATAGTAATAGCAGCAAGCGAACACCTAGAGATGATAGCAAATTATTATCAATCGATGTCAAAACCGAATTCGGGACAGAAGATGTTGATGGGGATATCATTACAGACAACAGTATCACAAATGATGAAGGCAGAGAAGATGATAGAGAGTCTTCAGAGCTCGAGTCTGCAATAGATAAACAAAAAGCTTTTTTGCGAGGATTTATTAAGTAATGAGAGGCAGAATTAATGTTATCAATATTTATATATAGACAAAAAAAAAGAAAGGTAAAAATGAAACAAGTAATTAATTCATCATGGTTTAAAGCAGCATTAGCCGGAGGAGCCGGTACTGCATTAATGATCACCGGTAACATACTTTATGCAGGAATTGCATTTGGTGTTGGAGCTAGAGAATTGTTATTAGCATTTAAAAAATAGAAAGTTATAATATGTCAAAATTACGTTACAAAGA
>Ga0080013_1002801_pt1 | contig 19617 bp, 24 predicted proteins | sample ETNvirenome_6_85_FD_69236 | JGI IMG/M metagenome (GOLD analysis project Ga0080013, IMG submission 69236) | Marine viral communities from the Pacific Ocean - ETNP_6_85 (SPADES assembly) (version 2) | ecosystem: Environmental > Aquatic > Marine > Oceanic | place: Pacific Ocean | collected 2013-06-19 | reverse complement strand
ACCTCTTGCGATTCTACTGACAACCATAACGCTCGGAGCGATTGCACAGAGGATAATATCTGACAATAATATTCTGACAATGGAGCAGAAAATCAACCGCCTGAAATCGATCGTTGCGGACGAGCGCGGAGTTACCGTTGAAAAGATGCTATCGAAAAGCAGAAAGAGAAACCTGGTCGAATCGAGGCAGATATGCCATTGGCTCATGGCGAACAGGGTGATCGACAACGATCTGACACTTGGGGACATAGGTAAACACATCGGGAAGGTGGATCACTCTACTGTCCTACATTCAAGGCGGGCCATAGAAAAACTATCATCCGTTGACCCCGAACTACGCGAACGGGTGGTGAAATTGGGGCGCACATTGGGAAGGTCTGCGAAGTGGATGGAGGAAAAACTAAAGGAAAGTGTGAAGCAGCAAGCACTTTTTTAACCATATTTGAAAAAGCTATGCAGAGCAAACCACAAAATACTAAGGCTTGGGGGAGTAGGTGCTGCATCACCGAAACCCTGAGCCGTTTTTATTTATGAGTAAGAAATATTTAGATCAAAACGTATATGACGCTTCCATTGATAGAATAAAGTTCATATTCGATAATTTTGAAAGGATTTATCTATCATTCAGCGGGGGCAAGGATAGCGGTATAATGCTGAATCTCGTTCTTTCATACATGAGGGAGCATGGGATTACTGAAAAGATAGGGCTTATGACCCTTGACAACGAAGCGAATTACACACATTCTCTCACGTTCATGCACGACATAATCAGAGAAAACCTCGACCTTCTGGATGTCTATTGGTGTTGCCTACCCGTAACGCTACCATGTACAGTTAGTTCCTACGCTACTGAGTGGCAATGTTGGGGGGAACGTGATAAAGATAGATGGATAAGACCAATACCAACCGACCCATATATCGTAAATATCAATAATCATAAATTCGACTTCTTTAAAGAAGACATGGATTATGCTGAGTTCTGGGATAAGTTCGGAGATTGGTATGGACAAGGTAAAAAGACAGCCTGCTTGATAGGTATCAGAACAGACGAGAGTTTAAATAGATTCAGGGCGATAATGAACGATAGAAAGCAGACTTTAAAAGGTCGGATGTGGACTAAGAAAAACACTAAATACGTTTATAATTGTTACCCAATTTACGATTGGAAAACAGAAGATGTGTGGATAGCTAACGATAAATTCGATTGGGATTATAACGAGTTATACGATATATTTTGGAAGGCGGGATTAAGCATCCATCAAATGAGGGTAGCAAGTCCGTTTATGAGTGAGAGTAAATCGAGTTTAAATCTTTACCGAGTTATTGACCCTCACGTTTGGGCTACGTTATGCGCAAGGGTTCAGGGTGCTAACTTTATTGCGACCTATGGAAAACAGATAAATTACAATAGCTTTAAATTACCAGAGGGGCATACTTGGAAAAGTTTTACTAAGTTCCTTTTAGATACTCTACCAGAGGAGGTAAGCGAAAATTTTAAGATGCGCTTCATTCAGTCCATAAAATATTGGTGGAGAGTGGGGCGCGGGCTATCCCAAGAGATAATTGATGACCTGAAGAAAAACAATATCCCTTTTATTGTCGGTGGTAAAACTAGACACGGGAATAAGGATAAAGATTGTGTTAGAATGTTGCCCCCTGACCATTTAGATATGCTGAGAATAAACGCTTCTGAGGTCACAAGTTGGAAGCGGTTTGCGTTGACAATTCTAAAGAATGATCATACATGTAAATACATGGGGCTTTCACCAACACAAGGACAAGCGGTAAGACAAAGACAGATAATGGAAAAATATAAGAACATATGAAAGTTATAGAAACAAAAAGCCTTATTGGCACAGAACGAGAGGTACATGGTAAAGGTTTTACAAGCCTTAGAATACTACTCGGAAAAGATGGGATGGGGTTTAGTCTACATAAGACTATAATACCAAAAGGAGATGTTGAGCATTGGCATTATAAAAACCATCTTGAGTCATGTTATTGTGTTTACGGATATGGCATATTGACCGACCTCACAACTGGAAAAGAATTTGAGATACGAGCAGACACAACGTATGTTTTAGACGACCATGATAACCACACATTCCAGGCGTTAGATGATACTGTTTTAATATCAGTATTTAATCCCCCGATCATTGGTGATGAGGTTCATTTAGATGACGGGTCTTACGTGGCTGCGAGTGAAGAAACTGAAATAATAAATAACCATTGGGATGAGAGTCTATAAACCGTATTGGGAATGGGAGGACTTTAAAAACGGAATGTGGAGAAGGGTTAATAAAAAAGAAGAGTCTGTTTTCTTAGAAAAAGCAATAGAATTTACAGGGGATCATGTGCGGTATGGTAATGCAATGAAGGTTGTGATTGATAAATGGAAAAATACAATGCTTAATACACTAACAAATTCAAGCGTTAATAAACGAGCCTTCTTAGGTCATTGCGCTTGCTCATTAGAGTTTAATTGTCCTGAATATATCACAAGGATGGCGTGGAAAGAGTTGACTGATAAACAAAGAGAATTAGCTGATAGTATAGCACAAAAACACATTGATAATTGGATAAATGAATATACATCTAACAGTACTGGATTACGTAAAAACTTGGGAAAGCAGATGTTATTACAATGGGATTCCTGACGAAGTGCCTATTGAGATACATAAGAAAGTCCCTAGCTATAAACGTATTGCATTGGCAATATTAAATAACGACCTAACCTTTAAAAGTTTAGGATATGAGCCGAATGTTTCAAAATATTATGTAATATTAAAACGTATAGAGTTAAAAGAAAAACTAAAAACGAATCAATTAAAACTAAAACTATGAGCGATTACAAATCACCCGTTTACAACGTTATTCCTGTTCCAATTGACAAGATAACAGCTAATGATTATAACCCGAATGCAGTTGCACCTCCAGAGATGGCACTACTTGAAACGTCAATTTGGGAGGATGGGTACACTCAGCCAGTAGTTACGGTGTATGATGAAGAAAATGATATGTATATCGTTGTTGATGGCTTTCATAGATTCCTTACTCTAAAGAATAGTCAACGGATAATTGACCGAGAGAAGGGGCTGCTCCCGTGTGTGGTTCTTGATAAGAGTATTTCTGATAGAATGGCTTCTACCATCCGACACAACCGCGCCAGAGGTTCTCACAATATAGAGCTGATGAGTACGATAGTTTCGGAACTCGTTGAGATGGGTAAAGGTGACGCTTGGATATGTAAGCATATTGGGATGTCAAAAGATGAATTATTAAGAATGAAACAAGTAACGGGGCTTTCTTCTTTGTTCCAGAATAAGGATTTCTCTGAAAGTTGGGAAGCTGAAACCCTAGAACAATGATAACACCAACGGTAACCAAACTACTCAACCTATTAGATAAACCACCTCTTATGAAGTGGGCGAATAAAATAGGGCTGCAAGGAATAACCCTTGATGAGCAGTACAAAAAATCGAAAGCTAAAGGCAATTCCTATCACAACCAGGTAGAAGCAATGATAAAACTCAATGAGGGAATCGAAGACCCTTTTATGAGGGAAAACTTTCATCTGTTTTTTAATGATTCTGAAATATTAGAATCAGAAAAAGATGTTTCCTGTGAGTATTGGAAGGGGCGGTATGATGTGAAGTTTAAGAGGAACGGATTAACATATCTATGTGACTTCAAAACCAACGCGAAACGCGTGTATCTGGAAAATAAATTACAGTTGGTTGCATATTCTGAGATTGATAAAGTGGATGAAATAGGTATAATAAGTTTACCAGACTTTAAGTACTTTCCCGTTAAAATCAAAGACCGTAAACCATACACGGGAATACTCAGAGCGTTGAGTCATATCTTTCAATGTAAGCAATTAATTTAGTATATTTGCAGCGTACTCATGACACGGTACATCTAAACTCTAAGAAATGCAAGACAAAATTTACGGGGTTAAAACAAACGGACGGCTACTTAGAGGGCTGAAAGGGCGGGGCGCGTCAACGCCAACCCCTAAGACTTTATGAATGGCTAAAGATACATTCTACTTCACACATGATTTTAACTCCCGTCAGGACGCTAAGATAAAGCGGCTACTGATGAAACATGGAATGATGGGGTATGGTGTATTTTGGTCTATCATTGAAGACCTCTACAATAATGCGAACGCATTGCCAACGGATTACGATAGCATTGCGTATGACCTACGAACGGATAGCGATACTATTAAAAGTATTGTAATTGACTTCGGGCTGTTTGCGCTTGATGGTGATACATTCGGCTCGTTAAGCGTTCAAAAAAGGTTAGATGATAGGGCTGAAAAGAGTAAGAAAGCAAGGGATTCAGCACACAAACGATGGAATAAGGATGCGAACGCAATGCAATCGCATAGCGAAGGCAATGCTATAAAGGAAAGGAAAGGAAAAGAAAGGAAAGGAAAAGATATTAAAGAGATAGTAAACTATCTCAATGTGAGGTTAGGCACAAATTATAAGTACAATTCAAAAGCAACAGCCGACCCGATAAAGGTCCGACTGAATGACGGGTATTCGGTGGATGACTTTAAGACCGTGATAGATAAAAAGGCGAATGAATGGGAATCGGATGAGAAATTTTCAAAGTTCCTTAGACCTTCAACATTATTCAGCCCTAAATTTGAAAGCTATCTTAACCAGGTAGAAGCAACAGAATCACGAGAAGAACAATTAGACGTTGAATTACTTAAACACTTAAAAAATGTACGATCTACGAGCGACAATAGCAGGCCTTCCATCTTTAGTAGGGTGTCAACCGTTCCCAAAGTCGGAACAGGGGAGACTACTGATTGAACAGATCAATGAGTTTGTGAATAAGAAGTTTCACATGGCAAGCCCTGAGATAATAGAAGCGTTTGAAGCTGCTGCTGCAAGGGAATTGAACATTGGCAATAAACCCGTAGAGCCTGATACCTTTGGGCAATTCCTTTCCGTTGCCATCTTTGGTAAGGTGCTTTCAGCGTTCAGAGACTTCAAGAAACAAGAGCCGAGAGCGTACATTCAACATTATGGCAGCGAAATAGAACGACCTCACAACCCTATAACACCTTTGGGGGCGTGGGAGTTGGTTGAGAAGTGGTACAGGGAGGATGAAAAATTTGCTTTCATTGCTCCATATTTGGGTGCTTATGAGCACCTTGTTTTGACAAAGAAGATAAAACCCGTCCACAATCCGAAGAAAGGATTCGGGGCTAATCAATCAAGCCCCCAACGTAGGGCGGTGGAAAGCTATCTGAAACTAAGCCGATGATCGAGATACCATTTCCTGACAAGCAGTACAAGCTATTCTGCGAATACGATGAAGCGCACCCCGAAGTATGGAGGGAATTTCTGCGGATCACTCTGATCACGATGAAGGTGAAGAAGTTCAAGAACTATTCAGCGCGGGACATATTTCCGATCATGCGGTGGCATCGTGGCCCGAAAGGACTGAAGGAGGATGGGTTCAAGATCAACAACAATTACAGCCCATTCTATGCGAGGAAGTTCCATGAACTCTATCCGCAGCATGAGGGGTTCTTCAGAACAAGAAAATCCAAGTACGATGAAAGACATTGAATTGATACACGGAGATAGCTTACAAGCGTTAAAAGGCTATGCGGATAATCATTTTGATGTAGCTATTGTTGACCCACCCTATAAAGAAGAAACAACTGGTTTAAGTGCTGGGGTTAATAGAAAGCACTTTAACTATGAAACACTAACGAAGCCACCAACAAATGAATACATAAAAGAGTTGTTTCGTGTGTCTAAAAACCAAATAATGTGGGGCTTTAATTATTATATGGAATTGCTACCAAATACAGATGCTTGCATAGTATGGAATAAGCACCAAAACGGACATTTCAGTGAAGCTGAATTAGCTTGGTGTAGTAATGGAAAAACAAGAATATTTGATAGGGCTTACCAAAAAGATACAGGTAATAAAATACACCCAACCCAAAAGCCCGTCCAACTCTATGAATTTTGTTTACAGCATTATACTCATGAAGGTGATTTGATTTTAGACACTCATTTGGGTAGTGGAAGCATAGCCATAGCTTGCCACCAAATGAAACGAAAGCTGATAGCCTATGAGATAGATGCTGAATACTACGAAAAGGCGTGTAAGCGATTTAAGCAACAAACGGCACAACAAGCACTATGGTAGTGTTTATTGTTGCTAACGAATTGGCTAAGAAGCGTAGCCACATAATCACGCTTCAAATTTGGCACACAACGTAGCAGCTAACGGTAAGAAGAAATGAACGACCAAAGACCTGACTGGAAGTATGCGGTATTGATGTCCCTCGCATTGTGGACGATCCTTTTCATTATCTACGCTATACTCACACTAAAATGAGATTGCTAATTTTGGTACATGATTTCCTGATGTGGCTGATTGGATATGAACGGATAGATGACCGGGATACGTGACCGACTATGTAGGAGGCTTATGGCTGACGAAGGACTGAACAGCCTTGCGGCAAGGTTCGGGCGTGACCCGATGGACATATTACAGGACACGGCAGAGGCGATATGCAGAAAGAGTGACGCTGAACTTGAAAAGATAGATGGATACTTCAACTTCTGGAGCGCAAGGGTGATCATACGGATAGGCAACAGGTCGTATTTCAAAGGGCGCAAGAGATTGGAACGTGAACGACCTGAACAGGAGGATGAGAGCATAGAGCAGATGCTGGTCGTGGATGTTCCATACGATAAAACCATCGATAGCAGGTACGCGGAGGTAATGGAACTACTTGAATCCCTCTACTGGTACGAGCGCGAACTGTTCCTGACATACTTGGAGGAGGGTTCGTTCCGCAAGGTTGAGAAGCGTGTGGGGATCAGCTACCCTGCGGTTTACCATACGGTCAAGGCGGTACGCGAGAAGATCAAAGACAGAATGAAACCATGATAACGGCCATATTCACAGCCATAGTCGGGCTTGCGGTACATCAATTCACGCGGAGATGGGACATCAAGCCGTTCAACTGTGGGTTGTGCATGGTTTTCTGGACCTCAATAGCGGTGTTCTCGACAGGCCACTTTATCCCGATAGTGAACGAGGCGGTTATCTTCATAGGCATTGCAGTATTTACGAGACAGATATTATTTTCGACATGGCAGACGATGTTCTAACGGAATTGGAAGAGGATTTTTTATTGAAGAACGCGGGGCGGATAGAACTCTTTTCGTTATCTCAGTTCGGTGGTACGGTATCCGTGGCAGACAGGTATATGTTTGAAGTGATCGCCCGCAAGAAGGGATATAACAGCCCCGTATGTTGGACGTGCGGAGGCGACATTAAAGCGGTCGGGAATATTCTAAAGCAATGAATATAACAATGGTAACGGGCGTCTGGAAACGTCCAGAGGTATTCGCACTTTTCGCCCGTGGCGTCCACAACCTTAACGCTGACATCCGCGTGATAGTGGCAGGGAGTGAGGGCGCACCGTCCCGGACGATGGTCGAGGACCAGGGCTTTGAGTATATCGAGATCGCCAACCAACCGCTGGCCACCAAGATGAACGCCACCACATTGGCAGCGCGTGGTTCTGACTACGTGATCTGCATGGGTTCGGATGACATCCTATCACCTGAACTTTTCGATGAATACCGAAGATTGATGGATGAGGGATGGGATTTTATAGGCGTGACCGACTTCTATTTCTACGACCTGACAACCAGGAAAGCACTCTATTGGGGCGGATACAGAGAGCCGTATCGGAAAGGACACACCTGTGGTGCGGGTCGCTGTATCTCACAGGGGCTTATGGATGCGTGGGATTGGCAGCCCTGGAAGGTGGGCGATGACCTCATGCTCGACAATTCAATGCAGGGGCGGATACGTGGAAGCGTTAAGACATTCTCGCTAAAGGAATCGGGATTGATGGCATTGGATATAAAGAGCAGCACCAACATGACACCGTTCGAGAAATGGGATAACGCCTATTTCATTGACCCGAAGATAATAACCGACACCTTCACCCTATGAGAAAGATATTCATAACGGGCTGCGCGAAGTCGGGAACAACCCTACTCAAAGACCTTTTCAGATCATTTGAAAACACCTATGTGATCGAACAGGAAATATCAATAGGATCTTTTGTGCGGCTCAATCAGAAGCAGGTCGGTGATGTTGATTTTGTTGTCGGGAAGCGTACATGGGACACGATCTACTCCTGTGGCAGATTACGCGATACGGACATAGCAAGCCAGTACTACGCTTTACAGAAAGCCGGGGTTGTCGTTATCAACGTTGTAAGGGACGGGCGCAATGTGGTGCGGTCAATGGTCAATGATTGGGGATGGCACAACCCTTTCGAGTGGATGGAGTGCGTGAGGCAATGGCGTGAGAATAACGGAATAATCACACTTCAGGTAAGATATGAGGATTTACTGGCAGCACCCAACCTTGTACAAAGTAGGATAATACTTGCAACCGAAATGGTCAAGGAGCACCCGTTCTCTGACTATCCTGATTTCATTCAGACCACGGAGCAGCGCGAAAAGAATTACACCTTCCGCCCTTTGGATAAGAATAAGATATTGCCCGATACCGAAACATACCTGCAGCACCCGAATGATGTAGAGCATTTTGATTCACTACTGAAAGAACTTGGATATGAGTAGAGTTCCGTGGTTCATATTAGAGGTTATGGGTTGGCGTTTGTTGTTTCCGTAATATCGCTCCGTGTAACAGGTCGTTTTAATGCCTGTTACATATTGTTAGGTGTAAGTATGAACGGATTAAAAAAACAAAAGATGAAATATAAAACGATATTAATAGACCCGCCTTGGAAATACGGCAAATGGGGAAGTGGAAGCGAAAAGGCTTTAGTACAAGGTGAAGCAAATAAACCTGCTCCATTACCTTATGAATGGATGACGGTAGAAGATATAAAGGCACTACCAATTAAAAGCCTTTGTGATGATAATTGTGAGGTTTATTTATGGACTACACAAAAATATTTACCTGATGCTTTTGCCGTATTACGTGCGTGGGGTTTAAGGTATTGTCAAACGTTGACTTGGTGTAAGAAACCTATGGGTACAGGTCAAGGAGGGGTTTACTGCCCTACAACAGAGTTTTTGCTACTTGCAAGACGTGGAAAAATGCCAAAGGTTAAAAGAATAGATAGCACTTGGTGGGAACACAAAAGGCAAAAACGACATAGTAAAAAGCCTGAGTTCTTCCAAAACTTAATTGAAACAGTAAGCGAAGAACCCCGACTGGAAATGTTTGCAAGACGTGAGCGAAAAGGATGGGCGGTTTTTGGTAATGAGGTTGAAAATAGCATTGACCTTAGTGAATATTACACCTATCTAAATACATATAATGTGTGGAATATCAGCAGTAATCAATGGGACACGGTCGCAGAGCGAAGCGATGGCATACGCCATCCGTAGGCGTGGGATAAAATCCGACACAACGGAGCATGGCGACCTGACCGTTTCATTCGTTCACCTTCCGATAGTTGAGGACGTTAAACAACCGTGCGTTCATGGCGATACAACCGTGTGGCTCAACGGATTCATTAGCAATTGGAAGGAACTCTGCTCAAAGTACCGTGTGACATTCGAGAATGACACGCAGTACCTCGCATATCATTTGGACAATAATCGCCCAAGATCAGAACTCAACGGCTTCTTTGCGGTGCTATATTACAGCAACGGCAAAACGCAATGTTTCACAGACCGTTACGGGATCAAACAACTGTACACCTACCAACAGGGACACACAACGTTCATCTGCTCGGAGGTCAAAGGATTAAAAGCGGTAATTGACCTGAAGATAGATTTCGATGCTATGGAGGATTGGGAGTATTCGCTCGGAGTTATGACCGAACATACCATCTACACGGGCGTTGAGCGTATCATTTGCCTACCTACCGAGATGCCCGCAAAGCTAACGGTGGATGAAGTAAGCTATCAAGAAGCAAGAGACAGGCTATTACTACTGTTTGGAATTTCCATAAGGCGAAACAGATACGAGGGAGCAGGATGCTACCTGAGCGGGGGGGTCGATAGTGGGATGTTGGCACATTGGATGGATGCGTCATATTGTTTTTCCGTTGACTACCTTACGGAGTTGTCAGAGATTGACAACATTAAGATGAATACAATGGGCGTTCACTACACGTTCATTGACAATCACATCAGTAAATGCAACTACCCGATCAAAACAATCCAAGCCCTTGACGACCTCAAAGTAGGGTCATGCTATACTAACTTCGCAATAGCTGAACTGGCATCCAGATTCTGCAAGGTAATGTACTCAGGAGCAGGGGGCGATGAGGTGTTCAACGGATACACTCACCGATACGACAGACCTATCAATGATGTGATCAGACGCACCGACCGCGAGGGAAAGCAGTACCACATGACCCATCAGGAGTATGATTGGCGATACCTTCGCGGCATCCTCGTTGTAGAGGATAGAATGTCCGGATGGCACACAATGGAAACCCGATACCCTCTATTGGACAACGACTTCGTGGATTATGCCCTATCTTTACCTGACGAGTACCTGAACAACAAGCGCATATTGAAGGACATATCAGGGCTACATCCTAACGTTACATCAGGCAAGAAGAAAGGATTCTGCAACCCTCACTTCACGAACGCGGAGTGGGTTAAATTCTGTAAGGAAAATAAATGACATCCGAAGAACTTTACCTGGACCACGATTACGTCAACCTCTACGGTAACCATATCCACAGTACCGCTATTGTCCATAAAAATGTAACGCTTGGAAAAGGCAATATCATAGGTCCATACACGGTAATAGGCTCTAATGGGGAGATCCGTGGAAAGGGTCAGAATGATTTTCACGGCTCGGTCAGTATTGGCAACAACAACATCATCAGCGAACACGTTACGATCCAACGACCGTTCGAGGAGAGGACGACCTACATAGGAAACGACAACATCATAATGGCACACGCACATATCGGGCATGATGTGATCGTAGGCAATGGCTGCGAAATATGTACGGGTGCTATAATCGGTGGCCATACTATTATCAAGGATGGTGTAAAACTGAAACTCGGAGCGACCGTCCGCAACCGACTGACCATAGGAAGCAACGCAACCATAGGACTTGGTTCTGCCGTTGTCAAGAACGTAAAACCAGACACCACCGTTTACGGAAACCCGGCAAGATGAAAGTAGCATACCTTATGAACACCATAGACCGATTCCCTCTTACAATGGAGGTAACGGATGCCAACACGGAAAAGGCAGGCTACCCGATCCATGAAGTAATTATCAACGATAACGCATCAACAGACCAGAGGATCAAGGATTGGGCTGCATCCATTGCCGATACCCTGACGCTCCAAAAGGAGAACATCGGAAACCCTCAATCATTCAACGCCATGATAGCTGGATCAGACGCTGACGTTTTCGTAATAGCAGGCAATGATATAATGCTACCTTACAACTGGCTAAAGGAAGCAATGGAAACGATGGCAGACCCATTGGTCGGGATAGTCGGCTTCGATTGGCGCAACACCACCACCCACTCAAAGTACGCTAACCTGAATCTCGCACCTGAGACATACGGCACATGGGTAATAAGCCGCGACACTTACAATAAGGTCGGAAAACTCAACGAATGGTCAAAATACGGTAAATGGGACACATCCTATTCGATACGATGCCAACAGAAAGGGCTACTCAACGGATACGTTGCAGACCACTACTCTACGCACGTTGGCGAAGATGTGGGCGAGGATAGCGATTACCGTAGAATGAAGGATGAAGAACTCGCAAAGGCGACCGAGGCTTTCAATAAGTGGATTGAATCGGAAAAGGTAACTTCGTAATATGGGAACATCAGCAGGAAACGGTAAATACATCGAGACACCTGAGAAGATGTGGACGTTATTTTGCAGTTATTGGCAGCACTTGAAAGAGAACCCCATTGAGGTGGTTGATTACGTTGGCGCAAAGGCAGCGGAGGTAACCAGAAAACACAGAAGATGCCTCACAATGGTGGGATTTGAGAACTTTGTGGCGGATCAGGAACTTAACGCAACGCTCGACCATTACTTCGGAAATTTGGATGGTAGATATTCCGACTATGTATCCATCTGTTCGCGTATCATCAGATCAATCCGACAGGATCAGATAGAGGGAGGGATGGCAGGGATCTACAACGCAAGCATAACACAACGCCTCAACGGACTGACAGACAATCGGTCAATCGAAGTAAAAGAGATTCAACCATTGTTTCCGGATGTTCCAAAGGACGAGGGCGGTCAATAAGATACTGTCCCTTACATCGCGTAAGAAGATAATCCAGGGCGGCACATCAGCAAGCAAGACCTATTCAATCCTTGCCGTTCTAATTGACAAGGCGACCAAGACGGCAGCCCTCGAAATATCCGTAGTATCCGAGAGCATCCCACACCTACGCAGGGGCGCAATGAAGGATTTCCTAAAGATATTGCAGACCACCAACCGATACGATGATACGGCATGGAACAGATCGCTATTGACATACACCTTTCCGAACCGAAGCTATGTCGAGTTCTTTTCGGCAGATCAGGAGGCACGGCTACGTGGAGCAAGGCGCAACATCCTGTTCTTGAATGAGGCGAATAACGTACCCTTCGATTCATATCATCAGATGGCAATTAGAACGAGTAGCCATATCTATCTGGACTTCAACCCGACCGCACAGTTCTGGGCGCATACTGAGGTTCTTCCAGATGCTGATTCTGAACTATTGATATTGACCTACCTTGACAACGAGGCACTGCCCGAAACCATTAAAAATGACATCGAACAGGCAAAGGAGAAGGGCAGGACATCAACGTTCTGGGCGAATTGGTGGAAGGTGTACGGGCTTGGAGAGGTCGGTGTATTACAGGGCGCGGTCTATGACAATTGGAAGCAATGCGACAAGATGCCTGAATCATGGAAGTGGAAAGCCTACGGGTTGGATTGGGGTTACTCCAACGACCCGACCGCAGCGGTGGAGGTGTGCTATTTCGAGGATGCCATCTACCTGAATGAACTGCTCTATGAAAAGGGGCTGACGAATCCCGATATTGCAGCTAAGTTACAGGGGTTCAAGGGTGGTGAATGGATAGCGGATAGTTCAGAGCCTAAGAGCATCGCAGAGGTACGCGGACACGGGTTCAGGATTCGGGGTTGTCCAAAGGGTGCGGATTCGATACGGTCAGGGATTGACAAGCTACGGAGTGTCCCTATCTTCGTCACGTCAAGCAGCATCAATCTGATTAAGGAACTGCGCGGCTATGCTTGGAAAACGGATAGGACAGGAGAACAGACTGGCGTTCCGGTTGACGCATTTAACCATCTGCTGGACGCTGGGCGATACGTCTGCATGGAGAAGATGAGAATGGGATCAGGGAAATACGCGATACGATGAGGGTCGGCCTCGTCTGCCAATACGAGACAGGGGTTGATTACCACAGGCTTCTAAAGCCGTTCAGTCTATTGGATGTTGAGGACAACGGAATCCAGATAATACGCTGTGAGGGCGCGAATGCCGATATGTTCAACATGGGCTTCGATGTGGTGGTGTTCAATCGGATGTTGCCGATAGTCAAACAACGCCAGTTCATTGAGGAGTTGCAGAAGCGCGGAACGTATGTGATCTGTGACATTGACGATAGTTGGACGCTCTATCACGGCCACATAGCCAAGAAGATACTGGAAACCTACAAGCGTCAGAGCATCGAAGCGTTGATCTACTCGGATGAGGTGTGGGTGACAAATGAACACCTCGGAAACTACGTCAAGAACCTGAACTGCAACTGGTATGTGATCCCCAACGCGATAGACCCGACAGAAGCGCAATGGCAACCGAAGAAGAACTACGGTAACCGCATAGGTTGGGCAGGCGGGATAACCCACTTCAAGGACCTCATGTTGACGGATGGATGTTGGGGTGATATTATACCCGTGATCTGTGGGTTCAGGGATGAAAAGGAATGGCGAAGGTTATCGGACAGTCTCAAGGCGGATTACATCAACAGCATGGACATCTATTCATACGGGATGCTCTACGACCAATTCGACATTGCAATCGCACCCCTTGTTGACAACCGTTTCAATCGGTGCAAGAGCAACCTCAAGATATTGGAGGCGGGGATAAAGGGGCTTCCGATATTCGTTCAGGATATGCACCCGTATGTGGATGAACACCAGGGCATCTATAAAGTGAATGATTGGAAAGCCGACATTCTCTACGCTTCCAATATGCCGACTGAACAGATCCGCGCAGACGGTCAGGCACTCCGAAGTTATATCCTCGATAATTACGATATTCGTAAAGTGAACGAGAAACGAAAAGAACGATTAGCATGAAGGTAACCGTGCCGACAGGTTGGGAGGGCGTGACACTCCGTGAATATCAGGCATATCACGCACTAATGACCGAGGGTCAGGAGAAATTGAAGGACAGCACCAACCCCGACCTGACAGATTTTGAGTTGAAGTGCGCGATCATATCCCTGTTCTCAGGCGCGGACATGGACGAGATCCTGACATTGCAACGCTTCAGGGTCGAGGACATTATGAATCACCTTCGATTCCTATCCGCTCCCATTGTAGGAAAGGTCAGCAATCGCGTAAAGGTCAATGGTAAAGGGTACTATTTCGAGAAGCGGTCAAAGAAAATATCTGGCGGTCAATGGATAACCTTGCAGCACTTCCTACAAGACCCTGACAGGATAGATTTTAACCTTCACAATCTACTTGCCTGTTTCGCATATCGAACCAAGTGGAAGTACTGGACGCAGAAATATGATGGCAAGAACCATGAGCGGACGGCAGAGGATATGAAAGACCTGCCTATGACATTCGTTAAGCCACTCACCGATTTTTTTTTATCGGATTGGGAAAACTCCGTAAAGAGTACACTTCACTTTTTGGAGATGCTGGCGAAGCGTCTGAAACGTCAGGCGGAGAAAGAGTTGAAACGTTCATCACAAAATATGGATGGCTCAATGCCGTGGACAATCTCACAAACGGGCGACCTGAATTATGGGACTATTACTTCGACATGAACATAATAGAGTTCCTGAACCGCCTTGCCTTCCATAAGGCCAAGGGAGCGCATGAACGGCAGATGAGCAAAAGGAGATAATGGCACTCAAACACACGGCAGCAGCACTCAGGACTTTCGGGGGTCTAATGGTTTCGAGGCTATCTCAGGGGCTTACCGAGAACAACTCCACGGCATCGGGAGAATTGGACAGTTCAATATCATTCAGGCCCACAGCAAGCGGCAACCGTATAGGCATCGACCTGAGTATGCTCGACTATTATATTTTCGTGGATGAAGGTAGAAGCCCCGGAAAGCAACCGCCCACATCTACCATTGAGCAATGGCTGACCTATCCGAATGTATCGGACAGATTCGGGTCGGGCGGATTGGGAGACACGGAACGCAAAAGCCTGGCATTTCTGATCGCCCGTAAGATAGGACGGGAGGGAACAGATGGCAACGACTTCTTTACCAACGTTATCGAAAGCGACCTCGTTAAAAGGGATCTCCCGAAAATCATTGAGCGTTCGGTCATTGAGGACACGGACGATCTGCTATCCGACTTTTTTGATACATTTACATAGGTTTTATCTGTTAGTTGGTTTTGGGAGGGGTGGTGATTCGCCCCTCTTTTTTCTGTGCCGTAAACGAAATGGCCTTCCCCGTATTTTATAAGTATGGGAATACTGATCCACAACACACCTTCATTCTACAGCCTCGCAGGAAACGACAACGCCTACGTTTTCAGATCGACCAACTTCACGCCCACACAACGATTCAAGGTCAGCGTAGTTCCGGTTGATTTTCCTATCAGTCCCGAGATCGCGGTGGTCAGGGTTTCACCGCGTCAGGGCATAGATGTTAACGGAGTGGTGACCACGGACAGGGCATATTACGACCCGTCACGGATACTGCAATCACTCATAGGTACTGACATCGCCATCCCGTCAGTCAACCACGTGGGCGTTTTCGCCTGTCCGAACACACACACAGAATATTCGCTTATCGTTCAGGAGGAGGATGTTGTCAATGGCGCGTATGTCGGTGGGGCGAGTTTCACGGTCAGCGAAAGGAGCGTGTGGAACGGTATCCGCAATGAGATCGATTGGCTCGACTTTGATTATACCGATTACGACATGACAACCCCCGCGTCAGGCAAGAAATTCCTATCAGACGCACCATCAACCAGATACGTGGACACGGGTCAATCGGCATTTTTGCATTACCTATCTTCCGGCAATACGATAAGGCGGTTTTATGTCAGAAGTTACGGATCGAATGGCGTTGAGATTGATTCGGGATACATGGCGGCTGGACCTGCGGTCGCAGACGATAAGTATGCACGTATAGCCTGTGGACCATACGACATCATCAATTCAGACCCTTCAAGTTGGACTGACTTCGCACCGACAACGGGGCTGGTGGGCGCGGCCTATTATGATGTATGGATGGGTAACCCGACACAGGAGGTGATCAGATTCCACATTGATCAGAAATGCACCAGGTACACGCCTATCAGGTTGCATTGGCTCAATCGGCTCGGAGGCTTTGACGCTTTCAATTTCTCCTTGAAAAGTACAGAGTCCACCAAAGTGACAAGGGATAGTTATGTAAGTCAACCACACACGTTCAGCGGCACAAGTTGGGATTACACCAAAGCAAGTCGAGGACGTACCGAGTACAACATTGAGATGCAAGAAATGCTAACCATTAACACCGACTACTTAACGGGTGATGAAAGCACATGGATGGAAGACCTATTCACTTCACCTGTCATCTTCCAGGAGTTGAACAACGAATTGATAGCTGTTAACATAGACGGGCGAAGCATCAAGAAACAAACGTCTTTGAATGATAAGCTGATGCAGTACACATTCGACTTAGAGTATTCGCTAAGGAATAAGAGACAACGTGGCTGAGGTACTTATCGAAGGTCGTAGGTTAGATGTAATGCAGGAGTTGGATTTCTCCTTCAATTACTCCGTGGCTGATATTCGTGACCCTAACAAACGCAATACAGAGTATAGTAAAACGATTCAATGTCCAAGCACAAAAGCGAACGACATTCTATTCGGGCAGATCTATGACGTTAATATAAGCAACCCGTATGACTCTACGGCTCTGAATGTAGAGGTAAACTTTAACGCTAATAAGAAAGCGGAAGCTAAGGTGATCTCTGATGGTATGGAGGTGTTTGCGGGGGTTGTGCAATTGCGTAAGGTCAAAATAAAGGGCAGCAACTATACTTATGAGGTGGTGTTCATTGGTAAGTTGATCGACATCTTTGTAAAGCTGGGAGATAAAGACCTGAACGGTATAGATGATGATGGTAATTTATTTCTTGATTTCTCAGACCTTGACCACACTTACGACGCGACTACAATATCGGCAAGTTGGGTAAACACATCAGGGTACACTTATCCAATGATAGATTATGGGATAGATTTTGAGTATAATGGAAATGGTAATAGAATCTATGACATTACAGATTGGAAGCCAGCCGTATTCTTAAAAGATATTATAGACAAGTTATTTACTTTTGCTGAGTTCACTTATACGAGCATCTTCTTTGATTCCGCTTTCTTTGCAAAACTTATCATTCCGTGGTACAATAATTCGTGGACGCTCAACGCGGCACAGATAGCAGACAGAAAATTCACAGCGTCTGCTTTAGTCACTCAAGACATCTTTGCCGATATGCTTGCTGAGCCTACCACACAGATAAGATTAAAATACACAGACCTATCCGACCCCAATAACCTTTGGAATCCTACGCTTTATCACTTTGAGCCAGTACTACAAGGGTACTATTCTTTTCAAATGAATAGTGAATTTACTTTAGAAACCAAAAACACCCCAACAACACACACAGACCCCTTATCAGTTCAGTTTAAGGTGATATTGGATAGACCAGGACAAACCATAACCACAATGGATGCGGAAGTGTTTGAGCTTTCTGTTCCTGGAAGTGTAATGGGCGAAACGTCAACCACGTCTGTTGATTGGTCATCTAACCAAAGATTCTTAATGGCGGGTGATACGGTAGAAGTCGAAATGTTCATTGATGCAGCTGATATCGGTGCTTATAATGTTGACTACACATTAACGCATGATGTAGGTTCAGTGTTCTCAAACCAAGTAACAGAGGAAGAGATCTTTGAGGGGCAACCTGTTTACATGAGTAACTTCATTCCATCTGTGAGTATGAAAGACCTTCTGCTTTCTCTTTTCAAGATGTTCAATTTACACGTAACACCCGACCCGACAAACGAAACGAACCTACTGATTGAAACAAGGGATGACTTTTATAGTGGAGGCACTACAAGGGACTGGACGAATAAATTAGCAAGGGACAAGACTGTAACGATTGAACCCATTGGACTACTTACGGCTAAAGATTACATCTACTCCTATTCAAAAGATAGCGACTACTACAATGAACGTTACCATAATAATTACGGACATACTTACGGAAGGGCAAAGTTTGAAGTTGATAACGACTTCATCACAAGGAAGCAAATAACGGAAGTGGTATTCAGCCCTACTCCATTAGTGAATGACGGGAACACTTCGCGGATTATCCCTAAGATCTACGATGCCGACATTGATGATGGCAGAAAACCTGTTGATATGAATATCAGAATCTTATACTATGCAGGGTTGCTTACGTCAACGCCTAATTGGGATTTCAGATATAATTCAGCTGTATGGTCTTTGACCAACCAAACAATCACAGAACCAAAAACCACATACCCGTACGCAGGACATCTCACACACCCTTTAGCACCCGCACAGGATATAAATTTCGGAATGACCGACGAGCTGTATTATTCTCCCAACGGTTACACGGGGACGATTCTAATCACCAACAACAACTTGTTTAACACTTTCCATAGAAAGCAAGTAAACGAAATTACAAGCAAAGACAGTAAGGTCTTAACGGGAGATTTTTACCTAACGGCTTGGGATATTGATAAGTTAGATTTCCGCGACCAGATTCTAATAGATAACTCCTATTGGCGAATCAACAAGATAAACGACTACAATCCTTTTAAGGACGGGCTTACAAAGGTAGAACTTTTCAAGATATTAGATGTATTAGGATTAGAAACCGAAACCTTCACGCTTGGGTCACAGGGTAGTGTTGGAGGTACGGGAGGACGCGAACAGAAACCGTTAATTAACAGAAAGTCATTAGTGAATGGGAACTACATTCAGGAGTTTCAAGGAACAGCTAAAGGCAGACGTAATCAATTATTAGGCAATAATTTCAAAGTAATAGGGAATGATAATTTTATAGGGATCGGATCTGATAGGGTAACTATATTAGGAAGTAATAACAATGTAGAAAACGGGGCTTCTGATGTGGTCATAATCAACTCAGACGGGCTTACCATTACAGAAAGCAACACCACAATAATAGACGGGAAGCGGCAATGGGTGCACGTAGATAAAGACGATGACTACACCGCTATGGACAGAGAGTTTGTTCTTTGCGATTGCACCAGCAAAGTGGTAACCATAACGCTTCCTCCTGTTGCTGATAGTACGGATGTGAGGATACAA
>Ga0080013_1002800_pt1 | contig 19622 bp, 24 predicted proteins | sample ETNvirenome_6_85_FD_69236 | JGI IMG/M metagenome (GOLD analysis project Ga0080013, IMG submission 69236) | Marine viral communities from the Pacific Ocean - ETNP_6_85 (SPADES assembly) (version 2) | ecosystem: Environmental > Aquatic > Marine > Oceanic | place: Pacific Ocean | collected 2013-06-19 | reverse complement strand
GGTAGTATTATAGTCAGCCATACCAATCCAAACGATTCCATCTAAATTAGGGCTACCTTGTCGAGCAGCCCATAGACTTGATGCATAGACACTGCTGGCTCCAGTATTAAAATTATTAACTGCAAGATTGTAGAAATCAGGAACGTTACCAAAGTTTTTAGTTTGATCTAAGAACTCACTGAAATCGGGAGTAGTTGAAATCGCTGAAAAGCCATTTCCTTGTTCTGAAATTGCTTTATCATTATCTGCCAAAGTTACCATCCATTGGGCACGGTCTAAGTCGAAATCAGCACACACTGGTCTGCGAGTAGTTGTGGCACCACCGGGACATTCCTTATTAAATGTATTACCATAATTTTTAATATTAAATGAAATGGCGTTATATGATGGTTCTTCCACTACTGCTGCACAACCCCATGTTGATTGGCCAGAAATATTGTTGAAACCAACAGGTCCATTGGAAGCCATTACTACATATTGATAAGGTAATCCGCCATCGGTATTCCATGGATAATATTCTGCGCCTGCTGCGTCAATAGCAGCATTGTTGTTGGAGCGTATAAATAAAGGACCTAAAGAAAGATTAACGGTAGGGTGCGTAGTTTGATTAATGTCTCGGAAATAAATAGCACTTCCATCACTGGTTGCATAACAGGAAATATCTTTTAATCCAAACTCAGAACTTACTCCGGGATTGTTGAACTTGGAATAGGGTAAATCATAGGGATTGCCAGCACTTCTATAACTATCTAAAGAAGTATTTATATCATTAACTAAAGTGGTTAAAGTGGTATACTGTCCAGTTCCAAATGGAAGTGTGGCTCCGGGTGGCGCACCGCCACTTACACCCAGTTGGCTTTTATTGATAGCAATATCATAGGAAAAACCTGCTCCTTGACCAGCCACATCATTAAAAAGATTCCCAGTGATAGAATTGCCTACTTTAGTAGTATTGGTGGTAGGTAAAGAAAGATATTGTTGTGGCACGGGGATCGCAGTTGCAGGTGCGACTGCAGTCATACGGTTATCCCAACTATCATAAATATCTGGGCTGGTAGTTGTGGTTCCTACATCTTGTAAATAACCATTGTATGGAACTGTCAATCGGTAAACACCTCCCCAAACAGGTGCTTGAGCAATAGCCGTCCAACTGTTAATAACTGCATTTACATCTAAAGATATGTTGCCGGGGTCTTGGACATGAACTGTAGGTCCGTTAAAATTAGGGTGGCCTGCTTGAAATGGTTTCCAACCCAATCCTCCGACAACACGATTCTTCCAATAACCTAATAAAGTTTGACCTAATCCTACGGGGTCGCCATATTGATAGGGTGTCGGTTCTACATAAGTATGAAAACAACTCTTTTGGTATTCCACTTGCTCAGTAGTTAAAGGAACTCCTTGAGTTTGAGTAGAAATCCATTCACTGGGTAAAAGGGCGGAATCTAAATAGGTCTCAGTAGTCCAGTTAGGTTGGGAAGTATTGGGTTCACAAGTAGTAGTTACTACCATTTTTTCGGCAATAGTGGCTTCAGCCCAACCAAAGTAAGTAATGTAAGGAACTATAGTTTTAGTATCAAATGAGATCCCCGATGCGGCATCAATTCCTAACCACGGTTGTAAAATATATATTTCTGCACGTTTTTCATCGGTGCCACCCACTAATTCATTGGATTGTAATAAAAGACCGACATTAAATACTTGATTGTTTTCTGCAGGATAATCAGCACGAACTACAGGTAATGGTTTAACAAAACTGGCATTATCTAAAGAAGTATTGGTAGGGGCAACAAATAAATTACAAGCATTTTCAGTGTTGACATCTTCTACAGAAATATTACGGCGTGTATAACACTTAAACCATGTATTATTAGCGATACCAACCTGCGGAGGTTGGTCGCCCACTATCCAATTGGCATTATCAGCAGGAAGGGCTTTTAGCCTTGCAGGGGCATAATCACCTAATGCACCAACTCCTGCCACAGATTGTCCAGTATTGGCCAAAACACACAAAGGAGAATAAATAGGCTTACCTCCCGAAGTCTTACAAGAATAAGTTAAAGCAGGATCGGTAGTGGGATCTTCTAAACAGTTTCCAGTAATAACCAAGTAAGAAATAAGAGAGGTGGGGTCAAAACTCCCTACACCCAATGAACTGGGGTTGTTTAAATCAGGAAATGGTTGTGATATTTCGTAAGTAGGATAATATAAACCTTGTGGACCTAAGAACCCAGCACTACCCGCAAAGGTGTTGAAAGAGTTTGTAATACCAGTTAGTTGACGGGGGATAAAACCATGTCTCCAGATTTCGCCATCAGTAATGGCAGAAACGGTCTGCTCTGCGGGCATTAAATTGGTGTAAAAATTAGGTTGGGGTGCCCATTCACATCTTCCGGTATTAGGATATCCATCGTCTGGATTACCTGTATCTTGATAACGAGATTTACAACCTAAAAAATTAGGTGTAGCAAAAACCATTTCCATTGGTTTTCTAATAGGAAATTGACCTATCATGGGAGTAGGACAAAAAGAAAAGGTGCTGGGTTGGCGGGGGCATGTATTTTCATATGTAAAACTCGATAAGGTGCTGGCTGATGGATAAAATGGATTTCCAGTAAACTTAGTTTCAGTAATACCAATCTGATGAGCACGAAAAGTAACCTGTTCAAAAGGATATATCTGAAGAGAACCATAACGGGCAGCACAACTACTCCACGGAATCCGAAGATTATTTGGGCCGAAAAATGTAGACTGAAAAGCCCCTTGTGCTGTGCCTGCAGGAATGCCCGAAAAGGCACCGAAGGTGGCCATACCTGTTCCACACTGATCTGGTTGACCATAGCCATAAGGAATCTGGGGATTCATTCCCTCAAGGTTACTGTCACCAATACACCAGTTATAATTCCAATGTCGATAAACCTCTTCTGTTTCAAAACCACCGATACCAGAATTAGCACTGGTAAGTTGAGAATTAATATATTGGGGGTTGATAGTTTTATAGATATCGGCACTATCATTACCAGAATATTGGTCATTAAATATATTTACTACGAAAGAATACATTATGGGAATAAAATCTTGTTCGGTATACAGAGACCGCTTGTAACCACCCTCGGTAACAAAACTACTATTCTGGAGAGTCGTTCCATATCCTAAACATGGCATGTAACCCACACATTGAATAACTAATGGTTGGGGGCTTCCATATATTTCTGGTTCCATGGCTGACCACCCTTCACGGACAAAGGTGTTGAAAGAACGATTGTCCACACACATATCCATTAAACCTCCTTGCTGATTATTGGCTTGAGGAATAGGCTCACCATTAGTAAAATAAGGATCGTTATCGGCAGGACCTTCGGATTCTGGTAATTCTAATTGAGAACGTGTGGGGAGAATATGCCATGCGGCAGGATTGTCAATTTCATCGTATCTACAGGCCGCAAAGAAACCATCTAAAAATCCATTAAATTGAACTTGTGGGTCTTGCCAAGCGGCATCGAGGTCACTAAGGTCAAAAGACAAGTTTAAAGTTCGATCCCAAAGATTAACGCTCCACTGGTCATAATTAAGTTTACAACGATAATTTCCACACAGAAAAACGGTGCCATTAGCACACATAATTTTATTTATTACCCATGAGCCGGGGACAGGTTGAATACCTGCCCATCGTCCTGCAGACACCATATCTATGCTTCCTTCGCCAGTCAATAAAGCACTGCTGTTGGGGTTAAATGGGCTGGCTTCACCATAACCGATAGCACACCCCTCGGCACCGTCCATAAAGGCGTGATAAGCCCAAGCCTGATCTAAAATCAAAGGAGGTAGTTCTTCAACAGTAAGATCGAATGATAGTCCCAAGATATCACGGTCCTGTGTTAGTATAGTCTTCTGTGGTGACATAGACTGTGGGTTGTGGGGTATAACCAGCCAAATCAGTAAAAGGATTGTATTCATTACAGGGTTCATCACCGGGAGTAAATTGAGTTTCAATTTCGATAACTCTGTTATAGGCTACATATCGCACATCATACCAAGTTCCGGGTGGAATCTCAATAGGGATAAAAGATTTGTATGCTGGTTGATAATTAAGAGAAACTGGAAAGGGTGCACCGATACCTGAAATCCCATCATAGTCTCGACCATCTAAAGTTTGAAAATAACCAGTATCGTCCAACAAAATGTTAACGAAACCACGAGGCCCCCAGTTAGGGCCTTTAAGTTCATTAGCCTCAAAACCGCCGGGGGTTGAACCCACATATTCTAAAACAATAAATTGGTCGGCAGGAGTGTAAAGTGATTTAGTTAGCACTCCGAAACCATCATTGATGTTAAGACCAACCAATACGGATTGTTGACGAGCAGAAAGGGCATCAATTCTGATAATCGGTAGATTACCAAGATCTTGGAAATCGAACAGATAACCCTGACGGCGAATGGCCATAAATATATTAAGACGACGCTACTATATCAAACTTTTCCTCGTTTATCATCTAAGTGATTTAATCTACGCATGGCTCGCTTAGTAATCAATTGTTCTTTAGTCACTCTTTGGGACTCTCCAAACAAACGTTGTTTCTGGCGAGAGGCTCGCTTTTGTTCATCAATGGCAGCATTGAGTTCAGGAGTAAACAAATGATGCTCAATTTGGGAAATCCATGCGGGTGTGGTAGGAAAGAAATTAGCCGTAGGTTGGGGTGGTAAAGGCACGAGACGAGTATCGGGTTGGCGTTGGTGACGTTGAGTTAAACCTTGGGCTTGAGCCACTCTTAACTCATGTTGTCTTTCGGCTCGCAGAGCCTTCATGAAATCTTCGTAATTACTCATTTAAAAGCCCCACTGCCACGTCCTGCGCTTCCATTTTCGTCTTAGTGCTTTAAGACCACTACGCCATGAAGTTTTCTTAGACTTAGATTTAGTGGAACCAGAACTACGTCCTGAAGTAGTGGCAACTTTACCAGATGCCTTATCGATCCAATGCCTACCTTTGTTCTCTATGAAATCTTTAGCGTCTTGTAAAGTTGAAAAATGCTGAATGTATGCATTTCTGGCTCTCCATGATTTGGGAACTTTAGGATTACAGGTATCACAACCATCCCATACATAAGCAGCACTCACTCTGAAAGGATTGGAGGGATTGGAGCCGGACCTAATTATATCTGTGTTGTTAACAGCAGGGTCGCCTGTGGGGTGAGAGGTTTGATATGGCCCTCCTGCCAGATGACTACTGGAAGTGGGTGCATTGAATTGCACTTCAGTTTGAAAGATACTATGTGGTAACATTATTCCACCTGTTCTGCTTCTTCCTCATCAGCAGGTTCAGGAGTGGCTCCAAAGTTACGAAGCACCCATAGACCTAATCCAATAGTTCCTACAGAACCTACGAGATACATCGCCGGGGTATGACACCCTTTCATATAAAGTGAACGTAATTGAGTGATGGCCATATAACCACCGCCGACAATAACTCCGATTCCAACGAATCCCATAGGTGTCATAGTGTTACTTGGACGATACGACTATTTATATTTATGGAACTTGACTCGGGGGTCACCACCGAGCCTTACGGCTCAGTGGCAACCTGCATGACCCCATTTTAGCGGGATTATGATTCAAAGATATCCAGAACACCGTCACCGTCGTCGTCAGCGTCTTCGTGGTCTGGTAGACCATCGTTGTCGTGATCGAATTGACCTGTCATGGGATTTCCATCGTTGTTTTCAAACCAATCGGAAAGTCCATCGTTGTCATCGTCAGTATCGGTAGCATCCCAGATGTTGTCGTTGTCGTGGTCGTAACGATAGTTACCCCATGCGCCGCCGAGTTCATCCACGTCAAGGATATCATCGTTATCATCATCATCATCTATTGCATCATCAAGACCATCGTTATCGTGGTCTCGGCTGGCATCAGAACCATTTTCGTAAACGTCATTACGGTTGTCAATTCCATCATTGTCAATGTCAAAGTCATACCTATCTTGAATACCATCATTATCATGGTCGTAAACATCAGTATTATCATTACCATCATTCACTTCTTCACGGTCGTCAATTCCATCTCCATCATCGTCATTGTCTTCATGGTCATCTATACCATCATTATCATGATCTTGTGGTGAATCATCTTGTGAGTCTGGGATTCCATCGTTGTCGTCATCATTGTCGAGTTCATCTGGGATTCCATCACCATCGTTATCGTTATCACCATTTTGGTCTTGGTTATCTAACTGTTGGCCTTGCTGTTGGTCATTTTGAGAACCTTGTTGGCCTTGCTGACCGTTCTGGGTTTGACCTTGCTGTTGCTGGTTTTGCCCATTCTGGTTTTGGCCGCCTTGGTTTCCTTGTTCTTGCTGACCTTGCTGGCCACCTTGGTCTCCACCATTCTGTTGTTGACCTTGACCATTATCTTGTTGCTGGCCTTGTTGTCCTTGTTGTCCTTGTTGGCCTTGGTTTCCTTGTTGTCCAGATTGTTGGCCCTGTTGTCCAGCCTGTCCTTGTTGTCCTTGCTGTCCTTGTTGGCCTTGTTGACCTTGCTGGCCCTGTCCTTGACCCTGACCTTGACCTTGGTTTTGACCTTGGCCCTGTTGTTGGCCCTGACCTTGGCCTTGGCCTTGTCCTTGGCCTTGCCCTTGTCCTTGGCCTTGCCCTTGTCCTTGTCCTTGACCTTGACCCTGCCCTTGGCCTTGTCCCTGTCCCTGACCTTGGCCCTGTCCTTGACCCTGACCTTGGCCTTGGCCTTGTCCTTGGCCTTGCCCTTGTCCTTGGCCTTGGCCTTGACCTTGGCCTTGGCCTTGTCCTTGGCCTTCGCCTTGGTCTTCTGACTCACCGCCACCTTCAGTTCCACCATTTCCGCTTCCGGCTTGGGACTCTTGATAATCTGGGTCGTAAGCATCAGGGATGCCATCGCCATCAGAATCAGAGTATTCTCCATCGTTAGGATCGTTAGGGTATGGGTCACTGCCATCAGGCTTGCCATCTCCGTCTGTATCAGCAGAGTTGGGGTTTGTGCCTCGGGCGTATTCTTGAGCGTTGGTTAAACCATCACCATCGGGGTCAGCGTTAGCATCTCCACCGTTTGTGGGGTTTAGTCCATTACGGACTTCCCAACCATCAGGTAAACCATCACCATCGGAATCTGGGTTGTTCATATTGGTTCCAGCATCTTGTTCTTCTTTGTTAGTAAGACCATCGCCGTCCCAGTCAGCCCCACCATCGGAGGGGTCAAGTGGATCGGAACCTTCACCAGTTACGACACCTGCGCTCATAGCGAGCATCAGGGCAGTTAAAATTGTAAGCATCATTGTTTTGAATCTATTTTCTTTCATAAGTATCTTTTCCTATATTATAAGTTATTCATAGGGAACCCGCTGTTCCCTCTAACTTAGTAATGGAGTTTCCTCCTATATATAGTTTATGCGCCCGTGAGTCAGTCGTTTTCACGCTCTTCGGCGTGGTGTTCAACATGACAGTTACCACATAGTAGTTCTAAGGTATGTAATTTTTTCTTCAAATCTTCCCAAGGGTAGTCAGTGATTCCTCGTTGAAACTTGATACCACTACCTCCTTGAGTTCCTCCTCGGACATCGCCCCAAGGTCGCTTGTAAGATGGATCGGTGTGATGACAGTGCAAGTTAGCACCAGAATAGTCACATTTCTTACATTTACCCCCTAATTGGTCCAATAACCATGCCCTTTTTGCTTTACGAAGTGCTCTTTTATTGATAACACTACGAGAAATAGACTCTTCACGATTACGCTCATAGTATTTCTTTTGATACTTGCGCTGGTAGGCTTTGCGCTTTTCAGGGTCTTTGTATGGCAAGTTAAGCACCTTCAAGCGTTATCTTCTGTGAAGTCGGAATCAAAATCTTTATCTTCATCTCCATCAGATACATTAACACTTGCATCTTCGCCTTCTGACAACTCTTCATCAAGGATTTGCTCTACAGTAATGCGATAGGTTTTACCATTTCGCTTAACAGTTTTTGTAGATACTACTTTAGTTTTAGGTTGTTCAACAGGAACTGCCTCATCAAGTGCATCCTGCATTAATTTATTTATTTCTCGAAACATTCCCAGATACCAATTATCGGTATTACGGTTAATATAATGACGGTTGTAAGTATTGTTTCCAAAGAACTCGTCCCAGATTGTCATACCTAATGGTAGTGGGCACACCTATTTATAGGTTTCTACCTTTTATGATCGTTTTCCATGGCCTGTTTGAGACCGGGAACGTGCCACGGGTCTTTAACAATGAATGCCTCTTTCATAAACTTAGGCTTCGGCCCACCCATCTTAGAATCGGCTCCAATCTTTTGTCCACCACGTCCGGGTTTAGTTTGAGATAAGTGATTTTTTATAATTTCTTCATCACTGATTTGGGGTTTTAATTGTGGCTCTACTGAAGAAGCCTTCACTTTGGCCTTTTCTTGTAGCATGGCTGCAATAATATCATCGTTAGATACCATAATAACACTTTATTTCCTTAACTATATTAAGTTTCGGGTCATTCATAGTCCCGAATAGCGATACCTACAGGAAACCGGGGTATGCCGTCATTAGTTAATTCTTGATATTTTACAGTCAACATTTTACCAAAATACTTTTGTCGGTTGCGATACCAATCTCGCCTTTCGGCCTGAGTGCCTTTAGGTCGGCACTTGAATCTTTGACCTTTGGAAGTTTCACAAACCCACACCACAGTTCCAATGTCGTTGCCTTGGCCTTCCAGAGCATCCACAATCTTATATTCGGAATCGTGGAAAACCTTGTGCTTCTGAAGATTATAAGAACGCTTACCTTGTTCATAGGGTGATTTGATATTGCGGATCATAACTCCTTCATCGCCAGCAGCGAGGAACTTAGATAACAAAGCGTTGATTTGACTGTCATTGTCTACACGATAACAAGGAACCATAGTAAGTGTGCCAGTAGTATCTTTATCTACATATTCTTTAGCCTTTTTCCATCGCTGGATAAATGGCATATCGGGATTAGCCATATCCATAGCATCAAATACATTTAGTTTAACTTTAGCCATGTCATCAATGTCGGTTTGGTTCTTGTAGGTTTTCTTACGAACTAATCCTACTACTCGCTGGAAATCTATTTGGTCTGAATAGAGTTCGCCGTCTAAAATAAAGGTTTCAGGAAGTCCAGTGGAAATAACGGCTTTACGAATCTGGTCTAAGAGTTGAAACTCTTTTCCTTTTCGGGAGAGTAGGCTGACGCTACCATCTGATTCCATCTTAGCAGTGCAACGAACACCGTCAAGTTTGGGTTGGGCAATAGCAGGGAAGGTAATTTTATGTCCGTGTTTGGCATAAGGTTGAGCCAACATAGGAACGGGGGCGAGATTGATGTTGATTCCGTCAGTGTTGAAAGTATACCCTTGGTCTCGATGTTTATTAACTTTGGAATCAAACTCTAAGACGGCTTGTTCCATAGGAGTTCTTCCTGCCTTTCCAGAAGCAATAATAACTCCAGCATCCTCAATAATTTTACCACCTTTTTGACCGTGTGATGTCTTGATAGTATAAACACCTTGATCTTCTTCGAGCCAGATAGTCCATTGAACTACATTTTTACTGGCTGTGCGTCTGTAGAAAGTCTGGGGTTGGCGAACAATAGTTACCATATCCTTTATTGAAGGTATCATCTATATAAAGATTCCGGTTTATATTACGCCAACATTTTTCAACGAATGATAGTAATCTCGTTCTACCTCAAAGGTTTCTACATGGCAGGCAAATCTGGACCAATATATCGGTTTCAAGTATGAAGGTTTCAACTTGCTTGCTTGTTGTAGACGGGCAATTAGATCTTGTTTTTTACCACTTGCTGACACCCTCCATTTTTTACATTCTGCTTGAAGTTCTTTGTAGGAAAGTTTGCCCAACTCATATTGATTTACTTTTGTTTCCAAGGCTTTGGCACTTCTGTCCGCATTATTCTTGCCTGCACCGGCTGATGCGATAATGGTAACTATAAGTGGTCCATCTGCCACCAAAGCATCAAGCATAGGGTCACTACTTTGGTAATGGGTTTGTGGAGACATTAAGGCATTAAAAATGTAATCGCCGTCTTTGTCAAACATATCAGTAAAAAGTAGATTTATTGTTGGCGTATTTCGTGGAGTTTGCTGTAATGTAACTCTCAAAGCCTCTACTATGTTGGTGCCGCCTCGGGGGTAAAAGATGGGTTCCTTACGTCCATAAGGTCCCGATATTGGATTCACATACGCATTATCCAAATCGTTAATAACAGTCATAATGTCTTTCTTACCAGAATAATTGGTTGAATTAGCCATCATGTTAGCAACGAGTGGGTAGGCAGTAGATTCAAACTCAATAATGGAGAACGAATCTGTGGAATCCATTGGAAGATGCATTAAAAATTGTTGAACTGTGTGCCTCATCGCTTCTGAACGGGTAACTGATTCAATATATTTTCCAAACTTACGCTCGGATGGGCTAACGGACGCAGCCATACTTCCCGAACAGTCTACAATAAAATTAATATGGGTCATGTAAATACATTTAACCAACGACTATTTATACTTTAGTTTATGTTATCTATTAGATACTGGGCAAGACGTGGGCTGTTATTTCCAGAGTCTGCAACCCAAGCATAGCAATCATTCCATTTAATGCCATAGTCTTTGCTAACTTTCTTACTAAGATTTTTACATCCTTGTTGCAGTGGTGCCTTGTCGCTGACGTTACCAAGAATTATAACATAAACTGGTCCTAAATCTGCCAAGGCTTTGAAACAAGAATCTCCATTTCCACAGTCAGCGTTGAGGGCATGAGAAATATAATCTCCGTTGGGGTCCCACATATCTGTAATAACAAAAGTAATATTTTTATCTTTCTTATCGGCATTCTTGAATGCTTCTTTCATTCCTGCTGGGATGTTAGTGCCACCACGAGGATATAAGGCCATCTCTGAGCCGCTACCATAGGAGGTTAATAACATCTGCACATCTGCAAGATACTTAGTAGGTGGAACAAGTGTAGAGGCATTACTCTCAAACTCAACTATACAAACCTTGTCTCCGCCTTTCATAGAATTAAGAGCGGTAGCAATAACTGTCCTCATAACTTCAAAGCGGGCAAACTTATAGCCTTTCCATGTGGCTGCTGTTGCACCCATAGAACCTGAACAATCTACAACAAAATTAACTTGTGTCATGTAAATATATTTACTGAACGACTATTTATACTTTTACTGGTTTACGTCTGCGGTCACGATCACAAACTGTGCAAATGATTTCTAAATATTGTGGGTGAGTTTTTAGTGTGTCCCATGATTGGTCACAAACCGGGGTGGGTAACAAAACTCGGTTAAGAGAACGAACTAATAAATATGCAGGATTATTCTGTGGGCAATAGAAACAATGGCCTACTGTAGAGTGTAAACACCATTCTTTTTTCTCGCCTCGTAATTTATTTTTATTTTTATTTACACGAGGAATAATGTCTTCTCGCTTCTTATCGTAATACTCCGAATTGTAGCGAGCCATATACTCTCGCTTCTTCTCGGGATCTGCATACGGCATATAAAATATATAACGATACTACTATTTATAATTTGTCTTCAAGACCGTTCCGAAGCCAGTCAAAAATTAAACATACTACGATGAACGCTGCTAAACTACAATAGAAAATTAAATCTGTCAAGGTATCACAACACTAATACGATTGCTAAAACGCCGGGAAGTGCAGTCAGCAATAATTCCCAATACTTACGTTTTGTGTTTTCGTCCGCCGTGGCTTTTTCTTCCAAAATTGCCATACGGGTCATCAGTGGTGGTTGCCCATTTCCATCCCTCACTATTTTAGTAACGGAAGAAATATCTTTGTGGAGGGCTTTAACATTGGTCTCTAAACGAGCCAAGGAATCACTGTAGGATTCATAATCTTCTAAAAAACCAGACATCATATCTGCAAACTCCATAACGAAGTTTTCAACTAACTCTTTATCGCTGGCCATGCTTACGCCTCCAACAGACGCTGCATCTTTCTAAGTAAGATCTGGGCGCAATTGTTAAGGTGTGATAATCGGTGTTGAGCATGAGTGCAACTATCATGTATAACTTCTGACCGAACCTCGGCACTGACTAAAGATAACTCAAAGGCTGCGTGGTCCATTACTTAATAATAGGTGAACCACTATTTATATTTAATTGTTGGTCCAAATCAAAACTATTTATAGTTAATTATAGTTAATATCAATACGTCCCCATAAACATACATCATGTGAACGACTTCGGACTAAACTGCCAACTTTCACCTTTCCGAGTTCAAAGAACCGTTTATCGGTGCGAAGTGCAAACGTGATTTCACGAACTGTCGGTAGATAATAACATCCTTGTTCACGCAGGGCTGCGTAGACATCTTGTGCCGTGGCAGGATTCTGCGTCATCATCTTGAACGCCATATTAGTGATTAATTGTGCTTTACTGCGACCCATAAAGTATATGGTTCCTAACTACTATTTATACCTTCTTGTTAGTAGTATTAACCACAATCAAACAGTAGATTCTACTTCAGGATCTTCGGTTTCTTCTAAGGGTGTGGCCACGAAATCAATTTCACAGACATCGTTATCACAGAATCTTTCAATGACAATTTCTTCTCCACGAATGCGACCAAAGGATAGTTTACCTAAGTCAGCCTTCATACTATTATAAGTATCTACATCAATAGATTCATATGGCATCTGGGGATAAGCACCATGGTCTAAACGAGGTAAGAAAGAAACTCCTTTGAGTTGATATTGGAAAACATCGAGAGCGTGTCCTAAATGATTACCTTCGGTTTCAGGATCGAAAGTCACAGTGCAGGATACTTGATTATCAGCCCAATATCTCTGAGCGACAGCAGCCAAAGCCAATTGTTCCCACATAGATACTTCGGAAACAGTGCGAACACCTTCTCCGACATCAACAGGAACTTCTACAACCACAGTATCTTTTTCAGCACCGAAAGCAGGTTCAATTTTATATCCAGCCTTTTCCAATGGGGCTACTAAGTTAGAGAGTCTGCCTAAACGCATACGACGAATATAATAACGAGATTCAGGGAAGTGAATGCCGGGGGTGGCTCCAGCCAATAGGCTGACGGTTCCAGAAGGCTTAATGGAGGTAGTCTTGATAGACTTAGGGATAGCAAACCAATTGGAGTATTCTTCGTCTAAGGTTTGAATGTGCTGGTATCCAGCATCCATCCAATCAATGAGAGCACTCATACCACGAGCAGCGAGGAATTGAGCAATTCCTGACATAGAACAACCAATTCTGCGGTTTCGCAACATAACTCGATTAGTCTCAGGCCAGTGAGTTTTACCCAAAGTGACGGTTTTAGCATACAAATAAGCATATTTCAAGGTCTTGAGATAATCGTCAATAGAATCGTGATTAGTAGGGAAGGTTTCCACAAGACAACAAAGTTCATAGGATTCTAAAGTTTGTTCTAAACAAGGGTTACCTCCACAAGCACGATGGTCTTTCCAGTTAGGTTCATCAGCCATACGACCGTATTTCTGCATATTACCTAACCATGCAAATCCGGGTTCACCATTAAGTTTAATTCGCTGAGCAGAATCAGTGTAATCCATGCCTAATTCAGCATAGATAGAATTGTTGGAAGTCCAACCGTATTCAGCACGGTGGGGATTAACTTCATAATTTTTCAAATCAATGTATTCTTCAGAATCGTGGGGTCCGAAAACGATCTCAGCAGTTCGACGAACATTTCCAGCCACAACACACTTACCAATAAGATTCATAATATCTACGATAGCAGTCAATGAAATAGGGCTACCACGTTCTTTATCTAAGATAGCACTGATAAACTCATGCATATCAACCAAAGGTCGTGGACCAGAGGATTCTCCTCCGAAGCCTTTAATAGCGACACCAGCCGGACGGATGGCAGAATAATCAAAAGTAACTGGGGCAGTGCCAAGGAAATATGATTCAATTAACATCCGCAGTGACTCTACCCATCCTTCTCGTGTGTCAGGGATGACAAACTCTTCAGTATGTCGGTTCTCTGCGGGGCCTTTAATGATGAGTTGACCAGCACCCTTAGTATCAAAGCCTACGCCTACGCCCAGCATTGAAGCGTCCATCAGGAAGGTAAAAGGCTTAGCCAAATCGTCTTTGAGATTAGCAGTGGAAACGAAAGCACAGTTATTGAGAGCAGCGTGAAGGTTCTTTTCTTCGGTAATAGGTGTTCCCATAGCCCAGAGTCCACGACCGGGAGGGAGGAACTTCATATTAAAAATACGATCATACATTTCCTGTGCAGAGTGTTGTGCTTTCCAAGCATTCCATCCAAGGCCATTATGTTCAATATGTCGCTTTTGCATATTGAATGTGCCTTCTACTACACGCTGGACAGTTTCCCACCATTGTTCGTTCTTACCATTATCTTTGAGCCGAGAGTAGGTGCGATTATAAACTAATTCACCTAAGCCGTTGAAACCAAATGGGGCTTTTTTACGCTTGTATTTATCTACGAAAGTATCAGTTAAATGGAATCTTGAACTCATGTAACTCCCTCTTCTTGCCATCAACTATATATGCTTTTCTTTGCTGACTTCAAAACCCTGCTCGCCATAGTCATAGTTTGTTATATCTCATTTTGATTGTTTGGTATTGTTACCAAATCGGGTTCAAGACCTTCAAGCAATTCTGCGGAAAGTTGTCGGCCCACGAGATGAAGTTGTAGGCACAGTTTCAAAGTCTCGATCCTTTTTCATCATAGCACTCAAACTACGCTTGGTGGGGATTTCACGGCGACCCAAATCAATCAATCTATCAATCAATACTTGGGCAGTGACTTCTTCAGTAACGGTGACCAAGGATTTAGCAGCCTCATAACTGGTAGGCTTGCTTCTTTTCTTACGAATTATTTTTCCATTTTTCATTATATTCAACTCCTATTGGCAATTAAAGCGGTAAATTGACAACCTTCTATGTTCCAATCAAACTCCACGGGTGCTTTAACAGCCCCACGAATATCTATATCATTTTTACCCACAGCAGTCAAACTGCTGGCTACTTCAGTAGTAGTAAATAATGTGGGTCCAACTTCACCAGATAGTTCTACAGGATGTTTCCAGATAACGGGTTCATCCTGAGAATTAGATTGGAAAACAATGTGTGATTCATCAGAGGCTACTTCAGCAGACAAAGTAAAGGAAATGGTCTTTTCTACAGTTCTCAAAAAGTCCTTAACGTTTTTGCCGGGGATGGTAGTATGATATTCCCAATCCCGTTGTGGCCATGCATTAATTCGGTTCATAAGATCCAATCTTAGAAGTTTAACAGTTTGACTGATACCGTTAGCAAGCAATCGGAAACGAAGATTGTTGTCAGGTTTATCTAAAGCCAAAGTGAGTTCATCTTTAGCAGTGAGTGTTTTAATAATCGCACCCATACGAGCAAAGATAACTCCAACTTCTTGAGGTTCACTAAATTGCCAATCATAATTTTGGAATGATTCTGCTGGAACGATGACACGAAGCATTTTATACCGATTTCCATCAACTAACATTACAGATAATCCTTCTTCGCTAAAACAAAGAATACCTTCTTCGTTAATAGCCTCAAATCCTCGCAAAATGTTCTTAGCAAGTGGCACACGAAGAGTAGCAGTGAGACTCATGGGGTAAAGTGGATGTAAGCACCTATTTATGCTTATGGGTAATTTTGCTTGTTGATAGAGGCATAAAAAAAGTTATACTCACTTTGGGCATTGATTCCTAAAGACCAACCACTGGAACCGTATGATTGTATTGACCAAGGGGAACTGGGGTTATGCGATGGCCACAATAAATATAATTTATCCTTGCCATCATTAGCCCAATAATAGTATTGATAATCAGGATCACAACGTTCAGATTTTACCATTTTGCCTTTGTTTATTTCACCACTCAATCCTCGGGGGTCAAACTCACGACCTGCAACCATACGAACCCATGTTAGATTCTTAAGCATATCAAAAATCTCATCACTTCTTTCAGCATTAGCGTTATTAGAAGTCGTTTTCCACCACTTGCGGAATATCTTAGGCTCGATGATTTGTCGGCCTCGGAGTTTCATAAGTTGTAATACCTACTACAACTATTTATAATGGTGGGTCCGCCCAGATTTGAACTGGGGTCTGACGGCCCCCAGCCGCCAAGTATAGGCCAAACTAACCCACGGACCCTTATGGTTGTAAATATATAATTAACTTTTTTGCCCAAGTCACGGGGTCAAAACCACTGGCTTTGATATAACCTTCAGCAACATTACACTGTTGGCATAATACGCCTCTTATCTTTCCAGTATCGTGGTCATGATCGAGGCAAGCACCTTTTCTGTTTCCTCTACTATGTTGATGGTCTAACTCAACACCGCATACTCCACAATTAGAAACGTTTCGTAATTCTTGATATTCAGAAAGAGTTAAATTATAAGTTCGCAGTATAGCACGACAGGGTTCGCAAAGAAAATTACCGTAATGAGAGAAAACACTTATTTTCCCATCGCAAACAGTAGAACAACCAACAACATCGCAAGATTGTCCATACTCTCTAAGTTTACCACAACAAGTGCTACATAGTTGATATTTTCCATTATTAATAGTTCGCAACTGATTACAATACTGGCAGATTTGTTTAGGATATTTTAGTCCAACCTTTACTCTTTGTTCCAAAGGTATAGAAGAAATAATTCCTAATTCCTCGGCTTTTTCATAGCCTTTAGTAACGGAATATCCTGATGGCATACTGCTCACTCTTCTTCGTCAATAGCCCCTGTATAACTAAGAGTATCTCGGAAATCTTCTTCGCTACCCAATCCAGTTAGGTTGGCTTTATCTTTGGAAACTTTCTTCATTAGTTCAGATGCAGGTTGAGAAACAGGTGCGGAATCCATGTCAGCAAAACCATCTAAGGCATTATAACGTGGTTCTAAAGTGAGTTTCATATCACAAGTTCCGAAGTTTTTATCACTCCAAACGACTAACTTACGCAAAGGGATAAATACTGGTGATGTCACCCTACCAACAAGTTTTCTAATATTCACTCTTCCTCACCTTCAAACTCTTGGAACTTCTTTTCAGATTCGGGGTCTAAATCAATAAGTATAGCATTTCTGCCATGGTCATTAGCCACAGGCCACATACTGCAACTTCCAGCAAAACCATCTAAGACATAATCTCCAACTTCAGATGTTGTGAGAACCATTCTTTTAATGAGTGCATATGGGATTTGATTATACCATCCATTATGTTCCCGAGATCCTGCTTTTACCATATTTATATTCCACCAATCGTAGGCATGAGTCCCAGTCTTACCCTTAGCAATTTGGCTCTTAACTCTTGGGTCGTTAGGATTACGGTAGGGTTGGGTATCTCTTTCAGGATAGAAAAGTGGTTGTTTACAATCTTCGTGAACTAACCAAAGCAAGGCTCGGTGAGCAGTAGTGAATCGCTTTTTAGTGTGTCCAATGTTGGAAGGATAAACCCATGAAATCCATTGTTGGAGTCGGAATCCTTGGGCTTCAATAAGAGGCAACAATCTGGCACAGGCTTCAGGGTAGTGAACCAAGAAAGCAGAACCATTGGCACTAAGCCGGGGTTTGAGAGCAGCGAAAGTATCGGAAATCAATTTATGATATTGGTGTTCAGGAAGATTATCGTTAACTTTATCAGAGTATCTAAAACCAATGTTGTAGGGTGGATCGAAGAAAGCAGTTTGGATTTCTATATCGCTGTCTAAGCCACCAATGGCGGAAACAACATCATTAAGAATAAATTGATGGGGCATAAATATAGATTATTGACACTACCAATATAAAGGTTAGCACAAACGCCCCGTATGAGATTTGAACTCATGTCTTTTCCTCCGCAGGGAAAAAGGATATCCAGACTACCCTAACGGGGCAATACTATCTAATGGACACGACCTTTATAATGGTATCTATATTATGAATGATTTAATAGGTTGTGTTTTGGCCCAATCAGAAAGTTCATATAGATACTTGCCGTGTTCTCCACTACGAATAACCAAACCATGTTTAACATAAACTCGTGCCATGTTAGACACAGAAGCAGGAGTAATTCGGTTTTGTAAAACTTCGGTTCGTTTAGCGATCTCGGAGGCCAATAGTTTACCACTGTGCTTCATAACCTTTAATGCAAAATAATGTTTTTTACCTCGCTTACGTTTAGGATTGGTGTTATTACATTTTTGAGAACAAAAGGCTTTATTGGCTGTTTCACTATTCCATCGTAGTGTAAACTCATTACCACAAGTTTCACAGTTAGCAGGAATGGGTGGATAGTGCTCAAAATGGCGGGTGTGTGGATTAGTGGAAGGTGCATATTTCTGTAGTTTTAACTCATCAAATCTTTGACAATAAAGGCTACAATAATCAGGCTTCCAGAACTTGAACTTCTCACGAGTAGTTCTTTCTCTATCGCAACCTTTTACTTTACACATCTTATCACAATTCTAATTTTGTTTGCTGCCCAGAAGGGGTGTCTTCAAGACCCTCAACATCTACCTCAATTTCGCCGGGGGCAGTTCCTTCGGCTTGCCAAATGATTTCACGATCGACTTCAGGGTTCCAAGTTTCAGCCAAGAACTCACAGATTTTATTATAGGTTACTGACTTAGGTTTAACTCCCACATCTTCAGAAGTAGTAGGGAAATAGACCATGAAATCTACTACTGAGCCGTAGCGTTCATAGATTTTTTTGGCTAAGGTTTTACCGACACGAGGAATCTGTTCTAACAAAGCATGATGTTTATTAGAAGTAGAAGTGACGACGGTAACGGGTCGGACGAGTTGATGCACTTCGTCTTGACTCATACGGAGAGCGTGGCTTCGGATAAATCGGATGGTTTCATCCAAAGAATCGGTGTAGACTACGGGCAAAACTTCGGAACTCATACGGTTCAGAAATTGTTGCAGGGAGTGTAATTGGTTCTTGTTAGCAGTAAAGATATCCCGGGGTGTTCCTTCAATAATTAAGTAGGTGCGAGGCGCAGCAGTGACTAAACGGGAGACTTGTTCTTGCATTCTGCGAGACTGCCAAGAACCGTAAGCATCAGCCCAAGTCTTGCGTTCAAAGAGAGCACAATCTTCGGGATTATCATAATCCCATAGTTTGATATCACCTTCATTGAGATTCTCAATGTCAGCGTTGAGCAACATCTCACAGAGTTGCTTGGTGCGAGGCTTCTCTTTGGAATCTACGGCAATAGAAATCGTTTTGAGAACATCTTCAGCCATGTAAAACCATAGTGAAACCACCTATTTAACAGTTCACTCAATTATTTTTGGCCATCCTTTTTAACTTTAACAACGGCGTAACCACAGCCACATTCCCATGTTTCTCCCCTGTCTTGGAGATATTTTTCTCGGTAACTTGAACATACGGGACATTTTGGAGGCATTAGTAATCACCCTCTCTGTAATCCACACCATAAGCAAAACCAAAGACAAACAACAAAAGCATAATTTCCCAAAACATATTTATCACCACACATAACGACCGGCTACTAAGCCACGACTTCCAGTAAAAGTTTTATAGGTATTTTCCAGTTCTATAA
>Ga0080013_1002799_pt1 | contig 19626 bp, 12 predicted proteins | sample ETNvirenome_6_85_FD_69236 | JGI IMG/M metagenome (GOLD analysis project Ga0080013, IMG submission 69236) | Marine viral communities from the Pacific Ocean - ETNP_6_85 (SPADES assembly) (version 2) | ecosystem: Environmental > Aquatic > Marine > Oceanic | place: Pacific Ocean | collected 2013-06-19 | reverse complement strand
GCTGTTTGATGGACATCGTTGACGAACCATTGGAATCTACTGGCATCTACGTTAAGAGTCCCACTAAATGTGTACTCTGCCTTCAATATATCATTCTCGTTAGGACTAACAGGGACTATCGTGACGTTCGAAGCAGTTGGGGCAGTTGAAGAAACCGTTACTGCATCTGTAGTCGTTCTGGCTCCGAATTCCAATCCGTCTGAAGGAACGATATCGACGGTCCACTGATCCTCATAAGCCAACAGAGATGAATCGACTGTTGCCCGTCCATCCAAATCTCTTTGATGAACACCATCCTTGAACCATCTTATTGCTGTGCCGCTTTCCGTATCTCCGTCTGGATCTCCGAATGTATAGCTTATCGTTAGATCGTCATCGATATCCGGCGAAGAAGGAGAAATGGAAGCTCCCGATACCGTTGGTAAAGTATTGAATCGGAACGTAAACGGTATCCATCCGCTGGTGTTGTCTTGAGCATCCGTAACCCTGATCTGACCATAATAAGTCGTTCCTCTGGATAGAAACGTCCCGTCGTACACCCAGAACTTTTCAGTACTGGTTACAATACCTGTCTGCTCTACGTTCCCAATAAAACTCCAACCGCCATGTCCTGCGGCAGACGTACTGATCCTGATTTCATAGAACGACTGCTCAACAACCGTTGATGAATCTACTGTTCCACTAACAATCGTTGCAACATCGACATGATCAAATGACCATGTTATGGTAGGATTGGCATCAGTAACACGAACAGTATCATCGATACTCTGGTTATTGACCTTAACTGTTAGTTCTATGCTCATAGCGAAACCGTTGCGTTGTTTATTTTGAGGGACTTGTCGCTAAACGAATATCCTGTACTTTCGCCGGAAATCGTCATCGTATCTTCCTCTTCTTCATTCGAGAAGTCACGCCTTGATTCCCAAACCAATGGCGACCCTCTTAATAGTCTTCCGTCGCTTCTTGCCAAATAGATATAACTTCCATCTCCATACGCCGAATTTACGTTTGCATCTGTGGGGTCATCGAAGAGTGCCCCAAATCCAATTTCGTCAGACGTTGTATAGGTATTGTCTGTGAGATAATCCACTCCTTCATTGACTACCGTTTGCGATGAAATAATCGGATCAGATGCATCGTTCATCAACAACAGGTCATCGATCCAACCCGTATTGGAAGCAATATCAAATTCGCTACCCAATGCTGTCCCGTTGATAGCGACACCGACAGAACCTAGATTCAATGACGTTGGAGCTACGCCACCTGTATTTTGCAGGACTTGTAGCGTACCATCGATGTATATTTCTGGCGTGCCGCCGTTGTATCTAACCCAAACATAATGCCAGACGCCAATTTCGTATGATGGAGTTTGACCAGAAAAGGTAGAACCCAATTGGTCGGATATCCATACATTCAAACGGTTTGTACCATTTTCCTCTGTGCTTTCGTAGATAAGTAGATAGTTATTCCCGCCAGAAGTAATATCTAGGATAGGCATTTTCAAATCATTGAGCGACCCATCGACCGGATGTGCTACAACTCCTGGGTTCACTGAGAATATCCAGAACGACACAGACATCTGCGAACTGACGTTAATTACCCTGGAAGAGTTGGATATTGTCTGGCCTGCCGCCATATGAAGACAGGTCTTTCCTTCCTTAACTTCTATGTCTGCCGTATTTGTAGAAGCCGTGTATTGGGCATTGTCAACCTCATCCAGTAAGGCTGTGTTACTGAACTTGAGCAATGATCGTACTGTTGCTAAAATAGCCATGCTAAACCTTGTAATTAACTCCTATGACCGCCAAGTTATTATCGTATGGAGTCGAGTCTCTTGTTATTTCCCTTTCAATCCATATGTAGACGATATCATTAGGCATCAAGTCATCTCCATTATCCCGGCTCCCTGTGACATCAATACTGACGGCATCTGCTTCAGATATTTCGCTGAAAGAAGATACCCTACCTGCACCAGAGGTGGGTACAGATGTACCGTCAGCAATTCGTTGAGCAGGACCAGGCTCTACTTCATAAGTATTGCCAGACGCAACTGAGAATGGAAATTCTGATGCTACAGTAAACGTTCCAGTAGAATCGTCGTAACTGGCAATTAATCTCTCTTGGTTAATATTGTTTCCGCTTGTCATCCTCAAAAGTGCTGAAGAGAAATGATTGTCACTAAACAGCGTAGCTATAGATGAGTTAACTAATGTCATCGATGTACCGTCTGTAGCCGTTCCGGTTTCATAGTCATTAAGAGACATCTCAACAGCCAACCTAACCGTCGAACTGGCGTTGAGACTTCCTTGCTTCAAGTAAACCCTTACTTCTGTAGCCGTATCTGTTGAACTTGTATTCTTCAGTGCAATACAGCGATACTGCTTCTTATTCTGGTTGAATTCGCTATTCAACAACCCACTTGAAGAAGACAACCCTCTAACAACGTTACCTGATAGATGGATTTGTCTCGTATTATTAAATGCCCTTTGGGTAGCGACGACGGCTGCCCCGGTAATGGCTTCGACCTGGATAACTTCATCATTGATGTTGATATACTCAATATTCTCCATAGATGAATCATACGATATCGTTATGGAGTTAGAACGAAGACCAGTATTAGCCGTCAAGGTCGTCTCGGGATAAACCAGAGATGTACTTGGATATCCACCTAGAGACTGAGCGTTAGAACTCTGAGCCAAGCTTGGTTCAGCGCTTGTTCTATATAGTTTGATGTCGTTTCTACTGATCGCCATTTATTACACTCGCAGAGGTAAAGGTTGTTCCATCGTATAGCTGTAAGCTGTACGTTACGTCAAGCATAACGTATAGGTGCGACCCATCAGCGTCTAATCCGACAACGCTGGAGTCAAATGTATTAACCAGTGTCAATACGCTTCCATCAAAGCTGTACAATTCTCCATTTTGCAATCCGATGTATGTCTTAGCACCGTAGGTTGCCATTGACAGTATGGCCGAATCAGTGCCTGTGAATTCATTCGCCGTAGAGAAAGTAGCCTCTTCGTACTTGTGTAAAGTACCTGTGTTGTCATCATTCCTTGTCCCGATATAAACAGCAACTCCCAACTTACTCATCGACGTTGCTTCGCCATCATGAGTAGCCACCTGAGATCCATCAAGATACAAGGTAGAAAGATCGCCGTTAACCGAGACCCATACATCATCGGGCTCAGTCCCGTCTCCGCTCTTACCAAGTCTTGATCCGTCAAGCAAAAAGGCGACAACCCCTTCATCTGTATCCGCAAAGTATGGTCGGAAGTTAAGCGACCCAGTCGAAACAGATATGACGTTGCTCCCAAAGTCCCTGAACTCAGCCTGAACAACCTTGACACCATCTCCCTCCGAGATGCGGAAGGTCTTGATGTTGGCTACATCTTCTTCTACGCCATCATTAATAACTGCTCCTGTCCCGTCTGCTTCTTTGACTGTTAGTTTTTGCACTCCAGTTGATGCATCCCAGGAATTCAATTGCAATACCAGGTTTCGCTCGTTTAGATACTGCTTGTTCTCTCGCTCATTAAGTATTCTTACCGTACCCTTCGGAGGTAGTGTATCAATGATCACATTATTATGCGGTGAGATGCTTATATTCCTTAGTATTAAAGGAACAGAAGAATTGCCATCGTCGTCAAGCATAACAACCTTCAACGTATAGTCATCGGCAGCGGCAAATGTTGAGACATCCCAGTAGAACGGCTCGCTACCTACTGTTAAGTTACCTCTGACTAGAGTCCATCCACTCTGCGTATTGGAGCGGCTGTAGTATATTTCGTAGTAAGCTCGCTGCCTTGGAGTTTTATCAATAAGAGAATGATCGAAGACAAACGGAACGTAGTTGTTGTAGGTTCCATTTTCTACCGGTGATATTAAAGCTGGAGTCCTTAGTGTTAGACCTTCCAGCGTGACATTTGCTGCTGATATTGATATACCCCCGAACTGTCCCTGATAGTTCCTGGATCTAATAGCAAAGCGGCAATTGCTGCTTTGTAGAACCATAGGTCTTCTCCATGAGAATGATGTGGTTCCAGATGGAATCGAGGCTATCATTCTCCATTCAGGCGTTCTGTCTGGACGATAAGAGTCGGTAAAGAATATCTCGTACCACACGGGCTCGCTTCTGGCAGTCTTGGGGATAGACTCTTGCCAACTTATTGTTACGTTGCGGTCGTCTATTACCTCTCCCCCATTAGGTGACCTTAAAGTCGGAGTGTTGACTTTTACAATTTCTCCCGATGAAGATGAAGATGAAGAACTAGAACTTGACATTATCTATCTCTGTAAATATTTGGCCTACCAAAGGAGAATCTAGGGTCGTCAACGCTGTACATACCCTTAAACGTATCGACGTCAATAACTTGTGACTGTGAGTCTTCGGCTTGGACTTGTCGAACCGTTTCAGGTGTAGCGTTGCTAAATATCTCTCGATGCATACCTAGCTTCGAGAGATCCATTCTATTGAGAATGTCACTTGCGTCATATCCGCAAGTCACACCGCTAATTTCGGGATGACAAAAATCAGGAATATTAACAACGATGGCAGCGGATCCATCTTTGTTGAATACGCCATCGTTCCTCTCTATTACGAACGAACCTGTGTAAACTCCTGCATTGTCAGGGTCTTCCGTCAAAACCAATCCATACTGATCATTAGTCCCCTGCTGAATAACGTCGAATGAAATGGTCGAATCGCCTCCAATATCCTTGAGCCTGGCGACTCTCTCGACATCGTCAAACTCTACCTTGACAAAGTATGTCGCAGTATCGGTGACAGCCGACAATACAGGCGTTCGCTCATACTTACCTACTTCCGTCGTAAACGCACTGTCCGTATAGAGCGTGACCTTGTGAGATAGTTCGCTAATGTTGGCATATATGTCAACGCAGAACGTGTCCGTGATACCAAAGAAGGTAAGTATCTGCATGCAAACTCTCTTGACCCCATTCCCAGCAGACAATACCCAAGGCATGAGGAATCTCTCGCTACCATCAATGAAGAACCCTCTCATGTTGTTGCCCAACGGATTATCAGACGATTCAGACAAGTTCTGCTCTTCGCTCCCTACAGTCAGCCAATCAGTCCAACTGCGGTCATCTTCATTCCTAAGCCTGACAGCATAAGTTCCAGGTACGCCAACAACATCAAGCCTAACAAAACATTCTTCTACGACTGGTATGGTATCTTCAGGACTAGTGGCTACAGAGCCTCTGATATCTTCCTCATATACTCTAGTCTTGAGGAACTGGGCTGCATCGCCTCGTCCCGTTGCATCTACGTCAAAGAATTCATCTTCAGTTAATAGGACGATTGGGGCTACAGTTGTTTCCGTTACAGAAACATTGCATTTGGAAGCAAAAACCTTTTTTCTACTCGCCGAAATTGCGGCGACAAATGGGTTACCAAAAGCATCGTTGATCGCTACTGGACGATATCCATCTGCAAGATACTGACGATCATAGAAACCCTGTCCCGAAGACCATAGCAAGTCTTCATCCGAATCCCATGTTGCGTAGTAAACGCTTGGTACATGTGTTCTGCCTATTGTTTCAGACGATCTATGGTCTTGCCAGAATATGAAGAAGTTTCCATAACGGTTGGCAGACACAGATGGGAACAAAGATTGATCTGATGTTGTATTGACCTTCAAGTCGTCCTTGCCCTGTCCTGAGCAAAGCCAGTTTTCAGCATCGTTGTCTCGTCTCCAAAAATCTGTTCTTAGATCTTCGCAAACTGGGTGGTATGTCGTTGAGTCCAAAGGTATAAAGGCCCCATCTACATATGTTCGTAGTACGATGTAGTAAGTTACGCCGCAAGGCAGTGATCTCTCCAGCCTTCCGTAAGGCGATACCTCATAGTCTGTCTGTGATTCTACAAGGGCTGCTGGCAAAACTTCCGGCTGATAGATAACTCTGTATATGGCGTTTGAATTAGTAAGGTCCAATCCGCCTAGAGGCATAGGCGTTATGATGTCCGTATCTGTGTCCTGAATGTGCCATCTCTTCTGACTTGTCAGAGAGAATACGGAAGATACCAAAGATTGCTGGGCAGCGTCTGCATAGATTGATATGTCAAAGTGCAAGAACAATTCGCCGTCATAGGAGTCAGGGAGGTTCTTTACAATTCCGCCAGGAGTGATGGTAAACGTAAGCAGGTCATCGCAATCATCAGGACAAAACGCCCCGAACTCTTCAGGGTCTATACTCACAAGACATATAGACAGCCTGGGCTCATCAGACTGAGAGCTAATGCTGCTCATACTGCTTGTGCTACTGGTAACGCTAGTTGAACTAGTTGAACTGCTGGAATCTGCCATTATGAAAGACTTGATTCAGAACTCAAGCTCTCTCCTTCCCAAATAAATACTGGTATTTCCACGACCCTTACATAAAGTATTTTGCCATTAAGTTCTAATTCCTTCAATCTTTCACAACCTGGGACCCACTCGACTTTAACAGTTTGATCAGGGTAAACCAAAACTCCGTCATGCGGAAGGATAACCCCATCAACCAACCATTCAAGGTGACTGGATCTTGAGTCGATGACCAGAAACTGATGAGTCATAGCTTCGTCCAGATATATCTCCAACTTAAAGTGGAAGAACGCTGCCGTACCAACGGAATCTCCAATTGTTATGCTGGACTGACTGCTCGAACTTAAGGAACTTACCGAACCAGAACTTGACGACGTAGAGCTAAGTGATCCAGTTGAATCACTTGTTGATGCGCTTGATGTAGATGATGTGCTGGTAGATAATGAACTGGATGATGAAAACGGAGACGTAGACGATGATGACGAGGCTACGGATATAGATGATACAGATGATTCAGATGTTGCCGATGTAGAAGTTGAGGCTGACGTAGGAGAACTAACTGACGTAGGAGAAGACTGAGTAGATAGATCAGATGATGTAGATGACGATGAGGTTGAGGTTGTTGACGAAGATGAAGTAGATGACGTAGATGTAGATGATGTAGATGACGACGATGTACTTGTTGAAGATGTAAGCGTCGTTGATGACGACGACGTTGACGACGAACTTGTTGAAGACGTTGACGGAGTCGAAGCTGTGGAAGCCGACGAAATCGAAGACGCAGAGGAGGGGTCGTCTGCTGGAGCACTAGACATTATCCATCTCCCACTTCTTTGCCAACGAACTCAAAATCAAAACCTTTCCCTTCGTCGAACCTTACGCCTTTTCGACGACATCCTTTGCAATTACCGTCCTTTCCTTTGACGATCTGTATACTTATATTATCCATGCCAGGAATTAGTTTGAACTTCCTGTCTGGGTAAAACATTGATTGTGGGATAATTGTATTCATATTATAAAATTAAAAAGCTACATGTTCTATTTCTAGGTAAGAAGAACGTAATTCAATTATTGGATGATTAGCCGTCGATTCCGAAGTTAAACTAACTATATTAATATTAGAACGTATAAAATCATTAAGATCAAGCGATATACCATTGGCAAGACCAGTGTGATTGGACTCATTCCATGTTGCGCTTCTCCATTGGAAAAGATTTGTACTAGCTCCCTCCATCTCTAGTGGAGGAAAATTCCTAATCGTTGTGGCTGACTCTGTAAAATTAATCGAAGGCAATATGCTGACAGTACCCTGTTGAAGTGTCATTTCTATCCATATAGTTATACTGATAATTCTTCTATTCTGCTGATCGTTGGTAAAAGGAAGTACAATGGGGTCATATTCATACGAAGAATTAATGATACTTGAGAGATTAATGGTCTGCCCCCCACCAGTAAAGGCATGAGTAAAGAAAGAGATCCCGGAGGTATTAGGCTCTCTTGTGCCTGTCCCTCGTGAGACAAATGGGATGCCAGTGTCATGGAATGACATTAAAGGAGTACTTTCAGAACTTGTAGTCGAACTACTAGAAAAACTTGATACATCGGAAGTAGATGAACTAGAACTTACACTAGAAACTGTATTGGAAGACGTACTGGATGTTACACTTGATATAGACGTAGAACTTGAGCTACTTGCAGTACCAGAACTAGTGCTTGAACTACTTTCATCATTGACGATGCAACCGAAGTTGGTAAAGTCGAATTCAAAAGTACACGCAGGCGGCAATTTCTCACAAATACCATTGCCATACTCTATGCCCTCAGTAGACCTTGCCGTATAAACCTGGTACTGACCATCTCGATTGTCCTGCCATGCTATCAGCCTCGATCCATTGTCAGAGACAGCGACCGAAGGCATGATGCTATTGCTCTTGGTGTTGGTAACCTGCGTATCAAATCTGAATGGCAAGTTTCTCCCGATAGAACTTGAATAGAATATATCCCAATACCTGGATCGGTTAGATTCCCATGATACGTGTACATCCCCAACCCTACCGGCATCAGCGTCAACTGATTTATTAACTCCCTCTAGCGTTAGAGGTATTTGGCTGAATTGATTAGCATCAAATACAAAGTCATCCAAACGAAGCTCCTGCATGACAGACGTATTGTTGACTGTCTCTGTAGCGTTTCCGGAATCATACAAATAGGTAACGCATACGTCTTCTTCACGGTCGTCAGCATCAGCGATGACAACCGAACTGAAATCTGCCTCTCTAGTAGATGCTCGGATAACATCAGTGTTGAAGGTCATGGCTACAGGACTGATCGTTATCGCATTGAAAGTCATGTCAGCAGCAAAGTCTTCATATACATTTGATTCATAAGGCAATACTCTCGATGTTACGTGATGCCCTCCGCCTGGGAATCCAAGACCGATCTCGAAGCTGCGATACTTGTCCCGGAAGTCAGCTAGGAATGATTCGCCCATCTGAGCTACATCATCCATAAAGACATAGACGCTACCCCAGTAACGGCATAGGTTGTCTTGACTTGTATACCCAGTGAGCATGGTTGCTGTATCTTCCCTATACATCTTGCTGTAGTGAACCATAATCTTGAAGTTACGATCTTCGTTTAATGTAAACGAAGTACCGAATTGCCTTACAATCGAGTAGTCATCTGCCTTGTCGCTTCCTACATAACCCTTGGCATTGATAAGAAGAGCCAACTTGTATCGACCTGTGTACATGATCATTTCATCATCATCAAGGTATATGCCGCCTGGATTGCTGGCTGTAAACTCAGACTCTGTCTGGACGTTAGTGGCTATAAACCTTGACTTCTCTGGCATCAGGGCCATTACGAAGTGTCTTATGTTGGCGTTGTCTCCGGCAGTACGGGCAATGAACTGACTCTCAGTGTCAAGTATGTTATATTGCAGGAATGAAGCTGATTCGTCATTCTCGTAAGATCCGGCAACAGGTATAATCCTGTCATAGTACGAATTATCTCTGTCAATCAGGAATTTATTTTCTCCCGATTCATAAACATTGGCGCTATCTCGGTCTCCATCCAAAGTAGGAACATACTGAGCCCGCCAGTTGTTGTAGGCGTTATCTATATCTACTGCCGACAATTCTTCATTGTCGTTGTTCATCCTAAGATTGAACGAAAGCTGATAGCTCAGTTGCTTGTATTTGCCGCTGAAACCATGGAGAGTTTCATCCTGATCAAAGGTGGTAAAAGCTATCGCCTGATCATGCAGGGCATTACCCTCAATGTTGACTTGGTCAAAATGAGGCGTCGTTATTTGTCCGTCGAAGTTAGCATACCTGACCCATGCGTTGCCAAACATATTCCTAGTCGATATAGGGCTAGGTGTACCCAGCGTAACCAAGTTATCGTCTACATAATCAAATGGTTTGTCGCTACTCTGATCCAACATGGCTTTCTTATCGATAACTGTAGTCAATGCTCCATTGACTCTTGATATAGCTCCAGGTCCCAAAGCTCCGTAGTACACCTGGGTCTGACCGGTTCTGTCACTCTCCCAGAATGCATGAAGTGTTCCTGCTGTATCACATATGAGTTTAGGATTCTTATTCTCGCCATCCGAAGTTAGCCTAACCCACCCAAATTGGGTTACAGGCTTAGATGTAATGCATGATCCATTGACCTGGCATCTAATACTGTAGAAGAACAATTGATTAACATCGTTGATCGGAGCTTGAGCCATGACGTAGATCAAAGTCTCGTTACGTGCGTTATGGGTATTAGGATCGACGGCTACAGAAACGTTGACTGCCGGTATGTTGTCGTCATCATCGTCTGTAATGTAAGGCAACAAAGACGGTTGATTTACGGCTATGTCGCATCGACTATCAACGTAGATAATAGGAACGCAGGTCAGGGTCTCTGTTAGTTCGATTGACGATGTTATGCTAATCCTGTAAATTCCTATGTCCTCAAGCACCTCATGCTTATTAGACACAGTGTATGATTCATAGTCAAAAGTATCATGTAAGATCGCAAGCTTCTCTCCTACGGCAACTAGATCGTAAAATACCTCGGTTACATCGATATGTATCTCGTTGTCATCAATACTTGATACGATTTGGATTGCCTGTCCTACTGGATTCATGACCGTTGTTCCATCAGAGGTTTCGCTCGCTACCAAAGCGACTCTTGTTATCTCATCAGAAGCTCCGGACAAAGTCGTCAAAGCAAGCATCATCATCCCATTGGGCAATCTTGCTCCTGACATATTGTGTATGTCATTGGTATATGTTCCGACTGTTACATCATTGCATGTTGATGGTGCATCTCCCAAGTTTCCTGCTACGTCTGGTTGACTGGTTTCAGGAGGAAGAGGCAGCGTACTGACAATATCTCCGACCGCATCTGCTTCGCCAGTCAGGCAGATAGCTGGAGCTTCCCAAGCTTCGCATGCTTCCATGGCAGCGATCTTACCTGGCAATACATGAACGTATGCTCCGCTTGCATGAGGCTCGGTAAATCGATCCTCAGAGAGGTATACATTGATTGGGAACCTCTGAACAACATGGATATCGCTCTTGTCTAGAACGTCTTTGGCTTTGAACGATATAGAACCGTTGCCTTCGTTGTCTGTGAAGATAGCCATACGTTTGCCATTTACGGCAGCTACGACTCTATCTTTGGGTTCATGCTGAACAGATATCTTGCAGAATCCATTTTCTCCTACGAATGGGGGATCCAGCATAATTGTCCCGCCGAATTTTGTATCTTTATCTTCAGCGATGAAAAATACGGCAGAAGTAATTTCGCTCTTCTCATAGTCACCGTCTTTATTGCGAATCTCGATTGTTGCGAACAGGGAGACTGCCGATTGTTCTGAATGCTCAGGAAGATCGATTGACAGGTTTCCAACGAAGCTCTTCTCGCCTGGGGTTAGATAGACGTAGGATGTCTCCAGCCCCTCAATCAGACATGGTCGCTGATGAGTAGCATTCTCGACAATCAGTCTGGCACCTTTGGGGTTCTTGATTTCTGAGACCTCAAAGGGGATGGACTTGGATTGTTCGATATTGCCAAATTGGGTGTCTAATGACAGTTTAGCCATCGTATACAGATCCAATCATATCATGAAACGTGCCTGACACAGTTTCATATGAGAAACGGCTCTCGATGTACTTGCGGCCAACGTTGGCTTTAAGTATCTTCTGGTCATATTCGTTAACGGTATTTTGCATCGATTCCATGACGTTCTTTACGGAAACTAAGGCCCATTTCTTTTGGCCAAATTGAGGGATGCCATCCATGCAATTGTCGAGCACGAAACAGTTCGGCTCAAGGAGTGTTGCTGTATGGGGCAGAGCATAGTCTTGACATCCTGAAAAATTGGTTGTAATGATCGGAATCCCAAGGGCCATGCACTGAAGCCCTGGTAGTCCAAATCCCTCCCCCATCGTTGGTGAAATCAGACAATGCACTGACTTCAGAAACGACGGCAACTCCTGTTCGCTGAACACTTTCTTTTCAAACAAAAGGGGGCCTATTTCCTCTTTTCTTATCCCAATGTTATTAGCAACCGAATGAATGTAGTCATATGCCTTGTTCGGCAAATCTGTTTTGATCAAAAGCTGTATGTCTTTCTGTCGGCTAAACCCCCTGAGCCAAGCTTCCACAAGAGACTCGTACCCCTTCCTTTTTCTCCATGCCCCGAAAAACAAAAACGTAAACTTGTCTCTTTTCTCCATAGGTGTTATTTGGGGCGTAAAAGCATCCATATCGATGCAATGAGGAATGTGGAAAAGTGGTCTTTTTATGCCCTCATGAGCAAATATTTTGTAGTTGAACTTGGACGGAGCGATGATGGCATCGTTCCGATTCAGCAGTTTGATCCATTGCTTGGGAGGACTAAAGGTTTCGAACGTAGCGAAGCCTATATTCTTCCCTGTTAATTCCTTACGTATCTGAGGGACAAGGGTCGGAATACAGTGGAAAACGTCTACACGATTTTCAGGATCTTTTTGAGACAGCTTCTTGAAGCAGATGTAGCGACTATCGCTGATAGCGGGTCGTGTTGGCTGTTTTCCCCCGATATAGTCAACACGTACGTCAAAGCGACCGTCTTGGTCCAATGCCAAGACCATATCCTGAGCCGCTTGGGAGTAACCAGAGTGGTTGCCAAATAAATGCCAATTGATACGGATCATTGCTCATGTACTAATGACGATATTATTCCCGGTAACTTCTTTCGCATCACGGATCGCCATAAATGAGCCTGCACCATACTGCCAAACCACATTTCCAAACGTATCCAATTTGACCAGCCTGCCGCTTACGTCCGCAAAACTGGATTCAGCCACCAGGAAGTTACCATCTTCTAATATATCGACATCAGAAGCATATAGCCCGTCAGGAGATGTGTACTTGAATACCACATTACTACTAGCCTTATCCAAGATAACAACAATACCCCTAAAGCCACTTAACTTCTGCACCGCTTGACGGAAGAAATCGGGTTCATCAGGTGGAGTACCAGCTACCGCAGAACTGTCGGCTTTTAGCCCCGATATGATCAGCCTACTATCGCTGACTTCGGAGATACCGCCCAAAGTAAAGTCCGAGAATACAACATTGCTATAACTGAATACAAATACGTTGGGACTGTCAGGATCAAACTCGCCAACCGATGGAGCCGCCGAGTTTGCCGATGACCCTCCAGATCCTGTCCCCTCCTCATCACTACTGCTACTCGAACTACTGCTACTACCTGGAGTACCAGACGTATCGGTGTCTTGAGGGTTGTAAACGATGTTGGCATTTCCTACCATCCAATTACCGTTATTCAGTATGGAAGCGAATATAGGATGACGGATACCATCAATATACGTGAAATCTCCAACGAACATCTCGAACCCACGAACCCCGATAAGCAGATTGGTATTATCGTTGTCGTCGAAATTGATGGGAAATGTCCCAGCCCCCATGTTGAAGAACAGATTGGACGTAATCCCAGATATCGTAGCTTGTCTCTCGTCCGAGAGAAGGATCTCTACAAAGTTAGATCCCTTGGCACTGTCCAAGATCGTATCAAGAGCATTTAGCTTAACTTCTGTTGCTCCTACGAATATAGACATCTTAGTAACATCGATAGAAGTACGATCAACAGCTTGGCTCAAGACAACGGTTACCACTCCTGTAACCGGATTGTAGATAACTGACAACGGATAGAAATCGTCATCATCTACTGCCGAAGATCCAAACCCCTTAACCAAAGTTCCACTTTGATCAACCTCAACAATACGGTCATTGTTTCTGTCGGCGATAATGTAGTTCTTATTGATTTGACGTACAGCGGAAACTGGGTCATCGAACACATTGAATGGTTTATCTGCCCAACCAATAGCTTGATTAGGAGCTATGGGCATACGTGTTCCTGCAAACCCTAATACAGCCGAATCTGTATCATCCAACTCGCTGATTGAATTAGAGTTGGAGAAGAACAACCCGCCAACACTGATCGGCGTCGTCAATCTAATAGAAGCATTGTCAGATCCAGCTTCAGGAATGATGCTTACATTTGACAATGTGCCTCTGCTCCATTCGGACGCCGTGTTGAGGTCGAATCCATGGTCGTTGGAATCTACCAACAACCTCAATTCGACACTTGACAACGTCGGCGTTACAGTTCTATTAGAGGTCAAAAGCGTTACTTCTATTTCCGCTTCTGACCCACTGGCTCCCAATGTCTCTCCTGTATTCAAATAACGAGAATAGGAGGCTCGATTGAGAAGTCCCGCAGCTTCAGCCGTCTTGATCCTGACCCTGACGCTAGTGCTTGGAGGAATCGATGCGTCGTAGAATATAGAGTGGAATGCAACTTGAGCACTACCAGAATATCTGAAACGTATGGTTCCAGATGGAATAAACAGTTGCTGATTACGAACCAATATGTTGTCTAGATAGAATTCAAAGTTACTACTCAAGTCGTCTGTATAGATTACAATCCTAGTTACTTCTCCCCTATCATTGTCGGAGATGTCGAATATCCTTTGTTCAAAATTGTTCCTCGATGGATCGCCATGTACCGTCACTTCATCTGCCGTAAGTAAAATGAGACTTTCCATATCTACAGCATCATCACCCGTCCCATTCGTGAAGAACATATAGACTGCCCCATGAGAGGCACTGGTAGCTTTAACATCAACCAGCAATTCATCGAAGAGCGACCAATCTGAAGATGCAAACTCCTTGGTAAACAATACTCTGAACGTCTTTTTAGTCTCGAATCTACCCGAATAAAAACCTTGAGTATGAAGGGAGTCTGAAGTTTCGGCAACTACCTTAATGTTGTCGGCTAACGTCTCGGACGTTATGTCAAATCCTGGTATGTCATCTCCAGCCTCAAAAACTGATTCAAAATTCTCGATAGCATCTTCGTCCGCTGCTCCCCTGACCAAAGTAACACGATCATTTCTGATATCTACATTAGTAGTACTGAAGGCGTTCTCAAAAGAGTCGTCATCATCCCATAAGATTGATATAAACTGTCCCACACTTGGAGGAACGCCACTTATGCATTGCTGAACAAGGTTGATGCTGGCCGTGCTGGCTTCGAAATCAAAAAACGAACTAGGCGAAACGCCCGGAATGAAGAACAGAGCATTGATAAACTGAGCATCTATCGTTGGATACGTATACTTGAGGGCAAGAACCAGTTTCATCAGGTCAACCGATGAGACTTCGCCTAGCAATTGTTTGTTGTTCTCTGACAAGGTCTGTACGAAAGAGTCCAACGCAGCATGGCCTACTAATCCACTGTTTTCTAGGTTATTATGATCAAGCAGAGGAATTCTGGCGACATCAAAAATGCCAGTTGTAAACTTGTTGGCATCAAGATCTGCAATCTTGGTCCCTGGCAATCTACCCTTAGTCTCTTCTCTGAGGTCAATCTTAGTAGGCGTGCCTCTATGTCTGTGAGCGTCGATTTCCTGTTCGATGATCTCTCGGAAACCTATTAGGTTTCGGACAGTATTGTCTATGGTCCTGATACCTTGAGGCCCGGTTTGTATTTGAGCAATCTTGATGACTGAATCAGTATTTAGTTCAAATGGACTGACGATAAAATTGACATCCCTACCTTCAGTAGTATTGAAAGTCTGAGACGCATAGATAAAGAACGTACTGTTTGGAGGAAGCCCATTGATTAACTCTGGGAACTGAGTTTCCGCTCCCATGCCACCAATTATTCCTACGCCATTAGATACGCTTACTCGAATACCGTTGTTTCTACTAAATCCCTCATCTGTGACGATCCATCCATCGATGACCCCATTCCCAAATATTTGGTACAAGCCATAGAACTGCTTATCTATGATCATGAAACGTTCGATTTCACGCTGCACGTTTACAGCGGCATCGAGTTCGTCTCCGAAGTCAAAGAATGCTAACGACAAAAAAGGCGTACTACCTGCCACTATTCACTCCAAAATTAAGCTTATACAGAGGTTTATCATACTCAACAACGGCACCGTCATATGCCTGAGCAGCATCTATTTCAGATTCGAAATATCCAAGATTGATTCTTTTCTTCTTATGCGATATATTGGCTAACCACTTTTTATTTGGTTTGTGCCAGGTTACTCCCCTATATCGAGAAACACCACGACTCCTAATCCCCTTATTAATTGCCTCGAATCTTTTATGCTTCCTTTCTAGAAAAACACTTGCACCATCATACAACCACTTACCTATAATAGATACTTGCTCCCTTCCGCTCCACCTAACTATGAAGCATCCATCGGCCTTTTCTACATCCACGTTTGACACTCCCAATTGCTTCATAAGTTCTTCTTTAATTACTTTCATCATCCCACGTTGACCAGAAAAACCAACGGTAAAATTACTCTTTATCTCATTTGCTACACTTTCACATACGGATCCATCTCCGTCAAAATACCCTCTGATAAAGTGAGATCTCAATTCGGTTTTGATCTTGTTCATAATGTTAGTTCCAAATGACTGGATCTTTGATTTTCTTGGCAAAACTCCAACCGAAAGCAAATCTCTCCATATGTTATTATTTCCTACCCTTAAAGAGGATGTCTTGAATGATTTATTATGATAAGAATTAAAGTGTTCATATTTATAAACACGTACACCTAAAAGATTACCCAATTTCTTCAAATGGGCATGATCCCCCTGTTGCAAAACTATTTGCAACGTATTACTCTTATCGTTCATGCATCCATCGGCACATATAAACCCAAGCCAATACGCTTTTTCTTCGTTATCTATGAGATCAAAAAAATCGCAGTTATGCATCGTGGGTTTTCTGACATACTCAAGATAGCACTTTCTGTCACAATAAAACCTAACATTCCTTTTCTTCTGAATGCTATTGGGTTTTTTGCTTATTTGCTTTTGACAATTAGCACATATCATGTTCAATAAACTCCGCACCACATTTGGCTTTCTTTGATTTCGACTATATCTTTCCATGTTCCTTCTTTATCCTAGATGTGGAGTTGATCCAGCCATATCTATGTATTACGGCCCTACGGTCGCACCTCCTGCTGAGCATGGGGCTCCAGTTACGGCTATTGCCGAGTTATGTCCTTTAAGACTTTTCATCTGATAGGCACCGAAATCCCATAAACCATTAGAGTTAAAGGCATTTTTCAAATCATTGTTGGCGTATACGAAATTACGCCGCTCGTACCCAAGACGTAGCAAGAACTTCTTCATGTCTTGGTAGGCTCTTGGCCCAGTTAGTGAAGCCATATCTATCTCCTATATCGGCAGAGGATGGAACCATTCGCAATCTAAGGTTTGCATCCATGATTGTGTACTGTCGCTAATCGAAAACTCATTATCTACATTAGTTATTCTCAATGGTTGATGGGTAGTGCTCGTTCTAACATCCTGATACCCTATAATGTCCAATGCCCTCACCGGTTGTCCGTAACTCTGAAGCCTAACTATCGTTGGAGGAATGAAGAATGCCCTATAAAAACTAATGGCATTCAACGCTGCTGCTGCTGATCCGAAGAATGGTTCTACTTGATAGAACGTTCTCATATAACCCAAGAACCCTGTAGCTGTAGGATCTTCAATTGATGGGTAGTTAACATCATCGAAAAACAGCGGCGTAAAGTCGGGCGTATTGCTTATCAACTTAATATGATTGTGAACGTCAACAACACTTCTGTTAACCGTTACACTAGAATGGACCAAAGACCCATCTCCCTTAGGATCATTGGTATAATGAAATATGGGAACGACAGTTGTTCCTCCGCTAATGATAGATGCAACTTGGTCCTTATAATCCTCAAAATGAGCCACCCCATAGGCGTCAAAGAAAAACACCTTTCCTGATTGCTTTGCTATTCTGGTTATCAAGTCCAAGAACTGAGATCCATCTTCAGCCCTAAATTTGGGTTGAGTCAAACGTTGATACCCTGCGGGCAATGCGTATTTACAATAGTAGGACAGCCGGTTATCAAGACCCGTTGTGGTTATTACGTTACTGGTTACGACCGTTGTTAATTGCTTCACCAAATATCCAGGATCTTCGGGGACTGCATTCTTGAACCCCGCCATATCCAAAAGAGTGCTTATGGCATGCACATCTATAATACCGTCAAAGAACGGAGAGTTGAATATTCTCTGATCCTCAAGAATCTTAGAGTAGTCATATATCGAACAGTCCATGGTCTTCAAACCATATTCAATAGTAATCTCACCTCCATAGCAAACTCCCGTAAACAGCCTGAACATATGCGGAAGCTGAGCATAATTACAAGGGTCGGGGTTAGACGCCCCTCCAGGCATAAGATCCGGCGAGTCATCGTATCCACCCCAAACCGTTATGTAGAAAGCCTTGTCTTTCAAACTATCAATATACTGAGCTTGATTATTGTTCATAAAGCGAGCATCGTTAAGCAAGAACTTGATTCTACCTGTATGCTGTATCCTCACGTAGTCATCAGAAGACCAAGAATCATTGTAGCTCATTACATTGTTACTAACCTCGATATTGGCTGGAGTGAATCTGTCTGCTTGATTTTCTTCTGCAATCATTCTTACCATTGTGGCGACAGGCGTCTTGCAGTTTTCCAAAGTCCACTGAGCACCAGTATCGCTATGCGTAAATATATGATCCCCAGCGAACATCTCCAAACCGACCCTGAACTTAACGTTCCTACCACTATCATCTGTCTCGTTCAGATCTATGAAATAGGTTTGCAAATAAGACTTAAGTTCACCGGGAGTGCCACTAGATCCCTTCAGCGTATTTTGCATAGTCATGAAACGGCCTATGATACCAGTGGGACTTCTTGTATCAAAGAACATTTGAGCTTCTTGGGTGAACATCTCGTATACTTGAGCCGTTCCAGCACTTTCTTCTAGAAAACTGTCTGTTGAACTCAATACAACATCGTAACTTGAAGCATCAATCGGTAGGGTGTAAAAATCTTCCCCCAATGGTCCCGAAGGACCCGCACCGGGAGGGCTCGTAGCAGAAGCTGGCATGATTATCTTAACGCCATTAGTATTCTCGCTAAGATATTGGATAGGCCCAAATAGCAAGTTGCATTGCCTATGACCTCCGAATATCCTGATCGGTGCCTCTGGAACCACCATGGGGACCGCCCTATCAACGCCCTGTCCGTAGTTGTTCACCTCTCTATCAAATCTCTTGACCATCCATACTTCGCTTTCGAAGGAAGGACCAAAGAACTGGATAGCCAAACTACCCAAATGATTTCTTACCGACATCGTAAACCAGTCTGCATTAAGAAGGGAACCGCCAGATATGCTTGCTCCAGTATTTTTACCACCTTGAGTACGTAGGGACATGGACGCTATCGGCAAACATACGGTTGTCGAACCATAGTGTTTTAGTTGAACAACGGCAGGATTAGCCCTTTGAGTGATAATTATTACATAGTGATGGTCGGGATCCATCCCCAATCCCAGATCGATCATATAATATGGTTGATCAGTAAGTAGGAAGGTCTTCTTATTATTGGGTTTATAATGCCAGTTGCCCGGATCGTTCCCGTCACCGTTGGGGTTGATCATTTCTAATGTATAACCTCCAACACCATAATTTATAGGCATCGGAGTTTGTCCATATCCGGGAACTAAAAAGGTATCAGTCGGAGGATTGGTCGCATCAAGAGCACGATAAGCGTTACCAGCAATGTTGTTGCCAAAAGAAGGAGGCGTAGCCTGTGTGTTCACCCCAAGATCCACTGACCTCTGCATGTTGTTGAAAGAAACAAAGAAGTCTTCTCCTCTAAAC
>Ga0080013_1002798_pt1 | contig 19634 bp, 13 predicted proteins | sample ETNvirenome_6_85_FD_69236 | JGI IMG/M metagenome (GOLD analysis project Ga0080013, IMG submission 69236) | Marine viral communities from the Pacific Ocean - ETNP_6_85 (SPADES assembly) (version 2) | ecosystem: Environmental > Aquatic > Marine > Oceanic | place: Pacific Ocean | collected 2013-06-19 | reverse complement strand
CTACACCTACTGCGGCTGCGACATTGTCGGATATGCTTGGGGCTAATGTTGGTGGAGGAACTATCGATATCATCTGGGGTCCAGATATTGAGCTACTTGAGACAGCTACGGATGTTCAGGGATATTTAGGTGAAGACAAATATCGTCCTGTCCTTATGGCTATTTACGCCACGCTGGGTATTCCGCCTACTCTAACGGGAACCTTTGGAGCGAGCGGTACGACAAATAATTTTATCTCTCTAAAAACACTTACTGAAAGACTAAACTACGTCAGAAGTATAGTAGCTGAATTTTGGAATGAGCAGATCAAAATTGTGCAGAAGGCTATGGGTTTTAGGACAGCCGCTCATGTAGAGTTTGATTATATGTACTTGGACGATCCCGCATCTATAATCAGCATTATGCTTAACATGGTTGATAGAAATATGCTTAGCGACGAGTTTGTTCAGAGACATATCAAGGCCAAGCCTGACGTTGAGAATATTAGAGTTCAAAAAGAGAATAAGGCTAAGGATAAGAAAGAGATGGAGAAGATCAGCCCATTCCATCAGGTTGATAAAGATTTCGGCCTTAAGAAGATCGCCCTTCAAACTGGGATCTCTAGTCCTTCTGAAGTAGGGCTAGAGCTTGACGATAAGAAGGATGGGGAGAATTCCCTTATGGATATGAAGGAAAAGCAAATGAAGACAGGTAAGCCTTTAGAGAAAAGTGGTACCGGCGTGCCCGGTAGACCTAAAAACTCTAATGATACCACCAAGAGGAAGACTAAAGTCTTTAAACCTAAGACTAAGGCTTCGGCAGAGGTTTGGGCCAAATTAGCTCAAAAGGCTATATCTGATATAGTGAACCCAATAGCTTTGGAGAAGTACGGGAAGAGTACCCTCAGAAAACTTACCTCTAGCGAGGTGAATGACTTAGAGGGCCTAAAATTTGACGTTTTGTGTAATTTAAAGGTAGGGGATGAAATCTCCTTAAGTACTGTACTCCCCGCTTTGGGTAATACCTCGGAAAATATCCACACAAAATTCTCTGAGTGGGTTGCCGATGCAGAGCAAGGCATAGGAAAGAGATTAAGTATGGATCAATTAAGAGATCTTAGGGTCTCATACTATGTTGAATACAACTATGGAAGTATATAATGACAATTACTGTTTATGATAAAGAACAAGAATTAGGGCTGGCTGACAAGATATTAGCTCAATCTTCTGTCGCATTTACTGCTCCCGTTATGGAGCGACCCAATCCTAAGACCTTGAACGAGTCTATTTTGGCCAACATAGCAGAGGCTGCCAAAACAGACGACGATGTGTTTCACGCATTTTCTATTCTTGTTTCTACGGTTAAGAATAAGAACGATGACGTGTTTATTCCTTCAGTAGTATGGGCTGCTAAGGATACTCCTGTGTTCAAGCCAACGAATCTTGAACATGACGAGAAGCAGGGGGTGGGAGTTATGATAGCCAGTTGGGCTATTGACGACGAACACAACCTTATTGCCGATGACACGAATCCAGACGATCTACCTGATCTGATGCATATTCTTGTTTCTTCTGTTATTTATAGGCAATGGAAAGACCCGGAGCTGAGTGCTCGGGCAGAGGATCTTATCACAAAAATTAATGCTGGTGAGATGTTTGTCTCTATGGAGTGTATCTTCAGGGGCTTCGATTATGCTATTACTGATCCAGAAGGTAATAACCATATGGTAGCTAGAAATGAAGAAACCTCGGTATTGACCCAGTTTCTTAGGGCTTATGGTGGACCGGGGATGTTCCAAGGTCATGCTATATCTAGGGCTCTTAGAGATATAACCTTTAGTGGAAAAGGGTTTGTGAAAAGGCCAGCTAATGATGATAGCATAGTCTTCAGTAGGGACCATGTTTTCTCATTTGCCGACTTTAAAGACAGCGAAAATCTACTTTTAATTAATAATGGTGTATCAAATAATGAAGAGAAATTTTCATTTGAATTTAATTCAGCTAAGGAGAATAATAATATGTCTACAGAGCTTCTAAATGAACAAGTCAAAGAACTTAAAGAAGCTATCGCCTTACTTAAGAGCGAGAATAAGGATCTTTCTACCAAGTTGTCAGAAGCGAATGTTTCCAGTTTTGAGGGTCAAATCAAAGAACTAGAAGTTACCGCAACCGAGAACGAAGAGAAGATTGCCGATTTCGAAGCCAAGCTAAGTGAAGCGGAAGAAAAGGTCGAAGCTCTTAATAAAGAGCTGACTGAAGAAAAAGAATCTCATAACGAACTTAAAGCGAAATTCGATAAGTTCGAAGATGATAAAAAGAAAAAAGACCGCAAAGATAAAATGGAAAAAGCCGGTCTGTCTAAAGAAGATGTTGAAGCGAAATATGATTCGTTTGCGACTCTTTCTGATGAAAACTTCGACTCTGTTATTGAAACTCTGGCCTCAATGAAGCCTGAAGTTCAAGAAGGGTCCGAAGAAACTGCCGAAGAAACTGTCACCGAGGGTGAAGAAGTTGTAGAAGCAGAAGAAGTTGTCGAAGCGGAAACAGAAGAAGGTGCAACCGCATCGGTTTCAAGCGAAGGCGAAGAAGATGAAAAGACCATTGGCCGCAAAGGCTTGCGGGAATGGGTTGAAGCGTGTATCTTAAAAGAAGAATCCAAATAAGGAGAATATAAATGGCACTTAAAGGTGATCGTGTAGAACACTTAACTGACATCAGTTACTACAAAAGCGATGCTGTTGCCGAGCGAGGTCTTATCGTAGTCCATAACACTGGTGGTTCTGGTTCTGCTATGGATGATTCAGCCGCTCTTGTCAAAGCCGTCGCTGCTTATACAGACCAGCCCGCTGGCCTGCTGTTAAATGACGTTGTTAACATTGACCTTACCCGTCAGCAATTCAACGCACATAAAGATGAAATGCAACTTGGTGGCAAAGTTACGCTACTAAGGCGTGGAACCGTTGTTACTGACCAAATTTCTGGTACGCCAGTTATTGGTGAAAAAGCCTACTTTGGCTTGGACGGAAAATTGTTTACTCACGGCGATGCCCCTGCTGGTTGCACGGGTATTGTTGTTGCTGGCGAACGCCAGTTGACTGTGGATCAAGTTGGTCGTTGGTTGTCTGTTAAAGACGCTGACAACTATGCCAAAGTTGAAATCAATATTGTTTAATGTTATCTAGGAGATACAATGAGTTTATTTGAACATACCCCAGAGATGACTGCTATTCTTGAGCAGTCGGGATCTCAAAAGAAGGAAGACTCCCTAGCGGGAGTCCATGAGCTTGCAGAAGCTCTACAAGCTCCTTTGCGCAAAGGTGTTATGGACGGCGACGTTCTTAAAAGCATCTTTGAAGTAGTTAATTTAGCACCCGGCGCGACTAGCGAATTCCCTCTGGACTTCCTATCTCCCGGTAGCGAAAAAGACTTTGTGGCTTATACTATTCCTAATCATGGTCGTATTCCAGAACGTCACGTCGAAGGTGACTACGTTATGGTACCGACTTATGATATCGGCGCATCTATCGACTGGCTTTTGAAGTACGCTCGTGATGCACGTTGGGATGTTGTTGGTCGTGCTATGGAAGTTATGCGTGGACAGTTCACCAAAAAGATGAACGATGACGCATGGCATACAGTTGTTTCGGCTGGTGTTGACCGTAACATTCTTGTTTACGACCCCGATGCTTCTGCTTCTCAATTTTCTAAGAGACTTGTTTCTCTTATGAAGGTTACCATGAGGCGTAATGGTGGGGGCAACTCTACTTCTATTAATCGTGGTCAGCTGACCGATCTTTTCGTTAGCCCTGAAGCTGTCGAAGATATTCGCAACTGGGGTGTTGATGAAGTCGATGAGGTAACCCGTCGTCAGCTTATCACCCAAGAAGGCGGTCTAATGACTCGTATCTTCCAAGTCAACCTACATGACATGGACGAACTTGGCAACGACCAAGAGTACCAAACATTCTTCGAGAGTGATCTCTCGGGAACGATGCCTTCTGGCGATGCTGAAATTGTTGTGGGTCTTGACCTTAGCAGCAATGATAGCTTTGTAATGCCCGTAAGAGCTGGTTTGCAAATCTTTGAAGATGACACCCTTCACCGTCAACGTAGAGCTGGTCTTTACGGTTGGAGTGAGCAAGGCTTTGCTGTGCTCGACAACAGACGTGTAATGTTGGGCTCTTTCTAATCAAAATACTGATAATCAGTAAATATATAAAATTTCCCCTTTGTGTTTCGACATCGAGGGGATTTTTTTTATCAAAACCCTACTGATTCCCTTTTACTGGTAAAAGAAGAAACGCCCCCAGAAGCTTTTAAGTCTAATGGTGTATTATCTTTTAGTATGTACGAATTTCCACTAAGGAGTGACTAATGGGTGTTACTGCCGACCAAGAACTATGCAAACAGCCTTCCGAGAAAAGGAAGTACGGCATAGAGTTCGCCAATCTGTTGGCCACTAGTGAGACCATAACAGGGATCACGTCTATAACCTCCGAGAAAGTGAGCGGAGATGCCACCGATCTTACTTTATCTTCTTCGGGAATAGTTGATGGCGCAGCAACTGATAGCAAGGTTGAATTCTGGATCGAGAGTGGTTCTACAAACCAGCGATATCGAGTCGAAGTTCTCGTAGGCACTAGTACAGGTGCTATATTAGAGGGTGACGGCATCCTAACAGTTAAGGATAAGTAATGGCAACATGGCAAAACACTAGCTTAATGATTCTTAGGACTATGCTGGATGACAGCGGTTGTGACAGCACTACATATACAAACAAAAGATTGAGCGAGTTACTGATAACCGCCGCTTATTTCTTACCTATAGATATCAATTTTAAAACGTCCTACGTTGTTGATGTTGAAGCGGAGTCTATAACCCCTACTCCGATAGGTCAAGATGACGAGGGGGAGTTCATAAATTTTATGGTCCTTAAAGCCGCATGTATGGTGGACGAGTCTAATTTCAGGAATCGTGCATTGCTTCAGGGTGTAAAAGCACGCTGTGGACCAGCGGTTCTTGAGACTAATGCTTACGGCCAATATCTTCTTGAATTACTTGAAGCTGGCCCCTGTAAAACATACCAAACGCTTAAGGACGAGTATAACTTTGGATATGAGGGTGGCACTATTATTAAAGCTATTATGTCACCATTTGTTAGTAACGATTTTGACCCAAGCTGGAATCGCGGCATGGGTAGAGAATAAAAGGAGATAATTGATGGCTATTATTGTTTTTAAACCTAAGAGTAGTGCTGACCATAAAGAAGGCACCGTGGTTGTTCAAGCACCTAGAGCGACAGGCTGGGGCGAATCCAACTATGTAATCAACGATTATGTATCGAATTTGCCGACCACTGGCTCTATCAATAGTGCGTACAGCGGCAGATTTGACGATACTGCCTATTACACTACTTAATCAAGTTGGATTTTGATGCATCTATAAGTTGGAGAGAGCTATCATAATATGGTTAACATATTTTCAGGTATAATCAGCTCGGGCATGAAGACATTGTTTAGCGACATGATCTCTGCCCTTCTGTATGATGATGCTTTTACCTTAGATTGTACTATTTACTATGGTATAACTAAATACGAAGACTGCCCTAACTGTGTAGCCTCATCTAGCTCAATCGGCGGGATGCCTTCTACCTCTTTCCAAAATGGTGGTCCGATGCCATTTCCCTTCGGAACTATATGCCCTATGTGCAATGGTAATACGAAACGAGGAGTAGAGACAACTGAGTCTATTAGCCTAATGGTTATCTTTGATCACAAGCAGTTTGTAAATGTCGGGACGGTAAACCATCCTGAAGGTACTATCCAGACTATAACATTCGATGAGAATACGCCCCAGCTCAAGAGAGCTAAAGAGATTACGGTCGCGAATCCCATAGATAATTTTGGCACCTTGAGGTATGAGAGGATGTCTGATCCCCAGCCATGCGGGCTAGGCAACACAGATTTCATTGAATGCCTGTGGAAGAGGATCTAATGAAGTTATCTATTGCTTTACCTAAATTCGAAGCGCAGTTCAATCGGGGTGTGATGAAAGAGCTAAGGGCCTATCTTAATAAGTCTATGCTTAAAGCTGTCCCAGCCATCAAAACCGCTTTATCAGTTCAGGTATTCGAAATAATAGCGTCCTCTGATGAGTATGAGTCATTAGTGAATGGACAATTAAGAGGGGAAATTGGGCTCGAAGACTCTACATTAGCTCAGACAATTATAGAGCATTGGGCTGATAGTATTATTGTTAGTTACGATAAGGGAAAGCCGTTTGGTAGAATAAAAATATCGATGATCGAATCGGACTATTCTGATGTGCTGTCTCTTCCCGCCGCTGAATACTTTTATACCTCGGCCAACGGTAGTGGCAGGATAGAGTGGTTAAGATGGCTTCTATTAGAAGGTTCGTCTGTCATCGTTAGAGATTTTGATTTTGTGTTGGATTCGAGGAGAGGAACTAGCAGGACTGGGATGGGAGTAATGGCTCAGCAGAGAGGTGGCGGTTGGGAGATATCGCCTAGATTCGCGGGGACACTGACAGATAACTTTGTTACTAGATCTTTACAAGAGATAGATAAAGTAATAGAGATAGTTGTCGAGAAAGAAGTCAATAGGGTGCTTTAATGTCATCAGACGATTATAAAAGACTAAACAGGCATGTAACCAATATTGGGGAGACATTACTTACTTCACAATTAGAGAGCAACCTGAAAACATATTTGGATTGGGGGCTCCTTGAAGTCGGTGGGTTTAGGAATATAACCATGCCAACTTCTGGTCATTATGGTGGAACCTATGATAGGCTTCGAGCAGTTAACGATCCATCGTATACGGACGGGCAAATCTGGGAAACCGCTAGAAAAGACTGGGTTTGGGAGACAGGTCTTGCCAGATCTGATACTCCTATTTCTATCAGTGGGGTTTATGTCGGAGAGAACTATTATGGGACAGGTGATGCTACCTACGGGCACCATTACAATTATCCTTTAGGGCGAGTAGTTTTTGACACAGCAGTGGCTCAGACTAGTATTGTGCAGATGAATTACAGCTTTCGGGATGTCCAAACCTATGTGGCGGATCAGGCCCCTTGGTTTGACGAACTACAGCATAACTCTCACAGGGTAGATGATAGCACCTATCACAGTATTGGCTCTGGTAATTGGCAGATACTAGGTAATAGTAGGGTCCAGATGCCAGCGGTTGTAATTGAGGCTGTGCCTAGAAGGAGCTTTAAACCTTACGAAATGGGGTCAGTTGGCAACTATGTTTATCAAGACGTATTATTCCACGTAATATCCGAGTCTCGGTGGTGGAGAAATCAGCTAGTTGATATTGTATCCTTAGAAAAGGATAGGACTATTTGGCTATATGATAACAATTTAATTGCCTCTGCTACAGGATATCCTTTAGATCATAGGGGTATGACTGTAGATGATCCAAAAATGTATTCGACCTTAGTTGACGACTATAGGTACAAAATGGCTAGGTTCTATAACGCTAATGTTATTGAGATGGAGTCATTTAGCAGCAGACTTCATAAGGGCGTTGTAAGGGCTACTTTCGAGATAGTAATGGCCTAAACCTCTTTTTGGTGTATTTAAAATTGAGCTTACCTTTTAATTTAGGAGAAAAAATAAATGGCTAATAATAGAATTTACTATCCAATCCAACAGGTAGCGTTCCGTAAGCCGGGAACAACCGTATTCCGTGAGGCCCACGGTGTGCAATCTGTTGCGACGACTACTACTTTCAACTTAGAGCAGGCGTTTGAATTGGGTCAGTTGGCGATTTTCGAGAACATCGAAGGTATTCCAACTGTTGAAGTTACAATGAGTAAAGTCCTTGATGGATATATTCCTCTGTTCTTGCTTTCTACCGCATCTGACTCTGTCGGTACTGTCTTGACAGGCCCAACGCTTACTAAGAGAGCGGTTGCTGAAACGATTGTGCAGTTGGGTATTTGGAATGAAACTGATGACGCGGTAACTGGTTCACCTTTGACATACGTCGAAATGTCTGGACTTACCGTATCTTCTGCCAGCTACAACTTCCCACTTGAAGATAACTTCAGCGAAGATGTTACATTGGCTGGTAACAACAAGATTTGGGATACTTATAGTGATGGTACTTGTACTGCACCTTGGACATTGACAGCGGCAACAGGTTCACCTAACTTCGCATCTAACGATGATGGTCCCGCTGGTTCTGGTGGAGTAAACCGTCGTGAGAATATGCAATTCGCAACTACCGCTGGTAAAGCGGCTGACTCAGATTATACTCGTCTTCCCGGCGATATTTTCGGTGTTACTGCTGGTGGCGTTAAGTCTGGTCTCGTTCGTGTGTCTTCTATCACGGTTTCTACTGACTTTGCTAGAGAAGATTTGTTCGAGCTGGGTGCTCGTAGTCCATATGCAAGAACTGTTACATTCCCTGTTGAGGTTACTTGTGACATTGAAGTAACATCGGTCAGTGGTGATCAAGTTACTGCTATTGACGACTGCGGTAATGCTGGTACATGTTCTACAGCTACTAACCTAGCCGATAGAATTATCCGCATCGCAACCTGCGAAGGAACTAGAATCTATCTGGGTGAGAATAACAAACTGGCTTCTGTATCCTACGGTGGAGGAGATGCTGGTGGAGGTAACGTAAGTGTTACTTATTCTTATACCACATTTAATGACTTTACAGTTCTGCACTCTGGCGATGATTTCAACGCTAGTGGTCAAAACTGGTGGAGCTTCCGTTCTGGATACTTGGGTCCAGCGGGAACTACTCAAGGCACGTAATAATTAAAAGAGTGGGCGGATCAGAATAGGCTGGTCCGTCCCCTTTTATTTAGGATCAGGAATGGATAATGCTAAGAAACAGCTTATCGTAGACAGGATTGTAACTAATATTACTTACCATAGGATTCAAGGTGAGATCTATAAATTAGTTCCTGCAAGTAAAGAGCATAGGGCTTTAGCCGATATGTTCTATACCGATTTGCTAGAAGAAAACAAATTCAAAAACTTAATGACTAGAGAGCAGCTTAAAAGCTATCTCAATAGAAAAGGTATATGGACGGATAAGGATGAGGAAGGATTAAAGAATCTCAACAAATATCTTGATGATGTCAAGGTTTCTCTTTATGACGCCCTATACAACAAGGCCCAGCAGGTTGGGATTCGCAGTAAAATCGCCTCCATTAATAAAGTATTGGAGAAATCGATAGTACGGAAGTTCAACTTAGATCATGTCACATTCGAGAGCTATCTTGAGAACAGTCGTTTTGAGTTCTTGACAGCTATTAGGATACAGGACTCTTCTAACAACTCCGTGTATACAACTCATAACTACTCACAAAAAGACCCAACCATCCTTTATAGGTTTACAAACGATAGATACAAGAATCCGCTATCTATTGCTGACTTCAAAGAGATGGCACGGACAGACCCGTTCAGGTCAATGTGGGTTATAGGCAAAGAGGGAATGTTTGGCATCTGCTCTACGGATATGAGCGATAATCAGAGGTCACTTATACTTTACTCTCGGATGTACGACAGTGTGTATGAGAATCCCGAAAGACCGTCAGATGACGTAATAGAGGATGATGACATGCTAGATGGCTGGTTGATTAAGCAGAGAAGGGATTCGGAGAAAGAGAGAAATAAGAAAGAGGTTGATTCCTTACTCGGTAAGAAGGGAGTCAAAAATACTGAAGGGGGAGAGATGTTCGTTATGGCTAATTCAGAAGAAGAGAGTCGGAAGATTTTAGGGCTCAATGATATGAACAGTGCTATGAAGGTCAGGAGCCGAGCACAAGCCGTTAGGGCTCATGGCAAACTGGAAGAGCAAGATCTCCCTGATGTTAAACTAGATTTACGAACACAGGCGATGAGACAAGTTGCCGAAAGTAGAGGAAAATAATATGGATAGAGATTATGATAATATCTCTAAGAAGCGACTGATGAACAATATTAAGAAGAAGTTTAATACTACCATCATAGGCTCCTTGGCGATATTCGAAGAAGAGTTTGGCGAAATGTGGGGTCATGGACAGCCTTATGAGGAATTAGATGACGAGCAGGTCGAATGCAGGGAAATATGGCAAGAGGTTAGGGAGAAGATCCTTGACGCTGGTCATTCGAATGCTAGAGCCGCTCAGAATGAGCTTTCGCAGTACTCATTTACTTGGAACCGTTACGTTATGAATTTTAGAGTTAAGGATTAAAAATGTCAAAACCAGAAGAAAAAAAGAGAACTTTCGAAGTTAACAATGTTAAGTACGCTGTACAGCCACCTACTATGGAGGACTTCGCTAAAGCCAACAGGCTTCGAAGTGAAACCTTCAACGAGCTATTTATGGAGGGTAAAACCTTACTGAGAGATCAGCTAGAAGAGGAGCTTCGAAAAAGACAGCTTTGGAGTGATGATCGAGAGGCTAGATATCAGAAGCTTCGTCGGGAAGTGATCGATTTTGAGTTTGTACTAGCCAAAGGCGGCATTAAGCTAAGTGACGCTAGAGCGGTCGCTATTAAGATGAGAGATAAGCGCCAAGAGATGGTAGAATTACTTTCTTCTAGGACTAATCTAGATTCTAATACTTGCGAAGGAAAGGCTGACGCTGTAAGGTTTAATTCCCTTTTAGTCAGTACTTTGGTGTATGAAGATAGTGGAGAGCGAGTTTATGCTGGGCTTGATGAGTACATTAATGGGCAAGATGAAGAAGTAGCCGAGACGGCTGGATCTGAACTTTTCTATCTCCTATCTAATACCGAGCAATCGGATGACAGACTTCCAGAGAACAAATTTCTGAAGAAGTTTAAGTTTACCAACGATAAGTATCAGCTTGTCAATAAAGAGGGTAAGCTAGTCGATGAAGATGGGAAATGCATTAATGAGCTTGGTCAATACATTAGGTGGACTAGTGAAAAAGACTGGGTTCTTGTCGATGAGTTAGGGCGGGATCTGAATAAAGACGGCGATTTTGCCGTAGAGCATTCCGCCTTTCTGGATGAAGAAGGGGACTCGATAGACGAGGCATCTTTTAATCCAGTCGAAGAAGAAGAGAAGCCTGCTCCCAAAAAACGGACACGTAAGAAAAAAGTTGCTACTGCTGACGCAGAGTGACATAAAATAACCGGATAAGCGATCTAGTTCTATATTTATAGGTAGGTCGCTTTTTGTTTATACATAAGGTATATTATGGCTTTTAATGTAAACGCACAAGTAGTATTAAGCGCACCCAAAAATCTAACTAAGATACGGACCACTATCCAGAAGGGATTGGCTAATACTACAGTCGCAGTTAAAGTTGTCGTAGATAAAAATGACGCAAGGCGACTAGGGGCTTTCAATAAGGAAATACTTAAGCTTAATGCTAGTATGAAGACCCTAAACACGAACGCCACTAGGGCTGCTCAATCAATCGGCAAACTTTCTGCTGCTAGTGCCAAGCTAAACACAACTAACAGTTCTATTGCTAGATCTACAGGTAAAGTAAACAAGAGTCTAGATAAGACAAAGAGCGTAGTCAAAGAGACCGGCAATGAGATCGAAGCTTTCGGTAAAGACGCCGCATTGGCTATCCGCCGTTTCTCGGCGTTCACAATCGCCACAGGCGCGATCTTTGGGTTCGTGAGGGCTGTACAGACAGCGACCTCCGAGGCCCTTAAATTCGAAAGAGAGATGGTTAAAATTGTACAGGTCAGCGGAGCAACAAAGGCCGGTATTAAATCTCTTAATGCAGACATCGATTCATTATCTACTACTTTAGGAGTAAATGCTAATGAGCTAGTTGATGTAGCTAGAATCTTGACACAAACTGGTCGTTCGGTTAGTGAGGTTAGGGCGGCACTTAAAGGTATAGCTAGATCCTCTCTTTCCCCTACATTTGGTACTATGAAGGCTACGACTGAAGGTGTTGTAGCGGCTTTGGAACAATTCGATATATCTGCTAAGAGAACAGAGCAAGTTCTAGGTTCATTGAATGCAGTATCTAAGAAATTCGCTGTTGAATCTGAAGACCTTATTACTGTTATCCGTAGAACTGGTGGTGTGTTCGCTGCCGCGTCAGGAGACATTAAGAAGCCAGAGGCGGCTCTTGCTGAACTGATTGGTATCTTCACTGCTGTTAGATCTACAACGCGAGAGACAGCCGATACAATCGCTACCGGCCTTAGAACTATCTTTAGTAGACTACAAAGAAAAACAACAATCGAGTTCTTGAAGCAATTCAATATTGACTTACTAGACTCTGAAGGCAAATTCGTGGGATTCTTTGAGTCCTTCCGAAGACTGTCTGACGGGCTATCTGAGCTTCAAAGAAAAGGCGATACAATTAAGTTGGGTGCAATTGTCGAAGAGCTTGGTGGAATTCGTCAAGTTGGCAAGTTGATCCCCGCTATTAAGAACTTCTCTAAGGCAGAAGCAGCGAGAGCTGTGGCTTTAAAAGGAACGGGAAGTATTACCAAAGATGTGGCAACCGCTACTCAAAACTTATCTGTACAAATAGATCAACTCCAGCAACGCTTTGGTAAGTTAATTCGTGATATAGCCCAATCGGATACATTCCAGAACCTCTCTAGGTTTGCGATATCCGCCGCTAACTCTTTCATCACTCTTGCGGACGCGCTTCGTCCTGCTCTCCCCCTGATTACCGCTTTTGCTGGTATTAAGATTGCCGGAGCTGCATTTAGTTTCACTAGTGGTTTTCTTGGCGGTATTAAGAAAGGTGGAGGATCAGGTGGAGTAGGTAGTAATTTAGGAGGTGCTCTATCTGGTGGCGGCGGAGGTGGAGCGGCTGCTGTAGGCAGTTCTGTTAAGCAAAACGCACAAGCCACATCTAAGAACATACTTGCTCTTAATAACAATACAACTCAGTTGACTAACCTGAATCAAAGGGTCAATCTATTAGTCAGCGCTATGAATAAGGTCGCTGCTACTGTTGCTACTACTTCATCTGTAATATCAGGTCTATCTTCTCAATTAGGTGCTACAATAACGGCCCTTAGACAAATCCCTAATGTTGTGAGCAGAGCTGGTAGAGGGGGTCTAGGCAGACGTAAAAGGTTTGGGGGAGAAATTCCTAAGTTTGCCAATGGTGGCAAGGTTAAAGGGCCATCGCACGCTCAAGGTGGTGTTATAGCTGAGCTTGAGGGTGGAGAGACTGTTATACCTAAAAGACAGAAAGCTATGGCTGGTCGTTTGATAGGGGCGACAAGGGCGGCTCAAGGTCAAGCTAAAGGTTTAACATTAGACGAGGCAATTGCCGCAGGATTTCGGCCATCCGTTCTAAGTAGCGCATTCGGCAAAGAAGCCGTAGCTGATAAGAAAGCATTATTGGCGTCTGGAGCAGTTAAAAAAAAGAAACCAAGTAATCGTCTGCCCAGTTCAGCAGTAGCAACTCTAAAACCTAGCATCGTAGGAGGTTTATTCCTACAAAAAGGAGCTGGTGGAACTAAAGGAATATCTAAAGCTGTACCTAAAGGGCAAGAAGGTCATATGCCTCCTGAGATGTCTCATATAAGAGGAATAAAAGGTCAGATATATACTGGTCTATTAAGAAATAAAGCTACCCCGAAAGTTCAAGGTGTTATAAGACCTATATTAAAAGACTCTATTCTGAAAGCATCTAGATCTGTTATAGAGACCCTTGAGTTGCCTTCCTTCGATATAAATGAGAATCGAGCAGCGGAATTAGCTTCTAAAAAAGTAGATATCTCTTCTATAGAAGGATTTGTATTCGAGGCACTTGTATCTGGGATGACTAATGTCCCTTTGGCCGCTGAAGGCGCTAGTTTTGACTTTCCTAATGTAACAAAGGTTGGAAGAGAAAGGATGAAAGATCTATTCAGACCTACTCCAATTGGCAGGATTATGGATGCTAAAAGAACCTTAAGTAGTGAATCTGTACAGTCAGGAACGAGTTCTATAGCTAAGAAGACTCTCAATTCTTTGATAAATAAAGGAGGATTGAACCCAGCCGATTTTTCATTTAGTCCTCCAAGAAAGAGAAAAGGGAAAAGGCTAGGGGGAAGACTAGGATTTAATGATGGAGGAAGAGTTCCTGTAGCTATCTCTAACGGTGAAATCGTAGTATCTGATCCAAAAGAAGTATCTGGTAATATAGAGAAATTAAGAGCTGCTAATAGTGGAGCTGGTGGTGGGGATATTCTAGGCCTTAAGTCTGCTTCCGTTGTAGACGAGCCGGGTAAAGGCGGTCCAACCGCTGATAATGTCAGAACATCATTGCCTGCTGGTTCCTTTGTAATAAATGCGAAAGATAGCAGTAATTTAATGGAAGGTAAGAAGGCTGGGGGTACAGTAGGCAGAAAGGGTCTTGCCAAAGGCGGCATTGCGGGAGCGATGGGTGCTGGAGGAATGGGTGGAATTGTTCAAACGATATCTACAGCCGGTATTGCACTTGGTGTTATTTCTACTTTAGACTTTAGTAGTTTTGAAGGAATGATTAATGGTATAGCTGCGGCTGCTCTGCCTCTTGCATTCTTAACGTCTAATTCTAATAAAGCTTCTGATGCTAATGAAGATTTGGCTAAGTCGGCGGATAAGGCCAGTAATGCTTTAGAAGGACTTGTCGGCCCCACGAGAAGGAAAAGTAGAGCTACTTTTACAAATCAAACAGAGGAGCGGATTGGCAGGCAAAGAGGGAATCTCAAGACTCGATATAAGGGCAACTTTGAAGAAGCAGAAAAAATCAAGAAAGAAGTGGCTTTAATTAGATCAAAATACCAGCGTTCGGGCGGTACGTTTAAAAGTCACAAAGCCCCGCGAGCGATTGCAAAAAGGAAAGCAAGATTTGCTGAAATAAAGAAAGAGCAAGGTGAGATTCGAGGGGCGTACAGAGAATTAGACTTTGATCCTGAGCTTCTTGATAGACGTTCAGCCGCTAGATCGGGTAGAGACACACAGCGTCGATACAGAAGAGGAGAATCTATACCGGCAAGAGCTGCTAGAGCTAGAGGAAGAACTGGGTTTGGAGCTAGTGCTCCTTTCTCCGGTACTGGCAAAATTTTCGGTAAAGGCGGGGGTTTAGGCAAACTGCTTGGAAAGGCAGCCTCTCCCAAGCTTGGTATCGGTGCTATGGTAGCCGGTCTGGCTGTAGGTCCAATTGCAGATGCTATAGGCCAAGCTTTAGGCAAGCAGAAAGCCGGTGACGCACAGGGATTTAAAGGTGAAGGAGCTAAAAATAAGGCTGGTATAATAGGTGCTGCTAGTGGTGCGGCGTCAGGAGCATTAACAGGGTTTGGTATGGGGGCGATGACTGGTCCTGCGGCGTTTATTCTGGCTCCGCTACTGGGAATAATTGGAGGGGTGACTGGAGGATTAGCTGGCCTTGCAGGAGCCCTAAAGGAACAAATTAGATTTGAAGAGTTCGACAAACTAAATACGTCGGCATTCCACCTCTCTACTGCTCTAGAGGATCTAAGTAACGATATAGGTGATAACGACAAATTCAAAAAGTTTGCCGACGCACAAGCAAAATTAACTGGACAGATAGATGACTCTGTATCTGAGCTTCAAAAGAATGAAAGTGCTACTGAAGTACTAGCCAAAGGGACATTAGATACTAATAATCCAATTGTCCAAACTATCTCATACTTTGAGATGCTAGGGAGATCGGGCCTATTAGTCACTAAAGCGCTCAGTTATTTCGAAAATTCAGTAACTAGCCTTATTATACCTAGTAATCTTTTGTTGAGAGGGTTCTTGGGTCTTTCAGATTTCTTTACAGGAGACAGCGCAGAAAAAAGAAAAGGGCGAATAGATCAGGCCGTAAGACTAGATAAAACAGGAGCTGGAGGTAGAGCTTTAGTCTCTGCGTTCTCAGGTCTTGATCAAGGGGAACTCGACAAGGCGGCTTCTGTAGGATTCAAAAGATCTGAATCATTAGTTAAAAACCTATCAGATGAGACACTAAAAGCATTTAATGAGTTAGGTCAGGGTAGTGATAGTCTTATAGATCTAGCGAGCAATCTTGAGGGGGCTATTGGTGGGGCTACAGAGGAATCTAAAAGGCTTGCAGAAGCATTAAAGGCACAGTCTGCGGCTGCGTTGAATGCGGGGACGAAAAAAATAACTGAGGGGCTTGAGAATAGTAAATCTAAGAGCATTTTTGGGGCGGGTTTGAACGCATTCCGAGACGAGTTTAAGGAAAGTGGAAATCTTGGTGAGGCTGAAAGTGCAGCGGTCGAGCCCATTATAACTGAGTTAAAAAAATTGGGATTTGATACCAGTGTTGATGATCCCTCATTGGAAGGTATTGCTCGACTAGACAAGATATTTGAGAATATTGAGAAGAGGAAGAAAGGCAAAGAGCTTGAGACTAAGGTAGGACTTGATAAGGTAGGCCGTGCGAAATTCTCGACCAATATGAAGGGCCTGTTTAAAGGATTAAGTTCTGCTGCAACGGAAGGGGTTGGTGAAACACTTGCCTTGGCTAGGGCAATAAAAGAAGCAAAAGACTCATTTAAAGCTATTACTACTGCTATGAAAGAATTTGACGGTGCTATAGCTGGTGCCGTAGGAGATTTTTCTGTAAATCTTTCAAATATAGATAAAGAAGTAAAGGGAATATTATCTGGAAACCAAACGATTTCTGCTGATGCGAAAATAAATCCGTTTGAAAATATTCAAGGTAGAAAAACTGCTGAATTTGAAGCAGGATTTAGCAGAATAAGGAAGGCCACCGGAGCTGAGCTTGAGGGTGGAGCGGGGATTGTAGAATTCACAAGAGATATCTCTTCGATTCTTAAAGCAACTGCTGATGAATTTTCTGGGGCAGATGCTAAAACTGGTAACCTTGAAATCGAGGATAAGTTCAAAGAACAATCAAAAGGTAAATTTGAAGCATTACCACCAGAAGTTCAAAAACAATTCACAAAACTATTAAGAAGCAAATTGGACGCTAATCGTAGTGATGATGAGGCAATAGGAATTGAGGTACTTAGGAATATTTTAGTAGAAGGTGGCGATGAGTTTAAAGGGATTATGGCTCCTTATATTGAGGCCGCTTCTAATGTCACAAAATCTCTTAATCAATTAGACAAGATGATTCTTGAGACTGCTAATATCCAGCTTGAAATTTCTAGGAAGAGACGCCAAACAGAGATGGGTATTGTTGAGAAGAGGCAGTCTGCCGAGAATAGGCTCAATAGTTTCCTTAATAAGAATGTTAACAACAGAAAAACTGCGAGTAAAAACCTTGCAGGCAAAATTACTGCCGCTGGCGGATTACCTGCTGGGGTTGACCCATTAAGTGGTGATGATCTGCTAAGCAGAAGAGAGGGATTAGAAAAGAAACTGAAAGAGGATAAAGCTGCTGCACTTAAAGATCCGACTGACGATGCCCTAACTAAAAAGCTTGGTGAAACAGCGGATGCTTTAGAGGGTGTTAAGAAATCTATCGATATCTTGTCAGAAGATATGTCTAGTCTTGAGGCTGTTGAAAAAGACCTTACTAAGATACAAGAGAGTAGACTAAACCAAAGACAAAGGGCTCAGCTATTCGCATCAAGACTTGGCTCGGCTAAGAATCCGCTAGAGAAGGCTAAGGTTGTGGCAGACGCTGTGAAACCAGTGTTGGCGGCTATAAAGGCGAGCAAAGGGATTCCTGTTACCTTTGAAGAGTCAGCTTCTATCATGGGTAATACATCTCAAATCCAAGATGTTCTTGGTTGGGATGATACAGAAATGGAAAGAGTAAAGGCGGCGACTACTGGTGGAATTTCTAAAGGTGTTTCTGGTGTGTTGGAAAGTGCAGGGGTATCTAAAGGCGCTGCTGACTTTGTTACTGGTGGTGGCGTGTCTGGTGGGGGTAGAAAAACCAAGGGATTGTTCGGGTGGGGCGCTACAGAAAAAGGAACAAGCGAAGAAGAAAAGTCTCTTGCAAAAGACTATATGACTATAGTTAAAGAAAGAGAAGAGCTTATAAGAAAAGACGCAAAACATACTCTGGATAAGGTGGTCGAGGCATATGATAAAACCACTCCTGCTATAGACAGCACGGTGGCGGCGCTAAAAAGAGCTACGGAAGCACATGATAAGCTTGTTGCTTCTCTTGATTCTAGCGATGGAGGAGGTGGTGGAGCTGGAGTTGGTGGAGCTGGTGGAGCTGGTGGAGTTGGTGGAGCTGGTGGAGCAACTCCACCATCCGTCAGCGCCAGCGATTTCGGCCCCGACGACGGGTCGCGTGACGCTCTTGCAGCGACGAGGGTTGGGCTCGCTTCGTCGGACCTGACCGCCTTGCCGAGTTGGAAGGAATTCACCGCAACCGCAGCTGCGGCGAACGCGAAACGGGAAGCCGAGGATGCGGCGAGCGGCTACGGTGGATTCAGCAAGCCGCCGCCAGTTCCGCTGTCCGATGGCACGATACCCGAATACGACAAATACGTGAAAGAGAAGAGGCAACATAGGGAGGACTACTACGCCAACCTCCGGCCCGGTAAACCTGATGCGGCTCCGGCTGTTGCGGAAACTGCTGCTCGTAGACCCGGTGGAGCTGGTGGAGCAACTCCAACAACCCTGTTGGACCTTGGGCAAGCGTGGATCAGCCTCATAGGGGAACTCGATTCGCGGGCGACTATGGGCGACTTGCCGAATACGCAGGCAATCATCGACAGGGCTGTTACAGATAAAAACATTAAAAGTTCGAAAGAAGATTCGGCCCGCACTGTGAAATTACAAAAAATCGCTGGTGCGGCAGATTCTAACGCTGAAGAAACACGCGGAAAAATCTTAGGGGCAACTGAAAGGTTAGGAGTTCGCCTAGAGGGGAAGAGGTGCGAGCTAGAGCTTCATATCCTTATAACTTCTCCGTTTGGCAAGACTGATAAAACTATAAAGGCTACCTCGGGGAAAGCTGCGCTTTCTATTGATGGTCATGATGGTCAGCTTGGTCAGCTTGGGCCTAATCGCTCATTAGGGGGAAATATTGCTGCTGGGGCTGGTGCTGGTGTTAAGGGTGGGCCTGTTGACCCACCGGACGTGATTGATGAAGGGGCTGCTAAAGTAACTGAAGGCGTTCAAGCTTTAGTCGGCGCTGCGAATGCGGCTGCCGCTGCGAAAGCTGCCGCTCCGCCCGGATCTGGGGGAAAGTCTCCTCCGCCCGCTGCTGCTCCGCCCGGATCTGGGGGAAAATCTCCTCCGCCCGCTGATGCTCCGCCCGGATCTGGGGGAAAGTCTCCTCCGCCCGCTGATGCTCCGCCCGGATCTGGTGGAGCTGGAGCTGGTGGAGCTGCCGCCGCCGTCGCCCCGCCCGTTCCAATTGACTCATCCAATCCTGCCGATGCCCATGCCGTTCTTACCGCTGGTTTCGGCCCCAAAGCGATAGGTGCTCTTCCCGAAAAGGCTTATGAGGATAAGGCCGGAAAATCTCCGTATGAGAGAGAGAGAGAGAGAAAAGAAAAAGTCTATAAGAGCAAAAAGAAAGGGAGAGCAGACACTGAAGCAGCGAGAAAAAGGAAAAATAGAGCTAAATTTTTTAGTGATGGAGACGCTGGTGAAGGGCGTAGAACTAGGGCTATTAGAGAGGAAAGAATCAGAAGAAATGCAATTGAGAAAAGCGAGAAAAAGGCAGCCAAGGAGGCAGGCGGGGGGGAGCATGCGAGGGCGGGGGAACAGATGGCGGGGGGGGCGGGGGCCG
>Ga0080013_1002797_pt1 | contig 19634 bp, 30 predicted proteins | sample ETNvirenome_6_85_FD_69236 | JGI IMG/M metagenome (GOLD analysis project Ga0080013, IMG submission 69236) | Marine viral communities from the Pacific Ocean - ETNP_6_85 (SPADES assembly) (version 2) | ecosystem: Environmental > Aquatic > Marine > Oceanic | place: Pacific Ocean | collected 2013-06-19 | reverse complement strand
CCCCGTAGGAAATTATATGCTCATGGAAGCGACCACATGAAGTATATCATCAATCGTCTTACTGTGAAGGGGAAGGGAATGAAGATTGGTGTCTGTTCTAATGTTATTGACTTTAGAGCGTTGAAGCCACCTATGTTGAAAGATATGATGAGTCCCGAATGGAGGATATGGACTGATGCGGTGTATAAAAAACAAATAGGCAACCCTAAGATTTACTTAGAGAAGAATTTCATTTGGGATATTGATGCCGAAGGAGAACCAATGGTAGCATTCCGACAAGGCGAAAAGGTTTGTGAGTATTTGGTTAGTCAAGGGTATGAACCAATGATGGTATTTTCGGGCAGTAAAGGATTCCATGTTTGGCTCAACGAAAATGATAGTTCCCGGCTGTCTGCTAAACGATTTTCCGATTTTAAGGAAGATAATGCGAAATTTCTCGCAAAAGTGTATTGTGAAGTAGTCAAAGATGTCTTCGCCGTATCAACAGGAGAAGAATTTAGAGGGGCTGATTTGACCCCTGTGGAAAGACAAGGAATTATTGCTTGTCCATATTCGGTTCATTGGAAAACAGGACAAATCGTATGGCCTATGGATGAACGGAATTTGAAAGCCGTGAGAGCCTTACCACCTACTGCATTACCACTTGACATCGCTATGGCTATTCACGAACAGGAAAATGGTCAAGTATGGAATACTGATGTGCATTTTACAGACAATCCTATGTTCTTTACACCCTGTCATAAGGTATTCAATAGAGGAATGCCTATATGGAAAGGTATAGATGGTTGAAGTGTTAATCAATGCCTATGGGAATCAAGGATAATTATAAGATGTATTTGGATAGGATTAACAAATGTTATCCATGTGATAAATCCAAAGCCAAGATAACAGGTTTGTTTTGTGATGTTTGCGGGTGTAATATGAAAATCAAAGCCCGACTCCCTTCAAAGGAATGTCCTTTAGGAAAATGGAAGAAGCAAGAATAATTATTCGCTTTCACTACGACTTCTTCTCTTTTTAATGATAAGTCCAAGAAGCAAAACACCACCCATAATAAGAGGCATCTGCATATCCATTCCTCCGCTTGAACCGCCTCCGCCAAGACCACCAAAACCTCCACCCGATGATTCTATTTGACACTTACCATCTGCATCTTCTTTGTAGCCGTCTAAACAGTCACCACATTCTCCTACATTTGCACCTTCCCATCTGCCTAAGTAATAGCAATCTTCAATGGCTTCTTTAGCAGTAAATGAGCCTATTTTTTGCCATCCTTCACCCTGTTTCGGCCCACCGCAAGTGTGGGCTTGAAGATACCTTGAATATAGGGTGTATGTTCCGGGTTCTTTGATGAGATATGGTGAGGATGAAACCCAACCATTCCCACTTGTTGTTCCATACATAGGGAATGAATACATTTCTGCCCCTTCGTGTTCAATTTTTATGTCCACACCATGTTTATCCCCGAAGTCGTTATTTGGGCTTGTGTCCCACCAACCTACACAATACCAACAATCTCCCGAAACCCAATGCCACTCATCGGTGTCCCTACCTCTAAAATCCACGATTATGTGGTCAGTTAGGGCGTGAGCATTCTTATTTGCTTTGTCACTTATCGTATGAAAACCTTGAATTTCGTGTTTGGAATTACAATTGACGGCGGGATTTTTTGTGAATGTTTTATTACCAAATTTAACTGCGTCTTCGGGGCCTTCTGTCACGGCATGAAAAACCTTTGTAGCAGTTTTTGTCATTTCGCTCATCCATTTACTAACATTCCATGTATTCATCTATTCTTCACCTTCCGTATCGCCAAAACTATCAAAAGAGTCCCTACAATGAATGGTAGTGGATTCTTTTCTATGTCAAATCCTCCGAATACTCCTTCCTCTTCTATCATTGATGGGTCGTTTCCAAACCCATAAGAATGATTGAAACCCATGTCGGGGAATGAAACCTCATATTTATTCTCGGTGGATGGGCCATATCCTGTCCATAACATCGCATCGGCAATTGCATAAGCGACTTCTGCTACCACTAAAGCAACACCTATCATCGTTCCATAAACTACATTTACGCCGGGAATAAACATAATAAGAACACTAACCAACACTAAAGCAACCTCTATCATCCCTTCCAAAACAGCATCGGCCCATGTCCTACTTTCCAAAGTATAATCATAACCGTAGTGTATATTCATATTGAAAATAGCAACAGGCCAATTTGGGGCTATGGGGATAACTCCCGAAGCCTTTCCATCATTTCCTGTTTCTAATTCTTTACTATAAATGGTCACAACAGGAGGGATGCTCTTGTCCAATATATTTTGTTGAGTAAGATTGACCACCCTATCATACATAACTTTGCTACCTTCATTGAATTGCCTTCTTTCTTCTTCTGTCATGCCTCCCATGACACCTTGAAATTCACGGAAGATTGCCGCTTCATTACCATATCCAATGTCTATTTGAAATTTATCACTTTTGCCTTCATTCTTACTTAGGGTTTCCACTTCCCAATGTATCTTTGAACCGGGCGGAAGGTATTCCCATATAGGCATCGGGTTAGTTTCCTTAACGGTTATTTCCTTCCCTTGTGAATCAGTCATCCAAACTTTTGTTTTTAAGTTAGTTTTCCCACTACCTTCGGGACTCCACGAAGTTAATCCCGCTTGTGTTTGACCGATGGAGAACCCGCTTTGTTGAGCCATTTTCATTCCTCATCTTTCTTTTTCTTTGGCTTGAGAATAGCGAAACCAATAAGACCGACAATAGCAACAGCACCCATTCCAATCATCGCAATTTTATTTGCGGCGGATTCTTGACATCCTTTTACAGCCTCTTGATATTCGGGTGTTCCTTCTGTCAATCCTTGTGCAAGCACTTCTTCATCACAATTTGCACCGATAAAGTCCTCCACAACATCGTCTAATAAGAGATAACCTGCCCCAATCCCTGCAACGCCAAGAACGGTAAATGAACCCCATCTAATAAAGGTCTTTTTAACAGGGCTTAATGCACCCTCTTTAACCGTGTCCTCAAGAGATTCCACAGCCGCTTTGTTCTTTAGTTTCTTTGTCACCGTTGTTTCCCCTGCCTCCCCAATAACATCTTTTGCCCCCTTTTTTCCAAGCCTACTACCGAACCTACCTGCAAATTTTTTACCAATCCAACCTTTCATTCGGCTTAAAATACCTTTTTTGGCGACTGTCCCTGCGGGATTAGCCATTAGAACAAGAGGTCTAATTGGTCGGGAATTTTCTATTTTGGTTTCATTTGACATGAATGCTTTAGAATGTTGTGGCGACTCTCTATGACGGCTTTCGGCATGAAATCCTAAAGAATTAAGAGGATTAGTATAACCATTACCTGTAAAACGAGGGCGAGCCATAAATGAATATGGTCTGCCTTGTTATCTAAAGAGTTTGGAAGTAGGTCTTTGGTATTCCGACTACTGATACATTGGGGATAGCCTTCATTTTAGTCAAAAAGTTATTCCATGAAATGACATATCTTAACCCATCTATTTCTGCGGTGGGTAGGATATTACCACCTGCCTTTGTCCCTTCGGAACGGACACGCTCATATTCGGTGAAAGGGATAATGAAAAATCCCTGTTCATAATGAGGTTCATTCATTTGAAGTAAAGGTAATGGTGGCCCATCGCCATCTTCACGGACTATGACTGATACATAAGAATCCATGTCGGGGGAATGCGCTCTAACATCGTGTCCACATTTAGAACATTTAGCGTATGTTCCCGATTCATCTTTAGCATATTCCAAAGTAAATGAATAATCTTCTTTGTGAACATTCCACTTGTCTTTGAATCCGCCATTTCTTGTATCCTTTTCTCGCACTTTTGAACAATTGGGACAATACAATGCTAATGTTTTCCATGTGGATTTTCCACTACGGTAAAAATGTTCATAGACGAATTCCTCCGCTTCGGGTTTCCATGACTCTAAAGCAGACGAATGATGTCCAAAAGGAACGGTAATTATATCCACCATATTTCTTTATTGTCCGAAGGAATAAATAAGCGTTGGGTTTAGATAGCGGGAAAGACAAATGATTTTTATGGTGACAACCTGTGGGACTCCTAAATGCTTGCGACCCCCTGCAAGTAATCTCCCTAATGCGACTTGTGGGCCATGTGCTAAAGGATTACCACCTATGACAAATCCAAAGAGTCCTCATGCGGCGGCGAATGCAGGTGGGTTTGTTCCAAGAATTGAAAAAAGTGGAAGACCTATTCAAGACGGAGAAGCCGTTATGGGTGTTCCTAAAATTGTAGCACCCGGTTCGTCTGCGCCACAAAAACCGAAGAATAAGACGGATAACCTCAAAAAATTAGGAATTGATGCTAAATCTGCAAGGATAGCCGTTCAATTGCTTTTTGATATGGGTTGGCTAAATTGGGAAGAAGGTTTCCCTCCTGTGTTTAATGAGTTATTCGCAAAGTATGGTAATTTTATTGCCGCTACTGTTAAACCTTCAACAATGGTCGGCACACCCGATAAGCATAAAGGGACAATCAATGTGAGAGGGCTACCCGAAGGTGTATTGGTGATGGATTTCATGTATCCAATTGAAGGGGCGGTTCAAACCCTAAAGCATTTGGATTCACCCATTGGTCAATCAATGAGGAAAACTGCGGGAACTCCTGTATCATCCACCGACTTCATGTATGCAATAGAAAATGATGGTGGAATCTTTGAATTCGCTAAAGGGGTTGAACATTCAAGTGATTCTAATTATACTTCTTACTTCTATGAAGATACTAATGGTGTTAAAAGAGCCATCCCTCGTTGGGCGATAGGTTAAAATAAATGTTAAAGGATGGTTCAATATGGAATGGATGGAGATTCTGCAATCCCCTATCCTCAAACATGAGAATAACTTTGTTTCATGGGAAGAGTATATTCGTATGATGGTTTCCAATGAAGGACTCTCTTCCGATGGTGAGATATTACCTATTGTGGCTTTTGACGATAAATACCATTTGAAACCTTTAGTAGTGGGTTTTGTGTTCCTACCTGCCCCCATTCTGTCCCTTGATGTAATAGATGCAAGCATCCCTATCTTCTTTGACCATGATAATGCAATATATTTTGAAGAATATGTGGATTATGTTTATGAATTTGAAGAACCCGAAACTTGGGACACGGATGCTGAATTATTGCTTTATCACAATCGGGCCGCCGTTATGGATGTATATTTACAAGAAGCAGTAGCAGAATTCGGAATTAAAGAGGTATTATTTGCCGCATTAAGGGGTCAGTATAACGGTCATAATTCATGGGCTTCTCATCCCGAAGATGTTGAGGTATAAATACCTGTAAGAACAAACCATTAGATAGAGGTTTGAATATGAATCCGAATCGCCAAGCAAAGGCACTTGATATTGTAAAGCAAATGGAAGTGGAACAAGATACCCCTTACGCATTTGTTGTTAAAGGAAAATCCAAGACCGCTTACCGAGTTTATACACATGGCCCCGAAATGCCGAGAGCAGACGGGCGTGAGTATTGGGCTTGTGAATGTATGGATTACAAAACAAGGTGTCGTAAATTGAAGATTGATTGTAAGCACATCATGGCGGCGAAGGTATTCCAAACCTTGAACAAACGGTGATGCCTAATGTCAAGAAAAAATCTGTGGAAAGAACCGCTTTATGAAGCGATGAAAAAAAGAGCCATACTATCAAGTGAAATGCCCTCAATCCTTAATGGATTGTATCGTAATGTCCCATCGGCGGTGAAGATTTCAGCCGTCTTATGTCGTGATAAACGGTTTGAGAAGTTAGAGAAACCTTATTGCTACGGCTTAAGTGGTGCTAAGAGTCATCGTGTTATCCTTTTCGGTCTTGCCGACAGGGATTATGAGGATGCACCGCCCTTTGGATTCAAGAGCCTTAAAAATTGATGCTTTCGTAGGAAACTAACGAAGGGTTTATTAACAGGCGACCCCTATTGAGTAATCATAGGGTATGCGAACCTTTACATAGGGTAAGGCAAAAGTATAAATACCCGTTAAACAGGAGATATGAACATGGAAATGATGGAAGAAGAACAATGCACAGAATGTGGGTCAAAGAATTTTGAGGAAAGTAGTGATGCACACCGCTATTGTGCGGATTGTGGATTGGTGACTTCAAGCACAGTCATTGATTATGGTCAAGATTGGCGTTCCTATGAAGACGGTTCGGGGAAGGATAGTGAGCGAACAGGTGCGGCCAAAGACATTCTTCAACACGATTTCGGAATCACAACGGAGATTTCCCCTATGATGGGTGGAATGTCTTCTAAACAGAAAGGAAAATGGGGTCGTTTGAAGCACATTGACAATAGAGGCAGAATCCGAAACTCAACCGAAAGAAACCTTGCTACTGCTTTGACTGAATTAAAGCGTATTTCATCCCGTATGTCGTTGCCTAAAACAACACAGAAGGAGGCCGCTTACATTTACCGTAAGGCGGTTGAAAAGAAGTTAATTCGTGGGCGTTCTATTGAAGGGGTTGTCGCCGCTTCAATCTATGCGGCTTGTCGGCTACATCAAAATCCAAGAACCTTAGACGATGTGGGTCGTCATTCACGCACAGGGAGAAAGGAAATAGGGAGAACCTTCCGCTTTTTGAAGCGTCAATTGGTTTTGACTATTGGACTGTCTAATCCAAGCGATTATATTCCAAGATTCTGTTCCGAATTGAAAGTGCCTAAAGAGATTGAATTGGAAGCCTCTCGCATTCTTCGTGCTGTTGGTTCGGAAGCCATGATAAGTCGTGGCCCGACAGGAATTGCCGCCGCCGCAATTTATCTTGCCGCAAAGACACAAAAGAAGGACAGGACTCAAAGTGAAGTCGCTCAAGTCGCAGGTGTGACAGAAGTGACGATTCGCAACCGCTACAAGGAATTATGTGAGCATTTGCAGTTAGATTCCCAAGACCCAACCAAAACTAAGGTTTGAATAGGTAATCGTTCAATGATTGCTTATGTTGGAGTATGTCTTAGGCATCGCCTTGATATTTTCAATGGCGATTGGGTTCAAAGTGTATCTTCAATTAGATAAACTCCGTAATTCAAGGGTTGAAAGTCAAGAAGCCTATGAAAATCTATTATTCTCTATTGAGCGTGAGCGTGAGGGAATTGAAACAACAATGAATAGAATGCACATAAACATTGAATATCTTCAAGAAGAAAATCGTTCAAAAGCGACAGAAATCTGTTTCTTGGAGGACAGAATTACTGATATAACATCGGTAAGTGAGGAAAAATCGGAAGAAATCAAAAAACAGAAGGGAAGGGCGGCATCAGCACATACTACGAAAGGGCAAATCCTTGAGAAGTGGTGTCCGTTCCTTGAGCATCCCGAAATTGACCCCGATTGGGAAGCGAAGAATTGGGCGTTCATGGGGCAACCTATTGACTACATCATTTTTGATTGGAGAAATGATAAGACAATAAATATGGCTGATGGTAAAATTATTATGCTTGATGTGAAATCGGGGAAGAGTCAATTGACTACTAAACAAAGAAGGATTAGGGATTTGATTAAGGCAGGTCGTGTTGAATGGAGAACGATTCGGTTAGAGTAAATGTGAGGGTATAAATACCTGTAAGGATAATTGGATTATTACGGAAGTGAACCAAATGGTATCAGTAAAAGTTATCCCCGAAAAGGGCGTGGAATACAGCGTATATGAGAAGAACGGAAAGCACCGAGTATATTTCAAGGTGAACAATGGTGGTGGCCGACCTCTTGAAGTCGGAAACTATGACATTATTGAAGGCAAATTTTTCCCTGCAAGGGGCGCAACCCTTGTTTGGAATGTTGTTGAAAAAGACGACAACCCTCAAGCACTAATTGTTATTGGTGATGCAAAGCAAATCTTTGTCGGTAAATCATCTGCACCAACCCCTGCTAAGTCATGGGGAGGCAACAAATCCTATGGTGGAAACAATAACAACCGTGATAGGGATATTAAGCGTGGTATGTGTTTCAACAATGCTACTCATTTGATTGCTAACAACCCTGCTTATCATGCGGTTGATGATGAAGAAGTGGTTCAAGCCATCTGCGATTTGACCGATGCTCTCTTTGCAGAATACATGAAGCGATACGGCAATTGAGGGATAACCCTTGTCGGCTACTTTGTATTGGCTGAATATGCACAATAATGCGCCCTTTGCGACTGTGGAACAGTTAGAAGGACAGTATGTGTGGAAGTGGCTAATTGACGACCCCAAAAAGGTCTTAGAATGGTTCTTTCGTTTAATGTTCTGCACTAATTGTGGAGAGCGTGGTTCGGACATTCATCTTGCTCAAACAGAAGACGGCACAAAGTATTCAATTTCCCAATTGCAGAATCTATTTTTCAATTGCGGAATTATAGTGCATAAGGTTTGATTTAATCGGACTATTCTCCATGCAAATGTTTATATTGTCTATACACTTAGAGAGTATTATGGGCGGTAAAAAGAAGTCAAATCGGCAAACCCCCAAAGGTAAAATGTTCTCCGATGAATGGGTGAAGCATAATTCGTGGATGGGTGATGAAAACGAATTGGCGGTATGGACTGATGAATACAAACGATTGGTTGCACAATGTAAAACCAAAGTCCGTATGCCGACCTTTGAACAATTCGTGGATAATCCCCCCACTATGATTAACTTTGTGAAGAACCAACCCATTTTTGAAGAAGACCACCCACCGATGTTTTTGAATAATCAACAACCTATTCCTGTTCCAAAAATCCGAAAGGAAGTCAATCTATACAAGGAATGGAAAAAGGAGAATGAAAGAAATTTGGCTATTTTCAACGAGATGTTAGGTGAAAAGGCAATTAAGGCAGGTAGTAGTGGTGTCGGAGAACCTCATCGTGGGTGGGGTAATAGCCGTAGGAGATAGGCTGAACACAAAGTATAAATACTACGAGAAACAAGGTAGGTCTGTGGGGAAACCAATGTTAGAGCAAGACGAGATAATTTTGAAAGGCCGAAGAAAGAAGATGTTTGGACTATTGCCCCGACAGGCAAGATTGGTCTTGGAATTTATGTCGGGTCGTGATGGTGAATGGAAGGAAGCGGAAATTATGTCGCACCTAAGAGAAGCATGGGAACGATTCGGTATGGATAGAGGGAAGATAACTTTCTTCTGCCGTGCGGTCAAGGATTCAAACGGAAAACACATTTTCAGCGTGTCGGGAAATCGCCCTCGTTCTATTCGTTGGCTTCCTCTTGAAAAGCGTTGTTAATCTCCGCTTCTTCATTTAGGTCAATGCCTAACATGAGGGATAAATCAGTCCAATATCGGAAATTGCCCTTGACAACATCATTCGGATGGGGCTTAATATCAAGTGCTAACATTTCAATCAATTTTACATTCATTGAGCATCACCCATAGGTTGTTCAGTAGTTAGGAATGAAACTCTTGCCTGTGGATAGTGGCTTAGAACCTTATCGGCAACCATCAAATCAAATTGTTCCTTGAGTAGTTTATCAACGGCCTCTAAAGTGTTTTGTAGTGTGGCGAAACCGCCAAGCCAAGCAAATTCATACGAGATGATTTGTTCTTTAGGCATTTGAAACACTTGCCTTTTGATTGTATCATGGAAGTCATAAGATAGTCCTAATTTTCGTAGCAATACATTCATAGGGCAATCTTCTGTCGTTTGAAAATCCTTTGAGAAGAACATCATGTGGAATCCTGTTGGGGGCATTCCGTCTTCTTCCATTTGTTTCAAGGCGACTTCTAAATCAACCGCCGCTTGTGGCCTTTCATGTTCTGTTTCGTTATCTTTACTCATACTAATTCCTCATGGAGTTTTGGGTCATCCCACCTTTTACAAACCTCTAACATCGTTTTGAACGCAGGTTTCAATTCGGAAATATCCACCTTTTGCTCTTGTTTTTGGGTTGGGTCAGTAGGGAAATGGTAGCGGGTCTTTTGAATGTAATAACCATGTTTAATCATTGAAGCCAAAATTGCACAGGCTTGGTCAGCATTCTTAGTATTGTCTAAAGTAATCTTGTTTTGCTCTTTGCCGTAGTTAATCAATTCATTAGTGGATTGTTGAAGCATAGCACCATACATGGCTTCATTCTCGGTCATCATCTTCGTAATAGCGGCCAAATCTTGTTTGTAAATGTCAGCAAGTTTGTCATTAAGACAGCCTGTTGTCAGCACCGAAAGACGCAACGGTGGATGGAGGATGGTGAAAAAACACAGAAATAAGGAGTCCAAATCGGAATTATCCTTCATATCTATGTCTGCAATCACAATAACTTCGGTATTTTTGTTAAATCCTATTTTCACTTTGGTAATTTCTTTCATATCAAACAGCCTCCGCATTTGTAAAATCTTCCTTCGGCGTGAATATCAAATGATGTGGAACAGGAATCGCAAACCCTATTCCTCCAACGAAGGATGATAAGAGGATTTTCAAGAGATTGTGAGAACGCCATTGGTGTTGTATTTTGAATTAAGTCATTACGAAATGGTAAAGATAACTTGTCAATGACATCTTTTACTGATTGTTCCATATTATGACCTCAAAACGACTTCCCTAATCTGCGGATTTCACCGACAGGAATAGTCCCCACTACAAAAATATCTTTTCCCTCTATGATTGAAACCTTGACTAATTTGGAATCGGCTTCGCCATAATCTTCAACGACCATTTTCCTTCCACCACCTGTGTCAAGTATAACCTTCATAACCTATGGTTATGTGTGTGAAGTATCTAATTGTAATGGCGAGAGTATAAATAGCGGGAGGGATAAACAGTAATTATGGTTGGTAATCATCGTGATGATGGGGAGGATGGGAATGTCTTCAATTTTGAGGGGGCAAGACAAGAATTACCTATCAATTGGGGATATTTCCGCCAACACATTGATTTGTATTGGGCCGCAGGTGAATATGGAGTTATCTATACCGATAAAAGGAGTCCGTATCATGTGGTCAAAGTAGCAAATGTGGATATAACCGATGGTGAGGCTAATTATGAAATGGCTCAATTTTTGGAACAAGAATGGATGAAAAAGATTGAGGGCTTAGTGGATATTTCGTGTGTATATGTTGGGACTTGTGATGCCTTCCATGACGCATTATTACAGAAAATAAATCGTGCAACGGATGTCCCCACAGCACAAAAAGCCCGAAATGTTCTTGATTTAGAGAAAAATGATGAAATACTCATGGTGAGAATGGAATTGTTGCCCTATCTTGGTTTGACCCATCCCGATTTATCTAAAGTGGAAATGGTTGAGCGTGTGGCCGCCGCCGCATACAATATCGGCACTATGACAGGAATCACCCTAACTGATTTGAAACCTGCTAATTATGGTTTTAGAGAAGATGGTTCAGCCGCTATTTTTGACTTTAACATTGATGAATTAGATTCCCCGCCGAGTTTGGGGGCTTACACAGCGATGATTTCTGCAACAGCCCTTAGTCATGGTGCTTTGAAACCTCTTATTGGGTCGGGGCTACAAGAACAATCGCACCCTTATGAGAACCTTTATTAACCTGTTTCCACAAAGGTATAATTGGTGATTGGCCGATGGCCGAAGATAACAGCAATAACACAGATGATGAAACGCAAGCACTTGACCCCTTTACAGTAGCCGTTGATACACTACGACAGGGCAAGTATCGTGAATCGCTTGGTGGTGTAAATCCAACGGGTGCTTCCGCAAAGATGATTAACGAAAGAGGCGAAGAAACCCTTGTCGGTAAATGTCTAAGACAAGTATGGTATTCTAAGAAGCGTGTGCCTCGCACTAACCCTGCGGGTGATAACTCCCAATTCATCTTTATGATGGGGAACATGGCCGAAGAAGGACTTCAAGACGCATGGCGAAAAGCAGGTGTATTGCTTGAAGAAAACGCTAAAATCCGTAAGAATATCGCTAAGAATCCCGAAACCGATGAGGAAATTATCCTAAGTGGTGAAGTGGATGCTATTATCCGATGGTCGGAAGAAAGAACAGGTGATGATGGAGTCCCACGAATGCACATTGACCCGACAAAGGCCATTGGTATTGAAGTGAAATCAAAGTGGGGATATGGTGCTAAGGCAGTAATGCAAGGCAACCGAAACTCCACATACGAGCATGGATTCCCTCAAATTGAACACTTGATGCAAACGGCTCTCTATCTTCATACCCGTAAGGCATTTGAAGAATACCATGATGTTGAAATCCCGTATTTCATCATTTGCTATATTGCTCGTTGTAATGGGCTTCACAAGTCATTCCGTGTTGAATTGAGCGATGGCTACGAAGGCAGAATCATTGTGAAAGACATGAATGGAAATGAAATCAAGCCCAAGATTGAGAAATCCCTTGAATGGGGTGTCACGGCGCAACCAATTACATTAACTCTTGATATGATGCGAGAGCGATATTATCAACAATTGGAAAACTTGAAGTCCGATACACCGCCACCGAGAGAATTTGACCTCCGATACTCCGATGATAAGGCCGAAGCATTGTTTAATCGTGGCGACCTGTCCAAAACGAAGTATAACGAGCATGGTAAAAAGCCATTGGCCGAAATCGGTGATTGGAATTGCTCATACTGCGATTGGAAGGGTGTCTGCTATCCTCAAGGCATCTTTACGCTTGATGTTGAAGATGGGGTCTTAACCATAGATGAAGCCCTTGCTAACTACTCTATCGGTGATTGAATGCCTCAAATGGTAAAGTGTCCTGTCTGTCAAAAAGTCGGATATACGGATGAACGGCATGAAATAGATGGTCAATGGCCGTGTGCTAAACACTATCAAGAAATTGTCAAGGGTGAAAAGTTAGTGTGGTCGTGGGAAGTTAAGGACTAATCACCTGTTCAATACTTTGTGCGCTGAAAATTGAGCCACATGAAGGGTTGCTACTGAACCTCCTAAAAATACTAAAATAGGTTCTTCATATTTGAACCCATAATAGCAAACCCCGACACCGAATATCCAAGCCATAAGGTCAGTAGTCCAAGGGCTTAGATAATTACAATTAGAATCCTTCGGGACTGTTGATTCACCGACTACAAAATAAACGCCCGCCATAACCATTGAAGAGGCTAAGGCCAATGTAGTTTTTTGATATTCTTTAGCAATCATTGTTAGCCCTCAATAGAGAACGCCCGATGTTTTCAAGTAGCCCCAAGTAGCAACAGCACCGCCACCAAGAATGATGACAGACGACATATCCCTCTTACTAACCATATTAACAAAACCAAGACCTGTGACCGCAAGTGCGGCAGTATATCCAATTCCCATTAGTGAAAGGAATCCTTCTTTGTCGTAGTATTTTTTTGGTATCGCCATAGGGTTCATATTCTTCCTTTGAGTCCTTTGACTATCTAAATACGCCTTTTTGTTTGTGCTTCCCGGAGAAACACCGCCCTCAATGGGTTCAGTCGTTTCCAACAATTCCAACAAGAACTGTAATATCATCTTCTTTTCCACCTTGATATGATGAAAATTCCACATTAGAAATCTTTGCACGGTGGAAGAATGGAACGGAACTGTCCCTATCCTGTGATTTATCATAAGCGAGAATTGAAAGCCTTTCAGCAAGGTCTATCGCATTAAGTGGGTGATTGTTAATAGTTTTCAAAATCTCTTTCGGCCAAACATTATCAAAGAGTCCATCCGACCCCATAACCACAACATCTCCTTCTTCCAAAGTAATTTGATAGTATTGAGCATCTGCGGGGCGGTCTGTGCCGTGAGGTTCACCCTCTTCATCTCGGCCTATTTGATAGGGATAATTGAATTCGTGTTGATGGTCGGTGGATTCAAGGAGTATTTTCTCATCTCTAATGATTAGAAATCCCGAATCGCCAATGTTAGCCACCCGAAAAATCCCATCGCCTGTCATCTTACCAATACAAACGGTGGATGACCCGACCATATTCGTGTTGTGAAACCCTGCTTCAAGTGAAAACATAGGATTCTTGTCCCCTGCTTTTAAGAATTCATAAGTGCATCGTAAAATTTGGTCTGCAAATGCTCTCGGATTAACCCCTTTGTCTTCCCATGCCCCCACACCATCTGCTACCGCAAGGGTGGAATTCGTAGGTGATGATACAATGAATGAGTCCTCTCCGCCACGCCATGCTTTACGGGGGTGTGGAATGGTATTCCCTGCGGAATATAGCCTCAACATGAAATGTCCTGTGCGTTCTCGCTATCTAAATCATCCAATCATTCATATAGGGTATCGGACAATCTTGATTTATGGGGTTCATTCTCGTTAGGGTTTGTGGAAACACATTTCCACATCGGCATGAGATTAAAAATACACTTGGTTTAGAATATGATTTCCGCAACAAAGATTTCAAAGGGGCTTTTCCCGAAACAAGTCAAAGGCTGTTAGTCATAGAAAAATTCTGTAAGAAAAACCGATTGAGTATGTTTGTGGATGGGGAAGAACGATACAATCCCACTACGGCGAAAAAGAAACAAGGAAAGCAAACAAAATTGACCCTTGATGAAATGGAGAACCTTGATGAATTCAATTTAGCCGAATGGTTGCCTCTTTTAGAGCAAGCGGCTGATGAAAAGGATATTGGAAAGGTAGGCGTAGTAAAATTGAAAATGGCGACAGACGAAAAGAAGGGATTCAAAGAAGTATTCATTGATGAAAATACAAGCCCAATCCAATTTGATTTTGATGGGTTGAGCAAAGATACTCATTTTCACCCTCTCCGTGATATTCAAAAGCAGGTTTTGGGGCCAATGATGGAGGCAGTTAATGAAGGTTATCGTAATATCGTAGTGGAATGTCCGACAGGTAGTGGTAAATCTGCTTTGGCTAAGACGATTGCTCAAGCATTCGGTGTTCCTTCTTACATCGTGACACATTTGAAAGGATTACAGGCTCAATATCTCAAAGAAATGCCCTATATGAAGTCCGTGATGGGTCGTGGAAACTATGATTGCCTCCTTGATGTGGAAGCAGGGTGTGATGATGTAAAGGTTGCTCAAGAAGCATTAGAATCTGCAACAAATAAAAGTCCCGAAACTTGTTCGGCGGCTCTTGCACCATGTAAATATGCAAAGGGATTCCGATGCACAAAGAAAATTCCAACAAGTGAAATCGGAGAGTTTGATTATACCGCAGACCCAAACAATATGTGCGATTATTATGGTGCATTAACAAGAGCGCAAAATGCTATGTATTTCGTGGGGAATACTGCGTATATGATGGCGATGGGTAAATCGGGAAAGATTTTACCTCAAAGACCGTTCTTGATTGTTGATGAAGCGCACCAATTGGCGAATAACATGATGAGTTTCCACAGTTTAACTGTTTCACAAAGAATGTTGGAAAAATTATTCCGATTACCGACACAGCAAGACATCTCAAGTGCAAAAAGCGAGAAAAAGAAGGATATTTACAGAAAACAAAGGGAAATTGTCCTAAAAGAGTTTGATAATAACGGTTCATTCGGACTTCCTAAGATTAAATCCATGACTTTGACGACACCATTACCCGAAAGGAAAAAGTCATTACAAACATTAGGCCGATATTTATTTGCATTGAGAGAAGAAATCAAAGGCAAAATGAAAGAAAAAGATGCACAGTCCAAATACGATAAGAAGGAATTGAGTTATGCGTCTAATTGTGTAGCACGGATAGATGATTTATTAGGCTCAATCGCTACTGATTGGGAAAATTGGGTCTATCAAGTGGATGATAATAACGAATACCCAACATGGATTGCCTTTAAGCCATTAGATGTATCGGCTTATGCTGATGAATTGTTGCTCAATCTTGGGAAGCACAGGATTTTAATGTCGGGAACGATTCTTGATTATGATATTTTTGGGAAAGAATTAGGATTAAATGCTGATGAAACCGCCTTTATTAAGGTGGAGTATTCTCCATTCCCCGAACAAAATAGACCCATTTATACGCACATTAAGGGTGGAAAATTATCACGAAAGGATAGAGGCTTAGATTCTTACAAAAAATGTGCTGATGCGATTGCTCAAATAGCAAAGAAATATCCCGACCAAAAGGGATTGATTTTACCATTCACAAATGATATTGAAGATGGGATAGTGGAAGCGTTGAAAGACAATCACCCATTGGTCTATGCGAGGCTAAGACAACATTCTAAGATTCCAAAAGAGCGTGATGCAGTATTCCGTGAGTTTGAAGATGAACAGAACAATGAAATACTAATCTCCACTTATGCTAATCAAGGGTTTGATGGAAAGATGGTTGGATTCACCGTGATTGCGAAAGTCCCATTCGGGCCGCTTGGTGATATACAGGTTAAAACAAAGGCCGAGAATAACCCTAAATGGTATCAAATGATGACGGCTGTGGAATTGGCTCAAATGGCGGGAAGGTGTGTCCGTAGTGAGAAGGATATAGGCCATACTTACATTATTGACCCAAGTTTTATGTTCCACTTTGAAAGAGGGATGAAAAATAACCCGTTAGCAAGAGTATTACCGCCCTACATCGCTACATCAATTATCAAAAATAGGTGATATTATGGAATTAGCAAAGTGTAGTAAGTGTGATGTGATTTATCCAAGACCTTCATTAACGAAGGATTTAGTGTGTATAATGTGCGAACCCCCAACGACAGGTGATTTGAAATGAAAATAGGAATATGTGGAAAAATGGCTTCGGGTAAAACTACTCTTGCACAACAATTGAAAGCCGAAAGGGATTTTGTAATTATCTCAATGGCGGGTGAAGTAAAGCGTGTTGGTCGTGAATTATTTGGTATGACGAAGAAGGATAGACCACTTTTACAAAAAATTGGTATGAAAATGCGTGAAATCCGTGAATCTGTTTGGTTAGATGCGGTAATCCATCAATCCAAGAATCATTCCTTAGTAGTGTGCGATGATGTGAGATTCATAAATGAGGCTAAAAATTTGAAAGATGATGGTTGGATTCTAATTAAATTGGATATTGACGATGATTTACAAAAAACTCGTTTGATGAATACTTACGGTGATGATTGGGAAGTGCATTGGAATAATCGGACTGACCCTTCGGAAGCAGAAGTGGATAAAATTCCCTTAGAATGGTTTGATAAAATCCTACCTTCGGTTAGTGATGAGGAACAAAGGGAATTATTCGGTCAAATTTTGGTAGGCCATCCGTCAAATAATACGAATGAACCGTCTTCACGCTGACCAAAGTTATCTTTGTGCATATCATCAAGTGTGTAGCCGTGATATTCCGCCCAATCTTCTAATCTTGCTTTAGCACCATTTATACGGGCTGAATCCATTGTCCCTGCACCAATAGTGGGAACATATTCCATAACCCAATAGGCGATTTTTTCTCGCATAGATAGTGGGTGGTGGGTATCTTCCGAATTCACCAATTCAACCATCTTTTGCCCTGCATATCCTCTATTGTAGTGTTTAATTTTAACAAAGTCGCTGATAAATGGGGATTTACCCCCTAATTGTTGAGTCCACAAATCTTCAATGAATTCTGCTTGCTCTCGGTTAGGTTGTCCTTCCAAATCGTATCCGTCTTTTTCAAGAGAAACAATTTTCAATACATCGCCCGAAGGAAGGCGGAATGTTGTCCCACCTACACCATGAGAAAGGTATTCACCGATGATTTCAGCCTCTTTATTTTCAAAAATAGTGTTGGAACAGTAAAGTATGTTCCCATTCTCCCCACCCAAAACGACACTTTTAGGTCTTGTAATAAGATAAATGCCTGTAATCCCACCGACCACAGCAAGAGAGGACAAGATTTTGTCCAATTGTATCACTTCCAAAAGTGCTTCTTCTCAAAATCTGCGTCAAAACCTTCTTCAATGAATGTATCAGCACCAAGAACCTTTCCTGTCATCCACCATTTACCAAGGGCAAGAAGTCCTATGATTCCCATAGCCAAAAGAACAGGTGAACGACCTCCTTCTGCATTTTGAACGAACATTGTTTCGGCGGCATCCACTTTAGCACCACCTGTCGGGCCTTCAATATCAATGATACCCATATATCCCAATTTACCGAGGGCTTCTTGGAAGGCGAACCAATCCACACCTGCGTCATTCTTCAAAGAACCATCCATAGCATTCTTGTTATATCCGTTCTTTTCATTGATAGACATAATCTGTTCATCCGTCATTTCGGGGTGAGCCATCTTCATCGCTCGCACAATCACTTGACGATTAGGGAATACGAGGATTCGGACACGGTTATGGATGATTTTCTGTCCATCCTTGTCTTGTTGATGGGGATAAACGACATACTGAACGACCTTTTCATCGTTGTCCCTTGACTTTACAAACTCTTGAAGAATATCTGTTGAGGAAAAGTATTGGCGACCTGTATAGATTTTACCGTCTTTGAGAGGGTGTCCGTGAATAGTCCACTTTCGCTGTCCTTCCATTAGTCCTTTTGCACCATCTTCCTTAGCCTTTTCGTTTGGATTAACTTCAATTCTTGACTCATCCCCGTATGATGGCTTACCCAAATGATATTGTCCATCCTTTTCATAAACATAACTCATCCATTCACGGTGAAGGTGGGTTTGGTCGGAATACTCTTTCATTTCCTCAATCGCTTGGGGTGTGAATTTATTCCATTCCTCTTTCCAATGGTCGGGGGATGACATAACAATAGATTGTCGTTCCCGTTATCTAAAAGCAACGAATCAATATGAAATGTTAATAGAATAGGGTTGGTCGGGGTATGGAGTTAATTTGACGGTGAACATTCGCATTTTCCTAAGTGCATCCACTAACTTTTCCGCTTCTTTAGCAGTATCAACATTATAGTGGGCGGATTGTGCGGTGGAGAATACTACCCGATGCCCTAATGCTCTCATCATTTCGGTTGCACCATCAATGGTTCTATCAACGACAATTTGTTTTCCATTGTTGGTTTCAAACGGTGAGAAGAATTTGGTAATTTGAATCCATGTATCGCCAATTTCCTCATTTTCGGGGAAGGATTTGATTTTTCCTGTTTCCCAATTTACACAGCGAATTGTTCCACGCTTGCTCTTTGCACGATTTCGTATCTTTTCTATCATGCGCCTCTCCCTTTCGGTTAGTGCATCAGCGAATTCGGAATCTTCACCAAACAATTCATCAAGTAATCCTTGTTTGAATTCTTCATATTCTTCCTCATCAAGACCGCTTTCGTCAAACAATTCTTGGATTTCCTCTTCTAATTCTTCTGCTAAATCTGCAAAATCTTCTGCCTCATCAGCATACTGCTCGGCTTCTTGGACTTTTTCGTTATCATCGGGGTCGCCACCATTATTTTCAACGATTTCCCTTGCTTCGTCTGCCGCATCTCTCGCTTGTTCTGCCGCTTCCCTTGCGCTTTCACCATCTGCATTCTGCATGGCTTCTTCTGCTTCATCCTTTGCATCTTCGGCTTCTTCAACACATTGGTCTAAAGCGTCTTGTTCTTTGGGTGGAAGGTTAGTAGGGGGTTCGTATTCAAACTCGCCACCATCAGCAATTCTTCGTGCTTCTTCGGCATATTCTTGCGCCTTATCAATATATGGCTGTGAATCGGGTATTTCCACCATTTTCTTCACATCATCAACACTTACTCCCCGCATATCACCAATAAGTGCAAGATTTTTCATATAATGACCAACCTTTTCCCAATCATCGTTTGC
>Ga0080013_1002796_pt1 | contig 19638 bp, 28 predicted proteins | sample ETNvirenome_6_85_FD_69236 | JGI IMG/M metagenome (GOLD analysis project Ga0080013, IMG submission 69236) | Marine viral communities from the Pacific Ocean - ETNP_6_85 (SPADES assembly) (version 2) | ecosystem: Environmental > Aquatic > Marine > Oceanic | place: Pacific Ocean | collected 2013-06-19 | reverse complement strand
ATGCGGATGTTCTTCCTCAGATCCGCTATTACTGGCCCAATAAATATTTTAGTTTGATGGGAGACCTGAACTTCTATAATTGGGATGGTGGCGCCATCGTCGAGGGACAGAACGCGCCCGCCACCCCAGCGGTGCTTTATACCGGATCCGCGGTCGTATACTCCGATAGTTATACCACCAATATGGACCACTGGGGTGGCGGTCTTTTATGTACACTCTATACCGATAGCGACTTTTCCACTCCGGTAAACTATGGAGAGGCCGGATCGATGGGGCCCCTTTCGGAGGGGTGGTTTCTAGGAGATAGCTCCCAGCTCTGGTATACATGGGGCAACGCGGTTCCCATAGCTCACGTAATAACTGGTGGCGTCGGGAATACGATTTGGGTCGTGGAGGCGCGGGAGGACACCCCTTTTAGTATCAATCCATGGACTACCGCAAACAGAGGCGATATGCAGGTATTAAAATGGGGCACCGTGGTAGATTTTTCGCCTGCAGCCGACGTTCAGGCTAGGCAGCAGACGGCCGCCTATAAACAATATTGGTATAATTTGGAGCTTACTAGTTCATGGTCTGGAGACAATAGAGGAGCTTATGGTAATTGGAGCGGAAGAGTGAGCTTTTACGGGTGTACTCTCAAATATGACACGGTCGCAGGGAGCGGCGGGTACCTGAACCTCCATAACTGCTATTTTTCGCCAAACGACCAGAGTGCGTTCACCAATATGGGTGGGAACTGCAATGCTGCTGGATTTGTGGTGGATATGGGAAAGACATTGGCTGGATTTGAGGGGGAGGATTTTTTTTGCATCAGGGATAACTGGGTAACCGACGGATATAATGTGTTCCAAAACGTTAGTTCGAGTACGCTCGGTCTTAACTTTGGGGCCAACGCGTATATTTCAAATGGTGGCACGGAGAGAAACTGTATCTGGCACATCACTAATAGTGCGGGATTTTATGGTGGAGGCACCACTTTCGCCGCGAGGGGAGCTAGCGTACACACCGGAGGCCCTCCAATAAAACTCTTGGGGCAAACCGCGAACCCAGATGATGGTGGCACATATATCCTCCGAATGCCATCTGGATCGGCATGGAACTGGCACACCGGTAGCCTGGTGATGCAACCGGATGGTGTGACCGAGTGTCTGGTGAGCGTAAGTATCGGCGAAAGCCAAGGCTCTGCGGACTTGTTTGCCAATAGCTATATTGTTAATTATACGTCAAGCATTGCACGGGGGACCGCAGATGCTGCCAATTACCCCACTTATGCTACTGATTACTCTTCGAGCCTTAAGGCCCTAGAGGAACTGGCTGACTAAATAAGATATGAAACTCCTACTTGAAAACTGGCGGAAGTATTTAACAGAAAACAAAGAGGCGTTTTACGTTGATGTAAATTTATTGCTTCCCACACAAGAACAAGGCCACGGAAAGGGTCATGAATGTCCTAGTGAGGAGTGTGAAGCCGAAATTCAAAGCAAAATGAAGGCTATTGAATCAGGCAATATAGAACCCCTTGAGGTTAGCAATAAAAAACCCATTAGGCCCTATCGAATTCAGAGCCTTGATGTTGGGAAAGCCCCCAAATCTGATATTGAGGAGCCTTTTTATCATGTATTAAATGGACATCATCGTCTTGAGGCTGCTAAACGACTGGGGGTTAAGAAACTCCCCGTATTTTTGACCCCAGAAGATACCGAATGAAACTCCTACTTGAAAACTGGCGGAAGTATTTGATTGAAGGAACCGTCGAGGAAAACCCCCCTTGGTCTGATGACGAAAAAAGAGAGCGACATATATCGCATGTTGCTGAGAAGGAAGTACGGCAACTAGTTGCTCTGGAAACACGTAAGCTTAAGCAAGATATTGGTCGTTATTGGGGTGATAGCGAGAAAGAGATTGCTGCGAAGCGCGATGTTGTAGCTAGAGCAACTGCATATAAAGTTTACTTACCCAATCTTGACGATGCTTTAGCCATGGAAGCTAGTGATGAACGTGACGATAGAATCAAGTACGTTGTTTATGTTCTTGACAGCCTTCAACCAGGGTCCTATGAGCCCAGTGAAGAGGAATTGGCCGGCTTCCAGGGCGATCGTTCAAAGGCTGGGGCCCCACAGGCGCGCAAATTGTCGGGTACCTTTCGCGGGCAGGATATTTCTTGACAATCTTTTTGCATCTGTTATACTGTAAATGAATGAAAAGGTATATTTATAATAATGAAACAGATATTAAAAGAATGGCGAGGATATCTCGCCGAAGAAGAAAAACCCAAAGTCAACATTTTCCTTGATATGGATGGAGTCTTAGTTGACTTCCCGAGCGCGCTCAAAATATATATCAAAAGCGTATATAACACAGACCCTGCTGAAACCCATAGAGATTCTAAAAGTGCCAGAAAGGCCCTTCGGAATCTTCAATCACTTCAACTAGACGAGGAGGGGATAGAGGCCCTCTATGATCGTTCGGAAGAGAAATTTAAATCAGGTGAAGCTTATTTGCCCAAAGAAAAGATTATGAGCGATTATGTACTTAAATCTCTTTTTGGAAATGAAAGACTCTGGTTGGCGATGAATAAACTCATCGGCGCGGATGAATTAGTAAATATTGTATTTCAGCTAGCTGATAATGTTTTTATCTTATCCGCTCACGTAGATGATACTTCTAAACTTGCAAAGAAAAAATGGATAGCGCACCACTACCCCAATCATCAGTTTAAGGGAGTAGAAATTGAAAGAGATAAGGGCGCGCGACTGCAGGCCTTAATACGAACCGATGTCATTAGTGGCGATGATCTCAATATTCTTATAGATGATCGTCGGTCATTTTTGCAAAGCTTCGTTGGAGCAGGAGGTACAGGCATTCAGTATAACTCAGAATCTCCAGAGATCGCAATTGAGGAGTTAAAAGCCGTAGTTGGTGACTAATTAACTTATGATAGAAAAACGTGGTAACAAGTACTGTCTGATGTCCCAGACAAAAGACAAGAAAGGGAAGCGTAAAAACTTGGGTTGCTATTCTAGCAAAGAAGGAGCTCTAAAGCGCGAAAGACAAGTAAATTGGTTTAAGCACAAGAAGGACGAAGGCGTTATGAATATTAAAAAATCTCAAATTTATGAAATGATTAAAGAAGAACTTGAGGTTATTTTAACTAATGATGAAGCCCAGGAAATGTTTGATCTTGATCCTGGCGCGCTTTTAGATGCCATGATGAAAGAGGCTGTGAGTGTTTCCACTAAAGACATCGTTGAGTCCGACGATATCGTAACTTCAAGCGCTGAGCCCGGACCACAACAACGTGGTTCCACCCGCCTTCATAAACGACCCGGCACTGACTCAGCAGACCGGGCAGCCACCGCAAACCCAGGTGTGTGGGCCCAAAAGGAGCGTCAAGAAATCATAGATAGATTGAAGGGCATCAAAGCTGATGGCCAATACAGCGAAGAAGAGAAAGCACAATTGTTGTTAGTACAGGCTCTGGAAGGTCTCCTCAATGATGTTTTGGATATTGTCTTTCGCGATGAAAAATCGTATAAGGAACACCGCGCCGAAGTAACTGCTCAAGTAATTCGTCTTCAACAGGGCCTGAAGAGGATCGTTGCTAAGGCGCCAGCGCCCGAAGTCCCCCCAGAAGTGGGTGAACCAAGGGATCTTGAAGAAGGCGATGAAAACTGGATGCAGAAAGCTTTTTCAAAGAAAAAAGGATCGCTAAAACGCATGCTTAATGTGCCTAAGGATAAAACTATTTCTGTAAGTAAAATGGCCGGTGCACTTCGCGCTGGCGGAGAAAAAGAGGAAAAGGCTCGCGCGGCTGTCAATGCCAATCCAAAGAAATACGGTAGCATCAAAGATGTCGGTGTAGAAAAGAAAAAGAAGAAGAAGGGCTAAAATATGACCATAGATTACGACCAACTTAAAGATTTTGTCAAAGAGGCCATGTTCACGGGTGGCGGCATTAATGAACCATCTGCGCCTGAGGGTGTCCCTCACCGTATGCCGGCTGCTGATTCGGACGAAAAAGAACAAGATCGTGGAGATCCAGAAGCCAATCGTTTATACGAGATTGCTTTAGCGGCCAGAGAAGCCACGGAAATCCTCGTGGCTGCTTTAGAAGACCCCTTGTTTGATAATGCCTATGAACATGCTTTCAAGGCTTCTGCGTGTCTCAGACGCGCTCTGAATAGCCTTGAAGAATCTGGCGCATACCCGATGCCGGATCAACGTGTAGTAGCGCCCCCACGAAACCAACAACCTTACGGCTCTTATGTTCCTTACGATGGAACGGGTGGCTATAGCAACGGGGGAATGGGCGGTGTCGGCCTAGAAGAAACAACCCCATCGAAGGAATCAAAATAATGAAAATTAATCGTGACCAACTCACCAAACTTATTGCCGAAGAATTGCGAAGCACCAGTACGGCGCTCTTAGAAACATTGCCCCCACCGCCGGGTGAACTGGCAAATGTGCACCAGAAAGTGGACGAAAAAGATATGGAAGAACCCGACGTCGCGGAGGATCCTCAAGGCCACGAAGGAGAAATGGTCAAGAGGTCATTATATCACATGTCGCAGCAAGCACAACAGCTTCACGATATGGTTATTCCGGATGATAATCTAGAGCCATGGGTGGCAGAGAAGATCTCTTTAGCTGCTGATTATCTAGAGAAGGCTTTCAAGGCCATCACGTATGATAAAGGCCCTGGTAGAGGCCGGTATTAAAGTATGTGGGACTGGAAACATCTGCGCGGTGAGGGCTGGCTTGCACATTCAGCCCGGTCGCTTAAATTAGGGGCCCTTTTATTATCCTCAGGCGCAGCAATGCTATTGCACCTTATTATTCCCTTTTGGCAACAGCCTAAGTTGCTGCAAGCGTGTTCTATTGCCGATATCATTTGTCAGGAGCTGGCAAAAAGAGAATAAAGGATGCACAAGATAGTCAATCTAGCCTATATTCTGACTATCTTAATTTTTATTGATTTAACTGCTACACTATTTTGGGTTCATGGCGGACTAGCAACAGAAGCTAATCCGATTATGAACTTTTTTTTAACCACCTCAAGTTTAGGATTTGTGGTTGCAAAACTGGGATTTAGCTTTACTGGAGTTTACATTCTCTTTGTTTTTAGGAAGAAACTGCGACTAGTTGTTCTGAACAGCTTGGTGGTTTTAAACTTGATATACTTGGCAGTTTGTGGCTATCATCTTTGGGGAATGCTATTTCTGCTTTTTAAAACTAATTAAGTAATAATGCATAAGTGCGTAAATAACTCACCTGCGAATGTATACCATTTAGAACAAATGGTGGACAATTTTTTCCCCTATTCGCAGAAGCAGTTGGGATTTAATCAGCCTGTTACTATCGTATTTCAAAGTGACCAAGATAATTCATTGAAAATGTTAGGTAAAACAGCCTTTTATGATCCAGAAGCCCATTCGGTGACGTTATATATTGATAATCGGCATCCGAAGGACGTCATGAGATCATTATCTCACGAACTTGTACATCATGCGCAGAATTGTCGGGGTGATTTTACCGACGGTGATGCAACCCCAATGGGCTATGCTCAAAGCGATCCGCATCTACGAGATATGGAAAGAGAAGCATATACTAAAGGAAATTTAATATTTAGGGACTTTGAGGACCTAATTAAGACAGGGAAAATAAAAATCAATATTGACTTTAACAACTCAGGAGAACCAAAAATGTCATTAAAAGAATCACGAAATTATAATTTCAACAAAAACCTCATGAAGAAATGGGGCTTTCTTAATGAAAGTAAAGAAGAGGTTAGCACCGCCGCCGAGGTTACTGAAGCAGCTGAAACTGAAGAAGTTACCGAAGCAACTGAAACCGAAGAGGTTACTGAAGCAGCCGCGCCTGATGACGTCACAGAGAGCGAAGAAAACGAATCTTTGACCGAAGAAAGTGGCGAAGATGAAGCATGGCATCAGTGGAAAAATGAGCATGCCGATGATGATCATATCCGAGAGATGGAGCACCATTTGCGTGCACTTAAAGAGGATCGGGATCATGAGCGCCACGAGGCTGAGTATGACCACGATAAGTATGAAGACGAAGGCGATCATGATTTGGAAGAATCGGGTGTACGATATCGTCGCGACCAAGGGTATGGAGACAGTCCGGCAGCTTTTACGGATACCGAAGGCGAAGAAAAGAAGGCCATCGCGAATCTGAAGAGGGGCAAAGGCCTGGAAGAGACCTCTAATCCTAAGTTGTCGGTCCGTGAAGCCAAAGAGCTTACGCGGCGGATCATGGAGCGAATCAAAGAGGAGATTAAGTAAATGTCAGCTATTTTAAGACGAAAGCGTCGCGAGCGCGAAGCCGCTGAGCGCGAACTAAAGAAGCTTCAAGCTGCCGCGGACGATGCCGCCGGCGCGATCTTCTCGCCGGCAGTGGTGCAGAAAACTAAGGTGGCGCCCAAGAAAAAGGACAAAGGCCTGTTAAAGAAACTTAGGAAGTCTAGTGACGAGAAGGGAGAATAATTGATGGTTGCCCCACATGTAAAGCGCCGGCGAGAAGCCCGTGCAGCGAGAGAGGCCGCGAAGGCCAAACAACGCGAACAGCTCGCGGCTGCTGAAAAGGCTGCTGCTGAAAAGGCTGCTATTGCTGAAGCGCAAGAAAAAGCCGCTGCTGCAGCGGCCGAGATTGCACAAGAAGAAAAGCCTAAACCCTCACGAGCGCGCAAGCCTCGTGCCAGGAAATCGGCTGTGAAGAAGAACAGCTAAAGATGACCGATCTAAGGCGTATGACTCGTGAATTTTTGATGGGAGAAGGTCACTCCCCCACAATGACTAGCTATATTCAGTCCATTTCTGAGGTTCTCCATTCTATTACTCCTCGGTCCCGAACCGATGAGAGAAGGATTGAGATGGCGAGGCAAAATTTAAAGGAAGTTCGGCGGCATGCCCGACGATTAGAAGAGCGAGTTGGTGTCTTAGAAGAGCAAGTTAAAATTTTAGAAGAATCTAAGGAGTAAAACGATGGGCGGTAAAGGCGGCCACATGCTGCATCCTTACGAGGATCCTGAACTTACCTTTCAAAGCTTAATGGACCTTTTTGAGGCTGTCCCCTTGGGTGGCCTAGAAGGGACTATCAAGCGCGACGGTCAAAATCTTGTTGTTTCGTATTCCCTGGCTCGTGATGCAGCCGTAGCTATAAGAAATGATGATCATGTATATGCAAAAGGCTTGGGCCTGCAAGGTTCGGGGCCTAAAGAAAATTTAGCTGACTATTTGGCCCTAGAAGATCCCAAATTTGCAAGCTGGAGAAAAGGTCGCATACGAAACAAACGACCCACCCCTCCTCATATTATCAAGGCTTTTTCAAAAGCATTACGAGAATTAGAAAACGTTGCTCGCCAAATGCCGGAAGATGTAGTAAGGCAAGTATTTGGGGATGATGCAGATATATTTTATAATGCCGAAGTAATGGACCCTATAAGTCGGAATGCTATTGAGTATGATGTAGATACTCTGAGTATCCACCGAATTCTTCATCACAAATATGACGAAGAAAAACGGGATCTAGATACAATGGGAGCTAAGGAATCAGGAAAACGAGCGGAACTTTTAAATCAAGCACTTGCTGAATTCTATGCCGCAAACAATACCACCTACGACCCACAAGATCCGCGAACGACGCCGCCGGTATCAGTAGGAGCCAAAGTGCCTCTAATCCCCCAGGAGCATTTGGTAGATATTGTTAAGATGAAAATTGATAAAATTGCTATTGATGAAATCAAAGCGATCTATACCAAAGCCAATCTGTCAGCGAACAGTCCGATGGGCCAATTGGTTTTTAAAGCGTTTCGTCAGGCCGTGGAGAAACAGCTCCCTCAAATTGGAGAGATGGCCCAAAAGAAGTTAACAGTGCGCATGTTTCAGGAAGCCTATTCTGAAAAAGTATATGATAAGATTAATGATGAAGACAGTATTATACAAGATTTCGGTATTGGCGGAGATGCTATTAACGAAGGGAAAATCAATCTCAAGGTGATTGGAAGGCTCAGTTTGGATCAAAGCCCAGAGGTGTTAACGAAAATTCGTGAGCTAGCGGATAGTGCCAAGGCCATACAGGCCATGGCGCTCGGAGGAGTGGTCAAGACAATTTATGAATTTTCAGCGCATGCTCTTGGTGCGTTAAGAGATTTATACGTTCTTAACCGGGACGACGAAATAGAGCGCACAAGAAGCGCAGTTTTGAAAACTATCGCCAACCTAGAGACCCTTCTGGATCCAGCCAGTGCAGACGATCCCCAGGCGCAAGCAAAGTGGGAAAAGTTTTTGGCTCAACGAGACAAATTTAAAAAACTAGAAGACAAAATCAGTGAAGCGGAGGGATTTGTTTTTCAATGGCCCCCGGGAAGTGATAATACCTATAAATTTACGGGCTTATTTGCACCAATCAACCAGCTTCTGGGAATGGACCCTAGTCGATGGGCCGAAGGTCTGGTTTATACCGAAACTCTTTTAACAGAGGGGAATAATAGCGGTACAGTTCTTTATTTACCAGGCGGGTTTAAGCCTCCTCACAAGGGCCATTTTGCACTAGCACGAGACGCTCTTAACCAATATCCGGGTGCACAACTGGTTATTATGAGTGGTCAAAGCGCGCGCGGGAATATCACGCTAGATAAAGCTAGGAATGTGTGGGATTCTTATTTCAAATCCATCGGAGAGGAAAAGAACGTAGTGGTGCGTGCTCTAGAACCAGAATATCCACGGGATGCGGATGGAAATAGAATGCGGAAACATGTTAGAGGGGCTGGCGTGCGCAATCCAATGCCATATTCAGAATGGATAGCAATTAATCTTAAGGATAGCGATCTTTCCGAAGCTAATATGAAAGCTCTTTACGAGCGTGCGATAGGTGTGCCAAAAAGTGGCACGAAATCGGCAGTACTTGATGATAGTGGTAACCCAATTACGGTTGAATTTATGACCACGAGCCCCATTAATTCAATAGCTTCTGCAATAAGATTTAAAGATAAGCCGGAGCGCGCTATAATTGTAGCATCTGCCGAGGATCCTGGGAATGCAACAACTTTGGCCCAATCATTACAAGGCCAGGGCCTTCCAGTCGAGCCACTTATAGTTCCTGTACGAGTCAAGGACGAGAGCGGAGGATCAAAGATGAGCGCGACGCAAATGCGCAAAGCAGTTCAGGAAAATGATTTTGAAACATTTAAACTTTTCTTGCCCGTATCGTATAATGATAATGAAGAGGCTGCCCTGGAGATCTTTTCTATGCTGGGGGGTGTCTTGGGAGAAACCGTCGCCTCCATGGGAGGTGGTGCAATCAGCGGGCCCGGGGGGGGACATAAACTCCGTCGACGCAAACAAAGACATGAAGGCTGGGCCGAGAAAGCACGAGGGATGGCTACTGATGCTGTCTCCCCTATATTAGATAAAGTATCCGCAGGATTGTCCGTCGGCCGCAAAGAAGATGAAAAAGACGAAGAAGAAGAATTAGTTAACGAAGTAGCGGACTATTTATTAGGTATAACGGTGGGTTAAAAATGATTGATCGCAAAGAATTAGCAGAAGAAGTGATGCTCCGAGAGCATATTCGCCAGGCCATTCAGGTCATTAAAGGGCGACGAATACAACAACAACTGGCGGAAAGTCATGCAGAGAAAGAGCTTCGCAATTTAATCCGCAGCCTTTTGCCGGAAGCAAAAAAGATTGCCACTTATGATAATACTGGTAAAAATGAATTAAATATTTTTCTTCTTAACACTTCTTTCTTGAGCACTTTGGAAACAACCTACCGAAAGTTAACAAGTACGTACGAACAACGTAGCTCTTATATAGATCACATAGTTAATGCAGTTACCGATTTGCTGGGCCGTATTGATAGTATTGAACAAAGCGATGATGCACCGGTTCAGGACGAAAAAATTAAAATTTCGGTTGGCGATGACGATCCTGCGAATGATCCCGATTTTATGGGTGATGCTCTCGCAGCCTCAGATGATGAGCCCGAAAAGCTAGCGCAAGAGCCTGGTGAAATAGAATTTGAAAAATTTGCTATCAAAGGTAAAGATATGACCGGCGCTCGGAACGCATACGCTGACTTCAAAAATACAAAAGATATTATCCGACAAGCATATGATACCCTAGATGAGCCCGAAGACCAAGACGCTTTTCGGGATGAGCTACCAACCCAAATAATTTTATATGCCAAAGCCTGGGAAAACTCTCTCAGAGCCGAGGTAGAGGTGCCAGAAGAGATAGAGGACGCCGCCGGGGGAGATCTCGCCCCTAGTGCGCCGGCGCCAGAAGTAGAAGAAGAAGATGAGGTGGCCGCGATTGAACTCCAGGAATTAATCCGCCACCTTGACGTAGATGATATAATTAAGAATTTATTGTAGATGAACAAACCAAGGAAATCTGATTCCTTGGGGTTTTGCAAAGATTTATCACTCTCGCGAAAGCTGAGAAAAGAAGGAAAATCTAATGAAGCATTTGAAATAATGCTTTCAACGCTAACCCTAGAGGAAGTTATAGGCCTTAAATTAGAGTGCGCTTCACGTTTAACCGGCGGAAAGTTGTATGGATTTAACTTATGGTCTAAAATAGTGGACATTACTAAAGAAGCACTATATAATGCAGTTATTAGTATTACCAATACCAATAAGGCAGCTGCCAGGGTACTAGGAATTAGTGACCAAACATTCAGATCTTTGAAACGAAAATATAACATTAGAAGCTCCTATGATGATATATCATAACCTATGGAGCGCCTGATGTCAAGAGAAATATGGGGGCGACTGGTATCGACAGAGTAGGGAAGACGAATAGTGCGAGTCGTGCAAGCTGGAATTATCACGTTAATCTTTTTCCGGAACACTTAACTGCCAACGACGCAGATTACGATTTAGCCTTAGCTGCTTAATCCTTGGTTGCTCTTCGCCAAGTGTTCAAGAAGAGTATGACAGAGAAAACCGCTTTTGTCAATGATTGCGGCAAAAAAATTGACTATTTTGTCTGTTTTGAAAAACTGACTACACTCGTGAATGACTTGAAGTAGTAGCTACTTTGGACGTGGGTTCGATTCCCACCGCCTCCACCAATAAAAAAATACTTGACATCCTCATATATACTGACTATAATTCTCTATAATATTCTGTTAGAATGTTATAATCATATTAAATTTAAATAGGAGGAATATATGATAACTGTAAATAGGTTGACAGCTACCTTGATTGCTGCCATCTTTGCGCTTCTCATGCTTAATGCAGGGTGTAAAGAGGACGTCAATATATATGACGATGATAATATTAATAATATTGCAAATGACGATGATGATTTAACACCATCTCCAGCGGATGATGACGATTCATCTGTGGCTTCCCTCGTGGGTATTGTACTTGATACATACGGGCAACCGATTGGTGACGTAGTTGTGTCGCTTCTTGGAACTGATCTAACGACAACTAGTGATAATAGCGGAAGATTTATGTTAGAGAATCTTACTCCGTCTGAGCGTGCAATCATTACTTTCCGAAAGAATACGTATGCACGAAGTAGCGTTCCTGTTGAACTTAGGGAAGGAGTGGAAAACACTCTTATACAACGTATGGCGGTCGTAGATCACGTATTTTCTTTTGATTCCTCAGCCGGCTATACTTTTGGTGACGAAGAGCCTTTAAAGTTAGATTTTCCCTCTAATAATGTTATTAATGAATTGGGAGAAACCTATCAAGGTTCTGTTGTTGTAGAAGTTACAGTTTTTGACTTAGTTTCAGATGCTGATGATGGGAATGAAACTTTGGCGACGCCGGGAGATTTTACCGCCGTCAATAGTGCAGGAGAGGATAAGACACTAGAGTCTTATGGGATGGTTCAGATTAATATGACCACTCCCTCCGGTGAAGATTTACAGTTGGGTACCCAGTCTTCCACAATCCGCCTTCCAGTGCAGAACCTAGGCGCTCCCCCAGTTGTTGGAGACGAGATTTCTGCTTGGAGTTATAATGAAACTTTAGGAAAATGGGAAGAGGAAGCTGTTGGTACAGTAACGGAGTTTGATGGCGCCCTTGTGTGGGAGTTTTCTGCCCCTCACTTTTCTACATGGAATTGCGATCGTCCTATTTCCACGCACGGTTGCTTGACAGGGACGGTAACCGACTCAGCCGGTTCTCCTCGCGGAGGAGCAACCGTGAGGGCTGTGGGTATTACGTATATTTCTACCACCACTGCTCGCACGGCCCAAGACGGTTCGTTCTGCCTTGAGGTTAAAAACGGTGAAACGGTGTGGGCAGAGATTTCTTACTCTATTGCTGGCCAGACCGCAACGCAGCGAACCGATGCAGTGAGCATCTCGCCGGGACAGGCTAGTTGCAGCTTGGGTGTCAGCACGTGTAATGATCTCGGAACGATCCCTGTGGATATCCAGACCTGCATAAGCGGCGTCGTAGTTAATTTACTTAACGAGCCACGCGCTGGAGTACAGGTTATGAGTCCTTCTGGCGGCGTAGCTACGACGGATGCCAATGGCTCCTTCTGTATGACTACTCCCGTATTCCAGACTTCCGAGGTGTTTGCACTAACGGAGGTTGATGAAATTGCTTATAAGCCGGTGCGTGTGTTTACACAGCCGGCTCTTCCTGATTGTCAGGCTGGTTGTTCTAATATGGCAGTAATACGACCGTATGATACAACTAGTTGTGCTCATGGATCTGTAGTAGTTAACGGCCAGGTTGCTGAAAATCTGTTAGTAGAAGTATATGATTTAGACTATCCGTCTGCACGAATCTATAGTACGCTTAGCAACAGCGATGGCTCCTTCTGTGCTTCTATCCCTAGTGGTGCTAGCACATCAGTTCAGGTCGGCGCTGGTGATAATCTCTGCGGGATAGAAACTGTCAACACTGACAGTATGGGTGGTGAAGAGTGTGGTGATAGCGGCCAAAGTGGCGAATGTTACAGTCTTAACGACTTTGTATGTAGTTTATAACAAAACAACAACAACTTCACAACCCTAAACAAAATTGCCCATAGTAGTTACTTTTAAGGAGTATTACTATGGGCAATTTTTTATCTAAATTTTGTAAAGATGAGTCTGGTCAAGGAATGACTGAATATGTGATTATTCTGGTCGCCATTGCAGTTATCTGCATTGCTATTACAGTGCAATTTGGCGGTAAGATCAAAGCCTTGTTCGAGACAGCTGATGCAGAAATTGATACCGTAGATTCCAGTTTATAATACTATTCCCTATCTAGTATAGGGTGTATAAGCTATATTTAATTATAATATTATTAATAAGCGGATGCGCTAGCAACTGTCCTCCGCCCCCACCGCCTCAAGATTTTGGTGATCCTTATTTTGAGCTCGAGTGCAGTTGGCCTGAGCCCGAGACTACCGAACGACCCGCTATATGGCGTTGCGGCAATGACGTTGAAACCCCTCTTTTAACTGGATTTGTATTCTTGGAATTAGAACATTCTGACAGTTTGTATTTTTGCGGCAGAGACTTGACGTTAAATTCCGGCATCGGGGTGTATGATAACCTGACGAGATTACTCACTACCGATAAATTTGATTGTTTACATATTACAGAAGATAGAGAAAAAGGAAATCAATTTGACTGGAACTGGGATGAAGATACCAGCGTTTTACAACTTATTTGGCGCCCCGAGGATGCATCCCATAAAATGATTACATTGATTATTCAATCGGCCGATTACGATGTTATTGTAAAATCAACTGTTTATTACAAAACACTTAGTAGTAACTAAATAATATATGCGCAGTAGTATAAGAAGCACCTTTTTGCGAAATGCAGTGGCTGTTTTAGTAATTATTTTTTGTGCGACGATGCCCGTAGGTCAATCAACCGCTAGTGATTATGTATCTAATTTTGAAAGAATCCCAGCAGTGCAGAATCGGCCGCCACAGGTTGCCACCTGGAAGCGTACTCCTACTATCATAATTTGTGAGTATGCTCCAATTACAAAATCAGAAATAACGAAGGCTGTACAATTTTGGAAAGATTTGGGATATAGCTTCTTTACTACACAATATCATTACGATCCGCTGAATAAGTGCAACAACACCGCCCCATTAGGATATATTATTGTCCGCCTAGTCCATCAAGACATCAAGATGGACGAGAGTGATTTGGCAGAAACTCATTTTTTTGTTAACAATGATCGGAATGAAATAGAATGGGCCATCATATATATGAAACCAGACATTCGGGAAACCGTGCTGGAGCATGAACTGGGCCATTCTCTCGGATTTTTGCACTTTAATAAGATTAATCATTTAATGAATGAAAAATGGATGCAGGGCGGATGGGACACACAGGGTCTAGTAAGGTCGCAGCAATAGGGGATCTCGTGATCTGTGTAGATGAAGCCCGGCGCCACGATCCGGACACTTCCCCTGAACATCCCAAAAGATTTATTGGATTAGTACTTGACAAATCCATCTCAGTCTATAAAATATTAGTTATAGGGTCGGGTAAAGAGGTCTATTGGCCTCAGAACTCGGTTTATTCTTGGAAGGTAAAAGAATGAGCCCTAGGAAAGAAAGGAAAAAGGAAATGATAGAAGATATCAAAGAAGCGGAGGGTGCCCATGTTGAGGGCCCTCCGTGGAGTACAGCAGGGAGATTTACAACATTTGACAAGGCCGACCAGGCACGACTGGAGCTAGCCATGGAAGAAAATCTTCAGGTGAAGGTGCGCTGGTCGCGCCTTCGTAACGATTTCGTGGTAAGAACACGTATCAATCCCGAGGTGGCTCAGGCCGAGGAAGCAGCGAACCGCCGGCTGGAAAAGAAGCGACGTAAAGCCAAGCTCAATAAAAAGCGCCGAAAGAAGTGAGAGAAAAGACCCGGAGGGAACGCTATGACAGCAAGCTTAAAATTGCTAAGAAGTATCCAATTAGTCTCTGCGCTATCAACTTCCGCGTTGACGATAATCTTGGGTATCTTATTAGGAGTGCTGCTTGCTTTGGCGCAGAACGGCTTTATGTGGTTGGGCATGTGCCTGAGCGCAGTCAACTAAAAGCCTCCTCTGGGTCTTTAATTGATTATGTGGAAATTGTCCAATTTAGCCGTCCATCTGAATTCCTTACTCACATGCAAGTTGAGGGCACTCAAATTGTTAGTGCGGAATTGGTGGAAGAAGCTAGATCTTTATCTTCTTATACTTTCAGTACCAATCGCCGTATTTGTTTGGTTGTTGGTAACGAAGAAACTGGAGTTCCCCCTGAAATTCTTCAGAATTCTGATGTAGTATATATAGAGATGCCTGGAGTAGGGTATTGTTTAAATACTGCGCAGACTGCCAATATTCTTTTGTATGAGGCGGTAAATCAAGTAGGCGTCCCTGAAAAGCTCAAAAACAGAAGGGTGGGATAATCAAAGTCTGAACTAATTAAAGTAATCAAGTGACGGAGATATAATGTCGGACCAGAATCAAGGAAAATCGCGGGATAGAAAAATCCCAGCCTTTTTAAAGACAGTATATTTGTCTAACCGAGAAATTCGACTTATCCTCGCCGGCCTTTATTCACTTAACATGCCCAAAGAAGAAGTAGAAGGAACTTTGTGGAAAAAATTATTGTTTGAGAAGCTTCATAAAAAAACCCGCCGAAAGAAAGATTAAGTGAACAGTCATACTAGGGATTCCTTAAAACTGAAAGCAGCCGTAGAGTTTGGGGGTGATTATATTTATACCATTAAACAGGGGGGCCTAGGTCCTACATTGATTGTAAATGCAGAGACTAAAAGCGCCGCTCGTACTGCACGCAAAACGATTCCAGGAACATGGGAAGGACTATATGTATTGGTGGTTTATTGTACCTCTGAAGAGGAGCCCGAAGCGGCTTTATATGACCCCAGTCTGATGTAAAAATGACCGCAGAAAGCATTATTATTATAATAACAGCAGTTTTGATATCTAATGCGGCGACCCTTTGGGTAATGTTTCACATGCGGCACCAACATCAAGAAATAATGCGACGAGTCTTTGCGCGTCTTAATTATATGGAAATCGGAATGCATCATCACCAACTAATTCCACTGCCATGGGAAGCACAAGATCTGCCATCCGGCGATACCGAAACAAAAAACTTTAAACATCAAGGAAATGTAGTATACTTACAGGATAAATAGGCACTCAGTGTGTCAGAAAGGATAATAATATGACAGAGAGCAACCCACTATCTAATCAATTAATGCGCGCCACATTGGCGAAATTTGAAGCTGAGCGACAAGAGGCTTTGGCGACCATGGCACTATATTTAAACGTGCCTGTTGGCGTCGGGGATCACCCGACTGTGGTGTCTGAATTATGCGCAGCAACATCGCGTCTGGCTACTGCGGAAGAGAGTATTGCAGTATTACAACGAACCTTTTTAGCCCCGGAAGACGATGACCAAACCAACACGTAAAAAGGTTATCTGTGTATCGGGGGGATTTGATCCTGTGCATATTGGACACTTGCGGATGATGCAGGCCGCGGCCACTTATGGCCAAGTTATTGCTATCGTAAATTCAGACGAGTGGCTTATGAGAAAAAAAGGATACATTTTTATGCCCTTTGAAGAAAGGTGTGAAATATTAGAGGGGTTTGCCTGCGTTCACTCCACCACTTATGTTGAGGATGATGACGGTACAGTTTGCGAAGGCCTAAAAAGAATTAAGCCTACGTATTTTGCCAACGGCGGCGATCGTAAAACTGATAATACCCCAGAAATGCAGGTGTGCACAGATGAGAATATTGAACTAGTGTGGAATATGGGAGGCGGTAAGATACAAAGTTCGTCGGATTTAGTAAACTCGTCCAATATGCTTGGAGATCTTCCCTCTGAAATGGATGGCCACGAGCTTAAGCCTTCGCGAATTGAAGTGGTTTCTTCTCACGATGTGCCAAAGAAGTAGGGAGATTTCCTCGCCAATTCTATTTAGTATGCAGTAGAATCTTATATGGCCCGAAAGAAAACATATGTATTAGACACGAGCGTTTATCTGACGAATGCTGAGTGTATATATGCATTTGAAAACAATGATATTCATGTTCCTTTAAAAGTATTTGAAGAAATTGATAAACACAAGAAACGTCAGGATGCAGTCGGCGCCCAAGCGCGCAAGATTATCCGTATATGGGATGAACTACGCTTAAACGGCTCTCTAGATAAGGGAGTGCGCATACGCAAAGGCCTGGGGACTGTTAAATCTATTAGCTCTGCGGGAATCACCCCAGATGACTTACCTAGCGATTTGGATATGCGGATTCCGGATCATCTTATTATTGCAACCGCTCTTAAAGCACAACGAGAATCTTCACGAAAAGTTATTTTAGTATCGCGTGATATTAACATGCGCGTTATTGCAGATGCGGTGGGAGTGTCTTCCGAAGACTTTCAAAACAATCAAGTAGTTGACAACAGCGGAAGCATTTATACGGGATGCTCCACTATCCTGGTAGACGATCAATTAGTAGATCAGTTTTATGAAAAAAAAGATGTGTATTTAGATCAGAAAGATCTGTATCAGAATCAATATGTCATGCTCGTGTCAAATGCCAACGAGAAAAAGTCAGCGCTCGCCCGCTATGTTAATTCGACGACACCGTTACAACAGATACTATCGGCCAAACATAAGATATGGGGGATTAGTCCGCGAAACAAAGAACAATCTTTTCTTTTAGATGCCTTAATGAACCCTGAGATCGAAGTTGTGAGTGCCATCGGTAAAGCAGGTAGCGGTAAGACGATCTGTGCGATCGCTGCAGGCCTTGAACAGACCATAGACGAGTCCTCACAAGAATACACGCGCGTAATCGTCTCACGGCCCGTACAGCCCCTTGGAAAGGACATTGGTTTCCTCCCGGGAACCATGGAAGAGAAGATGACCCCGTGGCTAATGCCAATTCAAGACAATTTACAGTTTTTAATGGGAAATGACAAAATAACCCTTGACATTTACATGCAAAAGGGTACAATAGAGATAGAAGCATTGACTTACATTCGTGGTCGTTCAATCTCAAATGCCTTTATCATAATAGATGAGGCCCAAAACTTGACAACTCACGAATTAAAGACTATAATAACAAGAGTAGGCGAAGGAACTAAAATTGTGCTCACCGGAGATGTAGAACAAATTGATAATGTTTATATTGATGCGACGTCTAATGGATTAACTCATGCAGTTGAAAAGTTTAAGAATTTTGAATTGGCGTCGCATGTAACACTCCACCGCGGTGAGCGCTCTAAGGTTGCGACGTTTGCGGCAAAGAATTTGTGAGAATAAAATGGAACTAGAAAACCCCCTATTAAAAATGCCGGTAGCCCCGGAGAGTCCTTTAAAGGAAATGGTTGTAACACATATTGGTGAAACCCTGCAGCCAGAAAATGGAGATGTTACCGTAGAAATGGCTGTAGAAGTATTTGCAGCTGAATTCCCGGAGTTTTTGTTTGCTGTAGCAGAGGAAAATTTCTTACGTGGATATCAACAAGCATTGGACGATATATCTAATGCCGCCACGGTACCCGAGGAAAGTACTGTTGGTGATTAGTGGAATATTATATATATCATATCCCTGTTTTCGTAGTTAACGAACCAGACGAAGGAGTAGATATTCCTGAGTTTTGTCATGAGGTAGAAGAATACCTTCCTTCCGTGCTGCTCCAGGGTGTAGATGTGGTATACATCGGCCAATTTAAAGAACTCAGAGGTCGCAATGCAGCGTTCATGAATGGCGCCATCTATATGACGTCCTCGGAGCCTACCAATTTTGATATGTTGGAAAACTTTATTCATGAGGTTGCCCACTCATTGGAAAACCAGTACGGATCACTTATTTATGATGGCGAGTTGCGTGATGAATTTATCGGAAAACGTCATCGTTTATATCACCTGCTAGAGGCCAAAGGATTTCATACAAACCCGATATTATATTCATATACCGAGTATAATCGTAAGTTTGATGAATTTTTGGCGAACGAGGTGGGATATCCCACTTTATTAACTCTGACAATGGGTTTATTTTTATCCCCTTATGCCGCTACATCTCTTCCTGAATACTTTGCTAATGGATTTGAAAAATATTACTTAGACAGTCCTAAGGCGGTAAAACAGATCAGCCCAGTGCTTTATAGAAAGATTGAAAAAATAATAAATGACACAACGTGAACATATCTCCTATTCGGAATTAAAAGATTGGGCCTCATGTCCATTTTATCATAAAAAAGCTTGGATGGAAAAGGTTACAACTTTTGAAGGCAACGAATATACAGCCTTTGGAAGTGCCATCCATGATGTATGCGAAAAGAAACTTCTAAAGGAAGATATTAATGAAACCGAACTCTTTCAACTTGGGTTTGCCAAACGCATACAAGAACTAATAGAAAAGAACATTGAATTCAATGCAGCAAATGTTCAGCAGATGAAATCCGCTGGTCCTGCAATTCTTGCCGAGGTGGAAGACGCCCTAGAAGAATATTTTGGTGATTATGAGGTGTTTTCGTCTGAAGAGATGCTGTACGTTCCCATTGAAAATTTTAATATTTATTTTAAAGGTTTTGTAGATGCTGTCGTTAAGGTAGGAGATACTTATCATCTTTTTGATTGGAAAACTTGCTCGTGGGGATGGGATTCT
>Ga0080013_1002795_pt1 | contig 19650 bp, 21 predicted proteins | sample ETNvirenome_6_85_FD_69236 | JGI IMG/M metagenome (GOLD analysis project Ga0080013, IMG submission 69236) | Marine viral communities from the Pacific Ocean - ETNP_6_85 (SPADES assembly) (version 2) | ecosystem: Environmental > Aquatic > Marine > Oceanic | place: Pacific Ocean | collected 2013-06-19 | reverse complement strand
AATTAGGAACAACCAGTACAACTGCACTAGCAGGTGATACTACCTTTGCCTTTGCTGATATAACTTCAAAACCAACTACTGTAAGTGGATATGGTATAACAGATGCGGCAACACTAACTGGTACACAAACACTAACAAACAAAACACTAACACAACCATACGTTAATGAAATCAAATACATGGGTAACAGTGGAAGTGCATTTAACTTTCAAAGTTTAAAAATAAGCAGTGAATTTGATCCTGCATTAACACCAGACCTAAGTGGAAGTAATGGTACATTCCAAATATCAAACTACAAAGATTCAGGAAACAATTTCTTAAACAGATTTGAATTACAAACAGAAAACCGTTATGCATTCTTTGGTATATTTGTTAATGATACTGGTGGAGGTGATGATGGATCACATTCAACAACATTTACACTTAAAGGTGCAGATAGTTCAAGTGTGTTTAACCAATTACAAAGTTATTCAACCAATATAGGTGGCGGCGGTAATGCAACAAGATTAGATATCACAGGTAGTGCAATAAGTTTCTTTGATGATGAATATAGATTTCCTACTGCAGATGGTAGTGCAGGTCAAGTATTAACAACAGATGGTAACGGTGATTTAAGTTGGGCCGCACCAGAAACAATTACATTAACAACATTAAAAAGTGTAGTAGCAGCCAGCAGTGATTTTGCAGACTTCCAATCTAGGGTAGCGGCACTGTAATGGGTACAATTAAACTACGCAGAGGATCAGGTTCACCAGCAGGTAGCCTAGCACAATATGAAGTTGCTATGGATGTATCAGCCAAGAACCTTTATACAAGCACAGATGGAAGTGATGCAGTAATACTAGCTGACAACACTGAAAACTTTTTAAGCACCAACACAACTGAAATTGATATTACTAGTGATATTGATATGAACTTCAAAAAGATCACTAACATGAGTGGCTTTTACAACAATGCCACAAGTTTTGCAACAGCAGGTGTGTTTAGTAGAGCTGATAAAACCAGCAACAACATACAACCTGCCTTTGAAGCAAGGCGTGATCTAAGTGATGATGGTGCAGTAAGTGGTAAAGATCCACGTGGTGCAGCCATGAACTTTGTTATACGCAGTAATGCTACAAACACCAACAACAGTGCGGCATTCATTTATCCAGGTGGTGTAGCAGGACTAAGTGGAAGTGGAACTAATGCAGCTCCACATTGGATAGCAGGTTTTACATATGATGCAACATATCCTTTTGCACAAAATACATTGTGGGAAGGAACCAAAGATGAATTCTACATTAACCCACCAACAGAATTTGGTGATACTGTAACACTTGATCAACAAGCCAGTGACCCTACAGGTGTTAATGGAATGATGTATTACAACAGTACAACAAACAAGTTTAGAGGTTACCAAAATGGTGCTTGGATTAACCTAGACGGAACTTAAGATAACAGTTAAGGAGCTCTACCATGAGTAAAAATGAGGAACACACTGAAGGAAAACAGGAAAAACCCAAGGGAAGACCAAAAAAAGAAATAGATGTAAAAGTACTAAAAGGTCTATTAGAAATACAATGCACAATCACAGAGTGTGCTTATGTGTTAGGCGTTAGTACAGATACTCTAAAAAGAAACTATGAAGATGTAATCCATCAAGGCAAGACGCTGGGTAAGGTTGCATTAAGAAGAGCACAGTGGAGAAACGCAGTTGAAAAGAACAATGTTACTATGCAAATATGGCTTGGGAAAAATTGTCTTTCACAGACGGACTCACCATTGGAAGAAGATGCAGGAACCATACTACCTTGGAGTGATTAAACAAAATGCAAACTAAACTGAAAGCAAAAGAAAAACTACAATGGACTGAAGTAACAGAACAAAATACACAGGACATAGCAGAAATAAAAACAACATTAGTACGTCTAGAAGACAATCATATTCACCATATTGAAAAAGATATGGAAAAACAAAGCAGACAAATTGAAAAGATTGATAATAGAATATGGTGGGTACTGGGCTTACTTGTTGCAAGTTTGGTTATCAGTATGGTAAAAAGTGGAATAGGAGTTTAACATGGCATACAAAAAGAAAAAGAAAAAGACCGGCAAAAAGAAGAAGTAATATGAAACTAACCCCACAACAGCTTGATGCTTGGAGAGTAATACCAAGACTGCTGATACTAAGTTACATGATTGTGTTTTATCAAACTTGTAACTGGTTTATGGCACTACCAGATCCCAACAATGCACAAGCAGGCTTTGTTAGTGTTATTGTAGGAGCAGGTGCAGCCTGGTTTGGCTTATATGTAAACGGAAAGTCAAATGCCTCTAAGTGATGTACAAAAAGAAGTAAGCAACAACCCAAGTAGATTTAAGGTTGTTGTAGCAGGGCGTAGATGGGGCAAGAGTTGGTTATCAATGCATGAGATGGCCAAGTATGCAAGGTTTCCTAACAGTAAGATCTTTTATGTAGCTCCAACATATAGAATGTGTAGACAAATACTTTGGGATGAGATCAAAGAAAAGTTTATACGCTGTAGATGGGCAAAAAAAATTAATGAAAGTGATTTGACAATCACACTAGTAAATGGTAGTCAAATATACCTACGCAGTGGTGACAACCCAGATAACTTGCGTGGTGTTAGCATGGACTATCTAGTTATGGATGAAGCAGCTATGATTGACCAAAAGATGTGGACAGAAGTATGTAGACCAGCATTGTCAGACAGACAAGGTGGTGGTATGTTTATTACTACTCCACAAGGCAAAGGTAGTTGGATATATGACTTATGGCAAGGTGCACATAGTCAAGAGAATTGGAGTGCGTTTCAATACTCAACAATTGCGGGTGGTAATGTACCACAAGAAGAGATTGATGCAGCACGCAGTGAATTAGGTGAGCGTGAATTCAAACAAGAATATGAAGCCAGCTTTGAAACATTTGCTGGTAGCATATACTACAATTGGGATAGCAGTCTTCATATTAAAAAACAAGATGTAAATTTCAATAAGAATGAAATATTACATGTTGGTATGGACTTTAACGTTAGTCCATTAGTAGCTATGATTGCCAGAGTTAATGGTAATGAAATAAGCGTTATAGATGAGATTTGTATGCATGGATCAAATACATTTGAAATGGTAGAGGAATTGTTAAACAGATATCCAAATAATAGGTTATGGGTTTATCCAGATGCGTCAGGACAGGCACGCAAAACCAGTTCAAATACAAGTGATCATCACATACTAAGAAACGCAGGCTTTGTGTTAAAAGTTAGAAACATTAATCCGCCTGTAAAAGATAGAATTGCAAGTGTAAATGCAAGTCTAAAAGCAGTAGACGGAACTGTTAAACTTACAGTTGATCCAAAGTGTAAAAACTTGATCAAATGTATAAGTAGTCAAACTTACCGTGAAGGAACACAGATACCAGATAAAAGCAGTGGCTTGGATCATATGGTAGACAGCTGTGGATATTTGGTTCACTGGGTGAATCCAATAAGAAGAAACAAACCTGAACATGCGGATAAGAGTCCAGCACTGTTTGGACATTATTAAATGGATAAATAATCAGTATAGTATCAACAATTGATCACTGTTGAATAGTACTACCTTTATAAAGGAAATATAATTATGTTAACATTAGAACAACTAGAACAAACCCATCCTAGCTACACACAAGTGGCTGAACAGGCTAATTATCATTACAAATCATACGTGGGTGGTGAATTGTATAAAAGTGGTAGTTACTTAACTCAATACATTGGTGAAAACCAAGGCCCTGGAGATCAATATGGAAAGAGATTAGCATCAACTCCATTAGATAACCATGTGCAAACAACAGTAGACATTTACAGAAGTTTTTTATTTAGAACACTTCCAAAAAGAGATTTAGGATTATTAATTAATAATCCATTAGTAGAACAATGGTTAGAAGACACAGACCAAGAAGGACAAAGCCTAGACAGTTTCTTAAAAACTGCAAATGATTTGGCTATGGTAACAGGCGGTATTTGGATTCTAGTAGACAAACCAAATTACAAAGTAGAAACACAAGCTGAAGCAATTCAATTAGGAATAAGAGCATATGCGGCTATGTATACTCCTCAAAATGTATTAGACTTTTACCATGAGCGTAATCTTGCAGGTAAAATGGAACTTGAATACATTAAAGTAAGAGAATCTGAAAATGATCAATATGTAACTTTTACATGTTGGTACAAAGACAGTGTACACAAATACAAAGTAGCTAAAGATTCAAACACAGGTGAATACCGTAGTATTGATTCATATGAAGAATATGTTAACCCATTGGGTTATATTCCATTTGTATTTCATGCTCCATTAAAAAGCCCAACAAAAGGTGTGGGTTATAGTTTAATTGCAGATGTGGCAAACCAACAAAAGTTTATATACAACTGTATGAGTGAGATAGAGAGTCACATACGCATCAGCTCCCATCCAACACTAGTTAAGCCTACAAGCACAGATGCAGTTGCAGGTGCTGGTAGTATTCTTAACTTAGATGAAAGTGTTGATCCTGGATTAAAACCATATTTGTTACAACCTAGCTTAAACACAACAGACACTATACTACGCAGTATTGAAAACAGTGTACTAGCAATACAACGCATGACACATACAAGTGCAATACAGGCAACAAGAGGAACACCTATGAGTGGAACAGCACTCCAAACAGAAAGACAATTGTTGAATGCTAAGTTAAGTGATATTGCAGACACACTAAAAGAAACAGAATTAATGATGTGGGATATTTGGTTAGATTGGCAAGATTTAACATATCCTGATACATTTAGCATTGATTATCCAGAAACATTTGATATGCGTGATGAAGCAATGGAACTAGACTTCTTAATGAAGGCAAGAAGTGCAGGCGTAAACAATAAGATGTTCCAAGATGAAATCAGCAAACAAGTTGTTGCACTAACAGTAGATGATGATCAAATACAAAGTGAAATCATAGCTGATATGGAAAAAGATGATTTTGAACCGCATGAAATGACAGACCCTATGAGTGGTAAAACAGTTGTTGCAGAAACATATGAACAACACTTGGCGCTTGATGAAATGGGATTCAAGCATGAGGGTGAATAAAGTTGGCTTTCAACACTAAGCAACATGACAAGGTCTTACAACGCACACTTGATGAAATAGATTCAGGTGTTTTTGATAATGCTAAAGCATTAGAAAATGAAATAGCAGAACTGGTAGCATTAGGTTTACCAGCAGAAACGGTAAGACCACAGATCATAACAGCATTCAATAGATATAGTGAGACTGTGAGATCTGTGGCACAACCTTTAACAGATATAAGTCAAGATTACTTAGATCAAAGTGTTTTACCAACAGAACTAGCAGATCAAAGCACAGCCAACACATTATTAATAACAAGTCAAGATACACTAAGCACTACAGTAAACACTATGAGTGAAGATGTAGTAAGCACAGTTGTACTTGCAACAGTGGCAGGATTAACTGTCAACAGTATAGTAAATCAAGTAAGAGGAAGAATTAGCGGAATACAAATGGATACTAATAATCCAAGTATACGCAAACTACAACGTAAACTACGCAAAATGCAATTAACACCAGGAGTAGATGCAAAAGAAATAGCGGCCACAGTAGCGGCTATAAGAGCTGCATTACCAGGTGATGTTAATACAAGTGCTAGTTTAATCACACGGTTAAGAACCGCAGCTGATAGTATTGTAGGCAGTTTTGATGGTGCATTTGCTAAAGCCCGTGCTACCCGTTTGGGTATATCACGCTTTAGATATGAAGGTGGACTAATTGAAACAAGCAGACCGTTTTGTAGAGATATGTTAGGTAGAGAACTAAACATAGATGAAATACAAAGCAAATGGAGTGGTAGTAGCTGGAAAGGCAAAGAGCCTGGAGATCCCTTTGTAGTAAGAGGTGGATACAATTGCAGACACTACTGGGTACCCATTGAATCTGAAGAGGATTAAAAGGATAAATAAAGATATATAAAGTAGATACTTTGTATCCAAACCCTAACTTATAAAGGAATATTGACATGACAATTGATAACAATCATGGTGCAGAGATGCAAACTGAAACTGTAGACACTGGGGATACAGCAACAGGCCAAAATACAGAATCCCAGGTTGAAGCTGAAAGAAAGTTTACACAAGATGAAGTAAATGATCTTATTGGCAAGCGTATTGCCCAAGTTAACAAAAAATATGAACATGTTAACTTAGATGAATACAACGCACTCAAGAGCTTGAAAGAGCAAGTTGAGGAAGAGAAACTGATCAAGAAGGAAGACTTTAATGGTGTTCTCAAGAAGCAGAAAGAAAAATCAGAAGGTGAAATTCACAAACTGAGAACTGAACTTGAAAGCATTAAAATTGATGGAGCATTAATTAATAGTGCTTCCAAAAATAAAAGTATAGCTCCTGAACAAGTAGCTCAATTATTGCGTGGAAATATCAAACTAGACACTGAAGGTAATGTAATAGTTACTGATGCAGAAGGAAAGCAAAGATACACAGATAGTGCAGACCCTATGACAGTTGACCAACTAGTGGAAGATTTCTTAAGCAAGAACCAGTATTTTAAAAGTGCCGGCCCAAGTGGTGTAGGTTCTACGGGTAATACAAACAATGCAGATCAAAAGACATTTGATCTGTCACAACTTGATATGAACAATCCTGAGCACAGAAAAATCTATGCAGAAGCAAAGAAGCAAGGGAAAGTTTAATTTTATATAATATAAAAGGATAAAATATTATGGCAAACGCAAACTACGGGTCAGGTTTAAACCTAGACGCATTAATGGTGCCAGTACAGGCACAAACCGTTTACGCAGCACAAGAGAATTCATTGTACCTACCAGGTTCATTGGTTCCTATGGTAAACGTTCCAGCAGGATCTTCAACAGCACAAGTGGCAGTTATGGGTTCAGTTGCAGCAACATCAATCTCATCTGAATCAGCAGGTGGTTCAGGAAACCCACAAGACTTTGATACAGTCTTACCTTCAGACACTAAGAAAACAATTACACTAGAACTAATTGCAGCACGCACAGTATTGCGTGACTTTGGTGGTGTAGATGTAGAAGACATGTCTAGAATCATGGGTAACGCTATTGCTTCAAAAGTTGATACACTAGTTTCAGCTGAAATGGCTAACCTAACACAACAAGAAATTACTGCATCAAACTTATTACATGAGTTTTATGAGGCAGTAGGTGCAATTAGAGCCGCTGGTGAAACTGGTCCTCTAAATGCAATTATTTCTGCAGCAGCATACCATGAGTTCATGGAACACATTGGTTCAAGTGCATTCTCAAACGCTGAAGTTCAAAACGCAGCTATGAGAACTGGCCAAATTGGTACTATTGCTGGTGTAAACTGTTATGTTTCAAGTTTCTTAAACAGCACTAACACTGGTGTTACAGGAACTAAAGCAGCTGTATTCTCAGCAGACGCATTAAGAGGCGCTACACAAGGTGGTGTTAATGTTGAAGTTGAAAGACGTGCAGCAGCAGTTGGTAATGACATTGTGGCTTCAATTGCATTTGGTATTGAAACACTAGACGCAACACGCGGTATCTTACTAAAAGACGCAGCCTAATTTAGGCATTTAGTTACAGGGCTTCAAGCCCTGTAACATGTTAATACAGGAGAAGGTAAATGGCAAACTTTGCTACAAATACAAATTTAGAAGAATATGCTCCAGAGGTGTTTCAACAAGGAGTTGATGATTGGACAGATGAACTGGCCAAGGCGCAGACAGATGTTACTAACATGATTCAATTCAAATGGTGGAATAAGTTCTATAGCAGAACTGAATTTGATGCTAGCAAGTTAGTTGACGCACAGTGGACTAAAGCTACTGTATATCAAGCCATGTATGCTTATATACTACCTAGACTATCTACATTTAGACCAGAAGGTGATCCTTTCAGAGAACAAATAGAGTTTTACAAAGAACGCTATAATGAAGAATGGGAACTACAATTTGGCGTAGGTATCAAGTATGATTTTGAAGGAGATGGTTCTATTGATCCATCAACTGATGTCAGACAAGTAAGTCAAACAAGGTTGTATAGATAATGGCACGCAGAGAAGATATACTAGTAGAAGTAACTAAGTTACTTAAAGCTCAGCGTAGTGTTAAACTAGGCAAAGTTCAAAGAGATCCTATTGTGATTGAGGAACTTGCCGCAACAGCATTTCCAGCCGTATACATTGAAACCACAGATGAAGAAATAGTTGATATAACAATGACTATGGGTTCAACTGGGTTAGAGCGTAGAGGTGAATTGGAAATTGCGGTGGTGCTAGTAGTTGGTGGAAGAGAAAGAGATACACAGCGTAATATTGCTGTGGAGGCTATTGAAAATACACTAATGACTGACCGTACATTAACTAACACTGTAGAAGATATTAGGCTCTCAAGAGTAGAGACTGTGACAACAGGTGAAAGTGCGCCTTTTGCCAGTTGCAGGATGGTATTCACTATTGAATATTGTTATCAATTAAATAATACATAAGGAAGATATATTATGACATGTTACGCAGGTAAAGACGGTGCTCTCTCTATTGGAGGCACTAACATTGCTATGTTAACTGCATGGACTGTAACACAAACAGCTGAAACGCTAGAGTGTGCATACATGGGTTCAACATGGAAAGATCATAAAGCAGGGTTGCTTTCATGGGAAGGTTCAGCAGATGCTAACTTCACTGATGCAAGTGCAACTGCGGCTATGAATGAAGTTACTGTAGGTTCTGAAGTTGCTGTGGTATTTTACCCAGTAGACGGTGGGAATATGAGCTTCTCAGGCACTGCTATTATTACAAGCATGGACAATAATGCAAGTCTAGGTGATGTTCAAACTGTAAGTATGACACTTACTGGTTCTGGCGCACTAGTTACTGACATTACTAACTAAGCAAGTAAAAATTGTTATTATGGGTCCTATTTGGGCCCATAATATAACAAACAGTTAGTACCCCTATTAAGAGGCTAACACAAGGTGATATTAATCACAACAAACAACAAGGAAGATATACTATGACAAAAGAAACAAAAAGCGTATTAGGTAATGCAACAGCACATTTTAAAAGTGCATTATCAGGAGAATTAAAACATGTTGAGATCCCAGAATGGGATACAACAATCTACTTTAGAACAGCAACATCATTTGCTACTGAAAAGAAAATACTTGACCTTCATTCAAAAGGTGAAACAGTTGAAGCATTAGTTGAAACACTAATAGCAAAATCACTTGATAAAGATGGTAACAAAGTATTCAATGCAGCAGACAAAGTTGTATTAATGAGAGAAGTAGATCCAGAGGTTATTATCCGTGTAGTTGGCGCTATGCAAACTGCAAAGGAAGAGGCAAAGAATAGCCTGGGAAACTAAGTGAAGATCTAGAGTTACTGTTCCTTTTTAAAGTAGCAGAAAGTTTAGGTCAAAGTGTAGAGTGGGTCATGGAAAATGTGAGTCACTTGGAATTAGAAGGGTGGGCTAAATACTATGAGCATATTCATAATGCTCAAAAGAAGGCAGCCGCTAAAAGTAGGAAATAACTATGTTAAGAGCTAAAAGTAGTAAACATACTTACAAAGAAATAGTTAGCCAAGTCAATGCTGATTGGGGTAATTATGTTAATGACCTTGAAAAGAACCTACGCACAACAACACCCATAGATACTGGTGCAGCCCGTAGAAAGTGGCGTCAACTAACTAAATTAAAAATTGATGACCGTTCTAGTAGAAAAAAGATACTTGATAACCGTGTTGGTTACGCAAGTATACTAGATGGCAGTGAAGGTAGACCAACAAGTAGGCAAGCACCACGTGGTATTGTTGAACCAGCACTTAGAAAGACCAAACAAAAATAAAAGGAAAACAATACTATGAGCGGTACTAGTAGATATGAAATTGACATTGTAGCTAATAATAAAGCCTCAAAAGCCTTAAGCAAAACAAACAAACAATTACAGAAAATAGATCAAAACGCTAAAAAGTCCAATAGTGCTTTAAAAACTATGGGCACATTAGCAGCCAGTGCCGCAGCGGCATTAGGTAGTATTAAACTTGCACAAAGTTTTATGGCAACTGCAACACAGTTTGAAAACTTAAATGTACAGTTAAAATTTATTACAGGTAATGCCAAATCAGGTGCACAAGCATTAGACATTGTTGAAGCGGCAGCTTCACGCAGTGCATTTGCTATGGAAGACATGGCAGCAGCCGCACCAAGTTTATTAACAGTAAGTAGCGTAGATCAACTAGCAGATACATTAGATATGGCTGGTGATATTGCGGCTGCTACTGGAATGACATTCCAAGAAGTATCAAGCCAATTACAAAGAGCATTCAGTGGTGGTATTGCCGCAGCTGATATGTTCCGTGAAAAAGGTGTTAAAAGTATGCTTGGTTTCCAAGAAGGCGTACAATACACTGCTGAACAAACAGAAAAAATGATCCGTGATGCATTTGCTAACGGTACTACAAGTTTAGCAGGTGCAACAGCTGAAATGGCCAAAACTTGGGATGGACAAATAAGCATGATGGGTGATGCTTGGATGCAATTCAAAAAGACCACAATGGAAAGTGGTGTATTTGATGCACTCAAAGATCAATTAGCAAGAGTAAGAAAATTCATAGATGACAACAAAGCAGCCATAGATAAAATGGCACAAGCATTGGGTAGTGCATTAGCAACAGCCGTTAGAGCATTAGGTGATGCAGTTGCATTTACAGTAGAACACTTTGACTTCTTTTTAACTGCAGCAAAAGGACTTATTGCACTCAAACTAGCATCATTTATAACAAAATCAGCAGGTGCATTCAAAGTATTAAATGCAGTTATGAGAGCTAATCCAATTGGATTAGTTATTACAGCAGTAGCAAGTTTAATAGGTTATTTGAGTGTTAAAAATGGACTAGGTAGAACTATAGTACAAGTACAAGCAGTACTTGATAGTTTAGGTAGTGCATTTGCAACATTTGGTAATTTCTTAAGTGGTAAAATTGGTGGACTAATTGATTGGATGAAAGAAAAGTTTTACAGCTTTGTTGATGGTCTAATTGATGCGTACAACTGGTTAGCTAGAATGACTGGTGCATTTAATGAATTTGATAAAGAAGCAAGAGAAGTTGGTGCCGCATTAGGTGAATTTGCACAAGATGGATTAGAATATGTAACACAAAAAGCCAGTGATATGGGACAAGCATTGCTTGACTCACTGCCAGATGAAGTAGCAGATGCTATAAGCAAAGCCGCTGAAGCAGCCAGATTAGCTGGTGAAGAATATGATTTGGCACAAGAAGCCGCAGCCGCACTAGCAGAACAAAATGAAATGTTAGCTGAAGCAACTTCATATGTTGATCCAATAATGCAACAAGCAGCTGAAAAAACAAAATTACTAAGAGAAGAACAAGAAAAATTAGCAGAAGCAGAAAAACAAGCCCAAGTTGCAGCTGAAGAATGGGCAGCTACTTGGACTAGATTACAAGAACAACTGTTTCCTGTAGCAACTGAAATGGCAGAAATCAATGCTATGATTGATACACTAAATCAAAAAATAGCAGAAGGTGGACCAAACACAGATGCATATGCAGCCGCAATAGTTAAACTAAAACAAAAATTAGTTGAACTTGATCCAGCAACACAACAGTTAATTGAAACTATGGCTGGATATGAAGATAGAATTACAAGAATAGCAAGACTTGAAAGAGAAGCCGCTGAATCTAAATTACAACTAGCAGATGCAGCCACTAGACTATATGACCAATTACATCCTCTAGAAGCACAAATGAAAGAACACAACAAAGATCTTGAATTAGCCAAAGAGGCATATGAAGCAGGTGTATACAGTGCTGATGAATATGCAAAAGTACAAGCTAGAATACGTGAAGAAATGGCTAAAACAAGTGAAGCTACAAAGAACGCAACAAAATCAATTAAAGACCAAACTGAAGAAGTTGGCAAGGGATTTGAAGACTTTGCAGATAAATTTAACAAAGATTTCAATGATACACTAGCTGATGGATTAGTTGAAGGTAACTTAAACTTTAGTAGTTTTGCAGGATTATGGAAAAGCACATTAAAAGATCTAATCAGTGATACACTTAATGGTGGAACATTGCTTAATGACTTGTTAGGTGCATTAGGTGGACTATTTGGTGGCGGAAACAAAGGCTTCAACTTAGGTGGCATACTTGACGGTGGATTTGCAAGAAATTCAATTGATCCATTTAGTATGTTCAAAAGTGCAGGTGACTTTATTGGCGGACACTTTGCACGCAACAGTTTGTTTGCAGATGGTGGACATATTGGTGCAGGTAAACAAGGTATTGTAGGAGAAGCAGGCGCTGAGATTATAACAGGACCAGCAACAGTAACACCAATGAAAGATTTTGCAGGTAACACACCGCCGGTAAATATAACAATACAAGCAATTGATACACAAACAGGAACTGAATTTCTGTTAAAGAACAAAAGGCAAATTGAAGGCATAATACAACATGCTTACAATAGACGCGGCAAACAGGGGATTTATTAATGTTAAGCATATACACATATCCAAATCACTCAGCTACAGGTTATATTAATCCAAATTATTATGGAGCTACAACAGGTGGAAGTGAAACTGGATATTACAAAAGAATTTTAGATTTAAAAGACGGAACATACAAAGCATGGGTTACTGGACAAACAGCACCAGTAGACACAGTAAGTGATCTTATCACTGCAACAGGTAAATTCCACAAAGCTGTAAGAACTGAAAATGGTTTAGAAAACATTATGATATACAGTTATTATAATCAGCCCCTGATTACAATTGACAGTGTATTAATTAACACAGATGTAAGTGCTAGTGATACTGATGCAAGTCCTGCCGTGAGACTTACAGTAGCAGATAGCAGTGATTTTGTTGATGGTGATAACGTTTTACTAAGTGGATTTGATAATACACTAGCAGATAGAAATGGACATGAACTTCATGTTGATATTATTAACAGTACTACAGTAGATTTATATTATGATTCCGCATTAACAAATCCAGTTAAATATTTTACTAGTATACCAAATCAAACTATAGCAAACATTAACTTTGATAGTGCTACACCACTAACTACACCTGTTAAAGTTACACTAACAGGATTAGGTAGCAGTTATGATACTGCATCATTTACTGCCGCAAGTGGAGGTAATGACAGTCAACAAAGATTAAATGCACTAGGAATGATGTATATTGATAATGCAGCAGGTGAAGTATTTGAACTTTACCAAGATTTAAATGAACCAGTTGATGCATTAACAATTGATGAATTTTTAAATGATGATTATAGCAAAGATTGGGGCCAACTAAGTGGTGATATAGACACAATTGAAGAAATAAGCACAGACAGTTACTACATCAGTAACACACTAAGTCTTTCAAGTGTTAACATTTACAAAATACAAAAGCAAAACAGTTCAGGCGCTTGGGTCAATGGATTAAACAATCTAGCATATGCTGGTCCATACACAGTTAACACAAATGGTAGTGGTCATACACTAGTATATGATTATGGTGCTAACCCAGCCACTGATACACCAAAAAGCACAGATGACAAAGCAGATGTAATGATACACAAAAACACAGTTGTTCATACTACTGCTACTCCAGGTACTAGTGGTGAATTTCCGGGTGTTGGTAGGTATTTAAAACCAATACATGATGACACTGGAAAATATAGAATTAATACACATGACAAATGTATACTAGCACGCACTGATGCAACTGATAGTTGGGACAGTGAAATAGAAACAAATTCAGTTGTTGGTGCTAAGTTTCATTGGTATGGACAAAGTTTTGGTGTTACACCTGTTACAGATGGTTGGAGATATTTTGTAACTTGTAATGATGACAGTGGTAATCCACTTGAATACACTGAAGGTAGTATAACATATCATGTTTATGGAAAAGATACAAATTTAAGAGGTGATTATTCAAGAGGTGTCCTACTCAATGGTTACAACGGTGGTACACCAACAGTTAATAGTACCAATGATACAGTATTTTGTAGTACAGTATACAACCAAGGTAATACTCATTTTAATTATGCATGGGTTGGAACAATACCAAATCCTGGTAATCCTGGAGCACAAGGTGATTACTTGTGGAGAAAAATGAAGGACATATGGGACAACAACCTAGCAGAAGCCGTATATGCAGATATTGGTACAGCTGGTACACCAACTTGGAGTGGATTAGACAGCAGTGGAAATGCAACAACAAGAAAAGTTGCAATATTTCCAGTTGCAGAAAGAAACTTTACAAACAAATATAATTCAGCAGAAACATTTATTGGATATGAAGTGCGTTGGTTTGATGTAGAATATTTTGATGATCCAGTAGCATATCAAGGTGGTACTAGTTTTCAAACTTATTCACCTAGTTTACAAACACTAACATTTAATACTGACGGAACAACACCAGCAACTGCAACCAGTGGTGATAGTGTGTTTATGAGTAGAAAAGATGAAGACTCAGGAACAGACACTACTACAAGTACACCACTAACAGTAGACAGAACACTAAGCAGTCCAGAAACAAAAACTGTGTCAAGAGATGGCACAACTACATTAATTGTAGACAGTACACATGATTGGTACAATTTATTACAAACGGGTACTATTGTAACAGGTACATGGGGTGTAAATAATTATGATGTTGTATTAAGTGAAACATTTGGAAGTTCTATCCCAACAACTCAAAGACGGTTTAGATTTCATAGATTATATCACGGTGATTATACTTCAGGTGGTGCATCAACTGGTAAACCAATTCCAGACTGGAATCATTTTTGGTTCTTCAACAGTGATACTATTACTACACAAGGTATAAATTACTTTACACCAGATACTACAACAGATTATACAAATTGGACTGGTAATTTTAATGTTGAAAGATTCAGAGAAACAAATGAAATGCGTTGGCTTACATTGAATGATACAGTTGCAGGTACAACTGCAGCTATGGGTGTAACAACTCCTGTAGATAGTACTACAGGTAATATTGCACTAACTGGTACACACAATCACAAAGCAGATAATCCAAACATTTATTTTCCAGGTAACCAAACATATAAAAAACGCACAGGTGCTAGTACATATGTAAATGGTGCAACAGTAAGTGATGATTATTATGATATTGATAGTGCAGTTACAAGTGATTTTACAGATGGAACAAAACCAAGTTTAACTGTAAGTCAAGCCACAGAAGGTTATATCAGTGGAATAAGTTTAGGTAGCACAGGTAGAATTACAACTGGACAAAAAATGTTAAAAATTGATACATTACCAGACACATACACACCTCCAACACCTACACTAGCAGAACAAGAAGATATATGGGACACAGATGATGAATGGGCAACAGATGGATATGATGCAGCTAAACAATGGCCAGATCATGTAACACCAAGAAGTGCAGTTATCAATTACAATGCTCCTACTATTGTTAACAATAGTCAAAGTGGTATCAAGTATACAAGAAGTGTTGGGCATACTAAGTGGAGATTAGAAGTAGAATATCCACCAATGAGTGCAGCTGATTTCCAAAAGTTTCATGCAATTGCACAAGCGGCACATGGACAAAGCACACCATTTTACTTTAATTTAAGAAACAAAGATGGTACAAACATACTATGGAAAGACTTTAGTGGAACTTCTGTAGCACCAAGAATCAAAGATGCAATAACATCAGGTGATACTACATTGTTAGTTGAAGGATTTAACAGTAATGAAGCATTTGCATTCCAACGCGGTGAAGTGTTTATTGATGGTCCAAATGAAAATGGTTTTTTACACACAAGTTTAAGTGGAACAGATGCAAACATATATGGTGAAGCTAAAATACGCACACCTTGGCCATTTAGAACATCAATGCCAGCAGGTGAAAAAATTTACAAAGATCCATGGTATGCAGTTGTTACATTAGGCAGTGATAATTTTGAATATCAAGTAGATGTAAACAATTATTACTATGTGAGTGTAGCATTTGACTTAGATAATTGGAAGTAATAACATGGCAACCCTACAAGAAATAGTAGCAAAAGAAACAATACAATACTTTGATTGTGTAGCAGTAAACATTGATGGTTCACACAATTATTATTTTACACAAGCACCTTTTAACTTAACACTAAGTGATGGCAACAGATATCAAGCCGCAGGTGGGTTATTACAAATGACTGATTTTGTTGATAATGCAAGTTTTAGTATTGAACAATTAGAAATACAACTAGCAGGTATTGTAGAATTACCAACAGGTGACACAGTATTAAAAACAATACAAGAACTAGATTACATTGACAAACCAGTAACAATTTACAGAGCATTTATGGAAAATTATAGTGTAGCACATGAAGTTGTGTTATACAAAGGTTATATAAACAGTATAACTGGTGCATTAGGTGATGGTGGTGATAGTACAACTGCAAGTATATCAACTGCAAGTCACTGGACAGATTTTGATAGAGTTTCAGCACGTTATACAAATGACAACAGTCAGCAAAACATACACCCTGCTGATGAAGGATTTAGTTTTGCCAAAGAAGTGCAAAAAGAAGTACAGTGGAAAGAAAATGCGTAATGAAAGCTGAACTTCAACAAAAAGTAGGATTATGGTTAGCAAGTAAACAATGGCAACCATGGGAGCGTGGTAAAAATGATTGTTGCACATTGTTGTTGGAATATCATGATTATTTGTTTGGCACAGAATTGTTACCAAATGTATACGGTAAATACAATGACTTAAGAAGTGCAATACGCTTACGCAAAGAATTTCCCACAGTAAATGAATGGTTTCCAGAAAAGGGATATCATCAAGTAATGCAACCTCAAACAGGTGATATAGTTATGGTAGAACAAAGATGGTTTCCTAGCACTTATATAATTTGCATGGCTCAAGCATGGGGTCTAACAGATGACTCAAAACGCATGACAAAACACATTATTCACAAACCAGAATTTGAATACAGTATATGGAGGCATGAAGCATGGGGCTAAGTCCAGTAGCAAAGTTTTTTATTAGATTAGCAATCAGTCTTTACAGTTATAACCAACAGCGTAAAGCACAAAAGAGAGCTGAGCGTCAAGCAAGAGCAGCCAGATCAAATGTATTAATTAACAAACAATCAAACAATGATCCTGTATATGTATTGTATGGAAAACAACGTATAGGTGGAACTAGAGTATATGTAGATACTTCAGATGGTGCAGGTGATTTAAGCAAAACTACAAAACTAAATCAAGTTATTGCAATGTGTGAAGGTGAAATAGGTACAGTAAAACAAGTTTACTTCAATGATACTATTGTATGGGATGTAGATGACAGTGGAACACCAGGAACATTAACAAGCAATGGTAATGGTGGTTATACACTAGGTGGATTTATTAGTAAATATGCACCAACAATTACTTGTAACTGGTATCCAGGAACTACAACACAAACAGTAGATACAGCATTACAAACTAGTGTTGGTAGTGGTGTTTGGACATCAGCACATAAATTATTAGGTGTAAGTTATTTTGCTATACTATTAGAAGCAGATGGTGAAAAGTATGGTGGAAATTTACCTACAGTAACATTTGTATTAGAAGGTAAAAAGATTTTAGATGTAAGCACACTAGTAGATGGTGATACATCAGGTTCATTGAATTCAGGCAACTACACAACCAGTGCAGATCAAAGCCCTGTAGATGTTATGTATGATTATTTGATTAATACAGTGTTTGGTAAAGGACTAGAAAGAGATGAAAATGGAGCCTACATAGCAGGCAAACACATAGACTTGGCTAGTTTTAAACAAGCAAGATTAGATTGTGCGGCTGCACGCAGTGGTAGTGGATACAACATAAATGGATTCTTACAAACAGAAAAACAATTGTTTGATAACGTAGGTGAAATATTAGAAACATGTAATGGTATACTGCTATTTGTAGATGGCAAGTATCAAATGCGTATTAAAAAGCCAAATGAACAAACTGGAATATCAAGCAGTGCAATATTTGACAAAGACACTATTATTGGAAAAATAGAATTAAGTTTACCAGACAAAGCACGCAAACTAAACAAAGCAACAGGTATATTCAACAATCCAACTACTAAATGGAATGATGATGTTGTTATCTATGATAACCCTACATGGCGTGTAGCAGACAATGGTAGTACATTAGAAACACAAGAAGATTATACTATGATTACAGATAGTGCTCAAGTATTAGACTTGATTACACAAACAGTAAATATAAGCAGAGATGAATACACAATTAAATTTACTGCGGCACACACAGCATTGTTGTTACGCAGTGGTGATATAATAGAAGTTAGACATGATGAATTTGGTTGGGGTACTGGTGCAGGACAAAGTCAAAAGTTTTTCCGTGTACAAGAACTTAAACTAACTGAAGACAACACCGTAGATATAATAGCTACAATATATGATAGTAGCAAGGAGTTATAAATGAGTATATTAGTATTTGAAAAAGGTGAAATAGGACACTGGTTACCAGAAGGACCAGATGTACAAGGAAGTATCAATTTAGACAAATTAAGTGATGTAACTATTACCTCCGTACAAGATGGACAAAGTTTACAATATGATCTAAGTCAAGGACAATGGGTCAATAGAGACATTGCAGCTAATTCCATAGATGGAGGAACTTACTAACTACATGTAGTCATTTAAGGTGTCTTAAACGCATTTTAAGGACTATATACAGTATGAAAATAACAAGGATGACCAAATGTATGCCCCTACACAAGAAACCGTAAAAAACCACCCTTATAAGCATTACAGCAAGTATGATTTAAGGGTTTTATTCAAAGCAGAACTAAGTGATGAGGATTATAAAAAATTATCACACTTTGTATTCCTAAATCAACGTTTTAAAGAACCAATACCAGGAACTTACAGTGTATATCACATGGTACCAGGTGGCATTGCTATTGCCACTAATGCATTATGCATAAATGAATGGTTAAAGTTACATGGTTTGCCGGTTAGACCAGGAAAAAGTCAATACACAATAGAACAAAAGATTCTTTTCAATGGAAATGACAAACGCATTGATACTAGAACACCTCTTAGTACTAGTATGGTAAACAAAAGAGGGCGTCCAGCAAAGGTTGAAGGACCTGGAAGTGGAAATTGGGAAAGAGAAGCACCAGAAATACAACTAGACATATGGAATTGGTATAGTGCAGGAATACATGTAAATGATATAGCACAAAGACTAGGTTGTACTGTTCCAAATGTTTATTATCACATAAACAAATACAAAAAAGCACATCCAAAGTGGAAAGATGATATAAAGGTTGACAAGTAGACCTTTATACTGTATAAATAGTATTAGTAAGCACAATTGATTGTATTCCAATCTTTTATTGTTACAACTCAAATTACATCTCCGTTCAGCAGATGTAAATACAGCCAGAGAGTGCTTACAGGATATGCGGGTTAACGGTGTCATTGCCGGCTCCTTTCATGTTTATAATTGAATACACGCAGATAACTGCCCAATTACTGCATATCCACTCCCTAAACCCACTTTTTGGTGGGTTTTTTATTGACTTCAAACAAAGGTTGACAAAAACGCG
>Ga0080013_1002794_pt1 | contig 19651 bp, 18 predicted proteins | sample ETNvirenome_6_85_FD_69236 | JGI IMG/M metagenome (GOLD analysis project Ga0080013, IMG submission 69236) | Marine viral communities from the Pacific Ocean - ETNP_6_85 (SPADES assembly) (version 2) | ecosystem: Environmental > Aquatic > Marine > Oceanic | place: Pacific Ocean | collected 2013-06-19 | reverse complement strand
TGCTTCTCCGTTTTTTCGCATAATTATGGGCGAAACCTTCCAAATTTATCGTTTTTGGTCCACAATTCCCGTATGACCTTAAAAAATGGCTTATCGATTGAAACAATCCCACTAGACGAGCTCCAAATTGATCCGAAGAACACGAGGCGGCATCCGAAAGACAACCAGCTAGCGATCAGTAGGAGTCTCGAGACTTTCGGTCAAGTGGAGCCGCTCATAGTCCGGAAAGGGACAAATGTGGTGATCGGCGGCAACGGGAGACTTGCGGCAATGCGAGCTCTCGGCTGGAAGACGGCCCAAGTGGTTTCTCTCGGTCTCACATTGCAGGAGGCTAAGGCTTTAGGGGTAGCGCTCAACCGGTCCGGTGAGCTGGCGCGCTGGGACTACTCGCAACTCTCGGAGACTCTCGGTGAGCTGGGGGATCTGGCGTTTGATGTTGGATTCTCGGAGCGGGATCTCTTGGATCTCGAGCTGGCGGAGAAACACGCCAACGCGGACTTCCAAGACTACCTCTTGGATCACACCGGATCACGGGATGGGGATGAGGTGGAGGTGGAGGTGGACGGGCCCACCGGCATTGGAAACGGAGAGGAGCTCTCGGGAGATCAGGAGCCTTATTCTCTCTTGTGTGACTCGTGCCGGGTGGCTTTCAATGCGTGGCGGACTCGAGGCGCGGATCAGTAATGCCGATCGGAGTCTACCAGCGGACTAGTCCCGAGACGACGAAGCGCCAGCTTGCCAAACTCCGGCAACTCCAGCGAATGCCAATCGCCGCAAAGGTAAAACTGAGTATGGAGGTCTTAGAGCGTGCGTTTGATCTCGGCCCGGCGTGCGTTCTCTATTCGGGGGGGAAGGACTCCACCATCATTCTCAGATTAGCGCTCGAGCTGGATCCCAATGTTCTCGTTTTGCACAATGACACGACCCTCGGCACCAAAGAAAATCTCGAGTGGATCCGCAAGACCACACGCGGGCTCAACTACATAGAGACTCAACCGGACGAGGAACCGATCGAGCTCTGGCAGCGGACCGGCCACTGGCCTCTATTGGGAAAGCGGACTCATACCGCCGCAAAGAGAAAAACACCGGGCTTACAATGCTCTCCGGTTCAGTGCTGCTACCATCTCAAAGAGAAGCTAGCCAACCAGGTGCTCAAAGAGCACGGGATCCGGGTGGTGGTGTGGGGCAATCGCGCGGGTGAGTCTATGCGGCGGCGGATGTCGTTTGTGGATTCCGGCTTTCTCTTCAAACCCAAGAAATACGGTTGGCACCAGGCCTACCCAATCCAGCATTGGACGGACGATGATGTCTTTGGGTGGCTCGGGTCTAACGCTCCGGACTTTCCCCAGCACAGTCAGACCGAGAGCGGGTGCCAGACGTGTGCCACCGATATCACGCACTTACCCAACAACATGATGAGGCTCTATCAGCGGGATCCGGAAGCATGGCGGGAGCTCATGCGCTCGGGAATGGGTGAGCAGATAGCGCGGATCAACGGACTCGACACGGAACGAATCGACGAGATCATAGACACAGTCCCCGAGCTATTGCTTCGGGCAAAACCGCAAAGGAAAGCAAAGAAGAATGGGAAAAGCGGGAAGACCAAAGGGAGCTAAGGGCAAGGACGATCCAAAGCAGATCGCGAGGTACTGGCAGAGCCTAACTTATAATGAGCTAGTGGCTCAGCTCTTCACCGAGTCACGGATCGACAACGCAGCAACCAAGATGGCATTGTGTGAAGCGGTCGCGGCTCTACGTTTCGAGCTCAAGATCCTACTCAAGAGGCAAGCGGAGAACGAGATCAGTATTGACGAGGTGCGGAGCATCCCGGCGATAGCGTCCAACATGCGGAGACTGCTCGAGCAGCTCGGGACAGCTACACCGAGCGAAGAAACCTTTGATTTCTAATGGCAACGCTCGAGCAGCGGATCAAGTTCGCGGAAGAACACATCACAGAGAAGAGCGGCAAGCCATGGACCGCAAAGGGGAGACCGTGGGTCATTGACGAGTTTTGGAGACCGGCCACCGGTTTCAAGCTCTGGCCCAACTCCCCCGGTGATCTCTGTGAGAAGTGTTCTGATCGGGCGGGTGAGATTGTCGAGCACCAAGACGAGCGGGTGAAATGTCGCCGCAAAGGGCTCCACTCGGCCAAGTGTCAGGGACTCAAAGCGGAACCGATCATCATGACGGTGCTTTGTCTCCCGCGGAGAAGTGGGAAGACCTTCAACACCGCGGCTTGGTGTCTCTCTCAACTCTTCCAGGAGCGAAACAAGCGCATTGCATATATCGCGAGCTCTGAGGATCAGATGCTCTCTATGTTTCGGGAGAACTACCTCGAGGTAATCGCAAAGAATCGCAAACTCTCCCACGCGGCGGACGTTCGCGGGTCCATGGGTATGATCAAGGTCCCAGCCAAGCGCTCCCTATTCGAAGGGATGAGCACCAGCCACAGCTCAGTCACCGGGCGGGGACGGACCGCGGTGGTAATCGATGAAGCTCGAGACGTTCCGGCTCGGGTGGCTATGTCTATGTTGCCAAGCGTCTTCGAGTCTCACGGCTACTCATGCCCCTATGGTCACATCCACACCAGCGCGGGCGAAGAAGTCCCAGCGAAGTGTCCAGTATGCGAAACGAAGCTTAAGCGGTGGTTTGGTCGGATCCTGTTGATGAGCTCCGCGGGGCTAATTGTCGGATCGGAGAAAGATTGGTTCTCTGAGCTGGTGACGCACTTACGGGCAAACCCCTCCCCCAACGTCCACCTCTTCGAAGCAACCCACCGAGTCAACCCAGACATATCAACCGAGATCACCAACACGGTGGAAGAGGTTTTTGGATCTCTCGACTCAACCCGGTCCTATGTCTCGGTGGAGATTGAAAACCGCTTCACTCGGAAGGGGGAGAACTTGCTCACCAAATCAGAGATCAGCGCGTGCGTAGACAACGGACTAACGGACCGGATCCAAAGCGCAAAAAATTGCGTGGCTTTTCTGGACACTTCCAAAACTCGAGACAAGACATCACTTGTCATCTTGTCGGAAGACGAAGAGCGCTCGGTGGATCCTTGGTCCCAAGTGGTGGTTGAGCGGGTGGACGTATGGGAGCCTCAGAAGCTCCCAGGGGGCGTTATCAGTCCCGCGGCTATCCTCGAGCATTTGGATCTCTACATTCCCCTTTTTCCAAATCTTAAGGTCCTACGGGTGGATACTCGAGTTATGCCGTGGGCTATTGCCTTAGTGAAGACGATCAAGAAGACACGGACTTGGGGGAGAGTGGTGGACGGCTACCACGGCAAGCGAGCAGAGCGCAAAGCATCCTGGCAGATTCTCCACCAGCGGATGTTGTCCAAGACAATCCGGATCCCAAATCACAAAGACCTACGTGAGGAGCTCCTGAGCGTTAGACGCGTGGAGGACATAGACGGGAATCTAGACATACGAGACGCGGATCGAAATACCCGACACGTAGACATAGCGGACGGGCTCGCGGTCTGCTGCTATCTTGTGCACATTGAGAGTCTCAATGATCGATCATCACTCAACGCAACTCTACAAAACGCAAAGGCGCGCGAGCTACTCCGCAAGATCTACCGGCCAGTTAACCGCGGGATCGATCTAGATAAATTCTGATCTCTCTCGGTCTTTTTTGCTTCACCAAGAAATACAAATCCCCCAATCATGACCCATGCCGATTCTCTTTGATGAGACCGCGGAAGACGCGAGATTGAGACCCAAAGCCTTTGGTGGTGCTGGTACCAATCTCCGCGCGGGCACCATTGACGACTTAGATCAAAACGCGGACTTGCGTGGCGATGCTTGGTATGGGGATCCGACTTCGATCGGCGTAGCGGACAAGATGATGCGGGATCCGCACGTCCGAAAATCAATCGATTATATCTCCGATCCATTGCGCGCAGCTCATTGGCACTTCCAACCCGGTGGAGAGTCCGAGCTCGATCAAGAGATTGCGGACTTTTGCTCATGGGCGTTTTTCGAGAATCTCAATTGGGACACGGTTCTAAAGCACATCCTGAAATACAAGGTTTACGGCTTCTCCCTCTTCGAGCTCACGGACGATATGAGATCCATCGACTCGGACAGATTCCCCGGATTGGGGAGCGATCAAGCGGCAGTGATTACAGGGATGCACCACCGGCCGAGCTGGACCATCCAATACTGGCACCAGTCCAAGCGCAACCCGGAGCAAGTCAACGCAATCACCCAATGGATCATCGGGTCGGACGGTGAGAAGTCCGGTTTTCGGCGCGTGAGAGCTGAGCGGCTTCTACGCTTCACCGAGAATCAAGATGGGGCCAACTACGAGGGCCTCCCAACTCTCCGATCCGCGTATGGAGCTTGGAAGTGTCGGATCCAGCTCATGATCATCCAGATGATTAGAGCGGAGCGGCAAGGGGTCGGGATCCCGACTATCAAACTCCCGGAAGGCGCGATCGATGAGGACATAGACGCCGCTCAGACGATTCTCTCCGAGATGCGAGCTCATGAGAAAGGTTATTTGATTCTCCCCCATGGGTACGAGTTCTCATGGGAGACCACCGCGGGCGGCGAAGCGGGAGCGCTAAGCCAGGCGATAGAGCAAGCGGTGAGAGATCTCTCATATAATGTTGGTGCAGGGTTTATGAACCTAGGCCAAACGGTCCACGGTTCTTTCGCACTCGCGCAATCCCAGCAGGGTCAATTCGAGATAGGGCTGGAGGGTGACGCGCGGTTTATTGCCGACACGATCAACAATGGATCCGATGGGTGGTCCCCGGTCGAGCGCTTAGTCCGTTTGAACTACGGAGCGAATGCGAAGATCCCTCGGATGAAAGTGGGCAACATGCCAACTCGAGACTGGAGCAAAATTCTCCCGGTCATTAACTCACTGAGTCAAACGGGCGTGATCGTACCGGACGAAGTACTCGAGGCGTTCACGCGCCAAGTTCTCAGGCTACCCAAAGCGGATCCAGCCACAGCGCGACAATTCACGCGCGGCCCGGATTCACCATTTGCAGACAACGGAACACCAGCGGATCCGGAGGTCCCAAACGATGACAATTAGAGCAGCTCTCTCCGGACTATGGACAGGCCTATGGGCCATGGATGCACGTGAGCTCGAGCAGTTCGCGCGCGAGCTCTACACCGTGCAAGGTGGCAGCGATTTCCACGCGGGCATGTATGGCACCGGCGGAACCGATCTCGAGCTCTACACCAACGTGGGCGGAGTGGCTCAGATCCCAATCCAAGGGGTGATCCTAAAGCAGGTCCCCAATGTGATGCGGTGGCTTGGAATGCAGGCGACCAGTACCACCGAGACAGCTCTAGCAATTGAGACGGCATTGGCCGACGAGTCCGTGGATGAGATCGAATTTTTCATCGACTCCCCCGGTGGAACCGTTGCGGGAGTTCAGGAGCTGGCGGACCTGATCGCACTCTCGGACAAACCAACCACCTCAGTGATCTCAGACATTGCAGCAAGCGCGGCCTATTGGCTCGGCTCTCAAGCGGATCATGTAGTGGCTAACCCATCGGCGCTTATCGGCTCGATCGGTGTTTATCGGGTTATGCTCGACAGTTCTAAAGCCTACCAAGACGAGGGCCTCGAGGTTCACCTTGTGCGCTCCGGAGACCACAAAGGAACCGGAACACCGGGAGCACCGATCACAGATGCAGAGCTCGAGGAAGAGCAGAGACTGATCGACCAAGTGGCTGGGATGTTTGTGGACTCGGTGGCAGTAGGTCGCGGGATGACATCGGATCAGGTCTCACCACTTGCAACCGGGCAAGCTTGGTTTGCTCGAGAAGCTATGGAGCTCGGATTGATTGACGAAGTAAACGGATCAACGGTTGGCGTTGTATCCACAGAAGCCCCGGAAGGGGATGAGGAGGATCTCACCATGAATGGTGATGACACTGGAAGCGCCAACGCGGAGTTGGTGGCGGAGCTCGAGACTGTGAAAGCAGAGCTTGAGCAATACAAAGCAGAGGCACAGACGGCCAAGATCGCATTGGTCGCGTTTAGAGAGTCCCAGAAAGCGGATTTGATCAACGCGGCAATTGACGACGGGCGAGTGGTTCCAGCGATGGCGCAGCAGATCGAAGCATTCGCGGCGGCATGCGGGGACAAGGTTGGACAGCTCAAAGAGTTTCTCGAGGCATTGCCTAGCCAGGTACGTCCGGAAGCTCAGACGCGAGCACCAGCGGCAGACGTTAGAACAGAAATGAACGACTCGGACCAAGCGATCTGCAAATTGCTCGGACTCGAGCCTAAAGAATTTATTGAAAACGGATCATGGGACGCACTTGGTCTCGATGGCCACAAAATTACAAGAGAGGTCCACTGATGGCAGCTTTGAGCGCTAAGCGCATTACTAAATCGAGAGGCCTTACTCGTAAGGTTCGATATCTCATGGCCAATGGGGTGACGGTCTACACGGGTGGCATGGTTTGCCTAAACTCGAGCGGGCTAGCAATCCCAGCAGCAGCGGCGGCAGACAACCGAGCGGTCGTGGGGATCTGTGTCGCTTCGGTCACTTCAGCAGACGCTACGACGTGGTGCGAGGTGCTCGAGGGTGAGTTTCTGATGGACGCTCAGACGCTTGCACAAGACGATTGTTTTAAGATCGTTTATGCAGACGACGACGCCACGGTAGACGACGCTCAGGCAACTAACGCACCGGTAGCGGGACGCTTGATCGAGTTTGTGAGCGCATCGTCCGGCTGGGTTCGAATCGGTCCACAGATTTTAGTGGCATAAGGAGAATTTGAGATGTCTTTGCTTTACAGTTCCACAAGTCTGGAAAAGGGCCTTAAAACTCTCTTTCTCCAAAATTTTACGGCTGAGTCTTCCTATGCGGATCGGCTTTGCTTTGTTGAGACGAGCGCCAGCGACCAAGAAAAGTATGAGTGGTTGGGTCAGGCTCCACAAATGTCTGAGCTCAAGGGTGAGCGTAAGATCACCCCACTCTCAGACACCGGTTACACTCTGAGCAATACGACTTATGAGAGCACGATCTCGATTAAGCGTAACCACCTCGAGGACAACCAAACCGGATCGATTCGGCGACGTATCCAACAGATGGCTCAGACTGCATCGGCCCACGTCAATAAGCTAGTGATCAACGCGTTGGTAAACGCTACCACAAACACCGGGTACGACTCGGTGGCCTTCTTCTCCGACAGCCACACGGCTCGAGCAGATGAGGGATCCACCCAGGATAATCTCTTGGCCGGTACCGGGACCACTAGCGCTCTAATTGCCACAAATTTGGCATCAGCCAAGGCTACAATGTTGGGTTTCACCGACGAAAGCGGGGAGCCGTTCCACGGTGACGGAAACATTGGTCTAACCGTCGTGGCACCACCGGCACTTGAGAAGAACTTTCGGGAAGTTCTCGGGGCTGGCATCATTTCCAACAACACCAACCACCAAGATGGAATGGCAGATCTGATCATTAGTCCGCGTCTTTCTGATGCAGACGACTGGTACTTGCTCCGGACTGACAATCTGGCGCGGGGTCTGATCTTCCAGCAGCGATCTCCGATCGAGTTCTCTGCTCTCGAGTCCAACACTGAGAGCAGCTTTCTCAAAGAGGTCTATATGTATGGAGTCCGCGCGCGTTATGCCGTGGGGTATGCGTTTTGGCAATCAGCGATCAAGATGGTCAACAGCTAAGTTTGGTTTTGCAGTAGCGACCAAGCAAGGGGCATCCGGTCAACCCCAAGGATCGGGTGTCCCATTTGGGGTAGATATGATTTTCAAGATTAAGCTCAGAGAGCCACACAGACCGGTGAAAATTCGAGACGGTATCAGCGGCCCTATGCTGATGGTAACCGGAGACGAGTGGACAACGTTTAGCCGTTGGCCAGAAGTCCCACAACCGATCGCGGATGACATCGATCTCTTGGTTGAGGTTTTGACCGAGATCACGATTACACCGGCCCCGGCTGCGGAGGTAAACGAGTCACCACCTCCGGCAGCTCCACCGCGTAAAAAGCGGCGGGGCCGTCCACCGAAGAAAAAGGAACCGGCGCCGCTGGCTCTAGAGGAGTAAAACGTGGGTACTTATGTCTCAACCACCCAGGTAGGCGCGCGGCTTCCATATCGCACGTTCTCCGGGTCCACCTCGCCATCCACGTCTGAGATCTCAGAATGGATTGATGAGGCTGAGGCAATGCTCCACGGACTTCTCAACACGGTGGAGATCTCCACACCGATCACCGGGACGGACGGGATCAAGATCATGCGGTCTTGGGTCCTAGATTACTCGGTGGGCCAAACCCGGATCGCTTTAGCGGCGGCGGGTGGTGATGGAGACAACGACGCAGGGATCGATCAGCTCAATCGGTTCTATGAAGTGGCCAACGACATCGTTAGAAATCCCATGAAATATAGCGCGATGCTATCGGGCGGAGCTGGATCCACGTCGGCTCGTACTTTGCGGGGATACCAGACAGACAATGATGATTCTCGGACGGTCTCCAATGGGGATTTCTCGCCAAAGTTCACCACCTCCGAGGGTTTTTGATATGGCGAGCAACTCCAATGGCGTTTGGAAGATGGGATTTGAGCACAAGTTTGCTCCGGTGGTCTTAGCATACCGGGAAGCGGGCAAGAGTCTACAGGGCTACAAGCCAGCCTTTAAGAGAATAGCGGTCGAGCTCTCGTATTGGATTCGAAAGAACACCAAAGCTCAGCGAGCTCCAGACGGTGAGAAGTGGAAGCCATTGAGCGCGAGATATGGACGCCGCAAAGGCTCCCGCGCGGCGGGTGTTGCGTCGGGTAAACTGATCGCAACTCTCGGGAATCCAGCGCGGGCAACAATTCGCGCAACCAAAACCCGGTTTAGATTTGGTGTGAGGGGTCTACCCTATGCAACCTCTTTTCAGTTTGGACGTAAGAAGGGGCGCGCAGCAGCGAGCACCACCGGACGAGCGGACAAGAGAACACCGATCCCACCGCGGCCTCTTTTGTGGAATAACGACGTGGACAAAGAAGATGATCCATATTTTCAACTGATCCATGAGATGCTGGCGGACTACCAGCAAGAGATCATCGATCGAGCTCACAAAGCTATGCGGGCGGCATCTCGTGGCGGGTGAGAAACATATTGATCTCGCGGTGGTGAGTCTCCGGGACTTTATCAACACCAATATAGCAACCTACTTGAGAGCGGTTGAAACCGCGCAAAGTATGACCACCGACGATCTCACGGATCCGGTTGAGGTGATCTCCCATCGGGCACCGTTTGATAATCGGTCACCACTTGTCGAGGTGTTCGACGAGGGGTGGAGCTTCGTAAACGCGCGGCAGCGATTGATCGCGGTGGATTGCACCGTAGCGGTCTCATACATATCAGACGCCAATCTCTCCGGAGCTGAGCAGTTCATGAGACGCTATGTTACAGCAGTGATCGACACGATCCGATCCGACTCCACTCTCTCGAGCAAAGTAATCGCAGCAATCCCAACCGATGGGTCTTCGGCTATGGCTCGAGGCGACACTTCCACAACTCGATACATCTACACCCAGGGTGTAGAGGTCCACGTTTACCAGGGGTGAGCAATGCGAATTAAACCAACTCGAGATGTGTGGCATGCAGGGCAATTGGTTTTGGCGGACTACTCGATCGAAGTCTCAGACGCGGCCCTACCATCCTACCTCGAGGATGGGTGGGAGCTGGTGGACGACGAAGAAGAACAAGACGAAGAACAAACCGACGAAGAAGAGGAGGATTAAGCTATGGCGTTCTCATATATCCCAACAGGGGTTCAACAAAAGTTCTGGTGTGTCCAGGAAGCGGCGGGATCATTCAATACGTATACCGCGGTTGCAGCGGTCAACGCGGTCCCATTGGTAGAGCTCACAATCACGCCGAAACTGGACTTTATCAAGAGTCGGGAGAGGCGCGGCACGGCGTCACAGACTCATGAGGTCTCAGGCGCGGCGGGTGGCACTTGGAGCGCGAAAGCGTATCTCGCACCGGAAGGTGGAACCCTAACCGCCGCACCGGACATCGGTGATATCCTTGAGGCGGCTTTTGGATATACCAGCAGCGACGGCGATCGGTCCTATCTTGTCGGCTCGAGCGGTACCGAGAAAACCACTCCTATTAGTCTCCAGTTTGTGAAAACCGCGGGCCCGGGCATCTATGAGCGGGCTATGGGATGCTGGGTCGAGTCCGTTGATATTGAGATCTCTCGAGACATTCCAACGATCTCGTTTAGCGGCGGGTTTGCAACTCACACCTACGCGTCAGCGGCTTTTAACGACGGCACGATCTCGAGCTCTGGTACAGTTGTAACGGTGGATGCGGGTCATATTGACAAGTTCAAAGCGGACTCTTTTATTCAGTTCAATGAGGCGGGAACCGTCACCAATAACGGCGGCAACGGTTACAGGGTTTCAGACGTGGACAAAACCGCTAACACCTTTGTGATTACACCAGGAGCCACTGAAGAGATCACGGACAATTCAATAATTGAGGCGTTCCACTCTCTGGCTCAAACGTTCACAGCTACCAACGTTCCGATCAGCGGCGCGGGCTCCGGTCTCACTTTGAACTCAAAAACCGCGGGCTTTATCTCGTTTAAGTGTTCGATCAAGACAGGGATCAAGGGGCTCGAGGAAGCAAACTCAACGGTCCCAACTCATTTGATACTGGGCGATCGAGAGGTCACGGGCGAAGCGTCATGTTTCGCACTCTCGGAAGATGTGGACTCAGACGAGGGCGTGATGAGGTTTTGGGGTGGCGCGTTTGATGGTGACACGATGGCGATCGCGGCTCGAGCTGGTGTGAACACCACCAAACTCCGCGCGGTGGTGAATATTCCCAAAGCACGGATCGATGTCTCGCCAATTGAGATCCCAGAAGCGGAAGAAGCGGTGGTTAACTTCTCTTTCACAGCGCTACGGAGCGCGGCAAACGGCGATGAAATAACGCTAGATTTCACATAGGAGCAACTTATGGCGCGGAAAGTCTTGGGGCCTAAACCTAATCAGGTGCGGGAGTTCGTCCCAGAAAGTTTTGACAATCGGCAAGATCCGGAACCGGTCACGGTATGGATCAAGGATCCCAGCGAAGGTGAGAAGCGGCAGCTTGTAGCGCTCCAGCATGAGATGCAGGGTGATCAGGTGAAGCTCAACGCGGATCTCTCCGTGATGGTAGCTTGGCAGACTGAGACGGTCAGAAAGCACGTCACCAAGGTTTCCAATTACTCGATGCGAGGTGTTGAGATCACCGGTGGTGCTCAACTCGCGGATCACGGGGAGTCTGAGATCTTGGCAGAGGTAGCGCTCGAGATCTTCACAGCTTCGAGTCTGGACGAAGATGAAAAAAAGCAATCAAGCGAGCGGTCCGTTTGCTCCACAGCAGCGATCCAAGTCTCCGGTGGGACTGCGGACAATGCCACGAGCTCAAGCAACAGCTCGCAAGAAATTGCGATGGAGTACCAAGTCACGGCTTCCTGTATGTAACCCAGATCGGATCTCGGTTTACGCGTTGTCCCAAATCTTGGATCCAGACTGATGGGAAGTGGGCGATCGATCTGGTCAGAGACTGGAAGTGGTCCACAAAACACGGTCAACTGCCCTACCCCGGTGGGATGGTTGATCAGCCCGGTTGGTGGATTGATGGGGTTGAGCTCATCGATCAAGAGATCGGGAGATTAGGGGCTGATAATGGCGCGTAATGGTGAGCTCGTACTAGATGCGACGATCAAGGATCAGGCATCGGTTCAAGCGGGCAAGATTGCCGACGAGCTCGAGAAAGCCCAAAACAAGATCGCTGGTGGTGATGAGAAGATGGCCAAGTCCGCCAGCGCGGCCAGGCTCGAGCGTCAAAAAGCTCTTCCAGTAAATCAAAAACTGAAGTTTGAACTCGAGAAGCTTGGCGCGGCGGGTAACAAGTCCGCCTTGGCTACCATCAAGCAGAAGGAATCCCTTGCGTTAGCCAAGCGAGAGGCGAAGCTCTATCTCAAAGCGAACGAAGCAATTCCCCCCGAGCTCATGAAGCAAATGGAGACCACCGAGAAGCTCAGCGATAAGCTCCGAAGCTTTGGTGGTGTTGCAAAAAAAGGGATCATGGCATTGGGCGCGGCAGCGGCGGCAGCGGCCACGGCTCTAGGCGCTCTTTCACTTCGGTTTGCTGCGAATGCAGACGCAGCGATCAAGAATGCGGAGCGGATGGGATTGACGGTCGAGCAGTTCACCGGGCTGGATCATGCTTTGCAAATTTCCGGTACGTCCATGGAAGAGATGAAGCCAGCTCTGACCAAGCTCAACAAACTGATCCGGGATGCGGCTATGGGCTCGGGTGAAGCGGCTAAGAAGTTTGACCGCGTGGGGGTTAGCGCAACCAACGCGGACGGATCCCTCAAAGACATCAACTCTGTGATGTTTGAGGTGGCTAACAAGTTCAAGGATATGCCAAACGGCGCGGAGAAGTCCGCACTCGCGATCGATCTCTTTGAAGAGAGCGGGACTCGGATGGTCCAATTTCTCAATCTCGGCAAAGAAGGAATACAGGATCTCTTGGTTGAGGCGGATGATCTCGGGCTTGTCATCGGAGAGCAGGCGGCGCGGGATGCGGAATTATTTAATGATAGCCTAACACGGATGAAAGGGCGCTTTACCGGGATCGGCAATGCGATCGCAACTCAAGCAGTCCCACAGCTCGAGGTGGTTTTAGATCATCTCGGTGAGATGTTTTCGTCCACCGCTCAGAATGCCACACAGCTCCGGACGATGGTTGCAGAGCTCATTGGCTTCGGTATTTCTACGGCTCAAATGTTTGTTAGCATCGGCGCAATCGTCAAAAACTCATTTGACGGGATCCGCGTCGTTATCAATAGCTTGGTAGGTAAGCAGCTCGTCAAATGGGGCAAAGTGCTCTCGTCTATCGGTGGTGTGATCGGGATCCAGACTGATCAACTTGAGAATATGGGGCGCGCGTTTCTCGATTCAGCCAAGGATCAGGTCAAATCGATCAATGCCACCGAAGAAGCGGCGGCTAAGCGAGTGGACCAGCTCGAGAAAATGAAAGAAGGTGTCTTCAACGTCGCAAAAACCTATGATGGCGTGCTTGTACCGGCAACCAAGAGAGCTCACGCGTCCGTGGGTAAAACAGCGGAAGAGGTGATCGAGTCCACCGGGGAGACGGTCACAAAGACCACCGATAAGGTACAAGAAGCATTCGACAAAATGAAAGCATCGGGCAAGAGTCTCGGAAAAGAGCTAAAGGACCACTACACGGACATTGCGACGAAAGTGGTTGGCGTAATGAGTGCGGCAGGCTCGGCTATGGGGGATGCATTCGCAAAAGCAAAGGAAGGCCAAGACGCATTCACAGAGGGTCTCAAGGCATTCGGAAAAACCGCGATCAACATGATGATCGACATTGCGATAGCAGCGATCTCCACCGCGGCAGTTAAGGCGATGGTGGAAGCAATGGCGGCCCACCAGTTCATACCATTCGCGGGCTATGCTCTCGGGGTCGGCGCAGCGGCGGCAGCGGGTGGTTGGATCAAGGCTATGATGGCAGACGTACCCGAGAAAATGAATCGCGGTGGTGTTGTCCAAGGTCCCAACGTCAACCGAGACGTGGTGCCAATTTTGGCAACCCCCGGTGAGATGATCCTACCTCGAGACCTTACACAGCAGATCTTGAGACTCGGCGGACAAAACACCAGAACAGGATTCAATAAGGGCGGAGTGGTGAGCTCTACGAGCTCGGGCGCGTTAGTGGTCAATATCAATGAGCAGCAATTCATCCCCCGATCTCCCAGTGAGCTGGACAAGTTCGTTAGAGATCGAGTGGTCCCGAGCCTAAGAAGACTGCAAAGACGAGGGGCCTACTGATATGGCGTCAACCGATCTCTCAGCGGCGGAGCTCCTACTGGTCACAGATCAGAAACCGATGCTCATTGCCACCAATGTATTGGACGGCGCGGCGGTACGTTGGAATGATGCGGGTACATCCACGGACGGATCACTCGATCACGCGGACTACCCAGCGACATATGCCCATGATCAGTTTCATCATCTCTACACCAAACCGAGCTCAGCGAAAACCACTTGGTACTATGTGATCAACATGTCCGCCGACGAGGGCGACTTTGACACGGTGGCTATCCTTGGACACAACTTTGGGACGATCGGCGGTCTCACGGTCACTCTCGAGCTAGACGACAACGACAACGGGGCTTTCTCTTCCACCACCACTCTCGCCACTTTCTCCCCCGGTTCATCCAACGCGCGGTTATGCTCTATCGTTCTGGCGGGGACTGGCGTGGCAGAGCGTCACAGCGCGGAAGGGTACGTAAGACTAAAGCTCACCAAGGGAGGCGCTTTCACACCACAGATCGGAGAGCTCTGGCTCGGACGGCGCAGGCACTTACCCTATCAATTTGACGGACCACTGGGAGATCAGCACCACCGAGCGGACTTTATCGACTTCGCCAGCAGATCCGGAGTCCGGACTAGACACGAGATGTCAAAGGGGCAACGGGTCTTTTCTGGTACCACCTTGATCGATCAGTCCGGGGATATCACCTCGATCAACTCGTTTTGGAGCGAGACGGACTATGGAAATCGGCCCTTTCTCTGGATCCCCGATCCGGGGACTCCGGCGGATGTTTACGTGATGCACCACAGCAGTGGAGAGCTAGACTTTAGCCTAGAGCTCCCAGCGGCGCGTCGGCTCAACTTGGATATGGTCGAGCTCGCACCGTTTAGAGACACCGAATGAGCCTTAGTCTCTCGAGCGCGTTTACACTCGCCTATGAAGTGGGATCAGTTCGTCCGGTGGTCTCGATTTCAATTTTCACGGCTACTGGAGACACACTAGCGGACTTTTGCACAGGTGATGAGCTCCTGGCATTCTCCGGGATTTATAACCCGTTCACGGGCTCCACAACCGGAGCCAAGACGATGTTACCGGTGGTTGAGAATGTCTCGGTGGTCTCGTCCGGGCTTGATCCGGTCAAGCGGACCACCACCAGATCGGATCTCGAGTTCACAGTGATCCAAGATGGGTTTACGGCCAATCTCGTCTACGCCAACAAACTCCGCGGGCAGAGCGTCAACATTCACCTCGGAACGAAAGAGATCACCACTCATTCAGACTGGGCCCCAGTCTTCCGCGGGGTTATCACCGAGATCCTACCGGTTGAGGGGTCGTTTCAGTTCAAGTGTCTGGACCACATCAATCTCTTAAAATTCAAACCGTTTTATGGTCGGGTATTTAATGAGCATCCCCTAAGATTTGCAGAGAAGCTATTGATCGAGGGACAAGCACCAACAGATCAGATCAATACATCTTCGTTTTTCCCCGATAGCTACACCGACATCTCTCACTACAACATGAGCTTGAGACGCCAGCTCCACCAACCCGGAGTCATGCCGGGCCCCGGGCTCCATCTCAATGATGACGGGACATTGGCCACCCAAGAATATGCGGAGGGTGAATCTCTAGACGTGCTCGAGGCTCTCAATCAGATCTCTCAGATGTGCATGGGATCGATCTTCCAAGATGAGACAGGCTCGATCAAGTTCGTCCAATATAATTCCGGAGCTTCGGTTGACGCCACGTGGACTCTCGACGACATCGACTCATTACAGCTCACGAGCCAATACACCGGATTGATCAATCAGGTGGACATCAAGCACGGTCCCGGCGTGACTCTCGGTGAGAACAAGATCGAGTACACGGTAACCGGCAAAGACGCGGCATCTCAAAGCGCGTACGCATACCCCGGAGAGTCCACACACATCCGAGCTCTCTCTCTCAATTGGACGCTGCTTGACCACCAGCCAGCTCTAGCGGACAATCTCCCGGCAACTCTTACGGGTGCCTATTTCAAGGTCTTCACTAGCAACGGACTAGCTGGAACGCGCGATCTCTTGAGTCAGGTTTACACCGGCACCATAGCGAGCGGAGACGCAACGGTAGCAGTCAGCGCAAATGAACACATAGACGTGGGCCAGTTTGTCACCGGAACCGGGATCCCTGCATTGGCCTATGTTGCTAGCGTCAACGTGCGCGGCGCGGTTACATCGTTTGAGCTCTCCGCAAATGCGACCGACACAGGCGCGCAAAGCCTAACATTTGCCCAATCGCGCTATGGGGGTTTAGCGGCGGGACGTCCGGGCTATTTCAAGGTTGGAGCTGAGGTGATCAAATGCACCGCGGCAACGGTTGACGCGGACTCAGCAACCTATGAGCAGGTTTTTGACGGACTCCAGGACCCAACCGACACGGTTATACCTGACGTCACAACATTCACAATAGCAACTCGAGGCGAGCTCGACACCAGTGATGTCTACCACTCCGTAGCGGACCAGTCAGACGTTGGTGGCGTCACTGATGTGACGATGGCCAAGGCCTATATTGACACGATTCTCCACCGATTCTCTGATGGGTGCCAAATTGTCAAAGTAACCACGAGCTTGAAACAATGGGCAGTGCAGATCGGTGATACGGTGGTCTTGAATCTCGGAAGCCAGGCCAAGAAATTCCCGATTGTATACGGGATCGATCCGGCCACCGGCTGGACCACCGAAGAGTGGGAAGTAATCGGCAAAGAAGCCGACTTCGCAGGGATGCAGATCGCTTGGTCGCTATGTCAGAAGCATACTCAAAGCGCTCCCACCGTGACTTACGGATACATAGGACGTCCGGAGATGATCCCAGCTCCCAACCGGCTCAACATTGCGAGCTCATCCGGGCAGACCGGGCAGACGAGCATAGCGCGGGGCTTTGGTGTTGCAGCGGCTTCCGGGTTTGCAGTAACCGTGAGCTCTGGCACCGCGACCAATGGACTAGCGGCGGAAGTGATAAAGAGCTCGAGAGAGATCACTCTCCCAGCAAGTAAAGACTCCTATATCTCGGTGGACGTCGTAAACGGTGGGATCTCGGTTCAGTCCGTAGCAAATAACGCAGCGAGACCAAACCGATCACCCCACCGGGCTTGGCTAGCGTGTGGCGTCACGGACGGATCTGGCGTCACAGCGGTAAGAGATCTACGAACTCGAGCTCCTATAGGTCCGATGCAGATCGATACTGAGGCAATGACACCTGGGCCTCGAGGTGTCTGGAACGGTGATTTTTTGCGGTGGCCACACGGCTCCGAGCAACCACCGGCGAAGTGGGAGCTGGTCACCGGGACTTGGGTCACCGATGCAGCAAGATCCGAAACTACCAAATTCGGCGCGTTCTCTTTATCGATTCCCACCACCGGCGTAACCACCGACATCCGATCCGAGTATCACTCAGTAGAAGAGAGTCAGGTCTACCGGCTCACCTATTATCAACAGGGTGACTCAACTAGCTACAATCTCAAGAGTTACATCTATTGGTACGACAAAAACAAAACCGCGGTTTCAACCACCACCGTCAAAGACGCGGTACTGGGTGGTACAGGTGCGTGGGAGCTGGTGGACGAATACGCCAAAGCACCGGCTACCGCGGTCTATGCCCGAGTAGGGTTCTCGAGGGCCACCGGCGTCAATGCAATTTTCGATGATATCAAGTTCTCTTTGTCGGCCCCGGCTTTCCACGTCAATAAAAACGGAAACAATCAGACGGTCACGGCAACACTAGCCACGGTCACTTTTTCCGAGTCTCACGCTAATACCTTTGATTATGGGGCCAATTTCGCATCAAACAAGTTTACGGCTCCCGTCCCCGGTCTCTATCAGGTCTCTTATACGGTGGCGCTTTATGGAAACCATGGATCAGGCTCTAAAGGGGTGGCGGTCTACCTTTCCAAGAATACCGACGACATTACAGGATCCACGCCAAACGGGACGATCCTAGGTTCAGATGTCAATCGCAACATGGCATCGGCTGAGACCGTGGAAGTCTCGAGGCATTACCCAGCTCTACCACTTGCAGCGGGTGACACCTTGATGTTGACGGTCTACGAGTCAACCAACAGTGTCCAAATCCTAGGTGATGCGAACCGGACCACATTGGGCGCGCGTCTTGTCACTTGAACAATGATATAGAATTTGCTTCACCAAGATTGATAGCGGGGCCATGATCGATCTCAATTGGAGGTCTTTCAATGGCGACAATAAGAGAGCGCGGAGCTCACTACTCCGCAACGGTGGCGACGACAGCAGAGCAAACCAGCTTTAACGTCTATCGGTCGGGCCAGGGACGGCGCGGGCTTGTCCTTTTCTGCTACGCGAGCGCGGCGGGTACCATGAAATCCTATTGGGTTACCCCAGACGGAGAAGAGCGGCTACTCGATACGACGACAGTAAGCGCCACAACCACCACCGTTACAGATTTCGACTATTCGCTCCCTCAAATCAAAGTGACTTGGACCAGCGACAGCGGCACGAGTTTGACGGTCGAAATCGAAGGCGTTAGCTATTAGGAGGCGAGACCATGGCAGACATTAAAGAAGTAGGCGGGGCGATTGGTGGGACGTCGGTCATTGACGATGGGAAGGATCCAGCGCTCTTGGTCGAATCGACGGATGGTGCCGACTACCTAAAAATTTCGACCGTCGATGGTGCCGAAGGCGTGACTGTTGAGATCCCTGGTCCGGGCTCTCAAGACAGCAACACAGGCTTCACCGTTCACGCTCCAACTGGCAATCTTTTTAGAGCTTCGCGACAAGGTGCTTCTGGCGCCGGCAATGTGATTGTCATGGACTCCGGGACTAACAACATACAAGTTACCGGCTCCAAACTGCTTCTACAGACGAACAACTACGCAGAGCTGAATCTCAATTCAGCCGACGATTATTTCAAAATTACAGACGACGGCGATGCGGAGATTTTTCGAGTAACGCAGACCGGCCTTATATCCACCGGGGGTGAGGAAACGCCACTCTGTTCGGCGGGAGGCATTCATCTCCAGACGGCATCTGATTCGACTTCGCCAGATCCTACACTGGTTTTGGTCAATGGCACGCAGTCCGATGACGCAAATAAGCGCAAATCCACGATTGAGTTTCGGGGTGTCGGAGACTCGCAAGCCGAGCACGACTTAGTTAAGCTTGAAGCGTTTCAGGGCCCGGGTGGCGACAACCAGGCAGGCTGCCTTGAAGTCATCTGTAACACTGGTGGTGGAGGTTTTGGTCGAGTAGCAAACTTCAACTACAACCAAACGGTTCAGATTGGCGTATGCGACGGAACTCCACTCGCGACGCTCCATGTTCGCCGGGTTGGTGCCGATATTCGGATTGATAACATCGCAGGCGCAGACACCGTAGCGGCCCGGCTCGCGGGGATTGAGTTCTTTGGTCGGCGATCAGGAGATGAGGCGGTTGAGCAGGGGCAGATTCACTTTGCTCACGAAGGTACCTCTGACGACGACAAGAGCTATATGGTCATTGAGACCAATGACGGGACATCGTCTGCTGAGCGGTTGAGGATTGCGAGCGATGGCAATATCGTGGCCGCAGCCGGTATGGTTGTCGAGGGCAACCTGAGCACAAACCTATCTGACTCTTCGAACACGTGCAGCGGCACAGGGGACCGTGACGTTGAGTCAACCGCTCACGGGCTCGTGAAGGGTGCAGCGGTTAAAGATGCGGCGGGCACTGCCTACACGGTTGCGAGTGTTACTGATGTAGACAACTTTGTGATTGATGAGGATGCGGCGGGCTCAGGAGATCAGGGCCAATGGACAACCGATCCC
>Ga0080013_1002793_pt1 | contig 19654 bp, 14 predicted proteins | sample ETNvirenome_6_85_FD_69236 | JGI IMG/M metagenome (GOLD analysis project Ga0080013, IMG submission 69236) | Marine viral communities from the Pacific Ocean - ETNP_6_85 (SPADES assembly) (version 2) | ecosystem: Environmental > Aquatic > Marine > Oceanic | place: Pacific Ocean | collected 2013-06-19 | reverse complement strand
CTGATTCTTTGCTTCACAAAACTGCAGCAAAAAGTCATTCGGAACTAAATCAAAAAAGCAATGTTCGTGCAAATTGATCCTACCGATTCGAAATGAATTCAGATACGCCACAAAACGGCGCTGGAGTCTTTTGAAATCATCAAGCATATCCGCTGAACATGCCTCTTCTAAAGACAAACCAGAACACAACAATGAAGCATACTCCACGTTTGGATCTATGATGGATCCTGTGTATTTCCAGGTTTTTGTTAGATTTGTTGGAATATCGTCAAAGTGTAACTTACCATCGACATATATACCGACACATTCCGATTTATCATCCAACGTTTGAAATATCAAGGTTCCTCCGCGTCACGTCTTGCTATGTGTTGTTTAATAGTATAAGTCATCGAGCCACGATAGTCAAATGGTTTATTTAAAATTCTTTCAAAATTCTGCAAAGCCATAACAATATTTCTTGATGAATATAACTCAACCGTATCATCTATTAAAATATCTTTTTCAAAATCTTTAAATTGAGATTCTTCTTCTAAAAATCGAATTTGACAATATAATTTTAAAAAATATGATTCCGGAAATTGAGACACCAACGACTGTCTAGAGTACGATTTTGGTGTGATTCTTCTTGATGTAGCGCCACATCCTTCGGTTATTAAAAAGTTCTTTAACTTAACTGTATTATACAACCGTAGCAGCCAAAATTTAAATTCTTTATAATATTTTTGATGCGCTGGCATATAAGCATTGGCAAGAATAGCATTAGTGCTTCCAACGCCATATCTTGCAGCATAACTAAGCATCGGAGCAGAAGCTATATCTGCCACTATTCTCCATGGCGCGGCGAGATCAACCATAAATCCATAACTCCTACAAGCATTTAAATAGAATTCCCAATTCTTACTTTTAACAAATTGAACTATTTTCTTATCATCATTAGCATAATCCAAATCTGCTATCTCAATAGTTAAAGCATTTGTTCGCATTGGACAATGGCGGCTTTTCATAAATGCAGTCTGAGTGAAAGGATACACACCAGCACTCTTATTTAATAAGATATTTAATTCTTTTAAAAATTCATTAAAATCCCTAACCTTGATATTTCTTTTTTTAAAAGCATTGGCAATTCCAGAAAACTGTTTCTCCATATATTGACGGTATGCTTTGTTTGGATCCGTATATGCCTTAAAAGCTCGCAAATTACTTAAAAAAGGATCAGAGGGGTTTATTTTACCAGACACAGAACACTTATCAAACTGGCGAACAAGATCTTCAAAAGCATCTGTTACAAATATCGCCGCACTTAAACCTGATGTCTTGGAGAACGCAGAATTAAGATTTCTTAATCGCACTCTGGCGCCAAATGCAACAGGAATAAATCTTCTATTCACTCTTCCATAGAAAAACTTCTCTGCTAGATTAAAATCAGTAAGATTTTTATACTTGCTTGAAAAAGCTTTAATCTTACCGCGATATATCATTTTTTTGTTAAACAACTCAAAAGCAGATTCATTATTTGATTCAATAAAAAGTTGCGACATATAAATTTTCCTTTATTGTTGAACACCTACGCTATCCGCAGACTCTTCATCGGCATCAGAAAAAAATGTCACAAGCTTCATCCAACCAGTATCTTTTGCCGCCTCTTTTCGATTATTATTACCGCATATTTTATTATTACTATTAACACCATTTATATTATCATTTTCATCTTTATCTTTCACCGCTGGTATTTCACCTGATAGTTTTGCACTTATTGACGCTACCCATTTAGCAGTAATTTTTGTTTCTGCTTGGCCGGCAGCAAATGTGTGTTCTGAGCGATAAATCATACAATAACCTCCGATTCCAAATTGTGTTAAATCAAGAATCTCACCATTAACCATTGAACTTGGCGCAAAACCATGTGGATCCACATAAATATATACACCGGGAAATGCTTTTACATTAGCATATGTGGTTATATTAACATCATAAACCTCTCTTAATTGTTCTAATCCTCTAAATCCTTCTTGTTCAAATCGCACTTCTTTTAAAAACTTAGAATTTGTTTTTGAAAGTTCTATCGATTTTATAATACCTTTGTTTTTTCCAAGAATATAATGAAAAATACCTCGTGAATGATCACCAGGATTTAAAACCTCAGATTCATTTCCCTGTTCATCTTTTATCGCACTGTACCAATTATTTTTTCTTCCTTGCATTAGTTCTGCTGGTTGTGTTCTTCCGGCGGAAAATATTAAATAATTTACTTCTCTATCGACACCAGGATTAACAAGAGGACTACCTCTAATGCCAGAAACATTCAATATCGGCTGCGGCATTAAACTCATTTGCATTCTCGACAATGGTTTTGTTGGATCCGTAATTTTGTAATCTCCACGTGGAGGGGAGAGAATCTTTTTTGTAATTTCATCATATGGGCTGGTTGTAGATTTCCCATCTTCGTCAATTATTATATCTTTATAAGAAGTCACAACAGACTGCATTAATGTTGTTTTTTGTTTGATAATTCCACTAAAACAATCTTTATTGTTCAAAAAACCCCTAATAAGACAATTAAAAAAATCAGTTAAAAATCTAGATAGCGGATAAATGGCTTGTTCTTTTGCAATAAGGTTAACTGTCATCCATTCAGTAAAATATTTAACGGAAACAGGGATGTCTCCTATATTCACAAACGCACTCTCATTAGGAATTTTAGGATTAACTATCTCTAAGGGCCCTAACATAACTCTAAGTTTTTTAAAATTTACATAAGCTTTTTCTATCTTTTTCACTTCTTTATCAATCAAAACAAGTAATTTATAATAGCCCAGACTGCCGGTGGTGATTTCCATGTCGGCGGCTATTGCGGCCGATGAGTCAGAATGTAAGACATCCATTAAAGTCTTTAAATTTGTCTCTATTCCTTCTAAAATAATATCTAATATATCGCTTATATAGAAAAATGGAATATCATTCCAATTAGGATTATCAGACTCCGCGATGGCGAGGTTCCGGTTTTCTTCTCCATCCTCGGGCTTGTTTTTCTCCTGTGTTTGTTCCCAAACTATAGCCATATTTTCTACCAAACTTCCACTATTATCAGATGAAGGATCCATAACACTTCCAAACTTAAGTTTGTTTTCCCCATTTTCACCTTCTTGTGTGTCGTATGGCCCAGAAGATTGAAAATTTCGTATATCTTCGTATTTAATATTAATGTATTTAATCTTATCTTTATCAAGTAAATTACTTATTAATTTCGTTAAGCTTCTTTTTTTTTGACTTTCAATAATACCTGATTTCAAATCTGTTTTTTTAATTTCTGCAAGTTCTTCTGGTTTGCATTCTTTTTCTAGATATTTATATTTTAATGTTCTCGTTAATACATCAAGCGATATCGCACTATCTGAAAATATATTGAAATATGGATGATCAAAATAATCATCAACATATGCCAAATAATCAATTGTAAAGTTAACTCGCCCCTGTTGATCAATATTAAACTCATGCGTTACAGGGGTTAAATTTAATGTCATAAAAGAATCATCTAAAGCATCTAACAGGTGAGATGAGAAATGTTTCGGTTTCGGACTACCGGATGGTTTTGCCCAGCCAACAAGCGCTTTAAGTCTAAAATTAAGTTTTGATAAATTTTCATCAATATTTTCTTGGGAAAATTGCGCCGCAGAGGATGTATCTGATGCGCTATTAGTTCTGCCTGTCTTCAATGCCAATTCAATATATGAATATCCTCCTCTGTCTATCATCAACTCATTAAAACTATTTGCAAAAATTGTTAATTTTGCTTTAATGCTTTTTTTCACAGCAAATGGAGTATTACCTTCGTAAACAAAAGAAAAATCTTTTACACCAACACCAACACCCCTTGTTGCTTTGTCGGCAAGAAACCTCTCAATGTCATTATTAGTAGTGTTTGAATCAAATATATATTCTTGCTCTACTAATTCTTTTTCATTTTTTTCTGCACTCATATCCACTTTAAAAAATCGTACCATAGGCTGCAAAGTGGATATTTCGCTTGTTTCCATATTAAAAAACTGCTCTTGAGTTGGCGACTGAGTTAGTTGGTTTAAAAATCCATACGGGTGGCCATCTACCATCAAACATGCATTAGATTCTACTATATTTGACGAACCTGCTGAATAATATGGTAATTTTTTAGGTGTTATTGCTTCTAGTGTTTCTTTTTTGTATTTTGTCAATTCAAATATCTTTGCCAACAAATAACATTGTTCTTTAAAATTGCGAGTACCGGCATAATTTATAAATTCAGCAACATCGCCAATCGTCAGATCTCTCAATTGCTCTGCAGCAGCGTCGGCGGCGGCTCTTTCCTCTTCGGTGGGCCCCCACCCCATCTTATCACACACCCACGCAAAAGTGCCTGTGCATTTTTCAGCTGCATCTTCGAGATCATCAATACACCCAGCAACAGCTAAATTAAATGCATTTATAAGATCTAATATTACTTCCTGTTGTGAGAATATCTCTTTATATGCGCTTTCTAGCGCCTTAATTGTACCCACATTCACGATCACTGAACTTGGTGGTGATTCACCATCCTCTTCCGCTTGGGCAATTTCTCGATCTCGGATATCCTTAAAATTTTCAGCTTCGAGACGTAGAATACTACCAGTTCTTTTGCCATCTTTAGATACTGCTGGTGAAAAAATGTTTTCGATTGCGCAAAAGCCAGTTCCCACCCACTCCGCTTGCGCGTTGTAGCCACTCTCGCCGGCGCTAAGCGCTTGTTCGCTGCATTTCTTGGTGCTGTCGTCGTATCCTTCAAGATAATTCGGAAGGCCGGCGTATTCGCCATCGACTTTCCAGCTAGCGCTGGAATGGCGCGGGTATGTTGTTGCAAGTTTAGCATATAAAGAATTTGTACTGGCGTTAGATTCTTGAACGCCTGCTTTGTATTGTTCGCCGGCATCAGCAGTAACAGCGATGCCGAAGACGGGGCCTGTTTGATCAATTATCTTTAAAATAGCGTCATTAATTGGCGTTGCATCATCCGATTTCCAAACACTATCGGCTATTAAATTATTATCATCTTCATCTTTAAGATATTCTGGTGATTTGCCCCAGTCGGATCCAAAATTTGACATTTTTTTTAATTCGAAGTCTGTGATAATTTCGCCATCCTGAGAAATGCCGGCTTTGGCGTTATTATTCCACTTATCAATTAATTCATCAAAGTCTTTAAGAAGCGTCTGCATCTTCTCTATCTCTCTGGGCATCTTATCAAGCAACTCTTCGGCTTCGGCGCCGGCACTCTCACAAGCGCTGGCCAAGACAGCTACAGCATTTACTCCTTCGTCTTCAGCCATTCTACATTGCTCCTAAAACTTTCAAAGTTTCTTCAATATTTATTGGAATCGCAATTACATCTCCAGTTATTAAATTCGCCTCTGTTGGTGCTGAATTATACCATGCAATCACCCACCAAAGCCTAACATCTCCATAATATTTATTAGCTAATTTATAATATCTATCGCCATATTTCCAAATATGTGAAGTTGTCATAAGTCGAGAACGTTGCGCTACTGTTGGATTATTCAGCTGTGGCGTTTCGTAGTGTCGAATATTCTTGATACCCCTACTTTCCCTCAGAGGAGCATAATATTTACTTGAGTTATTTAATATTCTATATTTATTATATCTTGGCATTATTTATTGTCCTCAATTATCATGATAATTTTCCCAGCTTTCATTCGATGCCCTCATCGTAGGCGTCTTGAATTTTATCACTTTGTCTATCGCTATAGGCACCTGCCTCCATTTGCTCTTGAGCATACGCACGGGCTGCTTCATCGCCTGATTTTAAGTCTTTCTTAAGTCTTCGCATGCCACCCATTCCACTATATCTAGCTTCTTGTTCCGCTAAAGCCGCTTCTGTTGCTTCTCTGTAGTCTCCACCAGATTCGCCGGCTTCAATAGCAGCTTTTAGAGCTTCATATGTATTACTATTTATCGCCTCTTCCGTCAAATCACGAACAGTAGCAGAATCAGCACCATACGGAAACAAATCAGAACTGAATTTTCCGAAAGAATCCCACCCCAGTGGTTCCTCGTGTATAGGAGCAAATGATAAATTAATATCTAAAAACTTCGGAAGAATAGCATTAGAACCAACGACAAAAGCGCCATCATCTCCTTCTAAATTATGGCCAACAGCAAGATTTTCCACAACACCCAGTAATCCTTCATTTGAACTCCACGACTGCCTCTTGGTATAATTATCTAAATGTGCATCGAAAGAAGTATTATCTTGATGCATAACATCAGCACGATTACTAAGTAAATTCATAACTTTTATCCTTATTAAAGGAGATTGAGAAATAGTTGTTGCATTCGTAGTAGAAGTATAACTTGGATACAAAAACTGTGTCAATGATTGCACTTTGGTTAAATTCTCATATGCTTCACTGGTTGAAGAAGCTGGTATTTTAAAAGCTAGCGTTATCTTTCGTTGTGTTTGTTTAAACATATAAATAGGATCGGCTCTACCATACACTGATTCTGACGACCAATCACAATTATACGCCTCATTAAAAGCTGTAATGAATGCTTTAAAAAATACAGATTTCCCACTTGGAACATGATGAAAGGAAATAAACAGCTTATTTTGATTGGCATATGCATCAGATCCATCTGTAAAATAAGTACTTAAGTTGGCGGGGCCAACAGATACTTTATTGTTTTTAAAATATTTGGAAGAATTAAAATCACTTCCAAAAAAATCGTTCTCTTTTTCCTCGTCTGACATTTTTATTTATTTCCTTTTATTTATCTAAAACCACTAAATGCTAATGCACCTAAAGTATCAACTGTTTTGCCGCTCAAGAAGTCTTTTGTGGCTGCAGCATCTAAGGTAACCTTTACCTTTACATCTTTAGTTCCTCCGATACCCCCATCGGCGGTGGGTGCAGACTGCGATGCTGGCCCAATAAAACCAACGGCTTTCATTACAACCGTAGCTGTTGTAACTGCATTAACTGCGGAGGCAACTGCTAGTGATTTTGCAGTCGGTATAGAATCCATCGCTGCGGCAACTCTTTCGATTGATTCTGCCAATTTGTTCATATTATCTATCTCTATGGCAGCTAAAGATGAAGTAAACATTGCAAGAGCTTCCATTTTTGACGTTGGGATAAGCGCCATGGAAATAGCTACACCGGCAAGACTAATAGCTAAATATCCTAATGCTCCTGCTCCAAGCAGAATAAAAGGGGCGCCGTAAACCATCGCAGCTATAAATATCCCTAAAGCTATTAACTTGTCAACCTGAATTGACTCAAACAAAAGTGACATGCCGGCGCCCATCAAGCCTATTCCCACGCCAGCAAGAAACGTGGCAGCACCAACGGCCAAAATAGTGGGAATTAAAGGTAGCAGTGCTATTCCCACAGCAGCAATGCCGGGAGCAGCCGTCACTCCATAAATCCCCATCAACAATACGGCGCCAGCAAGCATCAGCAATCCAAGGCCAAGTCCTACCATTTGTTCAGCACTCAGCAAGGAAAATGCTGCGGCTACCAAAGCCAACGAACCTAATACCAAAGCCAGTGCTACACCTAATTGCAGCATCGGTATCGCTACAGCTTGAATACCAGGGGCGGCTTCTGGGCCCACTTTGCCAATTGCCCATATAGCCGCCGCTAATCCCAACAATGTTATCACTAACAAGGATGGAGACTTCATCTGCAAACCTCTGACGGCTAATGCCACCATTGCTAAAGCAAGAATACCAAGCGCCCCTGCGGCGCGTTTGGCATTTTTCGTCACTTTTTTCTGAGATAGGGATAAAAATAGATTAGCGAGAGACATCCCCAGAGTTACGGCTCGAAAACCTACCATAATAGGAACAATCCATTTTATAACCTCAATATTTTCTATTATAAAACTAGTTACCGCATTCAACTTTTTACCAAGCTTGATTAATCCCTCTGTATTATCAGCAATAATTGCTTTCCATGCCTCCTGAACGCTTAATGATGCGGCGGCGCGCTTTTTCTGTTCAATTAAACTTTCTGCGCTTTGGTTTGTTGCTCCAGCTAAATCTTCCATATTTCCAGAAAGCATCATGGCAAGATCGCCAACATCAGAAAGCCCAAGAGATTCCGTATAAAATTGCTTCTGATAATAACTCATATCATTGAAAGACAAGCCAGCATCCGAAATAGCATCGCGAATCATACCAAAACGGGCTGCGGGATCAGTTTCCATCATCATATCCATAGCATTAACAAAGTTGCCGCCTAATGCCGCATTCAATTTACCAGCCATTCCAGCGGCATCTTCAAACGTGTCAAACTTATTAGTAAGCGCAAGTACTTTGCTTATTTCCATGCCGGTAATTTTAGAAATATGTGCCAAATCTTTAAACGCTTTAACTCCCTGTTTGCCAAATTTTGCTAAAACACCACCAGATTGAGCAAACTCGTTGGCAAAGGCTTTTTGATCTCGCCCTAGTGCTCTTGCTGTCGCAGCTAGTTCACCTTGAACTTGAATGGCGCCCTCACTTGATCGTCCAAACATCTTCATTGAATTCTGCATGCCTGCACTATAGTCTTGCATATCAACACCCAATCTACTAGCTGCTAACATATGTTCAGTTATTGCGTCTTGTTGTTTATCAGACATCATTGTATAATCAGTAACTGCTTGTGTTAATATTCCTTGTGCTTTTGCAGCATCGCCAATTGATACACCAAATTCATTCATCGCTTTATAAGAATCTGTTATTCTATCGGTATATCTGTCTCCTAGTTGAAATTGTTTATTAAAATCAGAAACAGCTTGATCCATTTCCCACATTGACTCAACAGCACCATCCCATAACTTACTAATCATATTATCAAGCCCCATTGTGGCTTTTTTAAGCGCCAATGTTCTTAATGCTCCAGTTTCCATAGCGGCAGATATTTTTGATGTTGTCTTAAGAATTCCGGATTCTAATGAGGATGTTTCATTTAACTCCTCATTAAGCAGCCGGTGCCCCTCTACTCTCATTTCCTGGATTTTAAGTTCTTTTTCAATTAGCTTTAAACTACCATGCTTCGCTTTCATCTCTTTTTCAGCATCAGATAGGCTTTGATCATTAGCTATCATTTTCTTACGAAGTGTTTTTAGGACATCGCGATCAACCTCTGCTTGTTGTCTTGATATTTCTAATCCTCTTGCTCGTTTTGCATATGAATCATCCTCCATCCTGTTTGCGACTTTCATAACATCAATGCGTTCTTGCATGTCCGCGAGCGCTTCTGCTGAGAGTATATTGCTCTTTTGTTGGCGTGCAACATACTCTTGAAGTAACTTTCCTTCTTCCTTAGAAAGCTCATTTACATCCTTCTTCCCTTCAGCAAATTGCTTAAGAAAAGTCACTTGTTCTTGATGCTTTGATATTTCGTCGTTCGCCATAATGATGCCTTCTTTGTATCTAAGGTTAATTAGTTACATGCAGAAAAAGACAAAGCTATTAGCTTTGTCTACGCATATTTCTGAATTGAGGTGGAATTGTGGGTTGATTATGACTTGTTAATGTTTGAGCGGAAGAACCCCCGCCTTTTGAAGCTTTTTCCATCGCTTCATTTTCTTGTTTTAGTTGTTTAATAAGTCGTTTTGTAAACCAATCTCTAAGACCAATTGGCAAGTTATATGCTTCTGAGAATGACCATCCTCCTGAATATTTTAAAAAGAAGAACTGCTCATATACATTCTCCATATACTCAGCGGTCAGGCCAAAAAAAGTCCGCAGTCAGCGGAACCTCCATTTCTTGTTCATAATCGCACTCATTACAATCAAAATGCTGAGTTAAATCAACATTAGGAGTTGCTAATTTGCACACAAGACGCAGATGGCGGGCATCAATAGTAGGCATGTTTTCAACTAAATAATTAATTGATTTTTGCGTTTCATCACCATTTACAGCAACAATAATCTGTTTAAGTTGCCTGGTAATAGTATTTTCTTCTTTTCTTTTCTTTCGGGCATTTTCAATTTGATTAAAAAGATTCTTCTCATCATATCCCGATAATAAACGAAATATTACCTCAATTTTTGTCTTCGGCAACATAGCGGTAAATGTTCCATCGCCATTGGAAACTGCCTCTTCCTCCGTTATACTCTCTCCATTATAGATACATACGTCATTTAAATTAAAATTATAATCTTGCATTGTGTTGCATCGCGGACATGTTACTTTTGTTTGATAATCGTTTCCATAGCCAGAAACTCTTGCCGATATTAAAATAGCATTACGATCACCAATTAAAAGTGAATTCGCATCAATATTCTTATTAATAATAATACTCTTAAGTAATCTATCTAAAGCAACACCTTTCTTTAAAAGAGAACGAGATGTCAATAAATCTTCCTCTTTAGCAGTCATTTGTTTAACTTCAATTGTTGTTTCACCATATAGTGGATGGCCATCGGGGTAGAACTTACCACCTGAAGGCAATTCTACAAACTCTGTAGGAACTACAAATGAAAAAGGGGTTGATTCTCCCTGCATTACTTGTGGTGGTGGGCTGCTATCCCGTTGTTGGGCGCCACCGGTGCGTTCTTTATTTCTCGACAATATACACCTCTCGTTTTATTGTGTTATAAATTTATACTCCGAAGAATTCTGTTCCACCAGCGCCAGCAACCGCAACAGATGCGCCGGCGGTCTCTACTCGCGCCCAATCATACTTAAGCTTGACTGACATTTCAGTAAGATCATCGGTATCATAACCCAAATCGCCATATTTAACTTCTTGGATCCATGAATTCCAAAGAGTCCAGGTTTCCAATGGATTTCCATCTGAGTCGATTTGAGTAATAATGATTGTTCCCAAAGCACCAGCGGCTTTAGCTTTTGACATTGTAGACAACGAAGTAGAATCCGTAGGTGGAGTATATCCTGATTGTACCACAATATCAGAAAGAGTTGCAGCCATGTCTGGGTCAACTGGATCAACTAATGTAATATCGACGGCATTCCAAGTTACTGAGCCGGGGTAGTAGAAAGTGTGGTTGAGGAACTTGTGTGTTGACTCTGCTATCGCAAAACCGGGCTTTGTACAAGTTTTTGCGTACCAAAGCATAGCGCCGCCCTGCGCTGCTTGGATACCTTGAAACTCTACCGTAAACCGAAACTTTCTTTTCGGATCTTTGAGCGTTGTATCTTCTCCAAAGTTTGTTGACCAAAATGCCATTTTATGGGACTCCTATAATCTATTCTTAAATAGTGCGATGGAGGAAAATCCCCCACCATTTTTAATCATCGAATGATGCACCGGTTGAAGCAATAACAAAGTCAATTGCAATGAATTCGATTGCTCTTGCCGGTTTAATCATAATCTTAGCGTAAAGAATGTTCTGATCGATAAGATCTGGTGTTGTGGTTGATTCATCGAGGATTAATCGATAATCGGTGATACCAAATCGTGTCTTAACATTCGCAAGGAAAGGTTCAATAAGTGACTTAAACCTATTCCAAGTAGACTGAACGTTCTGTTCAAATAGAACCTGAGTAGAAAGAATGGAAATTTGCTTCTTCAAGAAAATAACCAAACGTCTGACGTTAATTCTATCTAATGCAGATTGCCGCTCTTGAAGTGTTTTCTGTCCAAAGACTACGATTCCGCTAGATGGAAAAGAAGCAATCGGATTGATATTTGACTCATAAAGCGTATCACGATTCTTAGAAGTAAGCCGCTCTGTAACGCCAGTAACCGGGATTCCTGCTGCGCCATCAGTAAGACCGCCTCTATTAAATCCAGCAGGAGCGAACCATACATCTGACTTAGCTTGTGAACTCGCTAACACCCCCATCATCGCAACAGAAGGCGGAATCCAAAGCATTTGACCAGTATTGGCATCTCTCGTCTGAACCCATGGATAAAAAGTACAACCATAACTCGAATCGATTTGCCTATCTTTCAGATCAATGCCGCGTTGGGTAGGATCTGCGGCAATTCGATCTGCCTTGCTAGATTTATAAGCTTCATGAGAAGGAATATAAACGCTAGCCAAATCAATCATGGCTAATGAATCTGCACGTTCTTCACAAACGTCAATCATATGACCAGTTAGCGCATCATGAGTTAAGCCAGGAGCCACTAGAAGGTTCATATCAACAAATTCAGGATCTGATACAGTATCTATAGCTCGCTTCCATGTATAGAATCCATAGTTATTTGTATCTGTTCCACTAGTTAAACTAGCATTATATACCGGATCCGGGTAGATAATATTCCATCCATCATAGCCGCCCCAGAAGGGAGCAGTAAAGCTATCATATCCGGCATTAAGAAGGGTAGAGTCGGTTACAGCGCCATTATGGCCACTTGAGTTAACGCCGCGACGAGAACCAGACTGATAAGAGTATTGGCCGCCGGCGGAAGCAGAAATGTCATTCATAGAGAAAACATATCCATACGCACAGACTCCAGGTAGTGCGCTTGGGTGTTTTGTAGCATAAGTCGTTGGATCGTCTGGTATGAGCGATGTTGGCAACCATAGCCTATGAAAATCACCAACGCTAACATCGTGCGTTGTGCTTGTTGCAGTCCTTGTTGTCTGCATTCCAAAATAAGCCTTTGTTGCGTCCGTTAGGCCACCATCAGATGCCGATACACGAAGACGAACCTCTGGGAAACTAAGCGAGCCAGTACAAGCATTGAGGGTGCCGGCTGGATAGCCTATAAGTGGCGACTCCCGATATCTACTTGCGCCGGCAGCATGGGTGACGGGCCCGGATCCGGAGCAAGGCAACCCCATGTAAGAGGAAGTTTGAGATGTAGACTGACTCAAGTGAAGAACGTGCCTGGGCCTTGGAGGACCAAAATATCCAAATGGAAGGAGAAGAGGATCGGTTGCGCCAGCTTCTACATCGGCATTCATTTCAACATAAACAAATTTAGAGTTATTAGTATACTCACCATATGTCTTGAGCGCTCTCTCGGTTGAGTTCCAACTATTATACTTATCACCAATTTTTCTTGCAACAAAGTTTGGTGAAGTTGGATCAAGCGTACAATTGTCGAATCTTTCAAGTATTGATACTTTATTATCCGTATCAGAAAGACTTCTAATTAACACAGAGAATGTACCATAGTCAGTAGAAGTGCTCGTAGATTTCCTGAGCTTGGCAATCGACACTTTACAATTCTTATGAAGCCATTCGCCATGGCCTCTGCCTTTGAGGCGGAAAAGCTTTTGTGACAACTCTGGGTTAAAACTACTGGAGTGGCCCGAATCCTGTCCAATAAACCATCCAGCAACCGCCTCTCTAGATGCCTGTCGCATCGCATGTGGACCACTTGAAGTAGAGCCACTCAAAGCAATAGGAACAACAGTTGCAACAGCGGCTGCACCTACAAGGCTAGCATCGCGGACCGACTGTTCAAATGTTTCACCAAGCCAATATGTTTTAGCTGAAGCACTTGGATAAAAACCCCCTGGAGTTGTAGTCAACTGTGGATTTGTATTAAAGGCTTTTCGAATAAACAACTCTGATGTGTCATCAAAGTTAAAAGAAACCTGTTGAGTTCCATTTAACGATTCGGAAAGGGTTAAAGTAAAGTTATAACTCGAATCATTATTAACAAGAACCCCATAGCCACTACCAGTATTACTAGTCTCGCCGGCAACGTTGCCTGTTAACTCAAAAGAGGCTGATCGATCTGCATAAAAAATAGCAGCCAAAGTACCAGAGCCAGGTTGATTGCTTGCATCTGCTAATGATGAACTGGCAAACAGCCACATTCCAAAAGCGCCCCCATTTGGCTCATTTACGCCTCGGGTGATTGAGCCTGACTGATCTGACGGATTCTGAGTAGTCTGCCATCCGGCAACGCCGCCACTGGTACCATTGGAATCTTGTTGACCAAGAAGTCTTACATAAGTTACAGGAGCAACATTTGCTCTTAAAAATGCTTTTGCAGCATACGTACCATACATCGGAGACTGATAGTTACCATCACGATAAACATCTCCCCCTCCACTCCCAGGAACTGTATCACCAAACATCGTGACGAAATCAGAGTATGATTCAACCTTTACAGGCTGCATCGCCAAACCACGAACGGAACGCCCCACAACCACTGGCCCAATTGCATCTGCTGATTTGGGGACAAAAGAGTTATCAATTTCATTGATAAACACCCCAGGAGATACAAATTTAAAACTTTTAACTGACATGTTGTAAAATCCTCATTATTAATTCACTTAAATGATAGTGTAATCAAGAATAAATAGTATTTCTATTCTCAAAACGCTCTTCTTTACGGAAGAAAAAAGTCATCATTACCTTCAGGAACTATACTCTCTGAAGGAAATGTTATTTCTACTACATTTTCATCCACTCTTACAATAGGTCTATCGTCATTTTCACCCTCACCTATTAGATATCCTAACACTTTAATAGTAACTTCAGAACTAAACATTCTTACTTCTTCTGCGAGATTGTTAACATTATTACTATGTGTAAATCCTTGATCGATAAATGCTTCATATAAATGACCATTTCTCTTCATCGTAAAAGCATTAATCTGACCAGTTCTAGCCATGAAAGGCGATAGCAAATCATTCATTTGTTGTTGAAATTCTGTTTTAATGGATATTTTATATTCCACATTCACATACACAGGAATAGGAATTGACAAACTCTGTATAACAACTTTTTTGTTTACTCTTGGAAAATACTTTTGCATTGAACCGGAAGTAAAATTTTCTTTTCGTGTATTGCCCACAACAGCAAAATTTCTTGTCTTATCCTGAACTATTTTTTTTGCAATAACCATGCGGCCTATTCTGCCATTTTTATCCTTTGAATATAGGTGAGCCTGAAAAGAACCCTTTCTTGCTGGATCTTTTGTGATACCTGTTCTCTCTATTGATATCAAGGGGAGCTTTAATGCTCCGGAGTCATCTCTAAGTTCTCTATTGTTTTTAATTTGATATGCTCTCTCGGGCGCTTGCCATAAAACAGGCACAGCCTTCCACCCTTCGTTTGTTCTGGCTTTCATATCTAAATCTTCTTTTAACCACGACATTATAGAATAATCGATAGTTTCGATTGTAGACGCCAGCATACCTACTTCACGAAGATGATAATCCCCAGGAGGCATCATAGCAAAATCAAAGTTATCAGGTAGCATCGAATAGTCCCTTCCTTGCTCGCTTACAAATTGCAGATATCTCAAAAATATTATTAACTTGCCCGAATAATTGCTTATTGGTGGATAATTTAACTATCTCATAATAGTTATCACCATATAAAACAAAATCACCTTCGCGAACATATAAATCTTGATCCTCTTCTAATCTTCTTTTATGGAAATGTACATTAATCTCCCAAGATTTATCAACACCTGCGTTCTCCATATAAGTCGTTGAAAATTCAGTAAATTCAACCAACGCATAAACACGCATTGGGGGCAAATATGTTTTTTCTATTGCTTCTCCATATAATTCATGAAAATTCGTTGTCTCCATATCAATAGAATAATATAATATCTGCTGCCCAATTACCTTTTCTATTAACTCATCATTAACTTGTTTAACTAAATCACGTTCTTTCTTTCCCAAGAACAGTGGCGGTGGTGGTTGTGCTGGTCTTTTCCATTCGTCTGACATTGTTTATTATCCTACAAAAATAGGTAACGGCGACTGCTTCAAAGTGTTTGCTGCAGCATCTGTTATTTCTGCATCCTTTTTGACAAGTTCCGAGTATTCCATCTCTTTCAGAATTTCCATTAATTTATCTCTAAGTGTTGTTTGTTCTTCTTTTGCTTGAGCTAATAATTCTGAGTGGTTTAACGTTACGCTTTCTCCAGGGATCGGAATAGTAGTAAATTTGCCTCTAATCTGCCCTAACATCTCTTTGCACAAAGCAAGGGCATATTTTCGAATCCATTGTTTTCCAATAGCATTAATATTCGCATAAGGTATATTATCAAGAGGCATTGTATTGACATTATTAACCCCCTTAATGCCGGCTCTAGTGCTATCTTCTTCAGACCAAGCATCAGTTTTGATATAGAACCTAACCCATATTTTTTCTCCGTCTGAAAATGCCCAATCACTAGGATTGGGATATAATCTCAATTTATTATTAATCAACTCATAAGAATAATGAGATGTTCTGGTATATATCGAATCTTCATACATAATAGCTTGCATTTTATTTTGCCAAGTTGGAATAATCTCAAACGTAGAGTCATCAGCGAACTGGCCATATGTCGAATAATTTCCAACCACTCCTACGCCCCCATAGTACCCATAGAAGCGCCACATAGCCCGTGGAGACTTGTAAAAAACTTTTGTGACATAGACCCTGTTATGACCAACTTTTCCAGCATAAGGAACAGCGTCTCCAGAATCATTAACCCCAGAGTCTGATGAACTTGTAATGATAGCTTGAATATCATAATCTTGCACTAAGTCTGTTGGTTGAAAAGAAGCAGAATATTCACGAAGTGTTCCACCAAGCCCAGCTGCAGTAGTTACACCATCGCCAACATTCATGGCATATGTAAATTGATATCGAGGAAACGTTAAATTAACTCCACTGGGTCCTGTTAATAAATCGCCTTTATGATTAAACGTGCCGGTAGTCGCCCCCAGAACACTAGAAAGTGTGTTTTTTCCATGATGGAGATTAAAAATATATGAATATTCTAAAACTGCCTCTTCATAGGCTGCATAGACATTTGATGGTGTTAATTCGATATCAACAACGTCACCACCAAGTTTTTTATACACATAATTAACTTGTAGAGATGCTCCGCTTAAAAAATCACTTGAACCAGTATAAATACCAAATGGAACTGCTGCAGCTACCAAATCATAACTACCCGTTGAAGTTAATATAACAGCACTTTGTGTAGACTTAGGAGTCAAATTTGTAGGCATTATTAGTTTTCCTCAATTATTCATTAAATAAATAGTATTTTATAAAACAAAACCCCCAGATATACTGAGGGCTTTAATATCAAAGCGAATTTTGATTAAGTTGTTGACTGATTAGCCTTTTTACTAGTCTTTTTTCTTGTGGTGCTGTCCGGTGTTTTAGCTGTTTTTGGCTTCGGAGAGGCTTTTGGCTTTATTTCAACTTTTTCCTCTTGTAAGACAACTTCTGATTCAGGCGCAACTTCAATAATTTCGACTTCTGGCTCTTCCGCTCTGCTTAAGTGCTGTACGCAAGGATGGTTGGCGTGTTTCACTCCAAACTTCGTCCTTGCTGACTTTAATCTTCTTTTCTTTCCCATGGTAACTCCTTGTTATATAATAAATAGTATCATTTTTATAAAACGAAAATCTCAAAAAATTGGTGGCGAAAAAAATTCGCCCCCATAGTTAAAAACCATCCTTTTATAATCGTGTTCCTGTATCGACCTATTTCAACGATACTAGGAGGTAGCTCAAAGTCTACCCGATAACTTTAGTGTGAACTTTAAGTTCATCTGTAAATAGTTCTATAAACACGAAAGCCTTCGTCCGAAGACGAAGGCTTTACGTTTTATTTGGCTACTAGTGTTTAGCTAGTTATGCGCCTGCCTCACCGATGAGGCCTCTTACGATAACTAGACCATACATATCAGGCCGAACCATCTTTTTACCGTAACGAGTCATCACACCCTTGCGAGGTACGAAGTCTTCTGGTCCAAAGATAGTGGGGGTAACTTGTAGTGGCACATAAGGTGCGTATACATATCCAGATTCAAGGAAACTGGATCCCCGGCGACCAACTAATATGACGTTACGAAGGAAGTAGGGGTCTACAATCACATCGAACTTCTTAGTTAGAGAACCAACCTTGACGGCACCAACGGTACCCTTGTCATCATCACCAGTGATGCTAGCGCGGAATCCAGCGGTGAACTCAAGGATGTTAGCAACTTCAGGTCCGCAGACGATGAAGTTAGCACCACCCCGCAGAGTCTTGCGGTGGATCTGGGCTGAAACGTCATTAATGGTTTCAACAAGAGTCTCATACCATTCACTAACTGTGCCAGTGAAGTCTGGAGCAGCAGAGCTAGCACCAATTTCAGCACCAGTGGTACGATTCAAAAACAGACCTGGCGAACGTGACCAGTAGTAAGTGCCAGCAGTAGCACCTTTAATAAGATCTGTAACAATCTCACGATCAATTTCTAGAGCGATTTGCTCAGAAAGAATGCCCGTAAGCTCGACTTCAGCATCAAGGTTGTGATAAGCGTTTAAGTCTTGTCCCAACTCTGGCGTCCACTTAGCTTTCAACTTTTTGGTCATTGCGGTAATAGCCACAGAATCGACTTTGATATCGATTTCTGGGATATTTTGGTTATTTTCCAATCCCCATGGCGAGTCGCCAATAACAGCACCAACAGCGCCACCTGCAATGAAATCATCGGTAATCATCCAAGATGCCGAGACGTTTAGAGCAGTATAAGCAGCCCCACCAGCAGCATGAGTTGAACCAGTAAGAAGCTGTTGCAACTGAGTCGCAGAAGTTCCACCATCGTAAGATACGAGAACAACAATAGCGTGAGTAGTAGTTGAACCAGTAAACCTCGTAAGGCGCTTAGCCTGAACACCAAATACTCCAGCTGAACCCGATGAGGCAATCTTGGCCATACCGCCGTTTCCAGCAGCACCAGAAAGCACGATTGCGGATAGATTGCGATTACCCGAAGAGGAATCGAAATCAGTAAGATCGCTCATTAGAATACGACCGACTGCAACGGTTGCAGTACCAGACTGAGATTCAAGCTCAGGATCGTACTGACAAAGCTTTGGAACGTCGCCAGCAGAGGAACTATACACACTTGAGGTAATATAGGCTATTGTAACGAGGCCAGATCCTGTTGGAGACGAATATGCGTTATTCAAGCTATATGGACCTTCTTCGGCGTCTGAACCACTAATGGAAACACCATCCACAAGCCCCTTGGCTACAACAGAACCACCCCATAGTGACTCTTCATCACCTTGCGGATCACCATATCCTAGACGTGGAAGCCCTGCACCGCTTGTTGAAACAGTGAAGTCTAGGAAGAAGATGAGTCCACTTGGCAGACTCATCGGCTGAACGGAAACGAGATCGTTTGCGATCAAACCTGCGAATACCCTACGAACGATAGGGAACGCAACAGCAGCAAAACCCTCAACATCGCCGCCGGCCATAGTGCTAGCCTCGCGAAGAAGTTCTTTTGCTTGATTTTCGAGAAGACGAGCCATCGTTTGACGACCGCGGTCCTTGTCAAGACCCTCTAGAAGTCCTGTCTTCTCCCATTTATTCAATAATGCGTTACCTTCAGCACGCATATCACGATTAATAATACCTTCAGTTAATCTTTCTACAATACCAGCCATTTTTAAATCTCCTTTTTAATGTTTAATTCCGGCTAACTTTCTCATTCTATCTAAGAATGGGTCAGTTGTCTGTGCTTCTCTGCGAGATGCACGAATAACAGAGGATGGACGAGTGATAGCTTCGCTCAACGATTGCGGGGCACGTTTAGAATGTGCCGGCGTTGCGCTTTCTAGTGTATCATATATTGTCTTCGCCTCTAAAACGGAACCAGCTTTTGAAATAGCTTCGGCAATCATTTCTTTTTGCCGCTCATTTAAGGAGGTATTTCTCAAAACACGGTTCGTGTATAATAAACG
>Ga0080013_1002792_pt1 | contig 19662 bp, 6 predicted proteins | sample ETNvirenome_6_85_FD_69236 | JGI IMG/M metagenome (GOLD analysis project Ga0080013, IMG submission 69236) | Marine viral communities from the Pacific Ocean - ETNP_6_85 (SPADES assembly) (version 2) | ecosystem: Environmental > Aquatic > Marine > Oceanic | place: Pacific Ocean | collected 2013-06-19 | reverse complement strand
CTTTAGGAAGTTTCCTCCGGATTCAATATAATAATCCATATGATCTGATATTCTAAACTCCGGCAAGATAGAGTATCCTTGGCCAATAAGCTTGATATCTTTGGAATAATCTTCATATGAATCATGCCAAGGATTTTTACCTGCCTCAATGTGAGCATGATAATTTTTAAGTCGTATTGGTGCGCCGCCGCCTTCAGCGAGTTTGCTAATCATGGCCTGGGCGCTGGCATCGGATTCAGGATTGTCCATATGATAAAACTTATTATCTGATCCTGTTGCTCTTGATGCCACAGATCTCATGAAAGATATCGAAGCTGTAGTATATAAACTGTCGTATGTTCCGCTTGGATATAATTCTCCAAAGTAATTTTCTCTGTGGTAACCTTGTACATCCTCTGAGCATTGATCTGTCGGCCCAAGAGGCCAAACGTTCAACTTAGTGCCACTAATAATGTTTCTTCCCTGACCATTGTCGATCATTCCCAAAGAATTTCTAGCAGAATCAATAGTTAAGCCCCTTTCACTTCTCTTATCTTTCCAGAACGTTCTTCGATTATAGCGATCGATACCAGCAGAATCTGTACTGCCTGTGTCTTCAGCGTACTTTAAGCGTGAGCGAGTTTTTGCCAGTCCAACATACTCGTCCTTCGGGAAGACAGTTTCTGAATATGTGAACGCCTTCATTTTCTTAATTGGATTAAGTTCGAACGGCACTCCACCTCTTGGAGTGTACAGGTCTACTAAGTGATCATATGCCTGTCTTTTTCTAATACTAGAATTTGTCTTATTTACTAATTCATTGTTAGCGAATGTTCTTAAGTTATTTGCATAAGTATGCTTTATCGTTATATTGCCGTCGCCATCGTCAGCCTCCACTAACAACGAGTGAATCATCGGCTTGCTCTTAAAGCTCACAACCGGCTCGGTGTAAGAAGTCATTGTTCTTTCTGAAGTGCCGGGTGTGGGCGTGAGGTTGTCTGGCCACGAATAAGCAGATCCTCTGGTCTTCCCGCTAGTTATCACGGAAAGCCTATTATTTCTACGCATATGCCTCGCAACGGGATGGCGGGCTGTACGTACCTGTTTCCACGTAGGATAGCCTCCAGGGCCATTTCTGTGGAGGAGGAGAGAATTTAAAACAGATGATATACCAAACGGTTGGGTTGTTTCATCTGCATCATCATCTCCAACAAGCGTTTGATTTATATAATTTACCTGCTGAATGCTAGTGGTGCCGGCACCGTCCTCCATGGACAGGCTTTCATATCCTAAAGTGTTAGATGATTCGGTTATTGGTTCATATATGTTAGAATTGACTCCAGCAAAATCTGTTAATAACAAAGTGTTATTCGTTGCTGCTCTCTCTAGAATATCGGGAAATTGAGATGCGGTTTCTGCAGCTCTAATCGCTCCAAAATAGCGAGCGTCACTGAAATCTGGTATTTGAGCTGAACCCACTTCGCTAGCGGTGACCCATGTGAAGGGGTTACTCCATGTATCATCGGCTGCACTATGTGTCATGCCGTCCTGAGTCATACTGTATCCAAATGGTGCGGAGACACCCATATTAACTCTGTCTGCTAAAGAAGCAGTAATCCAGGCATACTGCCGATCACTTTGGGGAATCATATGGCGAACGAAAGCGTTATCATGTACTGCTCCCGTTATATATTGATTATTGTCCTCTTCCTGATCCGGAGCAACATACTTTAGTTTTAACTTGTATCTCGTATTCCTGTTAACTTTATGCCAGGACGCGTCAGTTATATAAGAATCGTCCTCGCCAGATTCGGGAGAGTCATCGACAGTGCGGATTGTTGTTCCCTTCAATAGCCCGAATTGCTCGCACATCTTTGAAGAATACTCATCGACGAACTCGCGAACAATTATATTTCTGTAGTTCATGGTATTATATACTGAATATGTCTCTGTTTCTACATCAAGATAGCCGCGGCCCATTTGCTCTGGTCCGCCAGGTGAAGAAAACCTTTCTGCGATTACTGTCTTGTTTCTTGTACCGTCTGAATATTCTGACCTGTCCGGGAGACTAAAGTCGACAGTACCCGAAACCCAATCAGAAAGTTTCGTTGATGTGTCCACTCCGCCGGCTCCAGTAGAACCAGATCTAAACCAAAGGTTGTTAACGTTCCGGCCCGCGGCCTGTACAACCTGATAATTGTGTTCGTAATTACCTATAACAGTCACGGAGCCTTCTAGAGATCCTGTCGTTTGCTTAATATTCCTAATGTTTACAGGACGTTTGGCTGTTTCATCCCTGAAATATCTAGCTCTTGGCTTCTCTATGTGGTGATCTGATGGATCTTGTACGGTAAGCTGGCCCGAGGATATACTCAGGTGATAAGCTTCTGGACGATCTGAGTCGGTGTCTAAATCTTTTCTTTGTGACAGCGACTGTGGGCTCGCATAATTTATATCTACGTGCCTATGTTGCTGGCCTCCGACATACTTCTCAGTGAATGGGCCCTGAAGTGGCTCTTCTCCGTAATAAGAATCGACATGGTGATTAACTATCTCAACTCCTGATTTAAATGTTGACAGGGCCTCAACGTAGCCCTTTGTTACCGATGAGCTAATAATTGAGAATGGGGCCAATAGTTCTCCGTTGCCATCTAAATATGAACTATCGCCGGTGCTAGCAGCCTCAAAAGAATACTTATGCTTTGACCCGGAGTGGGGTGTTAGTTTGTCATTGCACTCATTCTTTTCAATTACGCTAGTCGACAAAATGGTTACAGACTTATCAGAACTAAATCCTGTTTCTGTTTTCCACAATGTACTCTTTTTATTCTCATCGGAAGCTCTATTTGTAGTAATGGCTTCTGCTTTAAATTTATAAGGCCTTGTCAAACTACGCATAGCATAGCTGGAACCTTGATATACAGTGCCGTCCGATTTTGCTAGCTTAGGATTACTAGCACTAGTTTCAGTGACAAGTACTTGTAATATATCATTCTTTTTTGAGTCTACTCCATCGTCGCCTGACGCGAGGGCGGAGTTGTCGTCAAAGGCCGGCCTGTCTCTTTCTGCACGGACCTTCCACCATAGACAGTTATCATCTTCATTTTGAGATATTGGAGCGTGTCCATGCTTCCAATCATAGTTTAGTTCAGAGGCTCCCTTCATAGAGGCTTCAGGATCTTGAGTTTTAAATTCCATCGTTGGGAATTTAGTCCAATACTTGTTTCTCTCAAGGACGTGACTTTCAATCACAGTTCTAACATCTTCCGCAAAATCAGCAGAAGCTGGAAATAAATTTCGTAACATATCAGATATTGAAGAATCTAACCACTTGTAGAACGAAATATACTTTTCGACATCCGGGGTGTTTTGTACTCTTTCAAAGAATAGATTTCGTAACTTCTCTAAATCTTTATACTTTTGACGATATCTGTTTACTGGCTCGCCTATTAAGTTGTTGAAATCTTTAATAGTAGCAAAAATATTAAGCATTTCTTCTGAAATGTTTTGGTACGGGCTTTTCTCGAATGCAAAGAAATAGTTAACGGGCCGACTGTCTCTTGTAAATACTTCATCATCAAAGGCCAGAACCTTTACCATCTCAGAACTGAGCATGTTCTCTGGTATTGTCTGCTTTAGTGTGGATATGTAAGTTTTTGCAACGACTCCCTTCTTCTCCGATGGGAATCCGTAGCCGCGGGCTGTGTGCTGTTTCTTCAAAGAGTTGCCAAGCCAACCGTATCTATCAGTTAGTGTTGCGGATCCAGAAGAAATATCAGCCACCAAGAACTCGCCTTCGCCATCGGAGCCTGTAATATTATTAAAGTCCCAATTTAAAGCTAGCGTTTCAATTTTTGGAACTGGAATTCCTTCTGTTGAAGTTTCAAAAAGATGTGCGCTGCGGAATGGCTCGTGGACTCCGTAATTTTTGATGTCTAGGGCATGCGCTCTTATTTCATTATCATCAACACTACTCATCCAGTGTCTTAGCGAGCTAAATTTTACATCTGATGGGGATACAACATCTCCGGTAAAGTTTGTTCTGTCGGCGCCGGCAAAGAATCTTTTGCGAGATGAGAAGAGATAATCATTAGCGGCATCATCCAAAGTACCAGAAATTGCGAAATCTCTTTTGACCACGCCGGCTTCAGTATTCACTCCATAGAATTCTACCATGACATCGTTGTCGCTACCGGAAGCATATGTCCCGCTCACTTCATTTGCCCATGGCTCTTTCTCTAATCTGAATCTTACGCCGAAGTTCCATTTTTCATTATCATAGACATCTTCGAAAAAACTACTTGTAATATCAGGTACATAGGTACCAGTAAGTTGGAAGTATACTCCTGGCTCATCTAATTCTTTTCTGACAGAGTATACAGTAAAGTTAGCATAATCTGGATCTGCTACTGTATAAACATCCGAATCCTCTCCTGCTGTGCGGCAGCCGAATAAAGAAGAACTATAGTGAGGGTGGGAAATAAAATTAGCAGATCTAGATGATGCCTTAAGGGGGAAATATACTTCCGCCTCAGTTGTAATAGGTACGTAAACTTCGTTACCAGCGTCATCTGCAGAACCATATACATATGAAGTAGAATTTGAATTATCAGCTTCGGTATACTGATATACTACAGAGCCCGTAGTCCCCGTATCATCATTGTTACTCGCGCTGCTAAAGTTGATTAACGTTTTGTTGACAGCGGTCTCTCTGTAACTATCTCCAAACGTATATGTGGTATTATTCGCATATACATTGAGCTTGATAAATTCTTCGTCTACGCCAAAACAGCGTATTAAGTTTCTAAATGATTTTTCTGTGCCCTTCGATTTATAAATGTATATTAAGTTATTATAGATATTATTATAAATTGTATTTTTTACATTATGTATCGTGTCTTTGAAGACTCTATCATCGTCGCGAGCATCGAAATTTTCTAAGAAGTCCTCATCGTAAAACATGTCGGCTGTATTAAAACCAAAGTTCTCTAATATTCTATCGTTAAATGGATAAGGTTTATGACTACCAGTATGATATGTGACATCTTTTAGTCTGGGAAGTGCTTCAACCTGAAGGTGTAGTGTGTCGAAATAGCTCGCCATTACCTGAGTGAGGTTTTCTAGATGTTTGTCTCCATCTATATCATTCTGTACGATCCAATCCGGCATAGAACGATATATAGAGGAAGCATTGATATCATCGTAATTACTTCCTGAAGCTTCTAAATCTTCTCTTTGATTTTTTACTTGATCATGATTCTCATAAATAATCGGGTCTTTATATTCTTTTCTCGCAGCGCCAGCCTCAACAATAGCAGAGCCCGTTACCCTGTATGTGCTGCCAACCATTCCTGTAGATACAGTCCAGGCACCGTTACTTATACGACCAGAGTAGTCCAGTACTGTGCTATCGGTGCTTGCGTCATCCATAATACCTTCATTGAATTTGTAATAAACACCTAAATCAATATTTGCATCATCTTTGTTTGTTCCGCCGGCTACTTGTGTGAACCAATATCTACCAATTTGCTTTTCAGTTCTGGCGGTCTTCCAATATCTAAACTCATCCATCGAAGCAGAGAGCTTAGACAACCCGCGTCCATTAACGCTATCAACAGTTCCCGGATCTTGTATAAATTCTGGATATGCGACATTAGCTCCCAGGCAAGCAACCATCTTTCCTTCTATCTCGTTTATGGATTCAGAACTTTTTGTAATTGTCTGTTTCTTTTCTCCGTCAACATAGAGTTGTGAAATAAGGTTGCTGCCAGTATTCTTAAGTACGATAGCGTAATGGTGCCAGAGACCATCTGAGAGATCATTCTGAGTGTGTGAAGTGAAAAGGCCTTCGTTTGCAGAGCTAGCACTTACAGAATTGAATCCAGTGAAGGAATCATCGTCCTCTGCTCCGGTTCCAACTGTGCCAGATATAGCGTGTATACCAAAAGCGGCATTAGAACCGGTGCCATCGTTATTGACATAAATTTCAAATCGTCCGTAATCAGAGCTAGAACCAGATACTCCGTTCCATAGATCAAATACGGTCATGCGATCAGTGACGCCATCATTACCTGTATCTGGCAAGGCGTCAACTTTTAGCCAGAATTCAACAGTAGAACCAGATGTCGCGTTTAGCCTTAAGTTCGTAATTCTGTTTTCATCTACATTATATATGTTAGAGCGCGATCCCTCTTTCTTGTAGTCTTTGGAGGTATCAACATTAGGGCCACCTTTAATTAAGATGTACTCTTTATTCTCGGGCATGCCAAGCGTGTAGCCGGCAGCTTCATGGGAAGAGCTTCGTGTACCCCAACCTTCGGGAGAGAAACACACATATCCATTTGTTCTAGGATACTTGTTTTCATAAATCCACTTGTCTATATAAGAAGAAGATACAAACCACTCGGTTCGTTCTGTTAACGTGCCGTCGTAAGGAAACTGATCTGTTATCCTTGAGAAAGCATCCGTATAATACTTTTTAGCAGATCCGTATCTGGCAAAGTTTTCTGGTAAAGAGAAATCAATGTGCGGGATAAAGGTTTCTTTATCCGCAACAATTGGATCTATTAAGTCAGCCGATTCGATTTCATCTCCAATTTCAGATTTCGTCGTCGGCTTTAAATATTTCTTACCTTTATTCTTGAATAAGTCTTTTAAACTCATCTATTAAAAATCCCGCTTTATTGTTCTTCTAACTCTTCAACCCTAAACTTGAATGTCTCTGATTGCTCAACATACGAACCATTTATATAATAGGCTAGCCTTATACCATACATATAACCCGGCTCCATTGTGGACATGTCTAAATCAAAATAGCTTCCAGAAACATCATAAGACGCACGAGTATATGAGCCTGCGGTTCCATCCGATTGTGGGGATGTAGACGAGCCAGTACCGTAACTTATGATTTCTAAGTTATCAATGATTCTAAATACTTTATAGTATGCGTCTTCTACGGTCTCGCTATCTGGTGCTGCCACTGCTTTAGTGTAAACTGAAGGGCACCAGTTCTTTTCTCTAACGAATAGCCTAAATGTTGGGTTCTCACTAGTGTGATATTTTGATTTAATATTGGTTATAGTAGTAACGTATTCTGGATAAGGTTTATAGTTTGACGATTCCAGCTTCTTTGGCTTAAAACTTCCTGTGTGCAATGTGACACCTGTTGCACTGCCACTAATCCATACATCGTGTAACATACTATCTGGGGAAGTGCCGCCCGTAAGGGCAAAAGAAGCGGAATATATTCCTGTTGAAACATATCCGCCGGTTACTACTGTTTGATTTGTCGTTGTTACGTAATCAGTTTGTACAAGAGTTATTGCTGAACCAGTCGGAGTTCCATCATCTGTATGATAGACTTCTACATATACCGGCGAGCCTCCGGAATCGATTCCTGGGATGTTGCGCAGTTGTCCTCTAAAGTAATTATAAAAATAAAGTGTATTGATGTTTTCTGTTGCGGACGCTAGCGAACTGCTGTAGTATGTGTTCCCTCTCTGATCTTTTTTAGAAGAATCCCAGCGAGCTTCAACAGTTGGCCTTTTAAAGAAGAACTCGGATCCGCGCCCGAAGAATTTCTTGGTATAATAAGATCTTTGAGCGCCGTCTAGATTGTGTAGTACAGAACCAGTTGTGTCTCCAGTCGAACTAGAAAAATATGCTTCTTGCGAACCGGTTAATTGTACACCAATTCCATAGTTGCTATATCCGTCTGAAGAGATCCACTCTTCCACAATTTCTGTAATATTAACTTCCAAATCCTCTATTCCTTTTTCTAGAGTTTTGGTCACTACGGATGCTGTTAAATAATCTCCGCCGGGTGATGTCCAAGAAGTATCTCCTGCGGACTTCATCCAATTCGAGCCTTCGCGATCGCGAGTTACATCTTTGTACTCGTCCATGTCTAGACCGAAGCCCTCTTCCCAAGTCTTGGAGATCGGGGCGATGACGAGCGTTATGTCCCTTGGAGTAGTTTGGCCATGGCGAGCGTTGTATAGTCTTAAATAAAAGTCGACGCTTCCGGAGGCAGGAATGGTTTCATTATCGCGGTCTGTGCTAATATCGTTAACAGGGAATTGTATGAGGACTCTAGATAGCTCTGTTGTTTCGCCGGAGCCTGAGCCTTGGTCCGATTCCGGTTGCAGTGCTTGCCCATATATAGAAAACACTTCCAAGATATCAGAGGCGCCCATGTTTGAACCAGTGCCGCGGGCGGTTAAGTTAGATTCAAGAGCGTTTGTTATGGTGTTATCTTTATTTGCAGTATATCTTTTAATTGCCATTACTTAACTGTGCCCCTAATATCATTATCAGGAAATTTAATTTCATAAATTACATTTTTTGGAATATTAATATATCTCTTATCATTAGATAAACTAGAAGATATATTGAATTTTATATCCGCATAGTTTGTCCCGGTCTTTTGAACAACACTGACGTTGGAGGTATCTATAACTCCGGGAACTTTATTTAAAATACTATAAATTTTTGTTATGTGGAAGGGCTCTCCAATCTCTGGTACTTTTTTATACTCTTGCTCTAATACAGTTATACAATTTCTTAAAACTTGCATTTTGTTTACATCTGGTTCGCTTATTACGGAAAACTCAATACCTAGATTAACGACTCTCGCGTCTAAAATATCAATGGTATCGTTTATCATCTTATAATTGGAAATCCAAGTTTTTATATTTTGCTTAATAGAATCATTAGCTGTAGTAAGTTTTCCCTGAGTGTTCTCCACAATTATATACATATTTAGATTTCTTTTAAAGGAATCTTGGTCTAAAACAATATTAGCTCTCTTAACGGCTCCATATTGCGGAGGGAGTGAATATGTTAAAGTTTTGTAATCTTGTGCGGTTACAGCCCGATTTTGTGAGTAGAAGGAGCCCATAGCTCTTTGTTTTAGTGCGGCGGAATCGACAAACTGTAAATCTCCTAGAATAGGTGTTTCGTTAATAGATTCTATAGAGTTTATAACATTCCTCATTTTAGAGGTACTAAGATTAAAAGCATTTTTAAATTTTACCACTGGGTCGCTGACTTGTGTTATTGTTCCCACTGGCGCGTTTACAGAATTAGAATTATTAGATCTATAGACAACCTCTAAAGTTGTGTCTGCGGGAGATACACCTAGTTTGTCCGAATTAGTAAAGTTATAGGGATCAAAACTAGAATCGGTTATATAGTTTTTACCGTGTAAGTTCAATAGCACGTTGGCTGGGTCTACGATTTGGTCACTGGTCAGATCTGATTCTGAACCATATCCAAATTGTAGGAATGTTTTCCCAAGCTCACGATCAACGACGAAACGACGAGGTACTACTACGGGCTTTAAGACTTTTGGAACTAATTCCGAATGTGAATCGTTAGGATTTGTAAACTCCTTATAGATGACATCCTGAGATAGGTATTCTACTTCAAAGTATTCGTTACCTAAAATATCAGTTACCGATATAACTTCTGATACCGCTGACCCTTCTGTCAGTTCTATTTTTCTTAGCTTCGTATAGGAGCCAACTTCTACTGATTCTCTGTTCAACTCTCCGGATATTACTTTTCCTTTAGCCTTTATTGCATAAGAAGTTGGTGCTCCATTGGTAGAATCAACTTTGGCTACCACTATTTCATTATTAGAGTGGCTAAAATCTACGTCCTCGACTAACATATAGTTGTTGCCGGCAGTAGAACCAAACTGGCTACCTCTCTTTAGAATAGGCATGTAATCACTGTCTGGTGCCGTCCCTGAATCATTAGACGGACACAATATATAAAAACACACTTCTCCTTGGGAGGTCGGCCTTCCTCGATATTTATATCCAAGTTGTTTACTTAACTTTACAACATTCTGATATTCCAAAGCTGTATCTAAGAAACACTCGTTTGCTTGGAAATCTAGGTAGAAAGACATGATATCTCCCACATACGCAACGGTATCCAACATTAGGGAACCGAATGAGGCTTCATTAAAATCCTTGTATGTATCTGGATAGTATCTTTTTGCGTATTCTACAAGAGAGTCTTTTATACTATTGAATTCTCTTACCGTATATTTGATAGGAACATTTTTTTTGCCGGCCATTATGGGGTCCCCTGGGGATATAACTACTCAATATTTAATTAGTTTAAGTCGGAGTTTATCACTAAAATTGCGCTCTCTTGGATGGGCGTTATCACAAAATCAACTCTTATAGATAATAATTCCGGTGGTTGGCCCAGATCTGGATTGCCTGTTTGAAAACGTATATCTAGCAATTCAACAAAAGGTAAATATTTAGATACTTGTTGAATTATAGTCGCCTCTATATCAGGAAAGGATGACACTAACATCGGCTCAAATAAATGCGACATAAGCCCTGCTCCAAAACTTGGGTCCATCATTTTTTCACCCGGGTTGGTTAATAACAAGTGCTTTAAGTTCTGAGATACGGATTCCTTTATTGTTTTGTTGTTATTATAGTGACCATCAATATCGTCTACCATCAGTGGTAATTTTGGTGATATTCCGTTCATTGTTGATTTTATCCTTTTCCTTAAATATTAATATCTTATTTATTTTGTATTTATTATTATTCTTCGTCTTCTAGATCATCGTCTGGACAATCTTTTTTCTTAGTTTTGCTATTGTGCTTCTTCTTCAGTAATTCTCCGAGCGGATCTAGAGCGGCCATGGCAGTGGCCGTCATGCCCAGAGGAGTAATTGGAAATATTTGTGTCGGTGAGATCGGAGGAAACATAGGAGGCGGCATGAGAGCCAGCACCATGGCAGGTACATAATGAGGTGGCAAGCCCGCGGCGGTTTGCATAAGCGTCGCGGCGCCGAAAGCCGGGTCCATCGTTTCAGCCATACCCTTGATTATCATTGGAATTGTTTTAGCAGCCATAGCTGCTATATTGGGCAGTGGATTCATATTGGTTGATACCATAGACGACGCTCTTCTTTGACTATCCTTAGCGCTTGATCCCGCGGGAGAGTATTTATAGTTATCGTTATTATTCAGGACGTCTATCAACGTAACAAGGTTGCTTCTAGTTTGAATGAATATATTATCCATGTCTATAGTGTTTGATTTGGGATATAAATTAACATATTGAGCAGCAGCGGCTGCGGTTGTCTTCATCGGGAATATATAATCTTTAATCATCTTATACTCTGGGGTATTTTTTAAGTCCTCCATTAAATCATCTTTGTGATCATCTTCAAATCTCGATTCAAGATACCCGAAGGATTTTTTTATATCGCCTCCTTGTTTATAAAATCTATCCACTAAAATAGGCTCTGGATTATCTGCAGAATCATATCCTGCCTGGGCGGCCCAGCTCGTTTGTCTTAGGAACTTTCTCAGTGATTCAAATGTTGTTGCAACCTTTTGATTTCCGGACCAGCCATAAGTTTCCGGATGAAATTCGAATGGCCTTTCAACAGACACAATGGGAATCGTGTTTATGTCATATACATATGAAAATTCTGCTGACGAGAGTAGAGACGACCAGTTCATACCGCCGGCGCTGTCAGGCGAAGTAGGAGCATCCTCGTTTGGTATTTCAATATTAAGCAAAGACGCGGGAACTGTTACTGGGGCAGACCTTAAGTTATAAGCGGCTTTTGAAAACTCTTTTTCATATAGACCTTCCTGATTGAATCCTTTTATAAACTCCAGCAATTCTTCGTATTTTTTGACTGACGCGTGCCGGCCGGCTTCAGCTTGCGAGCCTCTGTGATCTCCAAAACTAGGCATCGCATACATCAGCCTAATCCCAAAGTGTATTTTTATGTGGTCTTTAATATTTTCGGAATTTTCTACTGCATTCTGAATTTCTTGATACATTGTCATTTGGGGATATGCTTGATTTACAGGGTGTTCGGGCCCGAGAGACTTTGTGTATAATGCTCTTTCAAGTTCGTCGATAGCGACTATCTCATGTTTATAATCATTGCCAGGATTGTCTGAGTGGTCTTGCCAAGTGAAAATTCGATGTGGGTTCGACGCAGCTGCGGGGTTAACATACTCAATTCTAGCGTATTTCTGTAAGAAAAACCCGCCGTCATCGCTTAATTTATTGGTCAGCCAAGAACGGCTAGAAAAATCAGATGGTGAATAAATTGCATTTGTCCAAAGTCCTGGCTGCCAGACATAATCATTTTTCATTATATTTGGATGACCGTGCTGCTCTTTCTTCTCGAAGACCATCTTGAGAGGCAAATCTACGCCCGGAAGAACTTTGGTGCTACCAACCAAATTAGATATGCCAGTCAAAGGCGATGCATCATCAGAACTATCAAATCCGTCATAAGCTGTATTAATCATGGTTCCGGGCGCGTCGACTAATTTATTCACAGGAACGTGCAGATTCATAAAGGTGTTAAATCCCCAATCCATATTTGGATCCGGAGGAGTTTCTTTTAATAAAATTTCGACTTCAGAACTTAAATCTATTAAAGATTTTTTACATATATATTTTAAAGCAGTCTTAGGATTTAAAGTATCCTCCGTAATACCATCTAGTTCTATATTTTGTTCTAACTTATCGCTCAAGTAGCTAACTATTATTTCATAAAATAGCTTTCTGAACTCGAAGCCATCGTTTTTTAATTTGTTGTCAAAGTTGTATAAGAACTGTTTTAAATATTTTTCGTCAGTTAAAGCAGTAACGATATCTACTTGAGTTAAAATAAATATAGAGTTTAGAATATTCTCTATTAATCCTAATCTTATAATAGTCAGCGCTGCAGCGGCCTTCATAGAAGATGCTATAGCGTCCTCATCGTCTTCGTTATTGAGACAATACTTTAATTTAATAAGATCTTTAGTTTCTACCTTTAATTTGGTAAAACTAAGGAGGCCTTCACTCTGAAGTTGACCTGAAGAGTCTGGGGCAACACAGTCATTAACACTTAATGTCTCGGGATCTTCGGGAGGTATGAAATCAATTAAATCAAAGTTTTCTATTTTTAACAGTGATGACTCTGCGGCTCTTTTGAACACACTCTCAGCAGATGCTGTCATAAGATATCTTTCATATAGTTCTCTTAGCGGGTCCTCAAACTGGCTCATGTAAAGTGTCATTATGCCTTTTATCGATTCTAATCCTGAATTTGCTTCGTTGACTAGAGGAATAAGATCTTTCTTTATGTTTCTTGAAATTAATTTAGAAAATATAATAGATGGCAAAGACGAGTTAAGGACGCCTTGAGTGGATAAAGACTCTTTTATACCTTGATCCGGGTAATCTTCACTTAATAGATCTATAATTAAATCTTTAACTTGGGGATCTATCTCTTCTTCTACTTCATATTTTGAAGTAATGGTTTTTATCTCGTCGTCCTCTAGAGGATTAAAAAACTTTCTTTTATTTGTTTTTATTGTTGTGATATTTTTAATATCTACTTGTTCGTTGTCTTCTAGATTTACTATATTATCTTCGGCAGTTTTTAAGTCTATGCTGACCACATCAAAATTAATATTTTTCTTTAGCGCCGCGATCGCGTCGCCGGCTCCCAGATCTGCCAGGGCTCCTGAAAGAATATCTACATCCTCTGCAGACACTCCAGAATTATTTCCCAAGAACTTAATAACAGTTCTATTGTTATACTTCTTTTTATCTATAAATTTATTGTCTTTTATACTGGTTAACTTAGAAGTCATCAGATTTGTATCTAAGAGACCTGACTCCAAGTTTGCTTTAAGACTAGGCACTACCTCTCTGGAGGGAGCTTGAGGGAATTTTCTTTTAATTTCTTCGCCGCCAACGATAATTGTAGTACCATCTTCTAACGTTTCTATTGTTTCCCCTACTGGGTAATCTTTACCCTCCTCAAAGGGCAGGGGCTCTGCGCCTTCGACGTCCTTTGAAACAATATGTATCATTGCCGGCTTTACACTTTCTACCTCAAATCTATATGATATTTCCATATGATCAAAAAGAGTTTCCATATATCTGTCGATATTATGTTCTATTGCTTCGGGAATTCCGGACACCATTCCCGGGCTTGATGGGCTGCAGAATGTCGGAGGAGTGTCAACCATAGACTCTGGATTTATAAACATATCCGACATCTTCTCTAGTGCATCTTTCTTTTGTAATGCGTCATTCTCCAGTATCTTTTTTATTTGGTCTTCTGAGAAGCCTTTCTTTCGTAGCGCGCCTTCGTGGAGAGAATCGTCTGCAACGTCCTCACACATATCAGCAATTGATGAAATACTAGTAACAATTGAGCCACAGAAAGCTTGGTCGACACTTTCTCCCAATTTCTTAAACAGTCTAGATACATCTCCAATATCGTTAACGTACAATGCCAATTTAGGAAACTTTTCTTCAATTCTCGTAAGAACTTTCCTCAACAAAAACGCGTCAGCAAAGCCCGAAAGTAATTTACATAGCTCACTTGGCTTTAGAAAGTCTGACAGGCCGTCTAACATATCCACGATATCTCTTGCGCGATCGGGAGGAATGCCTAAACCTGTTAATAATTCGGGCGCGTTATCTTTATTGATATCGGAATTAAGTGGGCTAGCGGCGCCATGGCGATCTGGCAAAGTAGGAGTATCTAATACTTTTTGAGGATTTACTTTAGAAGTATTAGAATCCAGGTCCTCGCACATGCGCATAACTTGTTCCATTACCCCCTTAATTAAGCCCACTATCGATTCAACGATCAGTTGTTTAATGGCTTTTTCAAGCGCCTTTATAACATCTTTCATGATGTCTTCTGTATCAAATTTTGGTAATTCCAGAAGCGGTAGGTGTTCCCACGGAAGTTTTGGAAGAACTTCAGTTTGCCTTATCTTAGCCAAGCCGCCAGGCGCGAACATGAGTTTTGGAACGTTGTTAACAAACTTGCCCAACCTTTCACAAAGAGCGTTTAGATCAACAAAGTCTTTAATGTCTTCTATAAATCTATCCATCTCTTGTTTTTGAATTTTTGCGTGTTTCTTATTTTTCCTTAAATGTTCCTTAGATACTCTTCTAGCATTTCTGGAAAATGGATCTTTTCCGTCGATTCCAGTGTCCTGATACTTTTTTTGAATTCTTTTATCGGCCGCATCTAAACGCTTCTTGAAATCTTGCGTAAAAGTTTTATCTCCTTTACCAAGAGCCTGATTGAAATCATTTAGTATTTCTTTTACTTTTTCAAACCCAAGTTCATCCATAGCTGCTTTTATTAGTGATTTACAAAATGCTTCAGCTATGTCGCCGGGATTCATTTTCTCTACGAGGCATGACATGGCCTTCATTAGAAAAGTTCTTAAGTTAATTTGATGAATTACTTCCCCAAATACTGTTTCAACACTAAGACCTGGGCCCCTCATTTTTTGGACGGCGCCCTCCATATTTCCAAAAAGGGTATCGCCGGCGAAAATAGAGACATCTTTTCTTTTGTTGTAAGCGTCAAGCTTAGCCTGGGAGTCTTTTAATTGAGCGTTCTCTTCTGTAACCTCTGATTGAGTCTTTGCAGACTTACTATCTAAATCTTTAGTATCAGCTTCTGTTTTTGCAGAAGGCTTGATAGTGACTGCGGGAAATGTGTACTTGGACAAAAGCTTTATCCAGTCAAAATCTCCAGACTCATGATCTGCAATCATTTTATCAGAGTACAGTATATACGCCATGGCAGTTTTTATATCAAACGGGCTCTTGCTATTTATATGGGAGGTACCAACTTGTAGTAACTCTGAATATCTATCATCTGGAAATACAATCTCTTTTACTGGCTTTTTGCCGGCCTCTTCTTCTATATCCTCTTCTATATCCTTTTCATCGGCCGGAGTATCTTCTGCGGGCTCGGTGACTTCACTTATAACCGGCATTATTCCGGCGCGGTCATCTAATTCATAGTTAGGATAACTTTCGAATACTCCCTTCAAATAAGCAAGAGTGTATTGTTTAATGATATCGGGATCATTAATTTCCTCTTCAGTAAAATCAGTTTTGTTTGATCCGGGTATATTATATGTAAGTTTAATCGCTCCAGTATCTTTCAAATATGCTTGAACGATATATTCTACCGGTTCGCCGGGACCAGACGCTAATTTTACTACTATCTTATATAGCGGGTCTTTCTGAGCAGGAGTCTCCTCCTCTTTTCCTTTGGAATCGATTGGCTTATGATTTTGTACACCCTGCACATCAAAGTCTTTACCAAGAGTTTTAGTCCAAAGCTCATGAGTGTGATTTTTCTTCTTTGGTCCGGAGCCCATTATTACAGTTGAAGAAACTATCCAATTTTCAATCTTGTGTGCATGTGCATATTGAATATTTTGCTCTTCTTTTTCAGTAACTTGAGTTGATATAGTTTTACCGTTGCCGTCTTCATCAACTTCAATAAAGTGAAAGTGTTCAGATTTGATATCTCCGATAATATATTTCGTGTCTTTAGTTTGGGGCTTATTACTTATTCCGCTAATAGGGGCAGCAGGAGTGTCATCTGGTAATTCTTCAGCCGCAGTTTGTTGCTCTTGAACATCTGTATCTAACGTTGTGCCACCTGGCTTCTGAAGTTCTTGAATATATTGTTGATATTTTTCCTCAGATAATTTCTCATCGTGGTGAGGGTACTTCGCATAATAAGCTTGAACATCTAGTTCAGTTGGAGTGACTGATAAGTCTCCTTCGGAAGTGGAGACCGAGTATTCCGATCCTGGTTTAAGCCCGAAGCCTCCATTCAAGCCCTTGTAAGTCTGTGACGACATATCTACTAAGAAGGCTTCAGCAATGAAGATTTTGCTAACAGGGCCAGATTCAAAATTATAATCAGGATTTTCGCTTTTCCATTTATTGAATCTTTTAAGGTCTTCTAAGCTAAAAGTATTTGTTGTATATTGTTTCGCCATTATTCGTCACCGAGTTTCCATTGGCCGGTTTCTCCATCCTGTGGTCCAAACTTTATATAAACCACTTTTAAATCGCTGTCTAGGCCAAGTTCAACCAAATCTGTCCACCAGACTTCTTCGTCATCTCTCCATTTTACGCCATTTTCAAATAAATGCTCTCTCATAGCAGAAATAAACCCATCAAGCATTGTAATTTGGAATTCTATATCCGGTGCATTTTCAATAGTACCATTATAATTATCCATTCCTGGCTTAATAGTACCGTGTAATATTGTTTTTAATTTATTTATTTTCTCTTCGATCTCTTTAACATTAAAAACCAGCTGGTGTTTTACCATGCCTGCTTTAATAAGTTCTTTAATCGGCAAGTCTACGGCTTGGGGATGGACTCGTGGATCAAAAAATCTGTACGGAATAGCCATCCAATACTGTACTTTCTGATTTTCAGGATTATCATCTGAATAAAACTCTAGCTCTTCTACTAGGTGATTATCATATGGCCCGTTTTGATATTTCATAATTAATTCGAAAACGTAATCATCATCCGATTTTTTATTATAATATTGTAACAAGCTTCTGATTGCCACTGTTCTAGCTTCTTGAAGCTTTCCATCCTGATATGATTGAATTCCTTCGCCGCCTTCAGACTCTTGCGCAACTTCTGGAAAATAATCTAGCTCGACCATCATTTCAAATCTTTTTTCCTTATCATTTTTAAAAGGAAATAAGGCCGGCCGATTACGCCATAGCTGAGTTGGTTCCATAGAAGATACATAACTGGAAAGTGAATTGTATTCTTCACCATCGATATGGATAGGAGGTTGTTCCGTAACCATATCTTCTACTTCTAGTACTGCTCCCGGGGAAGGCAAAGATGCTATGTTTGAAGGCTGCTTGAGTTTCTCTTGGCCAGATGATGTAAGTTGCTTTATATAAAACGCATCAACAAATCCTATCTTGCCATTCTGTGTAGCGTCAGAGCTGTCCAGCACCTCTACTTGAGACCAAGCACCACCCGCTCCGTTGCCTATCTGAAGCACTTTTACTTTAGTTCCTATAGGTAGCCGGCCTCTTAGCGCTCCGACGCCTCCAGGGCCCACAGGGACATCTGCTAGATTAGATTTCCCATCAGGGGAAAACAAGTCACCCGCTTCTAAGCCTATTTGCCCAGGGGTATCTCGCAAGCCCAATAGCATACCGCTTTTGCTTATTACAACAGTATAAACTATTTCTGATGTCGTAGCAGGCTTTTCTACAGGAGGAGGATCGGGCTCCTTTACAGTTATAATCCCCTGCTCTCCTAGAAAATTTCTAAATACTTCACTGCTAATTTTAAATGTTGCGTTTAGGATATCTCCTTCTTCATATCCATCTATGCCAACGAAAACAGCATTTAAAACTTTATCGTAAAAATTAATACCAGTTATTGCGTCTGCATCAGTATAAAGTGGTGGAGAATATAAATAAGACTTAAAACTTTCCCAAAGATCATCTGAATACTCAAAATCTTCTTCATCTGCAAGATATTTATTTCTGTAACCTTTTTGCTTAAGATAATTTCTTGCAGCTTTACTGAAACACGCTGCTTTGGCCCGTTCTACAGCCGGAGAAATTTCAGGATCTGCATATTTTTTGTTCTCGGAATGAGAACTAACTTTTATTGGTATAAGTGCCATATTATTCTTTAGTTAGTATTATTACTTCTACTGCAAAAATATTTTTTGCCGGCTGGAGAGCAGTAATTAGTGCTCCAGTTTTTTAAAGTAGCCTTGTTAGCTGCGCAGTCTCTAAGATGTGTCATAAGATTTCTACTCATTGCTTTCATGGCCGGAGCCACTAGAGGTACTGATGGAAGGGTAGGGGCTCCAAAGAAAGGAGAATTGTGAGTGTGCATCATAACGTGCTGATTAAATTCCATCTGTTCATTCAAGAATCCTGTTAATATTCCGTTTAGGGAATTAACAACATCTGATAATTCGGTTAAGGCAGTGGCCAAACTTCTTCCCTTAACCAAGGGCTGTAGGTCCCGGTCATCATTGCCTGCTATTAAATCAATCCCAGACGGAGCGTCGGATGTGATAACACCTTGCGAGTTTTTCGCGTCTGTAGATGTTACTAGTTTAATTCCCTCTCTTCCAATCACTCTCACGCCGTCTGCCTTGATTCCGACTGCAGACTTGGCTGGTGGGCATCCAACGGCACCCTCGCATAATCCGAAGTTATGATCTACATCTGTTTTCTGAGACATGTAAATTCTTGCAGCGTCTTTTGTAAAATCCGGGTCTACCATTATGTTCTCACCAGTAGTGGGATCCTCTTCTGTAACGTCTGCGCCTTGTGGTCCAACAGTCAAGTCTATAGCGGCGCACTGTGTATCGCCTAAGCCTCCATAGCCGCTTTTACGACTTCCTGGACGATCTCTGCCCATAACTATTAGAGAACCTCCTTTTCTTTGTACTTTTTCACCGGAAGTTTGTATTCTTGATGGTTCTGGCTCAATGCTTTCATCACCAAATATCCCGCGGCCTGCAGCGGTCGTTCCTTCAGTTTTCTCAAGATATTTTCTGCGGCGCGATGATAGTTTAGTTCTATCAACAGCATCTTTTTTTATTCTCATGCTCTTCAGAAGATCGAGTTGCTCAGTAAGGGAAAGTCCTTTTTCCATTGCCTCTGCAATTGCTTGTTGTTCTTCTGGTGTTTTTTTATCGAATTCGCTCATATTAAAATCCTATTTTTTGGTCGTGCCATCGAACCATGGTTTGTTCTCTGGACCTGGGACATATCTCTTATAAGGCGCACCGGGCTTGTGTATATTTGTATACGTTCTTCCTCTATGGTTCCTGGG
>Ga0080013_1002791_pt1 | contig 19663 bp, 12 predicted proteins | sample ETNvirenome_6_85_FD_69236 | JGI IMG/M metagenome (GOLD analysis project Ga0080013, IMG submission 69236) | Marine viral communities from the Pacific Ocean - ETNP_6_85 (SPADES assembly) (version 2) | ecosystem: Environmental > Aquatic > Marine > Oceanic | place: Pacific Ocean | collected 2013-06-19 | reverse complement strand
TTCGCCACCGGAATCGGTCCAACCGGCTGGGACGACTCCTATCTCTGGGCGGCGGCCGCCGATGGCCTCAGCGGCAACGGAGTCAACGCCAACACCGCGCTCGGCGTTCTTACAGTTAACCAGTGGGCTCATGTGGCAGTAACATACGCCGGCGGCGCAGATAATATAACTATTTATGTTGATGGTGTCGACGCAACTGACTCCCGGAACTACGGCGCCGGGAGCCCCATCAACCCCCCGTACATTGCACCGACTGGTTACTTCGCCGACGACGCTGCCGGCATTGGGTGGGATGGCCACAGTTCGATGCGCTCATTCAACGGCAATATATGTGATAGCGCTATTTGGAACAAGGAATTGAGCGCTGCCGAAATATCTGAAATATATGGTAATGGCAAACGAGTAGCTTTAAATAAAGTTTCTGCTAAAGCGAGTCTTCTTAGCTGGTGGACCATGGGCGCCGATCCTCTCGATCACGAGGTCTCGGGACACTATAACGGCTCGAATCACCAGGATACCATAATTGATAGTATGCATCGACAAAACGCGACAATGGTCTCCACTGCGGAAAATCCTATTAGTTTGTTGGCACCCCCTGCAGACTTGCCGCTTTTTGGCATACTTGCCAAGACGCCTCCGCAAGTCTTCGAACTCTCAACGGTTATTGTAACCGGCCCGTCGGGATCTTCTGCATCCCTCGGGCAACCGGGTTTGTATGTGACGTCTGCTTATCCTTTTGGGAGTGCTTCTTATCTTGATTCTCAATATGAACCTCCCTGGACAACTTTGATTGAAAGTTCTAGCATCAACTTCGCCGGCTTTGCTTATAATGATTACTCTTCTAGATATGTTGAACTTGCAACCCATACTTTAGAGCCGCCAATCTATAAGCCAAACTCAAAGTCTTATTTGTTTAGCGGCAGCTGGGCTGTGGGCCAAAGTAACCCGGCATACAACAGGCTGTGGGCATCTTATTTTCAGGCCGGCACAGCCCATAACTGGACTGATCTCGGTGGGTATAATCCCATGGGCCTCGGTGCAACTACCGTCCCTCCGATGGCCATCTCTTTTTGGATAAATCTCAACTATAGTGGTAGTCTGAATGAGGCTAATGCTATGTTCGGCATCGACGCCGACTACCCCGGAATGACTGTGGCTGCATTTGCCGCTGGTGCCGGGATCTTCACCAAACCGGGTCGCAGCGTATATCTTATTCCACACGCCGATGCCGGCGCAGACCCCGTCGCCTTTTGGGAAGTTCGATGGAGAGTCGCCGGAGCAACCGCGGGTACCCTTACCAGCGGGGAGTCTGCTGGTGGTCTTGTTACCAATAGTTGGAATTATGTTACATGTACATACAACGGCCTCGACAACAGCGATAGCACGGATGACATGGAAATATATATTAATGGCAAAGCCGTAGGAGTCGATCTGAGCTCCGCGGAAGATCTCGTCACCCCCTTCCCCGTGGAGGGACCCTTAACGATAGGTACTAGTGCTAGGTACCTCCTCGCCCAGCCATTGTGCGGGTATTTGGATGAACTTCAGGTATATAATTCTGACTTGGGGAGAACCACTCCCGGTGACGATTTGGGTCCTCTAGAATTATTCCGCCGCCGCGGCATCAATCTATTTGGATATCCATATAAAAAAGAGCTATTAAGTTGGTATAGAATGGGCAATTCTGCTGAGGACACCAATCTATTAATTAAAGATGTAATTAGAGGAGTAGACGCATTCAACAACGGCGTAACGGGGACTCTCTATAATGCAGCAACGGTTTTGGTTGCGACGTCATCCCCAACAAGTGGCTCGGAATATAGCGGCTCGGCAAACCCTCCAGGCGGTTTTTACCACTCCGTTTCCGCTAGTCATTGGAGCGATTCATTTGTAACTTTGCATAAAACAATTTTAAACCTTGAAGGGACATATGCATATCCAAGCTGGAAACAAGTACGTACAGGACAACATCCCGTCGCGCGTAAATTGAGGGAAACTAATAGGATTTCTATTGTGGATCCGCCGACCATGGTGGGACAATATCTACCTGGAGCTACAAGCCCCAGTAACATGGTCCGAGGTAAATTCTCCGATACCTTTACCGATTATATTGAGCAGCCAATCAGCAGTCGTTACCGACCATTTTTGGCAGCTTTTGAAGACAGATCAGACGATCCTGACCGCGGTAATAATACTTCGGTCAGAGTAGCTTATGGTAATAATATAACTTATTTTTCGAATGCACGTCTGAATAACCGACTTAATCTGCAAATTGATGCGAGAGAACAGCAAGCATATAATGAAGTGCAAGAATTTATTGATGAGACTGGTCAAACGCAAGACTCTGGACGTCCACAGGTAGCTGTATATGCATCTTATGGAGAACAAATTTACCCTGCATCTACACTTGTATATCAAAATAGAGTGCGCAGTAGGACTGATTATAAAATTGATCAGATATGGGACAATATGCGCATGCATAGAAATTATCCAACTACAAATTCGCAGGGCTATGCGGATATCCGGCTTGCAGCCCTAGAGACGCCGGCACAGTTGGCACGTCCGAGGCTGGAGTCCACCTTCGCTAGTGTAGTTTCGTTCCGGCTCCAAGGCACCAATGAGAGCCCATGGCCTCTCGACGCCCCCACGTGGTATACGCTAGCGACGAATTCTTTAGGAGCGACAACGGGATCGACACAGTATCTTGAGGGCGGCCGCATAATTCGTAATACTGCTTCGGTTTTTCTTTCAACCAGTGCTGATCCCGCAGGGTATTATGCAAGGTGGTCTGGTACTGATATGTTACCAAATACTGATACTTTTTCCCTATTTCAGAATATTATGGGCCCAGGAACAGGCTCGGGCGCCGGGGAGCTTCAAAATACTTATAATTATTATGTTATGCCCACGTACCAGTTCGGGAATCAATATGCCAATGATGACGACTCCGCCGCGCTCCGGAACGGAACCCAATTAACGAGTGGTACATTACGTCCTGGTGTTTCTTATATCCGATTGCTTCCGGAAACCCCAAGGCGCATTCGATCGAACGGCGGCTATGGCTCCGCTAATTTCTCATTATTGGGCTTCCATCCTTGGGTTGCGCCGCAGCAAACAGGTCTATCTCCCTATAGACCCTATAAGGAATATTCCGATAAAATAAGATTTGTTGGCAAGGATTGTTCTATCATTCCGGAATTTAGAATAAGCGAAGTACTAGAAAACTATTTTGGTTCCGACTCAACTATCAGAGCGGAAGATGGATTTTTAGAGAGGCTACCTAACCTGCTTAGTTTAACGGGCGCTTCTATTCCTGAGTCCAGCCAGCCTGATTTTTATAAGATTTACACAAACACAGATTTTCTGGAAATGTTCAAGATTGTTGATGATGATTTAAGAGGACCCAGAAAGGGGACTAATCGGGAAGCTGATATCAAGAGATATGGAACTACACTAAAGGCAACTGCTTTTATTTCTTTTTTGCCTTATAAGGGATTTTACCCAGCTGAGCGAACCGTAAAGCTTGGGGCCTATCTGTCGCAATCATTGGGCCCCTTTATCCCAGGAACCAGGAGTTCGCCTGATTTATTGGATCCCCCCGCACCAATTCCACCCCCCAATGAGGTTCTTCGAAGGATTTTATTGGAGCCCTTAGTTTCTCCTGGTATATTATTTAACACCATTAAATCTGGAATTGCCGTCAGTAGTTTTGTTATTCGAAACACTGCTTCCAATCCTGGTGATGAGCGACGGTACGGCCCGGGCAACGTCGCCGGCGACTCAGGACTTCAGTATGCATGGGAAGGTAATATGGGCAAGATGTGGCATACTGCAAAACATGCACAATTTGATATGACCCTTGCCATCGCGGCGGGTGATCCATCGTTCGGTACCGAAGGATCAGGGAAGAATCTCCTTGTTCCTCTCGATGGATATTATGAATATAATTTTAATTCTTCTGCTTCTTATTCGTCAGCCTCAATTAACTCTGCTAGTTTATCGCCCATCAACATCGGCTCTAAAGCCAATGCTGCTCTAACCTCTTTTAACTTATATGATCTGACCGTGGGTATGGATGGCTTCGAATCTCCCTGGAATATGATGCGCAAGATGTCCGACGCCGCGCAGCCGAAGATCGATGATCGAAATGGCTACTATTTACATAAAATTCCTTTTGAAGCTATTCGTAGACCTCAAGATTATCTTTCTGCGAAGTCGCTAGCACCTGACGCCGGTGATGCGCAGCCCCCCACTTGGAATGATGGAATTCTAACGAACACTGCTTCATCTAATACAATAGAGGCCGAGAAGGGCTTGGGCGCCGGCTGGCTTCATGATACTGGCGACTCAAGCGTTAGTGGTGCTATCTGGCGACAGGATTATGCTACGTGGGACACCAAGGTCAATCCGATCTTCACCGGCGATCAGATCCCTGCTACGGGCACTTTGGGCAATGCTCGTAACAACCGAATTCGTTGGGGCGGCGTAATGTCCAGCCCTCTTTATGAATTAGGAATTGATAATTTCTTATGCGAAACAATTAATTTCTTTCAAGAGGGGCTTACCAGTTATCTTTCAAAGGAGGAAACAGAATTTTTACCAGTGAAGAAGGACACCTATTACGGCATGAGAGTAACACTATATCGATCCACGGATACAGCGGGTAGCGGCAATTTTGGAATGTATAGTAGGGCGACGGCATTCGGCGCGCCTCTCAATATTTCGGGATCCTCAGGCTCTGCAATTACCATGGCTCATTTAACACCTCCTTATTATAATGGGGGGTCAACAGCTGATATTATTTTTAAAGCGCCCTTTAATGACCGGCCAGCTCTTCAGGATATTATTTCAAATGCAATCGTGGAACATAACAGATCCATTGAGGAGAATGTGCAAAGTGGAACCTTGCGTTCGGAGAACCTTGTGGGTAAGTATACGTCTGGTTCCGTTGCCAGCGCCGCCGGCGATGATCGGGCCCTCCTAGAAGACTATAATTATATCCAAATGCAACTTACCGCAAGCGTTAATATATTTGATAAGATTTTAGCTATCCCTCCGGGCACCAATACACAGAAAACCAGATGGCTGGTTCAATCTAAATTTGAGACGCCAACGCTTAATTTTTATGATACTCCTTGCTTGCCTCATCCTACAGCATCTAGTGGCCATGGCGACACGCCTATTGACGTTACTTCGTCAACAGCGCCGTTTCAAATTAGAGGAATGTGGCATCAGTATGGTAGCTTGCCTAGTGGGTCTGAGGGAATATATTTAGGAATTCAAAATTTGCCAACCATCTATTCCTCTTCCTATTATAATGGCGAGATTAAGGTTAAATCTCTTCGCGACGTCGTTGGGTTTGATAACACCGCTGATCAAAGAATTGGACGTCTGAGAAAAGCTAAAACGGTGCGCGAGGCTGTTGTAGTAATTCCGTTTATGGTTCGAAACAATCGAAGAAGCTTTCTGAGGTTACCCCGCACCCGGTATTTAACGAGAGCAGCCCTTTTCGCCGAAAGACGGCGCGATCGCGGCTGGGAGAGGTCAGCTACATTCTGGGAAAACATGAGCGACAGATATGATGTGCAGACCGACCTTTTAAATAGGTATGTTTTCCCTCCAACATTAGATTTTATAACTAATAGTTCTGTGCGTCCTATTTTCTTTGACGCCTTCGAGTTTGAGGAAACCTTCTCACAGAAAGATTTACAGAATATGTGGCAAAATCTGCCGCCCGAGAGTAATGAGAAGTTTAAGAAGCTTGTAAGTACTATAAATATTCCGGAATATTTTACCAATAGGCTGTTTGGAAACTTCCACCGTAACGATATTGAGTGGATGGTTTTTAAAGTCAAGCAACGCGCCGTAAAGGATTATAGTATCTTCTCGAAACAGGGCCTGACAAAAAATCAGCCTATTGTTCCAAAATCAATTCATTCGCCCTATACCTTTAACTGGCCATATGATTATTTCTCGCTAGTGGAACTACTTAAAATTGACGAAAATGTGGAGTATATATCTAAGGATGTGGACGTCACACGGTGGGATAAACCGGCCCCCGCACCTATGCTGGCAGCCCCCATCGGGACAACAACAGAGGCAGGGCAACTTGTGGCTGGCGATTATACGGAGGCAGAGGCAACAGCAATTCTTAATAGTATAGCTGAAAGTGACGACTAAGGCATGTAATGGAATTTTTCAACAAAAAAGAAGAAGTACTAGATGTCCAATTGACTGAGTATGGTAAGTACCTATTATCACAAGGTCGGATGAAGCCGGCTTTTTATGCATTCTTCGATGATGAAATCCTTTATGACATTGCTGCAAGCCCACAGGGGGGCGGCTCCGCGGATCCCGCAATTAGCGGCAGCAACACCCAGGCGACCGAAAATCAAAAAGACACAGATCGTAGAATTCGCTACGAAACTCCGAACCTAAAAGCTCAATCTAACACCACCGGTGTAGAAACCAGAGTTAAACAGTTTCTGAAAACGGTAGAAACTAATATAAATAAAAACGCCCTTACTGTTAATTCAATTAATTTTGCAGATGCATTCGAGAATGTTCCGCAATTTGGTCAAAAGTTTTTTGCCGCGACGGATCCGATCGGCACAAGCGACTTAAAGTCCCAATATGATGCTGCTTGGGCTATTATGTTTATGAATAATGAGATTTCGTCAAGCCAAGATTATTACACAGTTAATTTAACAAGCAGCGCAGCCACCCTTAATAATGGAGTTATTAGAGAGATCCCGCAGCTTGACATAGTTTTAGATTACAAAACATTTTATGTTGATGATTCTGCCCTTCCTAGTGACTCTAGTCAATGGGACGTTATAGCGTCGGCTAATGATAGTGGGATTGATATAGCTTTAGAAAAGGGGTTTATTCTTATCGATTTACAAGAGCACAATACCGCTTACGAGAAGGAAAATTTTTATATGGAGGTGTATCTGTCGGGTAGTGATACCGGCCTTGTGCCTATCTGTCCTGGTGACGTGGGGCTAGCTCGAGCCACTCAAGATAATGTAGACTATTTCTTAGATGTTTCGGCTGATGGCGAAATTGATTTAGATATTGCTCGCGAATATAGGATTACTCCGAGGGCCATTACTCGTAATGATGGCTTAGGCGGTCCTCCTCCGACGCCAAACCGACTTGATCAGCCTCTTGATATCTATAGTGGGCCCTTTGATACGGGCGAAGATGAGGAGCCCTGCGACTAATGGGAAATATTGCAACCTCAGCCTTCACCAAAACAATTCCAACTCCATTGGTTAAAACTGTGGATTTGTTGGCCTTCGCGGGTGGAGCCGACAAGATTCGGATAAACATAGTTCTTAGCCTTCAGCTTGCTAAGATTGAAGAGGCAAGTCCTTTTGGCTTGTTTGTGGCTTTTGTTAATGATCTTCAAACCCTTAATGAGCTAAAAAACAACGAACGAACTCTCCGATATGAAATAGCTAACAAGGTAACACCCTCCACAAAACATGCCATGTTAAAAAGATATATTGGTGTCGAAGATTTTGTGACAGACGGCAAGATAAAACATATACTTAACAATGACGATGGCACTGGTGTTGTTGTCAAGGACATCCCTATAGGCCTTGGTTTCTATCCGAAGGAAGATCAAAATTTATGGATTTATTGTGTGGCTTATGAAATGGCCAACGATCAAGACAATGTCAAGGTGGTTGGTTCAGGGGAAAATAAAAAGTTTTCAATTAGTGATCCCGTTATAGAACCCATAATGCTTAATGGCGTTGTGCCTGTCACCACTTATCTTTATTGGCTAGCAGAATCGGACAAAAACTTTGGTAAGAAAGGAGAGGTGTGGGTAGGTCCTGTACATCGCCGCGGCCGTAGGTATGTGGCGGGTAAAGAATCTTGGACACGCCGCGGCCCCACTCTAAAAAGAACAAAAGTTAGCAACCAGAAGATAAAAGATTTAAGACTTCTGGAGCACCTCGAGGAGCTCGATATAGACAATTTTGTTGTAAACATGCGTAATATCAGTAAAAAGAATTTCAGAAATTATGAAAGGATTAAACAATCTTTGGGTAAAAGATATTTTGGACAACGAAGATATTCTAGGAGTTCCACAGGAGATTTTAAGATTTTATTTAGCATGGATTATGATGCTTTTATAAATGATAATTGCAAATTTGCTGGTTTATTTATCAACAAGGAGTCCCTTAAATCTTGTTATGGTATAAATGAGGTTGTAGTTTTTCGAGAGAGGGTCAATTTTGAAGCCGCCGGCTCGAACCTTACTGATGACATAGTAGTAAAACGTGACGATATGTTTCAGTGGTCCCCTAAGATGATCGGGAGTTTGGCAAAAGGGAACATCAAGGTGCTAGATATTGATGATGATACATTTCTAGATATTTTGATTAACGATGTTTCTATGAAAGACGAAGGACCCAATAAGTATCAATATACAGTTAACTTTGAATTTGTAGACAAAAGTGCTCGGGTGTTAACGAAAATAGTTCGTCGACTCCAACGAGATTTTGCTGAGTTTGAATCATTTATGTCAAAATTCGAGGGCCTTGGAAAAAAGAATTTTGATGTAGAAGAATATTTGAGAGTAAACGCGAAGGTTATAAAGAGTGATGATTCGTGGCTTAAATTGATAAATGAATTTCTTGCATCTATTTGGTTTATTTTTGGAAGTTCCGGCTTTGGAGATCAAAACCCCATTACCTGGAAAAAGAATTTAACCACCATGGTCAACCCCATGAGCGCTACAGAGCAGACATTGGGGGAATTTACTGAAACAATAAAAGATTATATAGCAGATCTACAACGAATTGTTGAGGAGGCAGTTGTTGGACAAAGCGATAAAAAGTTTAATGTTCGATCAGGAATCTCAAGAGGAAACAATTTAGTACGAAAGATTAAACTTACTTACGAGCCGGCCGTTGTTATAAAAAGTGCCGCAAACGGAATTGGTTTTGACTATTTGGGGATAGATCGCTTCGTTGAGGAAAGTGATACAGGATTAAGCAGACTATCTTTTGACGAACTCAACGGGCGTATGTTTAACGAGATGAACAAATATCAAGTGCAAAACCCAAATGCCCTTTCAATTAATAAATATGGTTTTTTGTCTCCGCAGCGCATTCATACCCCTTATGAGATACAAGATACCTTTGCAGATCATTTAGAACTAGCCGATGGGTTGGTAATCTTAGATTCGAACCTTAATCCGGGCATGAATGAATTTACATCCGAGGGCCCTGTTGGCGAAGAGGCCATTAAAGTTTCTTTAATGACGACCCTTTTGGGTTCCGCGGCCATCACGCTCGAGCCGTTACCGTCAGATTTAACTTCCTTCATAGAGGGACGGAAAGATCCAGAGGAAGACGAGTTAGATTCCGACTCTGATGACTATTTTGACTCCACTACATTTTCAGTTTCAGGGGAGTATCTTGAGAATCAGGCAAGTGGTAGCAGTCAGGTGGCGTTTGCAAGATTACAAGCTCAGGAAAGAAAGATTAAAGCTTTAGAATCTGATTTGGCAGAAAGATTAGTTGATGGCGTGGCACAAAAATTTATACCTCCTCGCATCAGGCGTACGCAGAACATCAGAGGGTCTCTGGCATTAGCAAAAATTAATGAAGATCGAGACGCCTTCAAGGATTTAAATTCATTTGAGAGAGATATTAATTATAATTCGATAGTCAGAATTCAAGTTTTAGACGGCTACAGAGATGGTAATATCCGTCGTACGCGCTGGCGAACGTTAACTCAAAATCACCTCAACGAATTGAAGGAGGAAGGAAAGTCTGTTATCTGCCGCCTCAAGAGATGTCCTTCAGTTACATCACCCGGAAATCTTTACAGACTCGGAAGGTTTAATTATTTATTTGTATTGGGTGATCACCCAGCGTCACAAGACGAGATAATAAAAACTTCTTACAAAAAAAGATATAATTATTATTATAGACGTTTAACGCGATTAGACAATAGCTGGACAACGAATATTAATCGAGGCGCAGCAAACTATGGAGCCGAGTATTACATTCCTAATTCTATGATTTTTAAACTTAAGCGACCTCCTCCGCCTCCTCCTGCTATTAAAAAATCGAAAAAATCTAAACGTAAGAAGCTTAAGCGAAGCCGCGCGCGGTTGAGATCGACGAAATTGGGGCGCCTCCAAACTGCCCAACGCCCGGGCCGGGCCTCTACCCGGACTTCTCGTCGCCGCGGCGGTAGGGGTGGAGGCGGCCCCGGCGGCGCTAGAGGAAAGTATTAATATGTCTGCTTATTTAAATTATGCATGGCTAGTTGATCAGAGCGCCATTGGGATCAAACGCCGCACCAAAGGATCAGGCGGAGGCAGTACGACCTATTACCGTCATCCTCTTGTTAGAAATGATTGGGGGACAGCAGATAAATTTCGCGGTGCGCAAGGTTATTATATTGCCAAAGGAACGGATAACGACACCCCCCGTATGTTCGACTTCACAAGTCATCCTTACTGGTCATCTCGTGTTAAGCGTCCGTTAAAATTAGCCGGCTCCGGTAGGTTTACAGAATCATCATTTACTGTTTATTTTGATAACGAGAACTGGAACTTAGCTAATCAGCACAAAAGAAAAAAGCTAAATAATTATTTGGCACAACCTTCTACAGACGTTATTTCAGGAGATCCTAATTTTTATCAATATTTAGCCGGCAACATAGGGGCCACAAAATACTATAGAAACTTTTATACGAAGGACATGAAGCGGATCAGTCCGCTCATAAAACTTGATCATGATTATGAAGACTATCGTACTGCATATCGATATCCCTCTACAGATGAAAAAGTTTTTGAGAAAAGTGACTATAATTTAGCTGTTAATCCCTATTACAACTATTATCTTGAAACATATCCGGCCTATGAAGATGTAATCGCGGAAGCCGGAGACGGCGTTGAATTATTGTTGCCCAATTTGTATATGCTAGAGTCCGATATTCAAAATACCGGTAGCGTTAACTATACAAAACAATTGACCCTGAATAATGCTAGTAGTTTTTATGACGGTCCGGAGCTTGATGTTTGGTTTTTGGAGCAAAATCAGGTGAGCGCTGAAGGCAATAAAATGTATTTTCAACAATTTGCGGACGCCATGGCCGACCTAAATTCGCGGGGGGCCATAACTTCAACTAAAGAAACATTTAATACAAGTTTCAAAAATGTAGCTATTTTATACCCCGATTTGGGTATTTTGAAAAAATATAATATTCGCGATGATCGAGGAACTCCCAACGATGCTTCCGATGATATTAAAGCAACTGCTTTTTATCCATTTTATAATGAAGTTATTATTGGATTTGACAAAGAAGACTTAGTAGATATCGGCGGCAAACCGGGCCAGATGTCATTTTTTACATCGCTTTTTGCATCAAAGCTGAACGCAGATCAGGTAAGAAGCTTTATAACATTGTTGCAACTTTATATTATTGAGAACATGCGTCAAGGAAAGGTTGAAGGATCTTCTTATGAGGCATTTGTTAGGGAAACTGTTAATGTTGAGGGCGACGGCCGGTTCAAAGTATTTCCCATGGCTGATCGTAGCCAGACAGTTTGTGATTTAGAGATGTTTATATTAGCCCTTAAAAATCATGAATTGGATTATCTATTGGATGTCTATAACGAGTCCAAAGAGGAAATGGCCGACGGCGCCAACTATACGCTTTTGCGCGAGTGGGAAGATCAGGAACTCTTTAAGCTAAGTATTAAGGATGCAATTAAAGTAGTAGACAGCAGAATGTTTGAAGATGCTTTGGATGATCGAAAAAGATCGCTTAAAGAAGTTTTTATGAATGATGAAAGTCCAAGCGAAACGATAATGTATTTAATTAACAAGCATAGAGATCCAATTGGCCCCGGGAACACAGGCCCGGTTATACAGACTATTATAGTATCTAAAGATGTCGTGTTTAGTGAGCTTTTAAGATATGTTGATACTCAAGTAAGGTATGGAGTAAGGTATAGATATACTGTACAACAAGTTCGCATGATTTTTGGAAATACATATAGTTATGATGGAGTGAGTTTTGACTTTGGTGCGTTGAAAGTGGGTCAAGGGAAAGCAGTAGGGAATGCCTTGGGGTTTTATTCGCCACCTGATGAGACTTCTCTTTCGGTTAACGGGCTCGAGCCCACACAAGAATATTCGTATTTGGCTCCAGATGAAACGCAAGATCCAGCTTCTTTGCAGGCCGGCCATTTCGTTTTTAAATTGCCTCCTGAGGGCACCAATCAACTTTTAGCCGACAATGTGCTTCCGGCCACTAAAGGTGCTGCGGGAGCGTCTCCTCTAGGAAGATATTATTCGGCGATTCGTGCTGGCACTGCCGATCTTTCGGGACTGACAATAGAATTGCATTCTGGGTTTGGTGTCGAAGGAGCACAAGATGGAGGGATGACTGCCTTTGACGTCATAATTCCCGAAGAAGTATTGACCGCATCCGATGCTGAATTATTACCCTCTTATTCGGATGATCCTAACGAAGTGGATGATCCTATTTCGGTTTATAAACAAGCAATTAATATTTTAACTGATAGTGCCGGCGCCGGCCAGGCCGAATTGAATTCTGCTGTTAATGAAATTAATACTTTTTTCTCCGGCTTGGTGGACTCAGGGAACCGACAAAAGGTGAATTCTTTTCTGGCTCAGATGAGGAATGTACGCGACAGCTTCATAGGGTCCACTAGTTTTCAGGCGTCGCTTGGGGTTAACGATCCTCGCTCGCAGTCGGCCACACAAATTTATGAATCAGTTGATGTGAAGGTTAGAGAGTTGCTGAGTGAGGCTGTTGCAAATGTAGTGGAACGAGAAGCTACGGGCAACGGGAATGCGCTTCTTAAAGAAATTTTAGGCGATCCGGATCCCACCGAGCCACACGAGACAGCAACAACTTTCACTGGTGGCAAAGGTGAAGCGGGCTTAAACATGGGCTTTGAGTAGGGATAAAAATGGGCGTTAAATCAATAAGTTGGTGGCTAGACATAGAAGAATATGAAAATGGAAGTTTACATAATTCTTTTTCTGCCGGCCCAATCGCTCGATCATGGGACGATGATGGTGACGTCGGCGAGAAATTTATGACAATTCAAGAACTTGTTGATGAAATAAATGAACTATTTGAAGAGGCATGGGACGAAGGCGACGGACAAACCGATAATTTATATGAGGTGATACCAACTTTAATTACGTCTGCAGAAACCTATTCTACTACAACGGCCGGCCAAGCATCCATTCGTTTTGAATTTATAAGATCTTATCCAATTTATGGACCCAAAATTGCCACAACCAAAAAGTTTAAAATTGCTTTACGGGACGGCCCACATGGCTCTAAGACCTTTCAACCCCTAGAACCCACATATCCGGCAGCTACAATCACTTATAGTAACGATAGCACCGTGAAGGCGACCACATTGCCTTATTGGAATACTACGGCGATGATTACGGACAAGCCGCCGATTGCCCCCGACGTTGTTTTCGTACCGTTTCTGGGAATCAGTAATAAAATTTTATTATTGCTTGATGGTAACATGGGAGATCTGGATCTTAAGCCAGTTATAATTAAAGATTCAGATACAATATTTTTGGCGGAAGAGCTTTATTCTCAGCTGAAGTTATCGGTAGGAGAGTCTGAGGTATCTTCTTATATAGCCGACAAAAATATCACATTAAATTACAGAAGCGATGACCCAGTATCGACATATCAGATATTTAAACTTACGAAAAAGCCGACGTCCTATAGCGATTTTAACACGCCTAATAATCCTATAGCAACAGTTTCTGAGATGGTGGCTCCCGGTAAGCCATCAGAACCAGCTACCTACATTAGCACCATTAGACCAAACGTAAAATATTATTATTGTATAAGAGGAGTGGATGTTCATGGTAATATATCTAATCCTACTGAAGTGTTCGAAATTGAAATGGTTGATAATAATGGGCAGATATTTTATACAATGAGTGTTTTAGATTGGGATCTACAACCTCGCCGCCAATGTCGACAATTTGGTCGACGCTTTATTTATATTGCACCTTCTTTACAACAATCAATTTTTAATCGCGATACGTTTAATAATTCGGCCGAAGTCGACAACAAACCAGCGGACATCAAATTGACCGATTTACCACCATCGAATATGTTGGGATATTTGGGGGCCGCCGAGGGCGCTGGGGACAGCTCTGGGGGAGTGTCTGTGTGGGATAAAAAATTCAAGATCAGAGTTACAAGTACGAAGACGGGGAAGAAATTTGATTTAAACATTACTGTTAAAAATAGCGGAGTTAATAATCCGTAGGAACAAATGCTATTTGATAACTATTTAATAGGAGAGGAAAAAATATGGGATTCTTGCAAAATGACGGCGACATCATTCTTGATGCCGTTTTAACTGATACGGGGAGAATGAGATTAGCCAAAGGAGATGGTAGTTTTAAAATCTCCAAGTTCGGTCTCGCCGACGACGAGATTGATTATAGCCTTTATGATAAAAACAATGCTAGTGGCTCCGCATACTATGATTTATCGATTCTCCAAACTCCTGTTTTGGAGGCCTTTACCAATAATACGGCAACCATGAAATCAAAGTTGGTATCGATTAATCGTAATGATATTCTCTATCTTCCAGTTTTAGAGCTTTATACAACTGCCGGCAAAGGTTCTGCAAAGAATGCCAATGGAGCATTTAATGTAGCAGTCGATAAAAATACTATGGATACGTTGGTTATACCAGGCACCGGTATTCTTAACGGCTTTAAACCAAATGATGATACGTCTAAAATCGAGGTACATCAGGGCTTAGATACTACGGAATTATCCAAAGAAGAGCCTCTCTCAAGAGACTTGGTGGAGGTTGCATATATTGTCGAACTTGACAATAGGTTTGGTGCCATTTTCCCTCCGCCCGGCGCCGTTTCAAATACAGTGCTTGAGACAGATACCCAAACACCAGCTGCGACACCCTCATTTATTGATGATGACAACATCGCTTCCTACTACTTTACGTTAAGAAATACAAACGGCTTTGTTGCTAATCTTGGCGGTACAGCCGACTCTTCAATTGCCGGACCGCGGGGGACCAAGATCGGTTTGAGAATTATGTCAAGTCTTGACTTGAGGACTAGTGACTATTTGTTTACTCAGCTTGGAACTTTGGCGACAACGGTACTATCTAATGATGCTGGAACGGACCTAGCAGTTTCTGGGTATCGTTTCATTGATACGACAGTAAGAGTCACCGGCGTCAATACGGGCTATAGGATTGATATTCCTCTGCGCTTTGTGAGATCGGTATAATAGGAAAAGGATAAATAATGGCTACTACTTTTAAAGTTAGAATAGAGGACTTAATTGGTCCAGTAGGTGATAATGACTTAATATCTGATTCTCTTGAGAATATAGGGGCTCAGATTATGTCAGTAGCTCCAGTTGATAAACTAAATAACATATCACTTGAGGTTACTATTCCAGATGGTGCAGACGAATCAACTGCTTCTATAGGTATTGATATTGCAGATAGAAAAGTTTTAGGAGCAAGTAAAGGTGGATATCGAGCAAGGGCAATAAATTCTGAAGAAAAAACAAGGTATTTGGATTCAGATTCAATTTATAGAGCTTCTGATACGACGCCTGTCTTCTATATCAAAGATGAGAAGGCTTTTCTTATAGCTTCTGATGGGCTTGAGACTGGCGGAACATTAAGATATGTATTAAAGAAACCTACTCTTACATGGAATAGTAATTCAATAAGTGGATTTCCAAGAGAAGCAATATCATTATTAATGATTGGAGCAGCAAGTAGGTGTTTACAAAGAATACTAACTGATAAGTCTAATAGTTTACCAAATAATATAGTCTCTCCTGTTTTAAGAGGTATCTCTACTGCTTTGCCATCATATGTTAGTCCATCGGCTTTGGTTTTGACTCCGCCTCCAGCAGGGGCTGATGTAGATTTTAGCAGTGTTCCAAGTGCTCCAGCTTATATTAAGCCAGTGTTATCGCTAACTACCCTGACAGAACCTGATGATTTAGTTATATCAACATCATTACCGACTGTCCCTATTTTAAATGATATTAACGTTAGTTTTACAGCTACTCCGCCATCTTATATTAAGCCTGTTGTAACTATTGGCAGTTTTCCAACTGTTGCTTGGGCTTTTCCAGACCAACCAATTATACCTGTCTTAGCTAATACAGATGTTAGTTTCACTCAAGATGTACCCACTTATACAAAACCTGTATTGGCTGTTACTACGCCAGTTACACTTAGTAGTTTTCCATTAACTGATTCTTCTGATTGGATAATGCCAGTTAAACCGGAAGTTCCAACAACTTCAGCTAAAACTGTTGGCACCTTTCAGAATCCGCCTACATTTACACCTCCTGTAATGCAAAGTCTTGATTTTGGGGGTTCATCTGGAACTGAGTTTTGGATTACGACTGAAGAGGATAGCGAAATGTTATCTGCTAGAATTCAGGAAATAAGTTCAAAAATTCAAGAGTATCAAGCAAGATTAACAGAAGCACAGGCTATCTTTAGTAAGGAAAACGCTATATTTCAGGCTGATATTCAAAAAAGGGTACAAGAAGCTCAATTAGCTGATACTGATGAAGGCAGAAAAATTCAAAAGTATCAAAGTGAATTACAAAGTTATCAATCTGAAGTAAATACTATGATTACTAAAAATCAAGGGAGAATATCTGCATGGCAAGCAGAAATGAGTTTAGATTTAGAAAAATTTAATGCTGATTCAGGAATTAATCTCCAGACTTTCCAAGCTGATATGCAAAATGAACTAAATGTTTTCAATAAAGAGTCTGCTGTATACCAAGCTGAATTGCAGGTTTCTATTCAAAATGCTCAATTTGACAATGAAACTGAAGCGAGTAAATTGCAGATATTTTCAGCTGACCTTCAAAGGTACCAAGCAAAGGTTCAAGAGATTGTTACGGGAAATCAGGCTGAGATTGCTTCGTGGGAAAGCGAACAAGGCTTAAAGTTACAGAAGAATCAATCTGATATGCAGAATGCATTAAATGAATTCAACAAAGAAACTGCTGTGTATCAGGCGGAATTGCAGATATCAATCCAGAATGCTCAGTTAAGTTCTGGAACTGAAGCTAATAAACTACAAAGTTTCGCCAGTGAGTTACAGAGATATCAAGCTGATGTGAATCAGCAGGTAGAAAAGTATACTATAAATGAGGTACAAAAGCAAATTGGTGTTTGGACTTCTCGTGTACAAAATGAATTAGCTGAGTATTCTGCTAATATACAAAATGAGTCTACGAGAGTTGGTAATGATATGGGGATTTATCAGCAAGAAATACAAAAAGCTTTGCAAAAATATCAATCTGAGACTGGTTATGATTTACAAAAATATCAAGCTGTAGTAGCTGCTGATGTACAAAAATTTCAAATGGATTTACAGGATAATACTTCTGATTTTACTAACAGCTTAACGAAGTATTCAACTGAACTTAGTGAAATCACTCAAAGTAATCAAAGTGTACTTGCATTATATGGTTCTGATGTGCAAAATTACAGTGCCAAAATGCAGAAAGAAATAACCGATTACCAATGGAAACAGGGACAGTATGCTGCTTTATATCAGGATTATATGCAGGGATTGCAGATGTTTAGTGGTAGCAGTGATAATGTTGGGAATCCAGAACAATTAACAAGGAGATAAGGAAATGGCAGGCAGAATAGATTATGCAATAAGTTTAACCCCAATCATAACAGGGAGTGCTCTTGAAGGGACTACTCCTGAGGCAGTTGAGGCTGATTTTGGTAGAAGCTTAGGTGGTGGAAATTCGAGTAAAACATGGGCTGGAACTACTACTGGTGATGAGTGGGCAGCTGGAGTCCATCAACATGCAGAAGCTTATACTACACTTGTTGAAGTTGGTGTTGCTGCTGGAGACATGCTTTGGATTAAGCATACAGGAAAAAGATATGATAGCAGTACAGCTGATAACTTAAAAGCTGATGGTACACTAGATGCTGTAGCAGTTGATGTATATGTAGAGGCATCAATAACTGCTGCAGAATACAATGCTGGTTCTGGTAATAGTGCTGCTGGTGGCCCTTCATTAGTACAGGAGAAAATTGCAACACTACAATCAGGAGAGGCGATGGTTATTCCAATGCCTACGCTTAGGGTCTTAGTTGGCTCAGCGTCTTCAACAGGTTCAGCACCAGCTGTAGAATGGGCGGATTTTTCTTAGTGAAGCAGAAGAACATGGTTGAACTTGTAAATCAGCATCATCCAGATGTTGGCGAGCAACAGATTCGAATCTGGCTAAATGACGCATTACGTGAATTTAGCAGGAGAACAAAAATTTTAAAGAAAGCATATACGTTTACTACGACTGCTGATGAGCGGTATTATGGATTACCTGATTATATAATTGAGGTGAACTCAGTTGATTATGATGGCTATAAGATACCAAGGCTTATTGGCAAGCCAACTAAAAGGGACATTACATAATGGCATTAACTGACCAATTATCTTACGTTTGGTGGATAGACCGCGATGCTATAGCTATCTCTAAGAAAAGCAATACTACTTCTCTTGATGATAAATATACTGGTCCAGCACAAGGTAAAACTGTTACCCTATTTATTACTAAGTATGATGAGGTTTTTATACCTGCAACTACTGGAGAAGGAATAGGCGTAGATGAAGAACCTAATATCCCAACTGAGTTTCATAGAGCTCTAGTTGATAGGGCAATACAACATGGATATGAAATGAGTATTGGCTCTAATCCTGCAGCTCCCCAAGCTATTCAGTTATTTGAGGCTAAATGGGAAAAGGCGATTAAGGGTGGAAGAAAATATTCAAAGACTAATAGAACTGGTAGCTCTAGTTATGCTATTAGACCGGTAGCTTTTTAATGACACCTCCTATTACAGCCCCATACGATACCATAAATTTTACTGAAACAGTTCTTTCTATTCCTACATTTAGTGCTGTGTTAAGTCCTAGCACTACTATGGGAGAAGTGACTGATGCTGTTCCAACATATACTATAGTTCCAGAAGTTGTTATTCCTTTAGATGAGATTACTGAGGGAGTTCGGGCTGTAACTGAAGCTGGTTTAAATGTAGATGACTATACAGTATCAGCTATAGGAATGTGGGATTTTGTCCTTTTCCAAGGAAGATGGGGTTATACTTTTGAAAACACATGGGATGGTAACACCTTTTCAGGAGAGGTGGAACCACCTTTACCTTCGGAGTAGTTATGGCTGATTTTTTTAATGAAAAACCACATAATACATATAAGTCTATTTTGAATATAGGGTCAGAAAATAATCAAACAATTGATGCAACTCTTCGTACTATAGAAGATGGGAGAGGGAATGAAACTGCATTAGAGGTCTCTACAACAACAGTAGGCGTAGGCGACATTGAAATTAAAAACGATAACACAATTAGAGGTGCCATCATGGATGGCGGAACCTATTAAAGGAGTAAAATAAAATGGCAAATACAATTCAAATTAGAAGAACTGCTAACGGGGCAATCGCAGACCCACTTAATGCTGGCGAACTTGTCTGGAAAGATAATTCTGCTAGTGGTGGTGGGGCTAACGGAAGTCTCTAGATTGGAGATGCAAATGATGGGTCACCA
>Ga0080013_1002790_pt1 | contig 19677 bp, 28 predicted proteins | sample ETNvirenome_6_85_FD_69236 | JGI IMG/M metagenome (GOLD analysis project Ga0080013, IMG submission 69236) | Marine viral communities from the Pacific Ocean - ETNP_6_85 (SPADES assembly) (version 2) | ecosystem: Environmental > Aquatic > Marine > Oceanic | place: Pacific Ocean | collected 2013-06-19 | reverse complement strand
GTACAATTTAGTGCGACCAGTTTGAGCTGCGAAGTCTATGTCGTCGTGGTCAAGTTTGGGAATTCCCTCAAAGACAAATTTGAGATTGCCCTCGTTTAATTTGGGAGTGTGTATGAACTCATTAATAACAGCCACAATAGTTGACATTATTTTCAGGGGTTGGTTTTCGTTGGTCATCTCTGTAGAATCTTCCACATCAAACGTAATAGTCCACGGCTCTTCTTCAGGGTTATCGTATTGATTGGTAAACCCAACATCATATCGACTGCCCGCATCGGTGGTAAATGTATAAAAAACCGCACCCTCATAGGTTTGATCATATTTAAATGGATAAGGTTCAACAGAAAGATCTCCAATCTCATTCAAATATCCTCGCCAATGTCCAAATAAATTTTTCATATCTTTTGATCCGCCAACTGCCAATTCTAAATCCTCGTCTGTAAGTTCACCGTTTCCGTTCTTTGGCATACTTGTTCCACTTATTAATTAGTTTGCAAGTATTCTTTAGGTTTAATGATTCAGGCACATTAATAAATGGAAAAATTGCATGGAACATAAAGAAAATCGATCTTATAAATAAATGTATGCTCATTTTAGCAGCAAATGTCAAATGACTTAAATAAGTTTCGTTGTTTTCTTTAAGGTGTTTCATCTATAACTCTCCCACTTGGTCTGGTGTGATAATCTTTATATCAGGTCTTTTCATTTTTCTATGAACGATTCTCTTTAAGAATTGGTGAGATATTTCAGGGGAAATAATGGTAGTTATTTTCCAGTTATCGACGAAGGCTTCATTGGCTTGCAAGCGGCTGTGCAATCGGATGGCGGGATCCCAGTCTTCCTCATCAAAAACAAAAATTTTATCTACATAATCTGTACATTGATAAGAGAGTCCTACCCCTTTGTTTGCACCTGAAGACTTTGTTCGTTCGGGGTTAGCTAAGGTATAACGTTTTCCTCCTCCACTCATCACATCATTCATATCATTGGCAAGCAAACTAATATGCCCATCGACGACGACTCCGTAATCTCCCCATGCTGAAGCTGCTGCCTCTCCCGGCAAGTATGCAGTACAGGACAGTTCATCTTTATTAGATCCGTGCGCTAAAAGATGGATAAGTCCTTTTTTTTCTGTCCAGTGAATTGTTATTAGACTATCTAAAAAAGCACGATCAGCATGTTTGTGATATAGTTTTTTGATGCCTCGACCTGTCTTCATGACCTCTGGAAAATCGGCGGCGATAGTCTTGCCGAAGGCGGCGTCAACATAGTCACGGCGGTTTTCATATCCGCCCATGGCGCACAAGTCTTTAGAAAATTCTTCGCGAGTTTGGGCGTCTTCTTTCATAAACTTGCGCCAGCTTTCCATTAAGAGTTTCATTAAAATGTTTCCTGTTCTCCGTCTTCATAAGTTATAATTGTTTTGTTTGTTGGGTGTGGAAGTATGTGAACCTTAATAAAGTCATCCATTGAATCAAAAATAGCAATACCTCCGCGTGGTGGAGGATAAAGCCAATGAATCACAGCTTGACCTGTTGCTAGTTTAACCCCTTCGATTACGACACCTGTTCCTGAAACTCCAGTTTGATCATCATCGCGATAAACTGTGAAAGCTCTAATGCCACGAGGTGCAAGTGATGGTGGTGGACTTGGTTTAAGAGATTCTACTTCTTCGTCTTTCTTTTTTGGTGACATGTCATCCCCCTGGTGCGCCAGGAGGTTTGCTGCCTCGGTAATCAATTGGCGCTTTTTCATCGAATGGACCAGAGTCTTTATTGCCGCCATGACGCAATAATCTGGCCATCTGTTTTTGAAGGCGCGGCTTTAATTCAGATTGAAAATCTTCTTCCAATCCGCCCAAAAAGGCCGACAGGCGCTCTCCTTCTTCCGCTATACTTGCGTCCATCTCCTCATCAGTGGCGACAATACGAAATAAGTTATCACCGAATAATTCACGATAAGGTTCTAAATTCTTATTAACTGCGATCCAAGATTTTTCAACTGCCTTTGGATCAAGGGATCTGCCACCACTTTGCAATCGTGATTGTTGACGACTAATTGCATCTTCCAGCGGAACGTCTACAAAAATCATTCCAACATCATAGCCTTGATCTTCAAGCCCTTTCTTTTGATTACGAATGACTCCAAATCGGCCACCAGTTCCATCCACGATAAAACTGCGACCTTCTTCTGCTGCGCTAAATTGTTTTTCTTTTGCTGAGTCTCGGGCTTGATTAAACAATTTTGCTTGCTCAACTATCTTTGCTCGTTCTGTTTCATATTTTTCGCGAGTTGTCTCAAGGTTGTAGATGAAGGTTCGATCTCCGTTCGCCTCGGCCATCGCAGATTCATACATGTCCGACAAAATAGCATGGCTCCAGCCATCTTCTGGCTCAACAATTTGTAAGATCTCACTTAAAAGGTCTTTGAAATCCTGTCGGGCTTGCAAGAAGTCTTCTTTTATTTTAGCTATATTTTTCCCTAGTCCTGCTTTTTCTAAAGAAGGTTCATAGAATTCGTCAGGATTAATAATTTCCAAAGTATCTAAACCTAGCCTATCAATAACTGTGGACTTTCCTGAACCTGGAGCACCAGCCATGAAAATAGCTTTGGGAGAAGATTGTTCTTCATTCATATATTTGCGCCAGCTTTCCATTAAGAGTTTCATGATTCTTTATCCCGTAAATTCTTAATCAAACTTTTCTTCTGTTGCTTTGTTAAGTTTTCATTTAAATTTTCACATAGAACATTAAAAGACGCTTCAATGTAAGTCATTCTATCCACATCACAGTAAGGGCAATTTGAAAATATTCCCACTCGTATGCCTCCAAGACACATGGAACAAGCGACCCTCGCATAAAGCTTATGGTCGCTGCCGCTATGCATCCTATATTAAATAGTTGATAAACATATCTAAAAACAAATAAAAAAGGGTGCCCTACATTACATAAGGCACCCACAATTAAAGGAGCTAAACTATGAATAAAACAATTATTTAATTTTAATTGTTCTTGGTTTAGCAGATTCAGCTTTAGGCAAGCTGACAACCATCACTCCATTTTTGTATGAAGCAGAAATATTTTCAATATCGCAATCTGCTGGAACTGTATATGATTTTGAATATTTAGTTGCGTAAGCATAGCTTTCTTTATTGTCGCTTGCGTCGTAACTGATTGTAATGCGGTTCCCCTCTAATGTGATGTTGAAATCTTTCTTTTCCAAACCTGGAGCGATTAAAGAAATATCGTATCGATCTTCTAAATCTTTAACAAGTGGTTTATGATAATCTTTTGTTTCCTTAATTAAAGGCCGTGCCCATAGATCTTCCAAACCAAATAGTCTATCAAAGATATCCGATTGAGTATTGTTATTAAATAAACTGAGTGCGCTCATTTTTATTCCCTCCGTGTTTATAATGTAAGCACCGTTGTTTTAGCGTCAAGTGTTTTTATCTATTTTATGTGGAAAGTTTAAATAAGCAGCTTCACCCATAAGTTCATATGCCTTAGCGTCATATGCTCGGGCGGCTTCTTCTTTCTTGTAGAAGTACCCAAGCCTATATCTCACACCTTCATAACTCAATTCTGCTCGCCATTTCTTTTTATACGAAGGGCCATTATTTGATACGCCTCGGAAGCCAGATCGATTGTTTCTCATGATCCCTTTTTGTGTAGCTTTCGAGTAGGATCGATTACATGACCACTTTAAATTAATTTTGCGATTATCTAAGCCATCACCATTAATATGAGTCACACATGTACCTGCTTTGGCTTTGATCAGGATACGGTGCATAAGATTATTATTTGCTGTCACAACTGCTTTATTGCTGAAATGTGAAGTGAGCACCTTCCAAGGTGTTCCCACTATTTCAGAAAAATCCAATAAGAATTCATAATCTTCAACATCCACAGTAGCATACAATCCATTATTTAATTTTATTTTTTTCAACTATTCCTCCTACACATTTTTAATTTGTGTAGGGTAATCATACACCACGTAAACCCGAATGTCAAGTAAAAAATCGACTTATTCCGATGTTTCGTGTGTTGCATAAACTCGCAAATTGTTTCCAAATACACCCATGGACCTTTCCCAAAGCTTTTGTTCATCATCATCGATGATTTTACCTTCAGCCATTATCAAAGAATCCAGAACATCCAAAGTCGCATCCATCAACTCAGAGCCCTCTGCATTGATCGCTTTCAGAATAAATGGATGGTCTTCGTTCAACAATATTGTTACTGTTTCCGTTTCCCGATCCCAGTCAGCGTCCCAACATGGACCTAAGCGCGAAAAAGGAGCGAAGTCATACTTGCGGGTCCAATTAGAATTACTACGTTTAACTGTTCCTCCGTTTCGACCTCTACGTCTGTTATTGTTAGCACTTTGACCTCTGCCATTTGGATTAGCTTGAAAAGATACATCGATTTTTTGCTCGTACTCGGGCAAATCCAAAAGACCGCTAAGAGTCTTATTTAAATCCTCTCTAGTTTTCAAAACTTCATCCATTTTTTTTGTAGACTTTGATTCAGCTAACTTCTTGGCTAGTTTAGATGCCTTAATGGACTTCATAATCGGAGCAAGTTCATTTTTCATTCGATCCAACAATGAGACTGACATTTCAACCTTCGTCTTAGTAAACTCAATTGCTAAATCGGGGTCAAGGAAAGACCCTTCCCATTTTGCCTCGATAAAAAGCCCGTAAGTGTCGTTTCCGGGTGTCCAAATACCCAACGGACCAGTCCTAGCAATTTCTCGATTACTGCGCACAAACACCCATCCTTGTCCACGTTGCACACCTTCGAGCTTGCCAGCAGTCTTTGAATGTCTTTGTCCAATTCGATATAAAAGAGTACCTTTTTGACCATTAATGGTTTCAATTGGAACCTTCTTCCAGCCTTTTGTCCATTTCTCTGTGGTGCTATCCGTCCATTGTAAAGGACACCAGGGCTTAACAGCCTCGCCGTTTACGGTAATCTTTTTAGTGTCTAACATATACCGGAATGTGCGACCCAAATGCCGTGGACCGCGCAAAATGTTTGTAAATTGCTCTGGGTTCGTGTTTGAAATCCGATCAATTTTACTCAGTTTAATAATTGTTCCCGACCCATCAGAGCCAACCCATTCATTAAATAATTTTTCATCTTCAGGAGTTAGTGTCGGAAAATCAATAACAAAATCATTGTATTCCTCGATTAAATCTAAATCCAATACACCTTTTAAAAGTTCACCTTTTGAAGTGCGCGTAAGAACCGTAATCTGACGACATAAAGAAGTTCCTGCGGTTTTTAAACCCATCCCGAATACGCCTCTATCTCTCTTGGAATCATGCGGAGTCTCCGAACCGTAGGTTAATGCCTGTACTAAAATAGGTTTTGGCATACCGATGCCTTTGTCTTTGATGAGAATCACACTATCATAGCCAAATTTCCCGACGCCTCCGCGTGGTCCAGACTTGACTTTGATTTCGACTGCGATTTCTTTTGAATCAGCATCGAAACAATTGTCCATAATATCTTCAATTGCCTGATAGTTGTTGTATCCCGAAGACCGTAAAGACTCAGACAGTTTTTTCGCATTGGCGGGGGCCTTTTGAATTGTTGTTATAACTGCTTTGGCTTCCTGGTGATTGTTTGCCACTTCCATCCCTAAAGCATCGTTTGGGGGTTCTCGTAATGTTTTTTGTGTTTGCTCTGAATTGGATAACTCAGAATTTTGTAATATTGTCATTTTTTCTCCTTAAATCCGGTATGATGACACATCCCCGATTTATTTTTTTTAAATTTTCATCCAGTTTGATTTTGTCAACCTCGATGATTGTGATATCACTATAACATAACGATATCAGTATATCCAGTAAAAAATTACCCATGAAGAATATTTTTTGCTTTTTGTCCAATTATGTCGGGGGTTCCAACCACCACAATTTCTCTGCCATTTGCTAAAGAAACTCGCGAAAATTGTTGGGCCGAATGTAATCCTTCGGGCAATTTACCATTGGCATGTAAGCCAGCACTAAAATCATCAGACACCATTGAAATAATATGCGCAGAATTAATGACAATTTCTCTAAGATTATATTGCCCTGAATTCTCGATTATTTCAATTAGCTTGATCATTTGTTTCTTCTGCTTTGGAAGCAACATTGTTATCCTCGGGATTGGGGTTGGTCGGATCATTTCCTAATTGAATATCGGCATGTGTTTTAGAATAGCCAGCTAAAATGCTGGAGTAATCTGTTAAACTATTGTCTATTTTAGCTAATTGAAGTCTAGCACGATCAATGGCTTCTAATGCTTCACTAATATTTTTCTCATAACTATGAGATCTTGCGTCCGACAATTCTGCCGTAACGAAATGTAAATCGTTTTCTTCTAAATTTCCCAATAGTTCGGCAACTTTTTCTGGAATGTCTTTCAATTCGCAAGCATAACTTACTACAACTTTCATTATGAATGTTTTCCTTTTTTGTTTGGTTTCATTAAATGTTTCTCATCAAGTTCAACCGGGTCGCTTGAGCCCATTGGTAAAACTTTATATCTTTTTGCGCCCGCAGTCGCATTTCTTATTGGTAAATCATTTGCAAGAACAAAACACAAACGGGATTTCAAACAGCGAAGATGACGATCTATTGTTGTGTTTCCCACGGTTGACCGCAATTGAACCATTTCGCTTTTGGCGAATTTCGGAATTGCCTTATGTGCTTCGAGGATTCTTGCTGCATATTTATTTTTCGTCATCTTTGTATATTGTTTATACGAAGGCACAAATGTTTCATCTGTAAGAATCTGGCCAGCAATTGTTGAAAAATATCCAGTGCGTGAATAATATTCTGCCACCACTTTAGTATCACTCAAATGTTCTGCTCGATATTCCTTTTGCCATATTTCAAGTTTGACTTTTTCTTGTGGCGACCATCGGCTTTCAATTTTTTCAAAAGAAGCCAATTGGTTTTCCGTCAAACCACCTCTTTTATTAAAAAAATCCAAAAGAGATTCAACAAAATCTCGGGTATTTGCTGCTAAGTTTTCTTTCTTAATCTTTTCAATGCGAGGACCAAGGGTAGGGTTTTCCCTAACCTCTTTGGGTGCTCGTCTTGAATAACCTGCATATGATCTTGGCCAATTCATATTACCATCATAACATAAGACTATGTATTTGTCAAGGAAAACAATTAATTAATAATTAATTTAAATGAGAAATAATGGCTGCGCCCATTGAGCCAATTCCCATTGACAGTAATAACCATAAAAATTTATTTTTGCTTTTATGATCTTCTTCTAGTGTTCTTAATCTTGCATAAAGGCCAGTATCAGGATTGTAAACTGCCTCTTTAATCTTTGAAATATCGTCGCACATGCGAGCTTGAGTTTCTTTAACTGTTTCAAGAGAATCTACAATTTTATCTTCTAAAAACTCGACTCTTGCTGCTAATTGTTCTATGGTTTGTTTGTCTGTGGGTGCCACATATTAAATAGTAAAGGAATTAATGTTATTCCTCAACAATCGCATGATCTGTTAGTAACAATGTTGATGCAGCACTTCCGGCATTTTCTAATGCACAACGAACGACCTTAAAAGGATCAATAATTCCATAAGTTAACATATTAACAATTTCACCGGATGTTACATCCAAACCAGAATCAGGATTAGTGTGATTTTCCACTTTTTCTAAGAATATATCCGGTGATAAACCAGCATTTAATACCATCTTTCTGAATGGCTCTTTGATCGCTTCTTTAACTATTTCTACCCCAAGTTGCTGTTCTTTATTTTCTGCTTGAATGTCAATTTTCTTTGTTACACGTAATAATGCCGACGAGCCACCAGAAATGATTCCTTCTTGTTGAGCCGAACTTACAGCTTCGAGCGCATCTTCAACGCGATGTTTCTTTTCAATCATTTCTACTTCTGTCAACCCGCCAACCTTAATAATGGCAATCGCAGAAGCCAAACGAGTAATTCTTTCTTGAATCTTTTCACAAACGTTTAAACTTTCTTCTTGCTCAATTTGTCGTTTAAGAGCTTCTAATCTTTTTTCAACCGCTTCATCATCTTGATTTCCACCAACAATTATTGTAAAAGATTTATGAGACTCTACAGTTTGGGCTGTTCCAAAGTGTTCTAATTTTATTGAACGAAATTGAATGCCGCTTTCTCTAGAAATAAATGTTGCTCCTGTTGAAATAGCTAAGTCTGATAAAATGTTTCTGCGTTCTTCTCCATAACGCGGAGCTTTAATACCTGCCACTTTCATCGCACCTTTCATTGAATTCATAATCATTGCGGCCAAGGCTTGTCCAGAAATATCTTCAGCAATAATAATGAATGGACGGCCATCGCGAGCAGCAATTTCAAGTGCTGGCAATATTTCATCAATCGTTGTAATATTTCTATCCGTGATCAATATTAAACAATCCTCATGACGCATTGCCCCACGTCGTTCATCAGTAATAAAAGCATTGGCCAATAATCCAGAGTCAAAACGAAAACCTTCAGTTAATTCTAAAGATGTTTCATTGGATTTTGCTTCTTGAATTGTAATAGCTCCGTCTTTTCCAACTTGATCAACGGCTGTCCCAATAAGTTTTCCGATTCCTTTATCACCATTGGCAGAAATGGTTGCAATTTGTTCAATTTCTTCTTGAGTTGAAACCGGTTTCGCTTTTTTCTTCAAACTATCTGTTACTTCGGCTATTGCTAAATCAATCCCTCTTTTAAGTTCAATGGGTGAAACATTAGTTGCTAAATGTATTTGAGCTTTTTCGAGTATTGCGCGTGCCAAAACTGTGGATGTAGTTGTACCATCGCCTGCTAAATTATTTGTTGATTCACTTGCTTGCTTAATAACTTGAACTCCCAAATTTTCAAACGGATCCTCCAAATCAAAAAACCTTGCAACAGTCACTCCATCTTTGGTAATGATTGGTTTAGTATTGTGACCTTTAAGAATAACATTTCGACCCCGTGGACCAAGCGTTGCGCCAACGGCATCAGCCAATTTGTTGACACCGTTCATAATTTTTTCATTTAGTTTGCGACCCGATTCAAAATATTTCATAGAAAGATTTTATCATCATTTAAGATATTTATCAAGTAATTTCTTTGAGAACTTTATCTAATTCAAATCCAGCGCAATCAATTTTGCGCGTAGTAACATGATAATGATTAATGACACCCTTAAACAACCCTTGTTCAACCTCGGGTTCTACACCCTTTGAAAGATTTTCTCCATCCATCGGGGCGACCAAAGGGATATTATAAGCTTTATTTAAAGCTTTAGCAAGTGCTTTAAAAGCTTCGATCTGAACCGGGTAAAACCCAAGAAATGGTTTTAATTTTTCCCCATGGACTTCCGCATCCCTCCAAAAGGGTCTTGGTCCGAATCCCTTTTTTATATAAACTGTTTGATATTGAGGATAGTAAGCATTGGAAATTTCTACACCAACGCTCTTAGTATTAACCTTCCAATTACTTGCATGATATCCAATATCATTGCAATCCATTAATTGATAAATTGTTCCATCATTATCAATACAAAAATGGACTGAGACACCTCTATTTTTTAATACATTAAAGCAACTTTTAGAAGACAAACACACATCCCAATGAGTCACCAACATTGTGGGAGTTCTTTCATTCTTTGCTGTTCTGTAGCAATTTTTGGGCATCAAAAAGCCATCTGCGTGGTCAAAGGTGATCACGCTATTCCATGCGATTGGAACTTGTTCACCATTACATATAATAAAGCATTTTTCTTCTACAGATTCCAATAAAATTTTTTCTGCTTCCTTTGACGTTTCGGATCGTCGGAACTGTGACGTGTTTTGTTTTAGTTTGATCAAGAACTCACATATAAAATTAAATAATTTCATCGGCAATTCCCCATTCTACTGCTTGTTGAGCATCAAAATAAGTATCTGTCTTTTTCCGAAAGATAGCTCTTATTTTTTTCTCAGTTAAATTTGTTTCTTCAGCTAAAGCTTTTGCATATTGTGTCTGATACCATTTAACTTCTTTAATATCTGTTTCCAACTCTTTGAGAGAACCAAAATGGGCTCCTGAAATTGCATGTAACATTAAACGACAATTGCGTCCAACTTTACGTTTGCCCTTTGTTCCTCCCGCAAGAAGCAAAACACCTGCCGACATTACTTTGCCAACTCCAAAAGAAATAATCTCACAATCCTTTCGCACCTCGCGCATACAATCATATAAAGCAAACATATCTGTAACGCTTCCTCCTTCAGTTGAAACAATAAAATCGATGGGAAGATAAGAAGTTTTTATAACTGTTTCTTCATCTTCCTCGGAATTGATTTCTTCTTCAATTAGCCCTGTATCACGAAAATAATATAAAGACGCAACCGCTGCTTTTGCGCGTTCTTCGTTTACTTCTCCATACATTCCTAATAATCTTGATTTGGGCTCATGATCAAAAAGTGAAGGAAAAATTATTAAATCATTTTCGTTTTCGGGTTGTTCGGGGTTTGGTGTCGTCATTTATAATCTCTATTATATTAAAATTATTGTGTGTCCACTGTATGTCAATAATGCCTGCAATATATTGAGCCAACATTTTTTTATATTTAGCCCACAACGCAGGAGTCATTTTTTTGGCATGGGCTTTTTCATAACACCATTTTAAAACTGCATTAACAACGAACACCTTTTCGGAACGGATAAGATTATCCTCGAACTTTATTAAATCTTTGCGTTTAATAAAATCTAAAACAAATTCACGACGTTGATCGTCGTTGTGTGAGCTTGTTTTGTATTCGCCATTCACAATTCATACCTTTTTCTTTTTATAAATATCCGTTAATTCGTTCATCATCCCTTTCCAATCATCAAATTCTAATTGCCATTTATAATCATGGGGATAATTTTCTATATATTCTTCAACAATTTCGTTTTTCCATATGTTAAACTGTTGTTCATGTTCCAATCGTAATTTTTTTGCTTCTTCTTCTTCGCCTGCTTTTTCCAAGGCTAATGCACACATCTGATCTATATAAGACATTTTATAAACAGATGTAGCCAACAGAATCAAAGCTTGATAACCAATTTTTTGAACAAAAGAAGCAGTCAGAGAAAATGTTTTAACACCATGCATTAAGGTTTTAAAAATATATCCTGCCGTAAAGCCAAGACACGCTACCAATAATAAACTTTCATTCATATCCATTAGTATATATCAAACTGGAACAGAAATCAAGAACAATCTTGCAAAGCTATTAAAAAAATTAAAGCTGTAAAAAGAACTCCAAGATGAAATCCCAATGAAAAAGAAACGAGTTTTTTATCCAAAACTAGAACCACACCCACAAGTTTTGGTAGCATTGGGATTAATAAACTTAAAACCCATCCCCATTAAACTTGTTTCATAATCAATGGTGGTTCCTTCTAAGTGCATGGCAGACATAGGATCAAGATAAACAACAACTCCATCAAAATTCATAATGAAATCATTTGCTTTTGGGCCAGTAAAATCCAGAACGTAAGAAAATCCAGCACATCCTCCACCACGCAACCCAACACGCAAGTTTTCTCCTGGTTTTAACCCTTCAGCAGCGATAGCATCTTTGGCTGCTTGAATGGCTTCATTAGTAAAAGACAAAGGTAGTTCTTCATCTTCATCAAATTCTGTAAATTCTATTTTTTGGGCTTGCATTTGTTTCTCCAGTCATTTATAGCTGCTTTAATTGCATCTTCTGCAAGAACAGAGCAATGAACTTTTACGGGCGGGAGCGATAATTCTTCGACGATTTGTTGGTTCGTGATCTTTTCTGCTTCTTCAACTGTTTTGGACTTGACCCACATAGTAACAAGAGAGGAACTAGCAATAGCAGAGCCACACCCAAAAGTTTTAAACTTAGCATCTTCGATTATTCCTTTATCGTTAACTTTAATTTGGAAGCGCATTACATCGCCGCAGGCTGGAGCACCAACAAGACCAGTGCCCACATCGGAATCATTCTTATCAAGTGTTCCTACATTTCGGGGATTTTCAAAATGATCAATTAATTCTTTTTCATAAGCCATGTTTATAAATATACCCTAACTTATGAAAAAAGTCAAGGATTATTTTTTCTTGTTTTCTTGAAGGAGACGCTTTACCACTCGCTCGTAAATACGCTTCTTAGCTTCTTGAAGAAGGGCCTGCTGTCTTTGAACGTCATCATTAGTTAACTCAATATCCAAACCTTTAAGTGCGGCTTCATAAAGTTCTTCTTCATACACCCCACGATTTCCAGGTTCTTCAATATCTACTTCTTCTTCGCCCATTTCCATTTCGACTTCTTCGGGTGCGGCTTCTTCGCCGCCAACGGCATCTCGCAGTTTGTCGGCAAGAGCGATAATATCTTGTGCTTCTTCATCAGTAATGGTAACTTCGCCTTCGGTTTCTGCCTCAAGGTCCGAGATCTCATCACCTTCTTCATCTGCAAACTTATCTTCGGCACCAAGTTCGTCTTCGGTTGCTTCAAGTTCAGCTCCTTCATCTTCTTCGGCAAAAAGACTTTCGTTTTTATAAGCTTCATCACCCTTTTTGGTGCCGGGTTTTGTGCCGCTGGTGGTTTCTTCTTCGCCCTTACCATAGTCTTCTCCAATATACTTTTCACTAATAAAACCATTACCGAGAGCTTCCATGTTTGCTAGCTTCATCATTCGACGAACGGTTCCTTCTTGTAATAGGGGCTTATCTTTTTTTGCCATTTGCGAGTTCTCCTTAACTTATTAAAAGTCTTACTGGTATAAATAGTAAGTACAATAACAAAAAGACCTGTTATAAAATATTGAAAATTGAGTTTAATCGAATGTTTAATTTTTTAAGCGCAGCTGTTTCAATCTGCTTAATTCGTGATGGAGTTAACTTAAGTCGATTTCCTATTTCACGAAATACAAGTTTATCATTTTTTTGAACTGAAATCTCTGTACAATTCAAATCTTCGGAGTAATCTATCCATAATCGACACTCTTTGACCTTACAACATTTCTTATTCTTTTTACATTCATCGTAGCAATTCATAAGTCTGGATGTTCCTTTTCTAAAATATCAAAAATATTATCCACTTCATCATCGCCAAGTGCAAATTTGTTTTTAATTTCTGTGGATTTTTTAATATTGGTCATTATTTTATTCCTTTGCTCATTGTTTTGAACAGAATTTTGTTTCTTAAATCTTTGAACATAGGTCATTAAATCGGAATCTTTATTAATGTAGCCTTCCATAATTGAACGAAAAAATTTCACTTGCGTTAGACTATCATATTGAAGTTGTAACTTAAAATCTGCTTTGGTGCGCTCAGTTACAGCAAACATAATTTTAGTTTTTCGCTCTGTCATGGTCGCTCCATTGATTTTATGGTTGGACCTCCAGTCCAAGTCATCCCTAATTCCATGTCAAACACAACAACCACCGAAGGAAATGGAGCAGGACTTACATCCGTTTTTCCAGTATAATCAGCAATCATTTTATTTTTAAACTTCAAGCGACCCTTCACAAAATAAATTGTAGAGGCAAATTTCATAATATAATCATGCCAATATTTGGTGTCCGTTCTAGCGGGTATTAACATTACAACGGTTGCGCCATTTTGCGTATATTCTTCGCACGCTTTTTTAACCCAATCACCAATATTTCCATAAGGAGGATTGATGAATACCGTTTCTTTGGCCCAACTCTTAGATAACCCATCTTCTTCGAAAGTATAATATTTCTCACATTTATAATTGTCATGCGTACAGCACGGATCCAAAGTAAAATTATATTTTTTATTTAACTTATTGTAAAAATCCTGTGGTGTTTCCCACTCATTAGATTTGGAACTAAACATCAGTTTTTGAGTTTGTGTATCCATCTTTTATTTCCTTTATTAAATTGTTTGCTCTTTCCCAACATTGGGGGCAATAAAGTCTAACCTTTTCTTCTTTAACAACGACACTCCAACTCATTACCATATCTTTATTTTTCTTATCAAAATCTTTTTGACAAACTAAACATTGATCTGATAATTTACTAAAGAGCCCAACTTTTTTTTGTAATTCTTTTTTAGCTGCTTTCTCTTTTTTACGTTGAATCTTTTTATTTAAGCTACTCATCTTTGTTTTCTTTATCATCGGTAGAACCCAAAGCTCCATCACCTCGTTCAGATATAGTGATTGGATACCAATTATATAAGTCACCACTTTCGGTTTCAACTGCTCTAAAATGAACAACCGGAACTAAGATTGCTTGCGCAATTTTGGTTTGCGGTTCAATTATTTGACCTGCATCTCCAATGTTGTGAAGATTAACAAAAACCTCGCCATCATATCCACTATCAACCACACAAGCACCCACTATCAAAGATCTCTTTGCAGCGATGCCGGAACGATTCTTTATTTCCAACATATACCCATGCGGAATACCAAATTTATATCCCGTTGGTAATAATACACTTTGACCTCGCTCGATCAATACACTATCTAAATTTGGGCTTGGCAAAAGTCCTTGAGGATCCGGATTGAAAAATAAATCCAATCCTGCATCGCTGGGGTTTGCTCGTTCAGGTGGTCTTACCTGATTTCTTACTCTTGTATATTCAATAATCATTTATTTTTTCCTTTATAATTTAAATATTTAAAACTAAGCCAATCGCGGTTGACACTACCATTTTGTTCCTTCTTTTGATAATGCATTGCTTTCCAACCTAATTTGTGATAGTCCCATAAAATAGAGCCATCTTCTCTTAAAATCTTTTTCCACTCAGGCTGAACGTCTATCTCAATTGTGCTCGCCCGAGTACGATGCGTCCACTGAGTGCTTATTTTCTCATTAATAATCGTTATTAATTGAGGTTTGGAAATTGAACGTGGTTCCATATCCTCTATAACAACTTTATAGTCATCCCACTCGCTCATTAAAACCACCTATCACACATAAAAACTAAAATCCAGCCGCCTGACATTGCATCTTTTACAATATCAAACTCTCTTACTCTTTTGTGTTGCCTGCCCAATTGATTTCCATAATAAGCTGCCCGTTCAATTAAGTATTCCGAGATAGTATCTGCTGCTTCGGCCTCAACTTCATCGGATCCAATAATTAATTTATACATTTCCAGTGTTATTTCGTCATCGCTCATATTTTATCCTACCAATTTAAAGTTCCACTTAATAGAACGTGTTGAAAATCCCCATTGAGGATCGTGTTCCAACTTACTTACATAAGGTCTATTCAAGTGGACATGTTCGTTTGGTCTTACATTCCAACACTTAATGTTGGTTGTTTGGCATGTTTCATCAATTGCATTGATGATCCAAAAAGTTTTACCATTTCTGGTTTTCTTGGGTATAATTTCCCGAGGAATAAACCAACACAATTGTAAGTCTTGATCGTATTCTGCAATCGGTGGAACCTTTAAATAATCTAACCTTTCTTTAACCTTTTTGTCTAAGACCAATTCAAAAGGAAAGATGCCTGTAAGGTTTACAACATTTTCAATCTTCTCGCCTTCAGTAAAATCAGACTCACCCAAATATTTATCAATGTTTTCATCTAACTTTTTCTTATTCTTTGGCCGACTATCAATAATTGATAACCACAAGTGCTTACAGTGTTTAAATCTATCATCTACAATAGAATCGCACGCACCTGATCGGACCAAAACATCCAACGACTTTTTATTAAGTTTAGAATAACTTATTTCTTCGTTAAATAATAATTCTTCAATAGTATTGAATGGGCGATGTTCAAGGATTTGATCCATCGCTTTATCACCCAAACCTTTGATCGACGTTAGTGGTTGAATCAGATCTCCAAGTGGGGAAACATCCCAGCTTCTTCCAGATAAATTAATATTCACTTCTTGAATATCATATCCTAAAGTTTTTACAACATTAATCGCTCTTTCTTTTCGAGTCTCAGGTTCTTTATTTAAAAATGCCGCGCACCATTCTGCTGGATGATAGTTTAATAACCAAGCACACTGATAAGATAATATGCTATACCCAACAGCGTGAGACTTATTAAAGCCATACCCACTGAAATACTCAAAAGTATCCCACAGCCTTTGAACATCATCCTTGTCGATTCCTTTTTCAAAGCATCCTGCAATGAATTTATTATAAATTCTAGTCTTCTTTGCCGCAACTTTGCCTGTTCCTTTCTTTGTTAAGAGTTTTCTAAGAAGATTTCCCTCATCGAGAGAAACATTCTTTCCTAATTTATGTGCGAGAAGTGCAATCTGTTCTTGAAAGATTAAGAAACCGTAAGTTTCTTCTGTTATTTCTTTAACAATTGGATGAATATATTTAATATCTTCTGGGTTTCTCTTTGCTCTAACATATTCTTTATCGACCTTTGCACTCAATGGTCCCGGTCTAAAGATTGAAGTAATAGCAGCAATATCAATCAGGCTTGTAGGTTTAGCTCTTTTGCAAAATGCTTGAGCGCCCACTTCTGTAAATTGAAAGACGCCAGCCCATTTACCTTTTTGAAATATATTTTTATAGATTTCTTTGTTATTAAAGTTTAATACATCTGGATGAAGATTGTGATCATAGAATGTTTTTACATTCTCAAACGTAGGATTGGGATTAGTTTTCTTAAGAATTCTTAAGATTGCGTCTTCAATCATTCTTAAAGTCCCAAGGCCCAGAATATCAAACTTAATAAATCCCATTGGTTCAAGATGACGAACGTTTTGACCTTCAGTCCAAGGAGTTTGTCTTACACCGCCCGAATAAATTAATGGCATGTATTTATTTAATTCTTCTCCGACAACCAATCCGCCAGCATGACGAGAACATGAACGAACTTGTCCGCGCAAAGTCTTAACATGCTTTTCGACTTGTGGATATTTCTTAAGAAACTCTTGAAGTGTTGTGCTGTACTTCATTAATTCTTCAAAGGTTGGATCGTAAACCCCAGCTTTAATTCCGTGTTCTTTTTTAGCTGGGCCGATAGCCTCGAAAACCATTTTCTTGGTTACAATATTAACCTCTTGATAAGGAATATCATAAAACTTTGCGATGTCTTTGATTAAAGAACGTAACTGTAATGTATTCCAGTTTGAAATTGGAACAACATTATCTTCGCCCCATTCTTTAACTAATGCTTCTTTCAAGACCATTGGGTCTGACACATCATAATCAATGTCTGGATAATCTGTTGCGTCTGAACGCAAGAAACGACTAAACAGTAATCCATGTTTAATTGGATCGACTTGGGTTATTCCCAAAGCATAAGCAACAAGAGAACCACCGGCTGAACCGCGAGATGGACCCGTAATTTGCATTGATGTGGCTTTGTCTGCGATTGCTTTCATTGTTAAGAAATAACGGCTGAAGCCGCGATCTTTAATCACTTGAAGTTCATGGTCCAATCTGTTAATATATTCCGGTGTGGGATTTCTTTTTGATTGAAGTCCGTTAATTGCTCCAAGGCTTAAAGCCTCATTCTCATCCATTCCTTCAGGAATAACAAATGACGGAAGACGAACGGTATTATCTGGATAAAACTTTTCAATTCGATTGTGTGCAATATGATGTGTGCGTTCAATTGATTCACGAATTAAATTGTCATCGAACTTTTCGCCCAATTCTGTTGAATATTTTTTATAGGATGCGAACATTTGATCGCCATTCTTGGGATACAGTTCCATTCCGAATTCTTCTAAATCTTCTGCCATTTCACCAAAGAACGAAACCGCGCCAGGTCTGAAACGTTTGTAGAGTTCACGGTCTTTCCAGACTGTCGGATTGAAATAATGGCTATCAGCAGTAGAAATTAATTCTAAGCCATATTCTTCTGCAATCTGTATAATAAACTTATTTAACTGCATTTGTGTTGGATGTTTAAACCATTGAAGCTCTGCATACCAACGATCACCGAAAATACTACGCATATTTTCAGTAGTTTTGCGCATAGCATTGAGAACGGCATCGTCACCATCGTCAAGGTTTTCCCACAAATCTCCTGCATAAATGCCACCCAAACAAGCTGAAGAAGCGATTATGCCTTCGTTGTGTGTCCGCAAAAGATCGTAATCAATGCGTGGAAACCTATAGAAATTTCCTGGCTTATAAGATTGGGAAACCAATTTAAATATATTATCTAAACCTGTTTGGTTTTGTGCAAGCAGAACTAAATGTCTGCGGCGGTTTAATATATCTTTTGTTGATTTTGTTTCAGCCTCGTCTTCGAGAGAAAAGCCAGAGCTTTCTTTCTTTTCTTTCTTTCTTTTCTTGTCGGCCTTGGTTTCTTCCTTAACCTTTTCCCATTCTTTAAGAGATGGAATAAAATAAGCTTCTACACCATAAATTGGTTTGAAGTTTTTTCCTTCTTTTTCCATTGACTTTGCATGAAGAACCTGATAGGCTAAACCATTACAGTTTCCGTGATCGGTTAATGCTAGAGCATCACAGCCATTTTCATAAGCAAAGTCCATGTGTTGCTGTGGATAGCCGATGGCATCGAATGGAGAACCAGCGGTTGAATGAGCATGTAATCCTACGAATGGGATTTCCGATTTATTCATATGTCTATGATACAGGAATACTAAATATTTGTCAAGGTATTTTTTCTGTTTAGATAAACTAATTATAGTAATTCTTTTATTTAATTAAGGTATAGGAGCATATAACAGTGGCAGGATTTAATGAAGGTAGAACAAGACCAGGGGGAATTGGGACATCAGGGACATCTGGTTCAGTACAATTTAAATCAGGTTCTACGTTTGCTGGTGATAATGAATTTAACTATAATCCCACCACAGATTATCTAAGTGTTACTGGAACTATTTCTGCAAGTTATTTTTATGGTGATGGCTCAAACTTAACTGGTGTTGGTGGTGATGTAACTGGTCCTGGTTCTTCAACTGACGATGCAATCGTAAGATTTGACGGAACTGGCGGGAAGACATTGCAAAATTCTGGAATCACAATTGATAACTCAAACAATATGAATGGGGTGGCGAGCCTTGACATGAGCGCCATGAGCACAGGCTATTTCGAGGTTGGCGTTGGTGGTGTGCCCCTTGAATTATATGATGGGACGGCTGATGGGATACTTAATATTAAAGATGGCGAGATGGACTGGGAAGGAAACACGGACCTTGGGGCGAACGCAAATAGTTATCACAAAGTTTCAGGAACATTGGATGTATCGGGATCTGTAAAGGCTCTTGGGTTTGCACCCAATCGTGTTGCCTATGCTAGCACAACCACAATCACTGATGTTACTGCGATTGCTGGCGTCACATTAGGAAGCATAACATTAACATTACCCGCTGTATCTACATTTAGTGGTTCAACATTAATCATAAAAGATGAGTCAGGAACTGTAAGCGGTTCCAACACAGTAATTGTAAGTTGTTCTTCGGGAGTTACTATAGATGGTGCAACGACTGCTACTATCTCATCGCCATATGGTTCAATTTCCACATATCATAATGGAACGAATTGGTTTATTTATTAAAGGAGAATTTAAATGACGTACAAATTTGGAACAAATTACGGCAGGATTGGAACAGCAAGGTCAGCGAACCTACAGGGGAAGGTTATGCCATGGCTGTGAGGAGACAAAAAAGATGACATATAAATACGGAACAACTCTACCGGCTGCGTTTGAGGTTGACCCAGACGGATCGCTCAGTGATCCCGCTGGGCTCGTATCAGCATGGCCTCTCACGG
>Ga0080013_1002789_pt1 | contig 19681 bp, 10 predicted proteins | sample ETNvirenome_6_85_FD_69236 | JGI IMG/M metagenome (GOLD analysis project Ga0080013, IMG submission 69236) | Marine viral communities from the Pacific Ocean - ETNP_6_85 (SPADES assembly) (version 2) | ecosystem: Environmental > Aquatic > Marine > Oceanic | place: Pacific Ocean | collected 2013-06-19 | reverse complement strand
GCATCCAGTGGGTCAGCTCATCAATGAACTCAGGAGAGATCCCCTGTGTCTTTGTGTGATAGATATCACCTCCGACATAGATAACATCAGGTTTTAGCTCCCGACACTGGCAGATGAAATCCTGGAAAACCTGGCGATACTCCTGGTGACGGGATAGACTTCGAAAGTGAACGTCAGCTATGTGTGCTACTTTTATTGTCATATATTAAAGGATACTTCCTGGGGTCATGTTCTGGATTTTTGCCAACAGGCCTTGTGTGTTGTTCCACGATTTAGCATCTTGCCTCCTCCTTGAGAACTCTTGCTTCGTCATGTCGCCTACATCCTCATACTCTCCGTGATCGAGCATACGAACGGGCACATCATATTCTAACAAGGAGCGGGCTATTTTTATAGTTTTTGTCTTAGCATCAGGATCCAGGGCAAGGAGTACTGGCGTCTTATGCTCGATAATCTTTTGGAATAACAACGAGTCGCAGGCCAAAAAAGACCCAAGAAGACATGTTGCATTATCGTTACATTTAACCAGGTCAAACGGTCCTTCCACCAGAGTTATCTCAGATGCCCAGTCAATAAACAGCTCATTGAAGACCATCTCCTTCTTATCAACTGCGGCGTTGAGGTACTTAGGAAACCTGTCTCCGTCGATGTCACGACCTGTGTAGAAGTTAAGATTACCTCCCGAATCGTACGATGGAAAGATAGCGCGGCGCCGGAATCCGTTGTGAACAGAAACACCGAACTTAAAATACCACATGTCACGTCTTGACATTCCTCGGCGCTTAAGGTAAGTGAGAACATCTCGGATATCGGGATCGACTAGGTTTATGGAAGGATCTACAAGCAGAGTAAAATCATCTGGTAATCTGGCTTCTAAGTCTTTCTCGACATCATCTGGCGAAGATGCCATGTCAGTTCCTAGAAACTTTTCGCAGTATTCTCTATAATATTTTGGAAAGTACTTCTTGAGGATTGGTGCTAATGTTCTACCTTTGAGGCCGCACACAAAACAATGGCACAAATCATTATCAAGCCTGATGACGAACTTTTTCTTGTCACTCTTGCCGCACTCTGGGCATCTGACATGCGCATTTATGCCATCATTCATTAGGCGGGCTTTGCCGAAAACGGCCCTTATGAAGGAGACCTTTTCCTCAGTCGTAGATAAGCTCATTAAAAGATTATAAGCTTCAAGTATCCTGATTTACAAGGTTCTGGCCGGCTCGGGCGATAAGATATGCATCAGCCATATCATAGCAAGCGTCAATCAAGACCTCTTGGCCTTTGCGAGGACCGCCTCTTAGTATTTTAGTAGGCCAATCAAAACTTGTTTCACTAGATACCCACTCATGAACGATCTGCTTTGAGTTACTACCTCGCGGGATTTTTAGACCAACTGTTTTTCTTGCAGTATTAACATTGATAGGTACTGGATCTAGGTCGAAGATCTTTCGCCCTAAGTAGCAAACGATGCCGTTGAACTTAGACAGCGTAGTGAGTGTCTTAGCTGACGACAAACCGGGTCGGAACTTTTGAAGACTCTCCTCAACAAAAAAGTCAGTTACTTCTAAGCACACGGTTTCAGCCAAATTTTCAAAGAACGAGAAAGTAAAATCAGCTTTCTCCCAAAGGTTCATCTTGGGAGGATATTTGATGTGCGTGAGAGACACGATGGTGCCCTTCTCATCGAGAAGGCACACGCCAGTGCAAGATGTTGAGATGTCAAGGCCTAGTGTGCAGGGCATTAGAAATCTAGCTTAGTCCTAAAGAGAATCTTATCTGAACTTTTCTTAATTACGGGTTGAGCAAATTTTGTTTTCATTATAACGTTTAAGTTGTCATCATGAAAATTAATTCCTGTAATTGAAACAAACTGGGATTCTTTGTCGTTTGCTTCAGCAGACGACGAAGCGACTAGATAGTTGGGGTTTGAGGATGAGTTTACAAATCCTGCAGGAGCAACAACATCTGTCTTAAACACGTGTACCTCGTTCTCACCTCTAAACTCTACTTGAAAACTGTCCTTCCCAAAAAGAGGTATATTAGGAGTCTTTATTATGGCAATTCCTTCGCTATAGTAAATGTTTCCTACAGAATTCCACTTCGCGGGCTCAGATAGACCGTCGGCTCTGTATAGATTTCCATATCCATCATCTTTTAGGGTCATTGTGAGATCACCACCTGATCCCGTGAGGGTATTGTCTTTTATGACAAAAGTTCCAGGCTTAACTCTCTTTCCGTAAAACAGGTTGCTTATATCAAAAATAACAATCTCATTAGAAGAATCATCTCTAGTTCTTTGAAATATAGTAAAAACCTCTCCGGGATCCAGACCAAGATTTTCTGGCTTTGAGCCTAAGACATTTGTGTCAAATCCGGCACCAACATGAACAACATTATTACCGATAATTTTTCCTGAAACATCTCTTTTAACCAAAGGGTTTCCATCTTGATCTTTTTCAATTACGTCTACGATATAATTTCTAAAGGAGCTTGACGGTAAAAGATTTCTTAAATTGATCAAGCTTAGATCTGGAATATTTAAATCATTTCTATACTTGTAATAATTTGAACCTGTTTTTACTGTGGATGTAGGGAAAGATCCAGATTCAACTTCTCTAATCAGATTAAAGTTTGGTAGAAATCTTCCGTTATCACAAGGGAGCATAAATAAATTTCTATATGCAGATGATCCAGTGTAATACAGGAAATCATTGCAAGATAAAGCAGTAGTAGTTATGGTTATTTGGGCACCAGTCAGATTCATCGCTCTTGGAAAATTATTTGTTGCGAAGTCCCTAGTAAAATTTTCAAGGTTTAGATAATGCCCGCCAACTCCAAATGACATAGCAATATTAAAAGGATCAACGGTTGATCCGCTAATTCCAAAAAATGGAGTTTGGAGAATTCCCCCATAGCCCCCGATTTGCTGGCGCGTCGGAGAGTATCTTGTGAAAAGCGGAGGAAGGTAAAATCTTAAATTTTCAGTCTGGCTAGATATCCCACTTGACATCCCATCTTTCATCTCTTGATCTGTTCGATACCGATCAAAAATTCTAACCTCGTGGAGCTCAGCACTTAAAGGGTTGTCAAGCTTAAACACAGTAGGATTATCTGCGCTGTTATCAGGGTCCATCTTAACAAGACCTTCTCTCTGCGAAACCCTGTTCCCGAAAAACAAGGCCTGTCTGTTTGCGCCAGAATTAGATCCCTTATAATAATTTCCAACAACTAGTGCTGCGGGATTATGTGACAAAGGCTTAGGCGCAATAGAGGATGCTGTCACCTCAAATGATCCCGCAGATTTATTGTCTATGTAAAATGCGCCTAAACGAGAATCTGCCTTAGCTGACCATCTGATTGCAACATGATGCCAGTGATCCCTCTTTAGGCGTCCTTCTTGTGATAAAAAGACTAGATCATCTGGATATCCTCCTCCGGCGGTGGCAGTCTCAGGATTTCTATCAGCGCTGTGACTGAGTTGCAATTTTATCCTAAATGTATCAGAAAACCCATCTACATCTCTCGATGATCCCGTCACAAGTGAAACTGCGTAATTAGAGCTCAGATGAAGAATAGTTCCCGGATGATACTCAGCTGTTTGCCTTTGTGTATTTTTAGGCTTTATGTAAAATTCAAATGTAAAAGCGTTATCAACAACATAGGAGCCAGATATTTTTTTGGTATCTGCCTGGGATGCTGAGTTTGGGTAGAGCAATGCTGCCCCTCTAGGGACATTTGAAGATGTAAAGAAATTCAGACAATGATAATTCGTGTATGCAAACTGTGAAGTTGGATTTGCAATCCTATAATCAGGCATCAAAATATTAATTATCGATAGTTTTCTACCAGTATCATTTGAATAAGTGAAAGAAGGCTCAAAACGTATTATCTTTGATGCAATATCTTGCTTCTTTGCACGATTAGAAGAATTTACTCTTCTTAAAAAGCCTTTTGCAAGATCATCAAAAGATTGGCCATTTCTAACCCTTTGCGAAGAACGCCTAGCATAATCATGAAATGTAGATCGGAATGAATCTTCATTAAAATTACTAGAGCTCAAAACCCCAAGAGGTGCCACCTCTTTGATCATGTCAGATTTTCTTGCGAATAGATTAGCAGAGCCTGTTATGCCACCGTACCCCCACGTAGAGGGAAAAGAACTTGATATGTAGAATCTTTTAGGGGATGCTTGAATTGTAACCAATTCAAAGTTTTCAGGTCCGACGCTGAAAATTGACATTTTGTGCTCCTAGGAGATCGCTAGAAGTCCAGCCTAATTCTAAATGTAATGTCCTTCTCACTGTTCTTTTCTACGGGCCTGCTTAGTTTTGCAACTGCAAGCAGGTTGCCTTCAGCATCATGAAGTCCGATCTTTGTGATGAAGGTGAACGCTTTTTGTGAACCATCTTGACGGGCTGCAGCATCAATTACTGAGACGTTGCCGTCACTATCTAAGAACGTTGGATTCGAAGAGTAATTGAACTCATCAGCATTTGCCCGGCAGAAGTAGAGAGTTGAATTAATGTTAGTCTTGTTCTGGAACGTCATTGACGTAAGAGATCCACTGCTAAACCTGCAAGATGCAAGGTGATCAATAATATTATCGACTGAACCTGAGACGAAGAAGTCTGGGATAAATCTAGCATTAGGATTTCCTGTACCTCCTGCGTCTTGACCTATAATAGTTTGGCCTGCAGCGGCGCCGCGCCAAGCTGCCGGACTCATAGCAGATATTGTACCTGAAACTCTCTGGCCGCCTGACATTATTTTTCTTGCATCAACAACACCAACACCCTTGTCGTAGAATATAAGGCCTACCGTGCTATTAGTATTACTCGAATTAACGATCTCACCAATTCTGCCGCCCATATTTGTACTGAGGTCTGTGTTGGAAGAGTTTGCATCTGTAAAAATAACAGATCCAGATTCTGCAGTAATTCCGACGTTAGGACCTAATCCCGCGATGTATTCAGCATTAAAACCTGTCGTAAACATCTTAAACGCGAACGTTTCTTTCTTGATGCCATCCCGAGTAAAGAGGCGCTTAAACGTAAAGAAGATAGCCTCATCAATTCTTGCCTTTGATCCCGCTGCCATGATAGTGTCTGGGTAAGACTTACCTGTCAAGTTGAAAGTCTGTGTATCGTCCTTCGACTGCGCAGCAGTGCGATTTGAAAAGGGCGCGTAGAAAGCTTTGTTTTTATCTCCAAGAAGCAGTTTTGCGAACTGCTTATAGATATCGATCTTCTCTCTCATCATGAGTGATCTTGACGGGAAAAGCAGACGACCAGTAGATTCCTCACCTGTCTGTACTCTGGTTACGGTTGATCCTGAGTAGAATAAGCCTACTGTCAGATCAAGTACTGGGTTTGCGGTTTGTAACGTAAAGTCTTGATCATACACTGTCTGAAAAAGGGATGACGTTACACCCGGACCAATGCCACCTGTAACAAATACCTGGTACTTGCGTCGGGTAGTTGAACCTGATATATCTTCTTGAATAACATCAACTAACTGTGTCAAAAATGACTGTGCTGTTTGAATATCATTTTGGCTTAAAGCTTTCATGTGTTCCTCTTGCTATCTTATGAGTTCTTGTTGAGGGTGACTGTCACGTCTTTTGTGATACCTGATTGACGGCCCTGGACCCTAACATATGTGCTGATTGTTGTCTTGTCGGTGTTGCTACCGAAAGTTGTGAAGTCGCTATCCAAAAGCTGCTTAGGCCTAAGATTCACTGAGAATATAGACTGATTGGAAGAAGTTTGTCCCACTACATTATAGTAATCGACATTATCGACTGACTGGAACGGCACCTGGCCTGGAATGGACATGTACCTTCTATCCACAGAAACAACCAAGACAGAGTCCTGTATTTCTTGCGGTATATCCTGATTACTTGCCCCTTTCATTTTCACCGTCAGCGTCTCTGTACTGAGATTTGACGAGATAATATTGCTAAACGATAGTGATGTGGCACTTAACTCGTAGGTTGCAAGAGCAATTAAGTTAGGATCAGAGACCGTTACTAAACGAGATCTACTTTCAAGATTGCTATCTGTAAGTGCCTCAAAGATCGGAGTATTCTTTTCTATCTTCTCTCTTCCGACCGCTCTTCCAAATCTCTCTATGATACCATAGTCAACCTCGTCATCGCCAAGGGAAAAGGCAACAACCCTAAAGCTGCCATCATTTGCGGCTAGCCTCTTTCTTCCCTCATTAGTAAGAACAGCATCTAATATGATGTTGTTCGTATCTTGCTGTAAAAATCCCATCTAAATCTCTCCAGTTTAAACAATGTCAATCGCGTCGGTCATCAGCTATAATTATATCGACGGTTTGACTTTGCTGTAAATCAGTATTAAGCATTTGTAATTGAAAATTGGCAGTGCCATTCAATCCGTTTCCACGACCCTCAAAGTTGAAAAGCTTTAAATCTTCTCTGGATTCACCTTGCGGACCAGACTTTTTATACAGTCTTAAGTATTCAGGATCGAAATAAATTTTCAGCCTAGAGTGTCCAGAGTCTTTAATTGTATCAACAAACTTACTCTGGTCAATGAAAAAGTTAGGGTATTGAATTGGTGTACCCTGGACTGTTCCCTGAGGTGACAGCAGCATGCTATCGATCTTATTTGTAAACCTGTTATACTTGCATGAGATCTGCATGCCGTATCCTGACCCTAAACCATGCGCGTCGATTGATCTAACTGTGTATATGTAGTTTCTGTCAGGATCGATATTCTTGTCGATAAAGTGGTATACAGGTTTCGGAACCTTTATTTTTGCAGAGGGTTCCACCTGCTCCCCTGAAGACATTAGAACCGCAGAATGATCAAAATTATATTCTACTAAAAGCTCAAAGGGCTCTTGCACTGTTGATCGCCTAAATACTTGAAATCTTTTTAAATCCTTTTGAGGGTTTGACGGATGATTCCACGTCACCAGAGCGCCCTTATTCTCCTGGTACCACTCAACCTTGAGATTTACAGGAGGTCTCGGAGGAACTTTTTCAATCGTTCTGATGGGAAGAGCTTTGCTTTTATTGCTTTGAACGAAGAAAAATCTTTTCAGGCAATCAGTAGTTCCTTTCCCGAGGACGACGAAGGTGGCGGGTGGTACCAAGTTAGGCTCTAGTATACTACCCAGTAAGAGCGCAGATACTTGATAAACATAATTTCTTCCGTATGCAACATTCTTATCTAAGAATTCAACTGCTTGATTTGTCGACCCATGTGACGCGGGGTTGATAACCCTCTTATCTATTAGGACAATACTTCCGTCTGCTTTTACTTCGGTTTTTTCAAGAACGAAGCCGGCGAATTTAAACTCCATAGAATTCAGGGTTACGTCTGGTTTCTGTCCTACGTGCAAAGTGTTTTCAATGAATGTCATTGAAAGATCACCAAGAGTCGAGTCTTGAGCTAAGTAATCTGCTATCGCACCCTTTTGAACTTTTTCTACCACGTCTTTTAAGGGCAGGAACTCTTCGCAGTAGGTTCCGATTGGGTCAGTAATTGATGAATTAATCAGGGAGCCTATAAACTTAGAGTTTAGTGATGCATCAAATTTAGCACTTTTAGCTAGATTAAAATTATTTTGTGCAACGGCTGCCGCCTCTTGATCATTGATATAGCTTTCATTAAGCTCCCCGATGTTGTTTATTGCTGTAGCCAAAAAGTCATCTGAGGGCCTGCTGTTTTCTGGAAGCTGCCTTCTTAAAACCCTTACAAGATCAGATTGACTTTGCACAGCCCGGGTCAAGAAGTTTTCTTTCACAGCGTCGATTTGCTTAGCTATCTTTGCGTTTTCTTCTGCAATCTTTTTCTTCGCAGTTGTCGTGACAAGATCACGCATCTTTCCCTCTATGTTTAAATCTTGAAAACCGATGTTTAGATACCTGGGAGCAACTTGTGAGCTTGACTCATTATTGATAAGCTCTGGCTTAACTGTAGGCGTATTTCCTGATGCATCTACTTCGTCATTTGCAAGATCTATGTCAGAAAATTTTACAGATTGTAAGATGGGTGAGGTTGGAAGCTTAAAGAACAATTGTACGTATCTTGGCTTGGACTTTAATTCGGGAGAAGCAACGCCATAAGCTTGACCCGTGTCATCTACAGATTCTTGAGGATCGTAAAAGTTGTAAACAAACTTAGAGGCCGGCAAATCTGGATTTTCTCCTTCAAGAAAAACAGGTACCGGAAAGTCAAAATTTAAGACCGTATCTGATAGCTTTGGGAGATTCACAACGATTTCGCGTTCGGCGAGGGCCCGGGCTTGTTCGAGTTGAGCTTCAACTCTAGCCTGTGCTTCCTCGCGTTGCCTTGCGGCTCGTTGCTGCATCTGTCTCATCATTGCATTAAATGGCATCTCAGGATTCCTCTCTGGACTCTTTGATAGCTACGTTATATGTTGTAGCCTGTGGTAGCCCAGCTGTTTTTGGGATTTGAATGTGCCTTATGCTTCCTGGATTACCTTCTAAGTACATATTTCCGGGAGTGCTATTTAAAAGATCAGACTCTGACATGCCTGGTATTACATCGAAGTCGTCAGGATCAACAAAAATGCAAAAAACGCGTTCAAAGAGCTTAGGCGCTGTGATCTTATCTCTTGTAAGACCCGGAGTAATCAAGGAGTTGTTCGGGCTAAGCATCCTAGCAAATGTCACCAGGTCTTCGGTGGAAATAATATTTTGATTTTCAGAATTTCCGTCTAAGAAAGCTTTGACTTCATCAATAATAGGTTCTGACCTGACTGATTCTGTGAGTCTTTTTAAAATTTCTCTCGATGCCCTGTTTCCTCCAAGATAGTCGGTAAAGTTTACTTCTCTTCCAAGGATTTGTGCTAGCCGGGCATTCATCAGTGCCTGGAAGCTTGCGAGATCAGAATCATTGGCGTTTCTTCTTTCAAATGCTGGGTCTATGAAAATGCTATTCTCACTGACATCAATTCCAGACGCAATCTTTATGTAGGTTTTTGCTATATGGTCTAAGACATGATTTTTAAATACGGCCCCAGAAGGAGATGTGCCTATATTACCTGCCTGAGAGAAGGGTACTATCACGGGCTCATCCTGGCCGTATAATACTTTTCGAAACTGCACGTTGTTCTCAAAAACACTTTGAAGATCAGTCGGATAGTTCCTCTCAGTCACACCCCTACTTAAAATAATTTTATTTGTCCGCGGATCTATGATTGAGTTCGTTCTTGTATTAGGGTTAGTCAAGACAGGGTCAGTTATCTTTCCGATAAACATACCCAGATCAAAAGTGAATTTTTTCTGACTTATCTGAACTCTTTTTCCTAGAATCAAGTCTCTTTTATAGACTATGACGTCTATTAGGCGGTTATTAAAGCCTTCAGGGTCTAGGACGGGATTTCTGCCGAGAACCCCTCTTGTAAATCCAAACGGTATGCCTATAGGCAATATATCCATGTTGTCGGCATTTGGCGATACTTGAGGCTTAAGTAGTGTGTAAAAGAAGCTTTCTTGCGCTGAATTGACCATAAAATCATCGAAGAATTTTTCCTTCCCGGATCTTTCATTGATGGATAAAAGCTTGTTTTTTGCGAGTATAATTTGCGAGGGCTCGACAGCATCGTCAATGTAGGAAGAAACTCTCGCAAAAGCGGGATCACCTACTAGACTACCTTGATTGTCAACGAAAGACGACTTCAAGTTTTGACCTGAAGCTTCTATCTCATCAGCCACTGCTCTCATAGTGTCGATGAAGTCCAAAGCAACCGCTTGATCTCCTCTATACTCTTGCTTAAAAGCATTAATGAAGTCCTTAAAAGGACCTATACCATTTATGTTTCCGTCGTTGTTAATGTACTGGTCTAATTGGCTTTTGAATTTAAAAGTTTGAGCCTTAGCATTAGACTGCATCTGAACAGGAAGTACCCCGTCGTTCCGCCAGTAGGAGGCATTGACAACATGAGCTTGATTATTTTCAGTTCCATACATTCTGCAGGGTTCGAAAGCTATCTGCAGCATGTTGTTAGAAAGGTGCGAGTACAAAGAAACAAGAAAAGAGACTAGGACAGATGGATCAACTCCTGACGATATCATTTTGTTTGTCGTAGGATCGACCACAGGGCCTCTAGCTCTTGCGGCTTCGTATATCTCATCAATGTGTGCGATCATATCTCCGAAAATACTATTACTAAGCTCGCCATCAACTATTGACACAAGACGATCTTCTACGACTTGAGAATTTTCTCGCTTGTGAATCGTGTCTGGAGCACAAAAAGCTCCGCCGTGGGAGTGAAAGGTGTTTGATCTTAACTGCCCAAAGGCAGTGCCGGCTCCGGAGCCGACGTTAACATGAATTTTTGTCCCGAATGGAAATCCGTTGTTGCCGCCACGTCCGGACTGGTTGTAAAGGTCCCACCCGTAGCGAGAATTGATTTTATCATCAGCTACTGTTTGAAGAGTCGACCTTAGCTGCCTGAAGTCTGTGTAGAGTCTATTGACATTCTGTTCTGAGAATCTTGCGCCCTCATAGCCTTCTTCTGCAATCCCCGGAAAAGATCTTTCTCCCTGGAGGCTTTCTTGCGCGCCAGTTTGGTCTATTATATCCCATAGGAGGTTTACCGTCTCGATAGCGCCATCGCGATATATGTAGGGATGGTTTGGTGTTGCATTAGTTAAGCCGAATCTAGCATGCTTACCTAACCAGCGCGCCAAGCGCTCAAACTCCCTCCTTACTAAAGGGCCGGAATCGCCAGATGATCCATCAGGTACGAGGTCAAAAAAGTTGTCTTGAACTGTATCTCTGTCTTTCCCCAAGCATATTAAGAAAGTTGTTATCAAAGAATTGAACGGGTAGTACCTTGCAAGTGAGCGGCCGCCGCCTCGAGCCTGAGATCTAGAGAAGAGATGAGGTTGTTCTATCACTCCCGCTTTCCCTGTATCTTGATATGCCTCGCTTAAAAGGCAAAAATCAATTAAGGGGCCAGTTAAAAAGCCATCGCCGCTTTCTATTAGATTGACATCGTCCAGTCTATTTTTAAAGTTAAGCAAAGCTTTATTTAAAATTTGAAGAGGATCAAATGCATCATTCTTAAGAGCTAAAATGTATTCAATGTTAGAAGCAACTTTGCGCAACTTTCCGGAGACTTCGTCGGTATATCTGGAGAGCGCAGAAGCGTCGGGAGCTCCGATTGCCGTAGTTTCTAGAATCGGCTTAATAAACTTGTTGAAAACAGTATTTGTGACATTACCCTGTACATCATCATCTGAGCCAATATTCCTTAGGAGGGCGGGTAAATCAGGATCGAAAGGCCTTAGAATCTCTAGCGAGTCTGGAGGTTGATTATATAACAGGGTTCTTGTGAAAGACTTGTCGAAGGCAACTGAGACCGCGGTTGGGACAACTCCGCCCCCGGGCAAAGAAGCAAAGATCGCATCGGCAATGTTTGTCTTTGAAGTTCCAAATTCTTCTTTAAAGGCTGCCATGAACTCATCATTACCGATTGCCGAGCTTTGTGCGAAGTTTCTTGAAATAGTGGTTATTAAGAGGCTGGCTGCCTCAGCTGTATTTTCTTCATTTTGAAAAAGAGAATCCTCATCTGGGGGTCGAGTACTAAATTCTCCGACTCTAAAGTTCCTAATGTCGCTAAATGACTGCACTGGATTCATATTGCATATGCCCCAATTAAACGGAGAGAGAAGGTCCATTTCTGCTGCGGCAAAGTAAGCAAAGCCTTCCTCGCCCTCACTGCTCACCGCCTCAAAGTTATCCAATCCCTCAGGCGATCTGCCTCGAGCAGTTCGAAGCTGCGTCTTGCCTGTAGACGTGAAAGAAGGACCCCTTAAGACATTTTTAATATCATAGCCCAGATAATACATGAGCTTTGTCGATGAAAATTCGTTCACTTGTTCTTCGGTAAAGAAATGATTGTTTATCATCATCCCTCTAAAGTCTTGCTTTTTCTCTAAAGTATCAGGTAAAAAGTCTTGATCTTCGAGTCTAGCATCTCTAATTGCGCTCATTCTATCTTTCGTGCTAGACTGTACTGATCTTATTTTTAAAACTGCTATGAACTGGTTTATCCGATTAGTGATATCAGCTATTCTATCAAGGCTAGTAGTTGCCTGAGTTAGATTTGATTCAAGCTCCGTCACTAAGTTAGCTGCAAGCTTCCCCGTTGGACTTTCTGGATCAGCAGACATTTCGTCAAATAGTGTTTGTATGTCGCTAATTCTTATCTTTCTGGCGTTAATCTGGACATCCAGGAACGCACCCTCTGGAGTGAGAGAAACACCATCGTTGCCATTCATTTGGAAAACAGGCTTGAAGGCGAATCTTCCTAGAACTTCAGGCTTCTTGATCGAGACGGATCGCTTGTGAGCTTCATAGGGTAGTCCGTCATATTCGAGTAGAGACTCTCCCGCAGGAGTGTTAACTGCCGGCCCAGGATCAGACAGGTTTATTCCAACGCCTGCAAATGCTCCTCTAAGTCGACTTAAGTCTACAAGTTGCTGGACGAATTCTTCACCGCCTTCAGGATCATTGGCACGCTCTTCAAAGTTATCAACTTCTTGTCTTACCTCTTGGTTTCCGCCATTGAAAACCCTGGGATTATTTCCTGCTTGAGGAGAAACTTGTGGTCCGCCTCCGCCTACCTGACTTTGGCCGGCGTTGTTGCCGGCGTTGTTGCCGCCGTTGTTGCCGCCGCGGCCAGCGGGTTGATACCAGGGCATTACTTATCTCCTAATCGAAAGGGCTTAATTTAAACATGTTAAAGTTCTTCTTGCCGGGTGACATACCTTTACCAGGAAGCTTTTTAGGACTTCTTGGAGGTGAAGACTGGAACACTTTTAAATTCTTTGATATGAATTGTAGATTCTCTTGCTGCTTTGCCCTGTTAGGAGCTTTTCCCCTATTAGAAAAGCCCGTGTTTAACTTCAGGACATTGACATGATTCTTTGCAGCCCTATTGCCTTTTCTAGCGAGAAGATTCATAAAACTAAGCTTTCTAGTCTGCGTTCTTTTCTTGTTTTTCTTTTTAACAGCCTTGTTTATAGTAAATTTCTTCTGTAAAACTTTCGGAGCAAATGCAAATTTAATACCTCTTCGGGCGCCGGCGAGGGATTTGCTTGAAATAATTACAGGTTTTGAAGATACAGACTGTATCACAGATTCATCAAGGCCTACAGCATTAATTATATAGCGCCTTTTGACGTTTAATTTAAATGTCTCAGTTTCTCTCTGGATTTGCTGGATGTCTATTATCGTAGGATCTTCGAAATCGTTTCTGTCATCTTCGGTCAAGATGTCCAAGCCGTCTTCTAGTAAAAATCTAGTGGAATCTCTTTTTGACTGGACTGCGATATCAGCAACAAATGATGTCTTAATAAACCTTGCGTCGCTTCCTCTTTGATAAATGTCTTCAGAGAATATTTCAAAGTGACTTATAGATTTTATGTCCTTGAAATTCCAGGTTATTTCAGAAAATCCTTGTCTAGCAAGCCTGTGAGATCTTATCTTAAGACTTTTTGAAGGCTTACTAGGAATCTTGATGAACCCGGTTTCCGGTACAAGTTCCTTGATGCCTGTTATGCCTAGATCAAACTCATCATCAGCTGTCAAAAGATTAAGAAGCCTACTTCTTCCGTTCTGTATGTTTTTCTGCTGTATGAAATCTTGTCCTTGTTGCGTCGGAGGCAATATCCCCCTGTTGATAAAGAGAGGACTTGATGACTTGCATGCCTGAAATATGAACGGTTCTTGGCCGGGCCTTATGATAGAAGATGTTTCATCGGTAAGGCTTAGGGGTTCTCTTAGATTGACTTTTACCTCGTAAATGTATTTGTCACCTTCAGCAAGATTCGAATCTGTAAAAGTAAAGCTAGACACATTAGGTAGTTTATCATTTTCTTTCTGATCTATGCTGCCCTGTTTTTTAGTAATAAACTTATCTGGGTCTGAGGTCATTTTAAAGGCGAGTTCTTGACCTGACGATATGTTCATTCTACTAACGACTAAAGCGATCTGGGGTGTTAAATCTCTTCTACCTCGAACAATATCCTGCAAGAAGACATCAGACTCATCTCTGCCGCCGAGCAGTGCCGCAACTAACGACAGAATGTTCTGCGGTAATTTTACGTCGATATTGATTCTGACTGAGGCATCATTGAGGAATTCTTGTCTTGCGTCAAGGCTCACACCAAAGTCAGGTAACAATTTTCTATCTCTAAATATTGTTGTGGTTGTATCTCCGGAAAAGACGCAGAGCCCGCCATCAGTCATAGATTTTGCTATGTACTCGTAAGCATGCCCGTCAATGACTTCTTCATCAGTAATAATTAAATCATCGACATTCTGGACATTTTGAGTTTCAACATAAGCATATTTTTTATCGCTTGCTGTTAGATCTTTTCTTAAGATAGATACTACTTGAGCATCACTTAGATTAGAGACAATAACCTTAATGCCCTTGTCTGTGTAATAACTTACTAAAGATATTTCGCTTTGAAGATCAGGTACTGACCCGTTTGGCCCTAAAAAATTAGAATCTTTAAATGCGAATCCTGTGACTTTGCTCGTCTTTATAGGGATGCCGAAATCTTTTGGATTAAACCTCATGGGTCGACGCGGTGAGTTGTCGTTGCCGGCTTGGGCACCTAACTGAGGCATCCTTCCCCTTTGGTGGATAGGAAAAACTTTAAAATCAGCACCCATCTCAAAATTAGCCTGGGTTATCGGGTTGGTGAAGTCTTCATCGAACACCATCGATGATGCTCCGAAATTTCCAATTGGCACAGCCCTGTAAAGATAGGGGAAAGAATTATCAATTCCTCCGATGCCTGTATTGCCGTCGCCGTCAATAATTATTGTCTGGTATGCCTCGTCGGACTTGGTATTAGTCTGATTTTCAAAATCTATCGTGGTAACGTGTTCAAAAGGGCTCTGGTTTTCGTTTTTCCTGCTTAGGTTCGACAATCTCCTGCGGAATATACCAACACCTTTAGCATTGCAACTGGCCGGTTTATCGATCGTCAAGAGCGTCTGGGTAAAAGAAAGAGTGGCCGCTGTTATCTTGACGGGTTCTTTCACTACAAAGAAAGCTTTGAGGTCACTGTTCAGGTCGTAAGGTACTGCAAATTCAAGGGACTTAACAACAGACTTGTTCTTACCTCTACTCTTATTAAAAAACGAGAAAAGTAACGATAGATTAAGATCATCAATTAGTTCAAGCTGCTCTTGATTTATCTCAAATGCAAGCTGCACAGGATAGAAAATAGACTTACTGTTACCTTGCTCTGACTCTTTCATGATGGCATCAATAGACTTCCCGTCTCTCAGTATTGACGACAGCATAAATGCTTTGTTTTGGAAAACTACGAGACTACCTTTTTTTGAAGTAGTTAGAGCAACATTGCAGATCTCAAGTGGGCGCCTTCTGTCGTTGTACGATGCTAAGGATGTGACATCAACAGAGAAATTAATTGTTAATTCATAAACAGAGTTATCATCAGATTCTATCTCTGCGACTTGACCTTCAGGGAGGTTTATTTTTCTTCTAACACTCTTTACAGAGGCAATAGAAGCCAGATCTGTAAGGTCAGTCCTGATTATTTTTTGGCCTTCTTTTGCTCTTGGCTGAACTTGCTTTGGCCGTATTTGCAAAGGTGCGATCGGCACTAGGTCAAGCCTGGGCATAGGTGTAATTCTTATGTTATTGAGCGGAATGTTGCTTATGCCGGCATTAAGGTTTCCTATGCCTATCGGGACATTTGCACCTGGCTTTGCGATTCCAGTAGGTACCTTTCTAAAAACCCTAGGCTTGGGATTCTCTGCTTGTATAAATCTGGGCGTCTCAAATCCAAGAATAAAGGGCATCAGTCAAACTCCAAAGTAAACATGTTAACGTATACTGCAGTCTTGTTATTGTTGGTTGCAGGCGAGAAGAGCTTCCCAACGAAGTAAACTCTTTTCATGGGCCTTTCAGGATCTCCTGTAGCAAATTCGCCAAAGTCAATAGCCTTTAAAGGAGTTATGAAATCACCAGAAGTATCATATATCTGACATACTAAATTATTTCCAAGCGACGTGTTATTAAACTCAATATCTCTTCTAGGTAGAAATCTTACCTCGTTTTCATAATCTTCAAGCGATTTGATATCTGCTTGAGAATTATTAGGATAGATCGCCAAAAGATTGCCTACTGTGTCTTTTCGAGACCTCGGTTTGTTTCTCGGGGGGAGGTACTTGTAATTATCTAAATGAGAAAGGTGTCTATCTTGATCTATACTCTCTGCATCGCGATCGATCTCAGCTTCAGGAAGTGAACAAAAAGAATCGATGTTGTCGTTTCTAATTTCAAAATCAAGTTTATTAGTTGATATTCTAAAATTTTGATCATCTAAGAAAGGATCTAGGGTTGCGATCGTCTCTAAAGACTTGAAATTTGTAAGAGATGAATTTATGATCTCTTTCATCAGGCTTTGATACTCAGATCCAGTAATCAGATTTTTTGATGATGAGGTGAACTGAACTAAACGTCCATCAAGAATACTTAGGGGATTACCATTTGAGGAAGAAACTCCAGAGATAACATTAGCGGTGGCGTTTCCAAACATGTTGGTTTCGAGAGTGATAACATCATTAGCTAACATTGAAGGTGCTTCAAGCTGGATTAGTTCAGACTGATCTATTGATCCACTCGCGGTATCTTTACCGTAAAACACATCCTTATCCGTGAAAGTCACGAACCTTACCTGGAATCCACCAGCTGCTAATTGCCGGCGGCCTTCGGCAGTGATAACCGTGTCGACAAACCGCTGCTTGCTGTCTAATAAACCTGCCATAAATTCATTACATTAAAAAGAAATGTCTCTCTTCTGTTAAATATGGTAAAAATAAAAAAAGGGCCCACCGAAGTGGGCCCTTCCAAACTTATTACAGCACAGAGGCTATAAAGTAGTTTTATTCCACAGCTCTTCTTTTTGCTCTGCACCTAAATTGTAGAACATCTCCATCTACAAGTGGTTGATCTACAAAGTCAATTCTCAGACCACCGTTGGTCCCGGCTCCTCCTGTCATGATGAGGTTCGTAGTATAGTCATTACTAGCTCCCGACAACAGAAGAATTCCGTTATTATGAACCGACAAAGAGTTTGCGTACAGAGGTTCGGTACCGAAACCACCTGTTAAGTAGATGCTTTGACCGGATCCGAGCGTACCGCTCATATAGATCTCAGCAATACCAGAACCTGCGAAGACTGTCCCGTTAGTATAACCAGCAGAAGCTGATGCGTGAGCCGTTACCGTAGCTCCGTTATCAACATAGGCTGGCATCTGCAGCAAGCCCGCGGCGGCGACATTAACATCCGTTCCTGCACCGCCTGTAAATGTTACTGATCCGCCAACAGTCACACCGGCTGAAGCGGACAACGTCAGAGTAGAGGTGGTTGACGTTAATTGTGCAGCAGTTGTGGCTTGCAGGACCATAAGCCCGCCGGCTACAGCTTGTATGCCGCCGGTAGCGGCGGAGATGGCGATCGCGTCGGCCTCGTCTTCGGCAGCTACGATCTGGACCGACGCCGCTGACGATTGGAGAATTAGGTCGCCGGTGCCCCCGGCGGCACCTGCCGCGTTGAGGAGGATACCTCCGGCTGTGGCGTTGGCGGTGATGGCATATGCGTTCGCTTCCGTCGCGATGAGATTAACTGATCCGCCTGAGTTGGTGATGTTAATGTCTTCGGAGGCTGTACCGACGGCATCTATGTCGATCCCACCAGCAGAAGCTAGCATTTGAATAGCTGCAGCATCGCCGGAGTTCAGTGAAGATGTAAGCATCAATCTACCGGTTGAGGTATTTTGATAGCCACCTGTGCCGGAATCCATATCAATACCACCAGCAGCGTTTGAAGCATAGAGCCTCAGAGCAGCTGCATTGGCAACACCTGCATTCAGTGTAACCGCACCTAAGGTTGATGTTGCCTGAATAGCTGCGGCGGAATCCGACACCGCAGTACCTGCGTCATTCAACAATGTAATGGTCTGTGAAGATCCAGCATCCGCATGCAACTTAATTGCGTCTGCAGCATCTTCGTTAGCTGTGACAACCGCTCGGCCACCTTCCATCCAGAGGTCCATGCCGTCGGCCCATAGCATACTAATGCCACCAGCAGTTGCTTCAATATCGATAGCACCAGCTCCGTAAGTTCCGTCAACAGTACCAGCATCATTGATAATCTGGATTGTTTGTGATGAACCAGTGTCAGCATGAAGCTTGATAGCTGCGGCTGTATCGTGGTTAGCAGTAACCACAAACTGTCCACCTTCTGCCCACAGGTCTTTGGTGTCAGCCCATGCAAGAGCAATACCACCAGCGGCGGCGGAAATTTCAATAGCACCAGCATCGTCGGTGCCCTCAAGAGTTCCTGCGCTGTTGACGATCTTAACTATTTCAGTAGCAGGAGTACCATGAGCCGCAACTTGCACGTAAGTGTCAGCACTGGCGTTACCCATTGTGAGCACACCATCAGCATCAGCAACCTGAAGTTGGATACCACCACCAGACGTGTCTGCAAGGATCTTAACAGCGTCCCTTTCGGCTTCTGAACCAGTTACATTGACTGAAGAGGTAGTGGCATCGATATCGATGTCTTCCCCTGCAGCACCAGTAGCTGTAATATCAATACCACCAGCAGAGGATGCGAGACTAATAGCATCAGCACCTGTACCGGAAGATTTGATCAGCACTGATGAATCAGTAGCACCAGTTACCTCGATCGTGAGATCCTCGCCTGCGCCGTCGGAAGCAACAGTAAAGTTCGCGGCGACACCAGCTGAATCTAATGAGATTCCACCAGCATCAATGGCGACCGTTCCTGTGCCTGCATCCATGTCAATACCACCAGCAGCATTTGTTGCATCGATGATAATTGCGTTAGCTTCTGCTCTTGAACTCACGAGCTGAACTGAGTTAGATCCTGAGATCATGACGCGAGCTTGGTTAACGACAAAAGAGCCGGAACCTGCAGCGACGATGTCGCCATCAATCATGTTTTCGGGGCCGTCGACGCCGGTGCCGTCGCCGCCGTCGGTGTACTTGCCACTACCGAAGAACAGGCCGCCGGAAAATCCACCGGAACCTGTCAAGAACGTAAGCGATGCATCGCCGGCTGTGCCGGAACCATCTGTCTGTCCAAATGCGATGGAGCGCGTCGGAAGCGATCCACCCGATTGGTCATCAACGTACTTTTTAGTTGCAACTTCATTATTGTGATCAGGTGTTAACTGAGCTGTATAGATTCTCAAACCTGAAAGCACGAGTCCTACACCGTCGTCGTAGATCATGCCACTCGACACGCCACCAGAACCGGTGAAGGCCTGCGCGGTGGTGAACTTTAATTGGTGACCACCTAATTTTGTTGTAGCCATTATTTTTCTCCTTAAAAATTATTATGGCATGCCGTCCTTTTTCTGACGCGTCACACAACGTGTGTGAACACCGGTACTTTGGAGGTCTACATTGGTATTAGGATGTTGTGGGAATGGGGTGAGGATCAGGATGTGATTTTTATATTTTTATGTTCATATCGATGATGCGAGCCTCTTGAGTGCTTTCAGCGACTCGTGGAAGTTCCGCTCATCCGAGTTTAAATATGCGATCATCAGCGATTTTGAGAGATTTTTTTCATCTTTAAAGATAAAAG
>Ga0080013_1002788_pt1 | contig 19697 bp, 13 predicted proteins | sample ETNvirenome_6_85_FD_69236 | JGI IMG/M metagenome (GOLD analysis project Ga0080013, IMG submission 69236) | Marine viral communities from the Pacific Ocean - ETNP_6_85 (SPADES assembly) (version 2) | ecosystem: Environmental > Aquatic > Marine > Oceanic | place: Pacific Ocean | collected 2013-06-19 | reverse complement strand
TGAACATAAGAAGGACAGCGCCATCAATGCTTTCTTCTTTTACTCTTTCTTCAAGAAGAGTAGCACATTTCTTCAAATGGTGCAACGCTTGCTCCTTACCCTCTTCATTCAAGCTACCGTCTGGGTTTAGAACTGTTGAGTTTGTAAACTTAATCACATCCCCCATTGTTGATATCCCTTCCATGGTTCTGGTTTCTCAATGTCCCATATCTCCTGACCCATGCCTGCACCCTTGAACTGTACATCTAGGTCCATATCCTTGCAGGTCTTGAACAACTTCTCTAGGTCCTGTGCACCTGCCAGTAGTTCTCCTGTGGTCCAGAAGCTCTTGTCTCCCACAGATACATTGAGATACTTTGGCTTACCCTCCTCATCCAGAGCCTTCTGATCAGCTTCAGAGGGGTCCTTTCCAAGGCTCATGTCAAAGCCATAGAGATGGAACTGTCGGAACCCTATGGTGTGTCCAATGCCAATGGTTCTTAGACCAGCGTTGGTTCCTCCGGTGATCATCAGAGCATCTTGTCCTGATCCTTCAATGCCTCCTTTGACAGCTTGAGAGAAAGCGTGCCAGCCTACAATGTGAGCACCTTTATCTTTGAGCAGGTCCACCACAGATGGATCAGTCATGGACGCTACCCAGAAGTGAGTACGTGGGTTGATGTTTTCAAAGAGTGTGCTCCTGACCACGCCGTGAGTAGACACACCCTCCACTGGTCTTGGATCAAGCAGAGTACATGCCCAAGGCACAAGCCCGTTGTCCATCAGGACGGGGAGAGAGTGCTTGACACAGACAACCTTGACAGTCTTTCCACCCTCCTCTAGCATCTCTTTATCTTCTTTGATCTGAGCAACATCCAGAGAAGGACCAGCAGATACAACAAAGATAACCTCATCGTTGATCCTACATTTCTCATCAATCCACTTGTCAATCTTTGTTAGATTTTCTTTGATGTTGTTTTGAATATCATCAGAGGGTACGCAGTCCTTGGGCGTTACAATGATAGGAACTCTGGCCTTGAACTTGGGTAGGTCAGGATCAAGAACCAAACCTAGGTGCGTAAATCCACCACCCTTGACAGGATCATTGGAAGGGATCACATATACATTGGCGTCTTCTCTTTCTTTGATCTCTTCTGTCCAGAGTTTGTTGACACCTCTGTGTTCCTCCTCTGGCCAGTTGTCATTGTCATCCTTACTGAAGTAGTCATCCAGAACAACAACCTTGTTGTGCATCAGCTGATGGTAATCGTGTGATACAGTTTCATAGGAGTGACCACCGTCAATGAACACAAGATCAGCCACAGGTTTATCTGTTAGCGTTTCATTGGTATCACCTTCAACCAGCTTGAACTCAAAGGTCTTACCCTCTTTTGCTTTCTCTATGGCATACTCTGCCAGCCGCTCTGACACAGCCTCTGCAGTGTTGTTTGCCTTTGAGTTAAACTCCCTCTCGTTCATCTCTGGCGTGGCTGTGCCAAACAGATCATACCCCGTGTAGGTTACCTTGTCATGGTAATCAAAGGCAGCGTCTGCCATCTGTATGGCTCTACCTCCATTGTATGTGCCAGTCTCAATGAAGCTGCTGCACTTGTAGAAGTGAATCATCTCACTGATCTGCTTGTACCTTTTGTGATGTTCAAGACTTACATCTTTTGAGACACCGTGTTTTAGATCACCCTTGAAGTGCTCCATCTTTTGTGCCAGAACAGAGAAGCCAAAGGCATTGAGATCAGGAACATCCGGCGTCAGGTTCAATGCCTTCAGTCCATGGTACTGGTGCAGCTTCAGCAGACGTTCAAAGATGAAACCATCGTGCCACTCTCTGAAGGCAGTCACCTCACAGTTGTCGTAGGTCTCTCGTAGATCAGCTAGAAAATCTTTGGCGGGTCTACCCTTGAGATTGAAGGCAACAAAGGATGTCTCACTATAGTCAGCAGCTGTACGCCCCAGATGTACAACGTCATACTGTTCATCACACACAGAGTCAAGGAACTCTTTGGTCACAGTAGAGCGCGTCACAGTGTCAGCGTCCAACCAGATAAGCCAGTCCTTCTCTTGTATTATGTGAGGATCAGAGGCAGTCTCTGTCAGGGCATAGACCTTGTGACACCACTTGATAGCATCTAGTCTCCAGTTATAGTCAATGCGCCCACCCTCTGTGCCGTTGTGCACCTCCATCTTTTCTCTATAGTTGAGCATATCTTCTACGTTGTTTAGATTACAGTAGTTGATATGCTCAGTTGGAATCTCTAACTCTTGAAACCTAAGATAGAAAGCTGGCTCTCCAAAGTCATGGTACCAAGCATGTAGCTTGATGTCATCTTCCCACAAGTCAACAAAGGAGTTGAGCATGTTCCTCCCGTATAGTTCCAGACCATCAGGGTTGAAAGATGTTACAATATCATATTTACTCATGCTAGAATATCTCCACTATTTTTCTAAAACTACTCAGGCTAAATTCAAAATGGTCAAGCTCTGCTTCCCACTCTTCAGCATATTCACTGTCTTGGTAACCGTCAAACCAAGGACCACCAAGACTAAAATGCACAGCGTAAACATCATTAATCCCATGGCTAACACCGGGAATATAATTCCAACCGTGAGGTAAGCTGCCAATCTGGTCATCACTGTCAAGCCAGCAGAAGTTATGTAAGTTACCACCTGTTTCACTGTTTACCATTACCTCGTCTAGTCTATCATTTGCTGGATGGTCCAAGTTGTAGAGGACAAAGGATGACCAGAGTTTCTTGTTGTAGTTTTGTTGTAGCATCCCATCCATCTTGACGGTTTCTTCAGGATCATAATTATGTTTGACACACATGACGGCATAGTCATCATCACAGTATTTGAATACCTCGCATACATCAGAGAGAAAAAGAAAATCAGAATCACAGAAGAGTACCCACCCAGAGAGATTGTTTCTTCTGGCTATCTCAGGTACTAGGAATCTGGTGTGAGAGAATTCTGTGGAGAACGGCATGTTATCTACGTCATCATAGTACTGCCCGTCCTCATCTATTTGCCAAGCACGGTAGAACATGCCAGCATGACGCAGTGTCTTATGATAGATAGGGGTTATCTCCACGGGGGTAGAGGACCGCCGCGTAATAGAGTGAGCACAGACCTTGAAGGGGATATGCTCTCTGGAGTCATACCCTACAAAGACATGCCTTGTTTTGTTTCTAAGTTCATCCTGCATAGTCCTACACTAGCAGGAGAGAGAAGGCTAACAAACAAAAAAATTATTTGTTATCTTCATTCCTGAATAGAGCAAGATTCCTTCTGATAGCAAGAGCCTCTCTTCCTCCTCTGTATCTACCAGCAGGAGAAACTTGATTAATATATCTGGTAACAGCTGTTCTTCTTATATTGTAGTTAGGATCAATCTTATCATATATATTTTTCTGTTTTCTGTCGTGGTCCCTAACTTCTCTGTACAACTTGTTCATCTCATCTTGTAGTTCTCTTTTCTCTTCTGCAGAGCCTGCATTTTTCTTACGCACCATCAACCGTACAATCTTATCTAGGTACTTGTCCTTCATTACATTGCTCTTGGTGGCAAGAGCTTTCTCTATGTACAATCTATTTCTAGGTCCGTATACATTTTCAGAAGAGAAGCCAAGCGTCATCAGCAGTAAGTCGTGACCACCTAGGCCGTCTGCCAGAGGTCTACCTTTGCCCGTGTAGACACCATCTTCTCCTGCCTCAACAGCGTTTATAATATTCTGAGTCATGGCCAGTGGTATGAGTCTTAATAAACTTTTACCGTAGTCACCTCTTTCAAAAGCATCAAAAGATTTTCCTAGTGCTGTGCCAAAAAAAGCACCAGCTGGTCCAGTAAGAAGAGATACAGTAGATGCCTCTCCTGTGGTTCCCTCTATCAAAGACCGAAAAGGTGAGAGCGCCACTCTCTGTGCAATGTCTATACCACCCCATGCTTTTATAGGACCTCTGGCAATAGCCTCTGCAAGTGTCATAGCCTCTGGTCCAAAGGTGCTGGTCATTATCTCATAGAAAGCTAACTCCATATCAGATTGCTGAAGACCCAGTGATACACCCACAGGTGACCTTACCAAGGCTTTGATAACTTCTTTCATGTCATCTGCAAAGGGAAGACCAAACATACCACCTAAAATAATTTGAGGTAGTATTAAAAAGGCCAGTGTTCTTCTTCCCTGTGGAGTTAGCTTGAGAACACCAGAGCGCATACTACCGTAGTCTGCTCCACCGTATCTGGTGATAGCATTGGCATATACCTCTAGCATCATGGTGACAAACGGAATAAATTGGAGAGCTATTGAACCTAGACCTTTTCCTGCAAAGGCCAGCCGTGGTCTGTTGAATGCGCTTAGATTAAACTGACTTTCATCTATGATATATTGCATTGCATCTTCTATATCTAGAATGCGGTCTGCGTCTTTATTATCTACACCACTGGCAGTGTTTCTGGCAAACTCTCTAAGAGGACCAAGCCCTTCAGGTGATGCCTTTACAGTATTATAGGTGGCCAGTGCAGCTGCTATTCTGTTGGTTATCTCAGTAGAAGAATAGACACCATCTACAAGTATCTTTCCAGTTCTAAAGAAGCGTTTGAACCGTTGTATTTGTTTAGGGTCTAGCCCTTTCTCTGCTGTATTTTCTACAGCTTCTAGTCCTAATTTATCATACCAGTAGTCTGTTGTGAGATCAGCGTTGGCACTTAGTGCATCAGTATTAATCCTACCTATGGAACCTCTTGCCTGTAGGTTATATAATTTATCAAACTGATCTTTACCTTCATCTAAATTTTTAGCTGCCTTGTATTTTACAAGCATTCTTGCAACAGCATCTCTATCTTTTTTAAGAAAAGCGTTGTTATTTTTTATGTAGTATATAGAAAGCGCAGACGCTGCAACTGTGGCTTTACTAACTTTAGGTTGGAACAGATCACCGTAAGCTCCGTAAAGAAGAGAAGCAGTGACAAAGTTTTGCGTCAGGTTAAGAAAAGAAGAAGAGAAGTTACCACCTAGAAAACCATAGAAGGCAAAGCTCTTCAGAGCAGAGGCAGCACCCTGTGGAGAGATAGTATTCTCCCACATTTTTTGAGCAACCTCTGCTGGCGTTGCACTAAAAAACCTACCTGCTTCCAAGTTAGAAGCATCTGACTTTATTTTTAGTTTGTCTATCTCATTCAGTGCTTCTGCATTTGTTCTAGTTTTTGCCACAAATCTACCAAGAGAAGTAACATACTGCGCCCAAGCATTGTCGTGATAGGTTGTTTCGTTATCTGGAGTTATGTAACCCGGAATGTTTTTTCTGTGTTGTCTGTATTTTCCAAAACCAGCAGACTCTTTTCTTTTCTTGTACTGCTCACCTAACAGTCTTATGTATTGAGCAGCGTCTATAGTCTTACCGTCATCATTTTCAAAAAGAACTTTTCTACCTGTATACTCATCATTGAGAGAAGCTTCATGTATCAGGATACTTTCTAGAATAGTCATGTTATCTAGCTCACCTGCTCTGCCATCTATTATAGCAGCGTTCTCATTATTTTTAAGAGAGAATGTTATCTCTTCTCCCTCTCTATAAAAATTTCTAAGATCACTCTCGTACTTCTTTTTAGCGTACCCTATCTTATCTCTAAACAAGGGAGTGTGTACGTCTCTTCTATAGACAACTCTTCTTACCATTTGCACTTCACCGTTTGAGTCTACCTCTGGAACTTCTTTGTAGACACGTATAATAACATCACCGTTACGGATACGGGGAAAGTACCCTTGTCTCCTGCCGTCTGTCAGAGCCTCCAAGGTTCCTATGGCACTAGAGATAATTTCTTTCATCTGTTGATTTTTTTCTTCTTTCATTATTGGTCTTGTCAACAGTTTATTTAAGGCTTCCAAAAAAAGCTCATGCTCTTTAGGTATTGTAAGTTCTTCTCTAGTTTGACCTCTTTCAGATAAAATAGAATCTTCTACGCTTGCTATTGTTATATCAAAATCAAAACTATCTTCATCACCATCTAGTTGTTTTCTACGTTGCTTTCGTAGTTCTTCTTTGACCCTGAATATATTAGTGGTGATAACGTCATCCCACATAGAGTCCGTTGTCTCTTGTTCTTGTTGAAGAGCATTGACAACTGACTGATCATTGATAGTTATCACGCCGTTCTCAGCTGTGATAGCACCTCCTTCAAAGGTCTGCTCTCCATCTTGTATATAGTTCTTAACATTTAAATGTCCCATTCGTGTTTCGTAGGGATTTGCATAGGGACTAACAGTTTGAACATAGTCCTGCCTCTTCTGAAAAGTATCTCCCGGTATCTGAATAGTAGCTGTGGTGGCACCAGCTACATCTGACACACCCGTGAACTCTATACGAATGCCCATGTCATCTGCAATGTTACGTGCAATTCTGTAGACTTTTCTTTTCTCAGGTGTTAGAGCCATGGCAACTGTTCTGCCCTCAAGACCTCTGGTGATTATAGAGAACCACTCTTCATTATACTGCTTTACTAAATTATATATAGGTCTAAGCGCGGGGTATCTGTCAGCTAATCTTTTATTAGAAGACATATACTTCATATATAGATTGACTCTGCGTAGCATATCATCAGGGCTATTACCCCTGTTACTTTTAGGGTTGTTATCAGGGTCACCACCTCTCCTTGCACCCTGCCCATTTGCCTCTGCTTCAAGACTTTTTGTTGCTTTATTTTCTTTTGCAGAGTCAGTTACATTGGGAGGTAGCTTCTCTTCTCTTACAGTATTTATTACTTCAAATCTTCTGGGACTAAGTTCTACTTTGCTAGTGGGATCAACTCTGAGAAAAGGAATTTGTTTTTTAATATGATCTGCCAGAGCTAATCTTTCTTGAGCAATAGGTAAGTTAGACAAAAGATCAGGGGCTTCTGGTATAGGAGCTTTCATCAAGTTATCAAGATAAGCATTGGCAGCTTCCTGAATTACTATAGGAATCCCACTTTCATTTCTAATAGAATTGTCATTTAAATCTTTTAATTCAGGTATAATATCAACCTCATTAACTATTCCGGGAGGAAGCGAAGCTGCTTTAAACTCAGCTGGTCTTGTACTTAACTCTGCTCTTATATTATCTAAACGTGTTTGTAAAGCAGGATTAGCTTTGAGGGAAGCTTGAAACTGAGGAGTGTTAATAATTTTTTCCATCTCTCTAAGCTTAGATACTCTCTCTACCATACTTGAAGTTAAGTTTGGTTGAGTACCTTCTGTGCGTCTAGGGCCACCGTATAATCTAGACTTTGCCTCTTGCCTCAAGTCAATAAACTCTCTCTGTAACTCTGCGTACTCATTCAAAAACGTAGACGGCCCCTCCCCTTCATAAGAAAAAGAATTACCATCTCTGTCTACCAGACCCATGATATCTGCCTGCCTACCTATGTCAGTGGCTTCTTGTTCACCGTCTAGAATTGCAGCTTCTTCTGATGTAACAGGAGCAGCGGCATCAGCAGGTGTAGGACTACTATCTACAATTGCCTGTGCTTCTAGACTTTCAAAGTCTGCCACGGTGATATCTCTTACTCTGGTTCTACCCTCATTGTCTGTATCAGTAAACCGAATAACTTCTTCTTCTGTTACCACCTCTATATTAGCAGGATTAGCAGAGCCAGCATCAAAGCCCTCTTCTTCACTGACCACCTTGAGCTTCTCTTCAAACTTCTGAAGCTTATCAGCCCTCTCCTTCTGAGCAGCTTTGCTCTCTGTCTTTACAGCCCTTACCACAGCACCGGGGGTAAACCCTGCTATGCCACCTTTAACAGCTGCCTCTAGAATAGAAAAGCCAAAGTCTTCACTTTCTTTACCTGTAGAACCCTCTGCAAGAAGTGTGCCTATGGCTTCCTGTGCACCCTCTGTTACACCTTCTATTGCAAACTGCTCTGCACCTCCTCTGGCAGCGGCTCGTATCTTGCTCTTGCTCTGTGGTTTTCCTCTTACAAGGTCTCTGGCCTGTGCAATGATGCTTGCCTCTGCTCTGAGAGCATCACCCTTGGCATCTGACATAGCATCTGTTGCAGTTTTCTTGGCACCTTTGAGAACCTCGTCTGGTAGTCCTGATTTGCTCATCAAGTCAGTGGCAGCTTTGCTGGTGAAACCTCCTCCAAGAAGTCTGACAAAAGGAATAGCAGCAGCAGCGGTATCCAGAGCACCTATCAGGACACCACCTAAGACAGCAGTGGAGGGGTCCTCATAATCTCTATCTCCTCCTAAAAGCTCTTCCATTTTAATTTGAGTTTCACCTGCACCCATCAGAGCAGAGGGGAGGAAAGCACCTGCACTTGCTGCAGCTGCTGCCGCTGTTCCTGTAAGACCCAGAGGAATAGCTCCTATGGTAGCTACAGCTGCACCTCCTAGGGCTATACCCATGGAGGGGAGAGTTTCTCCTATGGTTTGAATAACAAAGTCAGTTACGTTCTCACCAAACTCTACGTCATCTAGACTAACTTGGTTATAGGCAGCAGCAGACTCACGAGCTTCTTCTAGGTTTTTCTCTTGTAGTTCTCTACCGTATTCTTCTAGTCCCTCTATATCAAGACCCTGACCAACAGCTTTTAGCCCAGCACCTATGGCAGCTTGTGCTGTGTCTGCTCCGTAGGCCAAAGCAGGGAGAAAGTTGTCATCTGATTTAGGAGGAGCAGGAGCAGGAGGAGCAGGTGCTGTGATAGTCTGTGTTACCAGACTGATAATCTCAGCATCTGACAAACCTTCAAACTCAGGAAACATAGAGCGGTCTAGGACCTCTGCTTCCTCTTCTGGAATTACACCTGCTGTGGGTATCTCCAGAGTTCCTGTTGGAATCTCTAAAGCCATAAAAATTACCCCTCAGATTTTTTTGCAGCAGCAGCAGCATCAGCTAGTTGCCTAGCAGCTTCTAGTTCTTGTATTCTTTGAGCCATGTCTTTGGGACTAGCTCCGTATCTTGCGCCGCCTCTCTCTGCTAAATCTGCTAAAGAACTACCCCTTGCTTTATTTATATAAAACTGTATTTGCTGCTCAATCTGAAGTTGCTTGTCAGGGTCATCGTATACAGCAGGATTGTCTAAAAGTTTAGTCAAAGCACTAAGTGCGGCTCTGTCATTTGCTCCTAACTTATCTTCAATATTAGCCATTGTCAACTGATCTTCTAACCTAGCTCTTCTAGCAGCAGCTGTGGCTTTAGTTCTTTCTCTCTGAGCTTTATCTATCAACCTACGCTGGGCCATCTCTGTATCCTTGAACCCTTTGTAAGCTTTCAGTGCTTCAGAGATATTTGCCAGTGCTAAGTTCTCTCCTCCAAAGTATCTCTCAGCTGCTTTCTGTCCTCTTTCTGCACCAGTCTCCATCAAGCTTGCATAGGCAGCTTCTTCTGGAGACCTGTAGAGGTCTTCACCTTTTGGTTTTGTAGGTTTAGGAGAGTCTTTAAGTTTCTTTGTTGGCTCTTTCTTAGCCTCTTCTTCTTCTTTCTGTTTAGGTTTATCTAAAGAGGCTTCAAAGTCTTCTTTTCTTTGGTCTGCTTCTTTTAAAAATGCAGATGCCTCTCCCGGTTTAAAGTAATCTGTATATATATCAAGATTAAACGGACTACCATATCTTTCATCAAATATATCCGCTTCTTTCCTCATAAACTCTGCTCTGGCTCTGGCATTTCTTATGTCAAAAGGTTGAGTAAAAAATTCTCCAACAGGCTGAACAATTTTTTCTTCTAAGGCTTCTCCAACGTAAGAGCCATCCTGATAAGCAGTCTTACCAAACCTCACCCTGTTACTAGGCAGCTGTACCATCTGTCTGAGGCCACCACCACCCTTGAAGGGTTGCCTGACCTGACTCATTTGAGCACCTACCTGTGCAGGACCAGCACCCTTGGATGCCGTCTGTTGACCCTGTGCTGCTCTTTGTCTGAGCAAAGCATCTTTCTGTTTATCTATCTCTTCTTGTGAAATAGTAGGAGCAGCAGGAGGAAGGGGAGGAGGAGGAGGAGCAGAACCACTACCACTCATTAAATTCTTTAACATAGGGTGTTTACCATAAACATCTAACATAGGATGTTTTAACATCAACTTACCCATGGGATGTTTTCCTACTGAGCCTTTAAGAATATCCATAATACCACCGCCGCTTGCCATACCTAAGACAGGAGAAGTGTCAAGGTCTTGAGTCTTCTCCATCAGAGAACTAAGAGCACCACCGCTCTGTGCTTTGACAGGCATCTCTCTGACCATGCCACCTGCTTGACCAAACGGTTTGATACCAGCTGCACCCAGTGCTCCCAGTGCCTGTGTACCCACGCCCAGTAGCTGAGTAGACAAGGGTTGAGCAGCTGAGAAATCTTTTGTGGTGGTTGTTCTAGTAGGTTCAATTGGAAAGCCTCTAAGAATAGAGGAGAACTCTTGCAAGGTTCTAAGCGGGAAAGCTTCCTCTGCTTCAAACTCCTGCCGTGCCAGATCAATACCTCTCTGAGCCTGCGTCTGTCTGGCAGCACCTACACCTGACAGTGCACCTAGTTCTTTCAGCTGTTGAGCAGGTATAGCAGAACCAAGTGCAGCTAATTGTGCAGCACCTGCTCCTTCTCTGCTTCTTTGATTTGCAAGCCTCTGTTGAGCATCCTGATAAGAAGCTGCAAGACCTCTTGCTTCTATGTCATCTAATTGCTGTGCCAAGTTTCTCTGACGTTCTGCCTCTAGAATAGCTGCTCTTGATCCACCAAATGCACCTGCCTGTGCAGCTTGTGCTGCCAGCTGTTGCTCCTCTACATCTCCAATTCTCTGCGCTTCTCTCTTCTGAATGTCTGTGACATTTCTAAGGAAGGGGTTCATAAAAGATGCAACTTCTTCTGGATCAGTGGGAGAGCGCGTGGCTTCTCTGGCCAGTGTGGTGGCTTCATCAAAGAGGGGTTGAGTTGCTCCGGGTAGTTGTTCTATTTGCTCAAAAGCTTTAGTCTGAGCAGGGTCAAACTGAGCTTGCAGAGGACCTTCAAAAGCTTGAAAGCCTTCTTCTTCTCTTTGTTCTTGAATTGCTTGAGCCTTACCAAAGATATCAGAGATAAAAGGTTTAAGTTCAGAGGGGAACTCACTCTGTTGTACCTGTGTTTGAACAGCAGGAGGAGGGGGAGGAGAACCACCACCACCTTTACCGTAGCATATGCCTTGGTTTTTCATGCACAGAAGTTCTTCCTCTGTCCACTGGTCAAAGGGGTTATCACTCCACGTTTGTTTTTTATTTATCATCATGTCAATGGTCTTTCTATAATGCTAAATCTTTTGAGCCATCCTAATTTTTTTACCTTACGTTCCCAGCCTGCTCTGCCACAGGCCTCTACAAAGTCACATTCTAAAACTTTTGCAAACTCTACAAACTTTTGATCTATCTCTGACATCCAATCTGAGAAATCATCACCAGAAAGAAAGACAACAGACAGTGCTTTTTTTCTGGGGTACATCAAAACCTCTGTACAGGCTGCTCCTATGTATTTTGTTTCTTCATTATACACCACCCATAGATTAAACTTACCTGTTAAACATTCGTGAAGAACGTCTATTTCTTCGTATCTTCCGTAGGTATAATCAGTTGCTTTTTTTATATGTTTAGATACGTCATTCCAAACATTTCTTATTTGGTCAACAGGAACAAGTGAGATTTTTATCATACTACGTTAAACTATTTAGTCCTCCGCGCATCTCTGGTGGTTGTTTAGGTCTACCGTATTTCTCCATTCTAAAGTTACTTATGAACTGATCCAACTGATTTGATCCAGCTGTGCTAGAACCATTGCCTAGCATAGACACTACATCAGCTGGTATGACGTACTCATCAGGAGAAAGAATAGCAGGTTGCATTCCCATTTGACCACCCTCTTGACCTGCTATAACAAATGGAATGTTGTCTGACATGCCGTCCTCCCTAGGATCACCCGTGGGCATCACGCGCCCTTCAAAGTAGGGGATACCTGCCAGACCACCCTGTGCCATCTCTATAGTAGACTCCTCTTCAGCAGGAGCAGATGCAGGTGCTGCAGCAGGAGCATTCGCAGGATCAGCACTAATTGCGCTCTCAGGATCAGACACGTTTGAAAATGCTCCAAAAGCGCCTGTACCCCGAGGTGTTGTTGCTTCTTGAAGAGCAGATATACCAAGTCCTAGTCCCGGTACAACTGCACTTGCAGCAGTTTTAGCAACACCTCCTAGAAACCCGGGAAAGCTAAAAGAACCCACTGGTGCAGTTTCATATCCTTGATCAACATCTGATTGAGCAGTCTCTTTATCACTAGAAGTGTACCCACCAAAGGGTCCTCTGCCTAGGCCAGTTTGATAACCAAGAAAACTAAAACCCGGATTAACTGATCTACCACCTAGTTTATCAGCAACGGTAGACCTGCTAAGTGGGCCAAAGTTATCCATATCAGCAACATCAGGAGTTGGATCAACTGGTGTTGGTAAGCCCATCTCTACATCAAATAAGTCTTCTTCAATGTCTTCTTCAGTGGCTCTAGGAGTGTGTACAGCAAGTGCCGTATCTCTTGCTGCTGCCTCTGCTGCTGCCTCTGCTGCCGCTGCTGCTCCTGCAACACCTGATACAGCGCCTAGTCCACCAGCGTCAGGTCCAAAACCTCCGAACTCTCCTCCAAAATCTTCTCCAGAGTCATCAGCAGATCCGGAGCCGGCGGGTCCTGCTACACCCTCATCACCGGGATCATCACCTGCGTCACCCCCGCCAGTGCCCGGAGAGTCACCTGCATCATCTCCTTCTCCACCGGAGGGACCACCATCTTCAAGCTTCTTTACCTTTAAATTTACTAAACCTCCACCCGCTTGAAACGGTTGAGGAGGTTGACCACCACCTATGGCAATACCAGTGGTGGGCATACCGGGAGGTGTTCCCGGAGTTCCCAGTGGGTATCCCTTGGTAGTTGCTTCATCCTCTTCCTCTCCGGGTTTTACAACTGCCTGTGCAATCATGGGAAGAACAGCAGAACCCTCACCTCCTGTGAGATTTTGTATTGCTTCTTTGATGCTACCACCTTGCTCAAGATTTACAAGACCACCTGTGCTCAGAGGGGTATACTGCATAGGTGTATAGAACCTAGAGCTTTGACCCTCTGGTAGTGCTTGCACCACTTCCATGATATCTTTTTCTGTAACCTCTTCATCTTCATCTACGTCTAGGTCTCTGCGCTCTCTGGTTGCTCTATATTTTGTAGGAACAAAAGGTTCTCTACGATCATCACCTGCTGGAGCTTCTGGGAGGGGTTCATCAAACTCTCCCATGGCTCCTGCCAGAGCCAGAGGCGCAAGTATTCTTTTTCCCGGCTCTTCTGCCATGTACTCAAAGACTTCTGTGGGTGATCTTACTAAGCTAGTATCAAAAGTGGGAGAAGGAACTGTAGGAATTACTGCCTGTGTTGGATTAGAGAAAGCAAGTTCACCGCCGCCACCTAGGTCACCCCACGTACCACTAAGTTCACTATATTGTGTAGCAGCATCTGTTGCTGCTTGTGCAGCATCTGCACTACCTGAAACAATACCAGCATCTCCTGCTGCACCAAACCCAGCACCAATACCAGAGCCTGCACCTGCCATCAGTGCTGCACCTATGTCTAGTTCTTGTCCTCCAATTGCCTGACCAGCAAGGTGACCGCCAGCAGCTGCCACACCTGCACCTAGTCCTGCAGCTAAACCTGTTCCTGCTCCCATACTAGCAAACATAGGAGCCGCCGCAGGTCCTAAGAAGGCACCAGCACCTATGGCAAGGATGGTGGGAAGAAGCCTCTTAAACATTCCAGCCTCTGGGAGACCTGTCTCTGGGTTTGTTCTCAGTGGTTCGTTAAACACCAGACCAGAAAGACCATTGAGCGCGCCTATCTCTGAGTCTGTCATGTGAATAAGCTGCGTATCAGGACCCCTGCCCATACGCTTTAGAGCCTCTGCCTGCATTCTAGGGTTTGATACTTCTTGCTGCATATTATTCATTATGAGAAAGTTCCTATTGAATTATTAAGAGAAGAAAGACCACCCTGCATAGTCTGGTTTCCCGGATTAGGTGTATTCTGAGAAAGCTGCCCCGTGGTGGTACCCGTGACCATGGACCTCTGGCTCTGGTCATAGGGAGACATGCCTTGGTTTTCTTGTATGTTCCCTAGTACATTATAACCCTCTGGTATGACATTGGCAAAACTAGCACCGGGGTAGAGAGGAGAGGGTTTAAGAGTATTCAGCGTAAAGTCATAGTCTGCTTGAGCTTGTGGAGCAGAGGGAGGAGGAACCACCCTGTCTCCTAGACTAGCAGTGGGAATAGGAACAGATATAATAGGAGGAATAGTAGCGCCTGTGCCTACAAACCCTCCTTGATTAAATGTTCTAGCAGACGGTTCTGTAAAGTTTTCACTAAGTCCAGAAACTGTACCGGCAGCATCTGTTAATTGTTCTTCTGCTAAATCTAAATTTCTAGTGGCCCCTGTTAAAAGAGAGAAAAAACTATCATCCATAGTAGACTGTGTAGGATTAGCCTGAAAAACAGGATTTTGATTTGCCTGTGTCAAAGTACCCGGAACAGGAGCAGGAGAAAGGGCATCACCCCCCGTTGGTAAAACCTTATTTGGAGTTGTTGGTATACCCATAAATGACTTATCTGATGGTCCCGGTCCCATTACTTTCTCCTACTAACTAAAAGAATTAAAATCTGACCACCCAATGGTGGTACCTGCTACACTTACATAACCTCTGAACTTACCCGTCTTTCTCTCGTATACTATGTCTCCACCTTGTGCCTGTCCCAGTTCACCAGAGGATACAGCCCTGTTTATTCTAACTGTTCCTGTACGTGCACTGTCTAGGTCTCTCCCCTCTAGTTCATTTATCATAGCATCTGCCCACTGGCGTATCTCTGTATAGGTCCTGAGAAGTTCATCGTCTGTTAAACCATAGAGATCAGGAAGGGTAGGATAAACTGCTGCCATCTTCCCCTCCTACCTAAGACCATCGTCTTGTATATCTAGTCTAAGGTCACCGTATCTCCACTCTGTACCCGTGGCATTGTTCTCCAGTTTAATTCTAGCCTGTCTTCCCCTAGACCTGAACCTGACTGTCTCTGTGTTCTGCGTCACATTGAAAGGTCCCTTTGTTTTAAGCGCACCGTTTGGAAACTCTTTCGTCTGTATGGTAAAAGAAAGCTGACCATTGTTAATCTCAACATCAGGGATCAACCTGTCAACAAAGAGCATCTCGTTCCCGTCACCTATGCCAAAGTCAGCAGACTCAATAAAGGAATCTATCTTCTCTCCCTTTCCTGTGAACAGGTCTTGTATCTCATTATCGTATATTCTAGTTGTACCCACAGAGGTACCAGTGTTTACAATGTTATCATATACATCTCTGTCATCCCAAGTGGTCCAGATGGCATCACCGTATACCCAGTAGTTTTCTTCCATGGACCAAGAGACATACTTGTTACACTCTGTGGAATCAGCAGAGGGGTACAACCACGTAACTTCTTTAAACTCTGAGTTGACACCTGCGTATATCTTGTTCATCTGCTCTCTGTTTATATCAGAGAAAACATACCTCCTGACAGTGCAGTCTAGTCTCCTGACCCTCCCGTCAAAAGCAAAGAAGTTATCGTGGCCCATCCAGACAGGTGTACCGTCCATGTCTATGCCACCGTGTTGACTGACTCCACCGCACCCTGTGCCTAGTTCAGAGAAGGAAAAGATAAAAGGAGGACCAGTGAAGCGCATACCGTATAGAACATGGTCAGTAAGAACTGCAATCTGGTTTCTGCTCCTGATACCTTGTACAATCTGAGTACCACCTGTAAGCGTGTTTTCTCCCGAAGTAGAACTGATAGAAGGCGTCCAATTAGTATAATCATTTTGATCTGACCACCTGACAAGTAAAGGTTCTTTTGTCCCTGCCACGTTAGAACAACCAAAACAAACAACGTGTCTGTCATTGGGAGAGACAATAAATGTATTGACACTGACAGGTGCATTGGTCACGGCAACTGCTCTGACATCTCCTCCTGAAGTGGGAAACCACTGGTAGAGACCCCGTCCTCTTTTATTGGCCAGTAGTATTTCTCCAAAGGTATCCAGTTGCCAGTTGGCAGCTTCAAAGATGATACCAGAGGAAACAGCAGGAGAGTTCCATGTCCTATACCCAGCAGTGGTGCTGACATTTACAAGGAACTGCGCCGTGGCTAACCCTGCCCCTGCACTGGTGGCAACAGCAGAGACGGCAGAATTAAATCTAAAATTATTAGCATCTGTCACAGAGAGCACCTGAAAGATAGGTCCTCCTGCAGTAGAACTTGTCAGGACAATGTTACCACCAACTGTTGTAGCAGTGGTAAAGTATACAAAGTCATCTACTTCTAGTCCATGGGCATTACTGGTTATACTTACAGCTATAGAATTAGCCACTACGTTTATAACACTGGTCAGGACAACAGAGGTAAAAACCTGTGCATTAAAGTTAGAAGCTCCGTACCCTGTGCCTGTGATACCAACAGAAGTTCCAGAAGGTATCAGGTACCGCGCAGTGGCGTGTCCCGCTGCACTCTGGTTAGAACCTGCTGATACAGTGTTATCAAAAGCAAATTTGTTTGCATTGATTACACTGACAGAGAATGTACTATTAAAGGTATAGTCTGTGGGGACAGAGGAAGACGCAAACACTGCAAAGTCACCACTGGTGAGACCATGGTTAGTATCTGATACGCAGACTCTTACACTGTCCAGAGTAGTTCCAAAAGCATTGGTCAAGTTTACAGAAGTTCTAACCGGGGTTATCTCATGTGTTACCCCGTTGTCATATTCATAGAGAAACTTCTCTGTGCCAGTGGCAAGATGTTTCTGCGTGATGTTGTCCTGCCACGTAAGAATATCTCTGCCAGTTCCCACCAGAGTTCCAGAAGTTTTAACCTCCCAGCCTCTGATATTCTCTGGCTTCTTGTCCCTGAACCTAACTCTGTTCCCGTCATACCAAGAACCCTGCTCTGCGTACTGAGTAGACTCTCTGTGTATGCCTTGCCTAAAGTTAAGCTTTTTGGTTTGTGATAGTGTAGACAACTATGATTCCTCTAGGTAGCAGTGGAGAAAGCTTTTACAACAAGAGTTGAAATAGCAGTGGTGGTCTGTGCATTATAAACAAGAAGATCAACTGCGTTAGCCGCTGTGCTAAGTGTAGGAGCAGTACCACTGATAAAGACGTAGGCATTATTATAAGCAAGTGTTCTACTACCTGTGCCGTCCTGAACAAGATAGATATGACCTGTCTGTCCCGGTGTTACACCTGTGGGTGCTGATAAAGTTCTATTCCCTGCAAGGGTCAAGGCAAAGTTATTACCAAGGGCCATGTTGACAACAACAGAGGTAGCATCTGTCAGGGAGACAACGGGAGCTATAACAGGAGCCGTAAATGTTTTAGAAGCAGTGATTGTACTGGCCACAGAGGCTCTGACAAATCTAATATCAGCGGTGGAGACAGGTATAAGGTTTGCATCTGCAGTTCCAAAGTCTAGGTTAGCTGCAGTGCCTAGGTTTAGACCAACTGCATTGGACTGATGAACAGACACCCCGTCACAAATAAACCATCCGTTAGCACTGACCCCAACAGTGGCACCTGATCCTGCCAGAGTTTTAATCTTGGTAGTCTCAGCAGATGAACGAGTTGTCTTGTTTTTGATAAAGTAGCCTTTAGATTTTGCAGGTATAACCACATTAACATCATCTGTCAAGGCTCCTTGTAGTTCTATAAAAGCACTTCTGGCTTGATCAGCTTGCCCATCAATGTTTGTCAGTGTAACGTCTACAGCAGAAAGAGACACTGTGGTATAAGCAGCTATTGCATCGTCAACAAGATCAATAACATTCTGATTAAGAACAGTTCCCCAAGAGTTAGGGTTAGCCCCGTCCTCTTGTTTTTCCAAACGTATTCTGGTTGTATATGTAGATGCCATCTATTTTATTCCTTGCTTTAAGACGTAAATACTTTTTGTATAATAGCAGACATTGCTGCTCCTATACCAGAGGCCACTAGAAAAACTCCTAGGATAACTCCCTTACCTTTGTCCAGTTGACTTTCAAGTTGATCAAGCCTGACAGAAAGTCTATCAACTTCAGTGCTCAACTGATCCACAGCTTGGATCATCTTCCCTAGTTCAACACCTGTCAACTGACTAGCCACTCCTAAATTCCTTTACTATCTGCTGGTGTTCCAGCAGCTACTATGTAACCTGCTACCATGTTATCAGGTGTAGATATTTTCATTACAGAAGTCTCTACCTTGTTATAATCTCTATAACTTGTAATTACTTTATCAACTATAAATAACTTAGGTTGTCCTATAAATCTAATACAATCTCTAGACAATCTCTTTCTCATAACTTCACTGGCGTATGCTTCTTTACTTGTAGAGTCTGCCAGTGCTAGGTCCATTATATCTTTCTCTTCTTTACATATAAAAAATGCAGCTACCTTATCTCCCTTGCTCCATACTTCTTGTGCTGCTGTACAAGTGGGCAGTATTGTAAAACAAGCAATAAGAAATAGTTTGGCAAGCATCTGACTATTTACTTTCTCTAGGATTAGAAGGCCAGTCATCAAACTCTGAGGCTTTCTTACCTGCATCTCTCATTTTTTCTGTAAAGATTGTCATAGCTTCAAGACCTGAAACGTCTGACTTTGCATCTATGGCAGTTTCTAGAGCAGCAGCTTTTGCTCTTAGGTCTGTACGCCACTTGGCAAGGTCTGCTGGCTTAGTAGTACCATTGTCTTGTTCTCTGATGACAATCCAATCAGTCTGCGCCAAGGTACTCTGAAGAACAGAAGATACATGGTTCTTCATTGTATCCTTAATATCTTTTATATCTCTAGGAGTTTGTGATCTGGTAACAACAACCTTGTCTGCTTGTACCGCAGGAGAAGACTCTGAAGAAGTGTAGAACATATTCTCTACGCTACTACCTTCATATACATAAGGAACAATGCCTAATGCTTTACGTTCTTCATCTGTCCATGCTCTGGTAAAAATTGAGACAGGATATTGGATATCATTAATTGTCATTGCTTTAGGGATGTTGATAATCTCTACCAACTGACTACCCATAATTCTTGCCCACATAGTCTACTTTCCTTTCTTGAATTATCTGCCATACACAGGAGGAAGTGTACCGTTTCCTCCTATGTCTGCCATTGCTACGTATATGTATGTTACTCCAGAAGCATTACCATCAATATCATCTGATCTAAATTTAAAACCATCAGATAAAATATCTAAATCTAGTGCAGCATTAAACTCTGCTCCACTGTTGCTAGGGTCAAGACGATGATCAGCCATATTTATAGGGTCACGGCTTGTATCAAAAACTACCCAATCCCTTGCAGTAGTTGCAGATTTAAGCATAATCCAAGCAGGTTTAAATCCTGTGCTAACATAAGGACCATCATCATTTAAATTACCAACGTAGCTTCCTACCTTACACACACCGGGAATTGATCTTAGTGTATAGAACACAAAACTTTCGGTATTTTCATTTAGTTCAGTATGAGTACCAATTTTAAACACATTAGCGGTTGGAAGGTCTGCATCTGATCCACCAAACTTTGTGTCATTAGCACTAAAGGCGGTATTCCTTGCAAAGTCTGCTGTATGTGTAGCACCTCCACCATCTACATGCCAAACCGCACCATATACAGCACGATCAAGGTTGTGGACT